>Ga0070741_10000122_pt1 | contig 299924 bp, 261 predicted proteins | sample Coa_R1_4_FD_66440 | JGI IMG/M metagenome (GOLD analysis project Ga0070741, IMG submission 66440) | Surface soil microbial communities from Centralia Pennsylvania, which are recovering from an underground coalmine fire - Coalmine... | ecosystem: Environmental > Terrestrial > Soil >...
TACGGCAGTGGATGCTGGAGGCGGGCCTGTGGCAGAGCCGCCAGCGGAAACTGCAAAAGGTGCACTGCTGGCGGCCACGGCGCAGCGGGTTCGGGGAGTTGGTGCAATGGGATACCAGCGGATAAAAGTGCGGTAGTCACTACTTGATCTGACATTTTCGATAGACTGGTCCGGTTTGCCCGGACAGGAGAGATGTCAGATGAACACTCAACAGAAGGTGATCAAGAACAAGGTGGGTCTGCTGAAGCTGGCCGAGACGTTGGGCAGCGTCAGCCAGGCCTGCAAAGTGATGGGCTTCTCGCGCGATAGCTTCTACCGGTTTCGCGAGCTGTATGATACCGGCGGCGAACTGGCGCTACAGGAGGTGAGCCGCCGCAAGCCGATTGTCAAGAACCGTGTGGATGAAGCCATCGAAAAGGCCATCCTGGTGCTGGCCGTCGACAAGCCGGCTTTCGGTCAGGTCCGGGTTTCCAATGAACTGAAAAAGCAAGGCCTGTTTGTTTCTCCCGGTGGGGTGCGCAGCGTCTGGCTCCGCCATGATCTGGAGATCTTCGCCAAGCGGCTCAAGGCGCTGGAAGCCAAGGTTGCTCAGGAAGGCCTGATCCTCACCGAAGATCAGGTCAAAGCGTTGGAAAGGGCCCAGGAGGAAAAGCAAGCTCACGGCGAGATCGAGACGATGCATCCGGGCTATCTGGGCGCCCAGGACACCTACTATGTGGGCACCATCAAAGGCGTGGGACGCATCTACCAGCAGACGTTCATCGACACTTATTCCAAAGTCGCCTTCGCCAAGCTCTACGACCGCAAAAACGCGCTGGTGGCCGCGGATCTTCTCAACGACAGAGTTTTACCATTCTTTGAAGAAAAAGACGTTCCGCTGTTACGAGTGCTGACGGATCGCGGCACCGAATACTGCGGAGCGCGGGAACATCACGAGTACCAACTGTACTTGGCCGTCGAGAATATCGATCACAGGCGCACCAAAGCCCGCCATCCGCAAACCAACGGCATCTGCGAGCGCTTCCACAAAACTATGCAGGATGAGTTCTACTCCACGGCCTTCCGAAAAACGCTGTACACCTCGTTGGATCAGTTGCAGGCCGACCTCGATTTCTGGTTGGAGGATTACAATCACAACCGCCCCCACTCGGGGAAGTATTGCTTCGGCAAAACGCCGATGCAGACGTTCCTGGATTCCCGGCAGCTCGCCTGGGATAAGATTTTGGATCGGGCGGTATCGGCCACTCCGGCCGTTGCTTGACGATCTTGTTTGTCAGATCAAGTTCTGACTACTACAAATCCGCAGGCCAGGGCTTGTACTGGCTTAGCTGGTAGGTTGCCAGCTTCTGCCCGTTCACGCCCCAGAAGGTAACTTCGTCGGCGGATTGCACCCACTCGTAATTTTGGTTGCGCGTCCATGCTCCCCGCCACACGCGTTTGTTGCCCGGTGCGTAGGAATAAGCCACGTCGGGATTCGCTTGATTGAGCGTGCCCTTCCAGATGATACGGTTCTCAACGTCGTAGGCGTAACCGGTTTGGCAGTTCGGGAAACTCGCCACGCCAAGATTGCCATTGGCGTCCGCGATCGCCGGTCTGCCGGTTGGTCGCCGCATTGTAGGCTACGTGCAGCGCCGGAGCCGTTCCCGAGGTTACGTTCTGGTCCGTCAAGTTTCCAAACCCGTCGTAATTATAACTCTGTCCCCACCCGTATCCGGTGGCGCTTGCCAGACGGTTCAGCGAGTCGTAGGTGTAGGACTACGACATCTAAACGGGCCGGGCGACGCATGCGCCGCCCCCGCCATCTCGTAGCCGCCGGACATGTCCGGCCCGGGTTCCTTACAGCGCTGCTTCGCCCCGGTCCTCGTTGCGAATTCGAATCGCATCCAGCACGCCGGTGACGAACACCTTTCCATCGCCGACGCGTCCGCTGCGGGCCGCAGTCGAGAGCGTCCGGACAACCTCATCCGCTCGCGCGGAAGGCACGACCATCTCGATTTTGACTTTCGGCAGTAAATCCACTTTATATTCCTGCCCTCGATACACCTCGGTGTGGCCCTTCTGGCGGCCGTGGCCGCGCACTTCGGAGACGGTCATGCCGTCCACACCGATACCGATGAGAGCGTCTTTTACTTCGTCCAACTTGTGCGGCTGTATAATCGCTTCAATTTTTTTCATGCAGGGGTTCCTTTACGCAGGAGTGATCTCCTTGGGTTATCTACATGATGCCCTGGAGCCCAGCTTCATCCAAACGAAACCTTTGGATTGGCTGGATCAAAAATATCTATTGGACGTTTTCCTGAACTGCCTTTAGGCTTAGAACTTAAGCAAAAGCTCCGTCCGCTTCGGCAAACTCATAATTTCAGGAGGTCGTACATTGTCTACACGCTTGAGGTGTGTCTTTGTAGTTTTGACCGCGCTTTTGTCCGCGGTGTCCGCTTTCGCGCAGGATCCGCCAGCCCAGGCGCCAGCTCCGGCAGCCGCGCCTGCCGCGGCCCCGCCCTGGTCGGTGGGCCCGATTGATTTCAGCGGTCTTGTGGATGGGTACTATAGCTTCAACGGAAACCATCCGCCCCCCAATCCTGCGGCGAACGGCTTAACCAGCGCCGGGAACCAGCTCTACAATTTCGACGTCAATGCGAACCAGTTCAGTCTGAATATGGCGAAGCTGAGCATGACGCATTCGGCGGATCCAATCGGTTTTCAAGTGGACCTCGGCTTCGGGAAGGCCTTCGATATTATTCACCAGTTCGAGCCCGGCAGCGCGCCGAGCTTCCTACGCAATATCGAGCAGGCGTATGTGAGCTGGAAGCCAAAGGGGAAGGATAGCGGGTTCCAGATGGATTTCGGCAAGTTCGTCACCAGCGCCGGAGCGGAAGTGATCGAAAGCAACGCGAACTGGAACTACTCGCGGTCGCTCTTGTTTTCCTGGGCGATCCCCTATTACCACTTCGGCTTCCGCGCAACGGAGGTGAAGGGCCATTTTACGGGCGGCTTCCAGTTGGTCAACGGTTGGAACGACGTGGAAGATACCAACTCGGGCAAGACGATCGGCTTGATTGGCAACTTTACCAGCAAAAAGATTTCCTGGAACAACAACTACTACACGGGTCCGGAAAACCCGGGGACCAACACCGGATGGAGGAATCTCTACGACACCACCGTGCTCCTCACGCCTTCAGACAAGTTCAACGCATACGTGAATTTCGATTACGGCCAGAACAGGAGCGGTTCGGGACCCTCCGAATCTACTGCCAAATGGTACGGTGTCGCCGGCGCCGCTAGGGTCCAGATGACAGATCACAATGCCTTCGCGGTGCGCGGCGAATGGTTCAACGATCGGGACGGCTTCAATACGCTCACGCCGCAGGCGCTCAAAGAAGTCACGCTGACATACGAGTACAAGTGGACGCAAGGACTGCTGGCTCGCTTGGAATACCGTGGCGACTGGTCGGGGTGTCCCTCCGGCAATGACGCGCCCTGCCACGAAGTGAATTTCTTTAACAAAAATGGCAATCCCAACGCTTCCGATCATCAGCACACCGTGACGGTAGGCATTGTGGCTTTCTTCGGACCGCACTAAACGTTACCAGACTCCAGTCCCCCCAACTCCCGCGCGCGGCAGAAACGCCCCGCGCGGTTTCTTTTTTGGGGAACCGCGCACCATGCTGAACGCCGCTGCGCTGGCTTCGCTCCCGCCCGATCCGCTTGTTCCCCATCGACTTGCTCCAGCCGGAGCAGCTTTATGGAACCGATTGAAATTATCAATTGGACACTCTGCCCATTGCCCGTTAGACTGAGAATCACTCGATCAGTCCTGCTGGCCCAGTGTAGCCGGCCAGGCCCGATTCGCTGGAACTTCAGCCCCGCGTTGCCACCACGTCACCGTCGCTGCCGGGGGACGAAAAAACCGGAAACGCCGGCGCTCTTCGTCTTCAGTCATCGAGTATTCTTCAGACCCCGTTACAGAGGAGGAGTTTTCATATGGGAGCTAATTCAACCCAAGCAGTCGGTGTTACAGCTTTTCTAGTAGCGTTCACCCTGATCGCCGCCGGTATCGCCGCCGGAGGAATGATCCTGAGCCTGGTGGGCGTGGTTTTGCTCGCGGTGTCGCTCGGCGTGTTCCGCAAAGCGAAGCCGTGGGAGACAGCGGAGTAAAGGAGATCATACATGGCAATCGCAGGACTACTTGTAACGTTGTTGGGCTTCATAATCGCGGTGGCCAGTCTGGGGATGAGTTCCTCGGTGGGCGGCCGCATGGTGATTGTCCTTGTCGGGCTGGCCATCAGCCTGGTGGGGATTATCGGACTGATCAACCCGGCGTTTCAGAAGAAGGCCGCCTGGAGAAAGTGACTGGACACCTGACGAGAGGATCATGAACATGACACGACGAATTTCTCTGTTCGCGGTGGCGCTTCTGATGGCGTCTCTCACATGGGCCCAGACACCGCAAGCCCCCGCTCCGACTCCCGAGGCGCCCGCTGCCACGCAAGCTGCTCCCGCGCCTGCGCCGGCTCCGGTGATGATCACCGACCAGGACATCAAGAATACGCCAACGCCTGCGGCCGACGCACGCGCCAAGGGCGATCCCGACGGATCCCTGACCGGCAACGTCTCCGATATTGTGATCGCCGACAGCAAGAAGGGTTTGACGATTCAGGACGCTCTCAACCAGATCGGACAGAACCGTGTCGCGATCAATTTCGTGTGGACGTTGATCACGGGGTTCCTGGTCATGTTCATGCAGGCGGGATTCGCCGTTGTCGAGACCGGCCTGTGCCGCGCCAAGAATGCGAACCACACCATGATGATGAACTTCATGGTCTACGGCGTGGGCATGCTGGCCTACTGGCTGATCGGATTCGCCATTCAGATGGGCGGCGTCGGCGCGCTCGGAACGCTGGGCGGAACGCCCGTGCTCGGCGGCGAGGCCAGCCTTACTCTGTTTGGCAAGACGTTCGGGCTTTGGGGCCAGAACGGCCTCTTTCTAATGCATAAGGGAACGTATGACGTGGCCGTCATGGTGATCTTCCTGTTCCAGATGGTGTTCATGGATACGGCGCTGACCATCGTTACCGGAACCGCAGCCGAGCGCTGGAAGTACGCGGCGTTTATCGTGTCCTCCTTCGTGATGGGTGCATTTACATATCCGCTGTTCGCCAACTGGGCTTGGGGTGGCGGCTGGTTGGCGAATCTGGGCGGGAATTTCGGGCTTGGCCATGGGTACTCGGACTTCGCTGGCTCAGGCGTCGTGCATGCGGTCGGAGGAATGACTGCACTCGCCATGGGCATTCTGATTGGGCCGCGCCTCGGCAAGTACGACCGCAACGGGAAAGCGAACGTAATTCTCGGGCATGACATCGTACTCGTGTTGATGGGCTGCTTTATCCTGGCTTTCGGCTGGTTCGGATTCAATCCCGGATCGACGCTGGCTGCCTCAGGCAACGGCGCGTTGCGCATCGGCTCGGTCGCGGTGAACACGATGCTCGCCGGAATGGCCGGCGGCTTCGGCGCGATGCTCTACATGTGGCTGCGCTACGGGAAACCTGACGCTTCCATGAGCGGCAACGGATTGCTGGCCGGGCTGGTGGCGATTACCGCTCCGTCCGGATTCGTCAATCCGGTCGGATCCGTGATTATCGGCGTCATTGCCGGCGTCCTGGTGTGCGTCTCGGTCGAGTTCGTCGACCGCGTTCTAAAAGTAGACGATCCGGTGGGCGCCATCTCGGTTCACGGAACCAACGGGCTCTGGGGCGTCATCTCCGTGGGGTTGTTCGCCGACGGCAAGAGCAACTACGGCGGTTCCTGGAACGGCGTGAATGGCTCGGTTACCGGGCTGTTCTACGGCGACGCAGGCCAGCTCGTGGCCCAGTTGATCGGCGTCTGCGCTCTGGTTGGATTCGTGTTCACCTTCAGCTTCGTCGTGAACTGGATCATCGATGCCGTGGTCGGCCAGCGCGTCGCGGCCAAGGCCGAACTCGAAGGACTCGACATGCCGGAAATGGGAGCTCTGGGATACCCCGAGTTCGAATTGAAGGCCAGCGCGGCCAGGATGTAGTTCTTTCGGAGGCTATATGACGACGGCAGTCACTGCATTGGAACTCGTACCGGCCGGGAAACATTTTGTCCAAACCCCGGCCGGCCCGGTCCGGGTGCTTCCGATTCCGTGGCGCGATCCCCATACGGTCGAACCTCAGGAGTTGCAGCAGTATATTGCCATGCTCGAGCAGGCGTGCGTCGAACATCCGAAAAGTGCCGACGTCCGCACCTGCTTGGGCATGGCCCACGCCATGAACTACGACGTCTACCGGTCCATGGACGCGTTCGAAGAAGCGCGCCGGATCGAGCCGGAGAACTTCTTCGCCCAACTCAAATTCGCGGAATTGCATTACAGGTTGCGTGCGCTGGAGCGAGCCGAGGAGGAGACGCGCAAGGCGGTGGATCTGGCGGGCAATGCCTGGGAGCTTTCGCTGGCTCGCAAGCAGCTCGCCGAGATCCGGCGCTTGAAGCGCGAGGGCACACAGAAGCCAGCCTGGACCAAACCGCTGACTGTGCCCGGCGTCATGCTGGTGCTGATGATCCTGATCGGCGGCACCCTGTTAGCTTGGAAATGAGGAACAGCACGGAATGAAATCCTGGGGTTACTTTTTCGCGGCCGCATTTTTCGCCTCATACCTGTTGCTGTCGAACGGTGTGCCGCCGCTTCCTGTGCTCGCGGGAGTTGCGGTCGCGGCTTTTTCTATGTGGTTGCGGACGGCACAGGGGCGGAAGGTTTCGGGAAAGCCCTCGAACTGAACGCTGCATTTCCAGTCCGTCTAGTCCCCTATGTCCGCACACGACCTTCCCCTTCCCGTCGTCCTCCTGATCGTGTTTGGCTCGGCCAAGCTGATGGCAGAGATCTTCGTGAAGCTGCGCCAGCCGGCCTTGGTCGGGGAGATTCTCGCCGGGGCGATCATCGGGCCGAGTCTCCTCGGCTGGATCGCGCCCAACGACACGCTCAAAGCGCTGTCGGATTTGGGTGTGATGTTCCTGCTGTTCGACGTCGGCCTGCAAGTGAAGGCTCACGATCTCTTGCGCGTGGGCGGAACAGCCGCGCTGGTGGCGACCATCGGCGTGATCGTCCCGTTCTTTGCCGGCTGGGGAATCCTGCTGGCCTGGGGCGCTCCCCAGCATGAGGCAGTTTTTGTCGGCGCGTCGTTGGTCGCGACCAGCGTCGGGATCACTGCTTCCGCCCTGTCGGTGCGAGGACTGCTGCATGAGGTTGCCAGCCGGATCATTCTGGCCGCGGCCGTCATTGACGACGTGCTGGGGCTGATCGTCCTGGCGGTCGTCAGCAGCGTGGCCGCCGGGCATGTGAACTTCCTGGAGATCGCGCTCACGGCCAGCTTGGCGACGGCGTTCACCGTCGTTCTGGCCAAGTGGGGCACTTCGGCCGTGAACCGGATCCTGCCCCATTTTCATTCGCGGGCCGAAGCCGAGGAGGCTCAGTTCCATATCTCACTGATCCTGCTGTTTGCCCTTTCGGCGTTGGCCATCTACACCGGGGTGGCTGCGATCGTGGGAGCATTTCTGGCCGGTCTGGCGCTTTCCGATACTGCCGACAATCGCGTTCGCGATCTCACCCGCGGCGTCAACGAGTTGCTGGTCCCGTTCTTCCTGGTGGGGATCGGGCTGCACCTCGACTTGGCGGTGTTCCGGACGCCCGTGACGCTTCTATTGGCCGTCTTGATCCTGGCGGCCGCGATCGTCACCAAGCTGATCGGTTGCGGGCTGGGCGCGATCGCCTTGGGCTGGCAGAATGTCCTGAAGGTCGGCCTGGGCATGGTCCCTCGCGGCGAGGTCGGTATGGTGGTCGCCCAAATGGGGCTCGCGATGAAGGTCATCAGTCCGGAAGTCTATGCCGTAGTTGTGTTTATGGCGGTCGCCACGACCCTGGTGACCCCCCTTCTTTTGAAAATCGCCTTCCGCAGCCCGGCGCTCGAGCCTGCGCAGGTGTAAGCGACAAGCCGCCGATGGGGTTGTCGTATCGCATTGATCCAAACTTTCTATTAGCCCCTGGCCAAGTCCTTCGCTAAGATGTTGAGTGGGTTTCTGAGGGTAAACGATATCTGAGCTCTCCGGGTTACGTAGCGAAGCGAATTCCTGCACCGAAGCGTAGACTCCCTCGCCAACATCGTGCAAGTAGTGTCTTTATTAGTCAGCGTCATTAGTCAGAATCAAGGAGATTCATGAACAACGGAAATAACGGATTCAGCGGATTGCAAGACTTCCTGAAGCTCAACTACACCGAACTGGAAGAATTGAACCTGAAAGCCAAGGAGCAGCGCCTGAAACGGCTTCCGGTCGAGCAGACCCGGGAAGAGCGCCTGAAATACCTGACCGACGAAAAGCGGATCAAAGCCGTCACAGTGCTGTTCAGCGACCTGGAAGGCCGCTTGCACATGCTGGATTATGACAAGAAGTTCCTGCTGAAGAGTTGGGACAACCTGACCTTCGACGGATCCTCGATTCGCGGCTTTACCGCGCAGCGGGAAAGCGATCTTCGGCTCGGCTTGGACTGGCCCGCCTTCTACTGGGCTCCCGCCGACTACTTCGGCGCGGGCAAAGTGCTGGTGTTCGGCGAGGTCATCGACAAGGACGGAACGCCCTACTCCGCCGACATCCGCGGCGTGCTCAAGAAATTCGCCCAGGATCAGTTCACCAAGAACGGCTACACGCTGAACGCGGCGAACGAGATCGAAGGCTTCCTGTTCCGCGGCGTCGATGCCGAGCGGCACTACTCCACCAACGGCAAGTTCGAATACGTCAACACCGGCGGATACTACCATTCGTTGCCCGGTGATCCGCTGCGCACCTTCATCGACAACACCGCCGAGGTGCAGCGCGCCATGGGATTCCAGAACGAAAAGGACCATCCCGAGGTGGCGCCCTCGCAGTTCGAGATCAACTACGGCTACGCCGAAGTGGTGGCGGCCGCGGACCATATCCAGCTTTACAAGCTCATCTGCCGCCAGGTTGCGACCAACATGGGGCTGACGGCGAGTTTCCTGCCGAAGCCGGTGGTCGGCGTAAACGGCAGCGGCATGCACACCAACGTGTCAGTCAGCAAGGACGGCAAGAACATCTTCTGGGATCCCAAGGGCGAGGAAAAGATCAGCAAGTTCGCCTGGGATTTCGTGGATCGTATTTTGACGGCCGGCAATGACATTTGCCTGCTGCTGAACGCCAGCGTCAATGCCTACCGCCGCCTGGATCCGCACTTCGAGGCGCCTAACCAGATCATCGCATCGGCGGTGGACCGCGGCTCGATGGTGCGCATCCCGCTCGGCAACGAGCGCAGCGCGCGCGTCGAAGTCCGCTCGGTGGGTCCCGATGCCAATCCCTATATGGTGATGTTGGCGATCTTCAAGACTGGCCTGGAAGGCCATATCGCGAAAATCGAAAACCTGCGCTCGGCCAAGCGGTTCCTGCCGGACAACATCTATGACGCTCTCGACAACTTCAACAATTCCGAATGGACCACGAAGCTGCTGGGCGCCGACGTCAAGGCTCGCTACGCCGATCTCAAGAAAGCTTCGGCCGACCGGTGCGCCCGCCTGCTGGGCACCATCGTGAAGCCCCAGGAGGTACAGTTCCACCACGAGATTTACAACCAGTATCTCTGGAACCAGTTCTAAAGGAGTCGCTTCTAAGGCAGAGCGGCGCGAAATTTGCAGCAAGCGCGCCGCGTCCTGCGCAGATCTTGTTCTAGCCGCTCGGCCGGCGGGACAAACGCTCGGCCGGGCGTTACCATGGTGAGGTTATGACGGCCAAAGAAATCCTCGAATTCGTAAAGAAGAACGATGTCCGGCAACTCGATCTGCGGTTCACCGATCTGCCGGGCGTGCAGCAGCACGTATCCTATCCCATCCACGAGCTGAGCGATTCCAGCTTCGAGGAAGGCTTCGGCTTCGACGGCAGCTCGATCCGCGGCTGGGCGGCGATCAACGAATCCGACATGCTGCTGGTGCCGGATCCGGCCACGGCGTTCGTCGATCCCTTCTACGAAGTGAAGACGCTGGTGATGATCTGCAACGTGATCGATCCGATCACGCGGCAGAGCTACGATCGCGATCCGCGCTGGATCGCGCGCAAAGCCGAGCTGTACGTGAAGAACTCGGGTTTGGCCGACACCGCTTTCTTCGGGGCGGAGGCCGAGTTTTTCATCTTCGACAACATCAGTTTCGACCAGACGGCGCATGCCGGCTATTATTCGATCGATGCGGAAGAGGGCCGCTGGAACTCGGGGCGCAAGGAGAACAACCTGGGCTACCGGCCGCGCTACAAGGAAGGTTATTTTCCGGTGCCGCCGACGGATCATCACCAGGATCTGCGGGCGGAGATGGTTGAAACGATGGCGAAAGTGGGGCTCGATATCGAATGCCACCATCACGAAGTGGCCACTGCGGGGCAGTGCGAGATCGATCAGCGCTTCAACACGCTGACCAAATCGGCCGACAACATGATGCTGTACAAGTACGTGATCCGCAATACGGCGTATCAGTACGGCAAGACCGTGACGTTCATGCCCAAGCCGCTGTTTGGAGACAACGGCAGCGGGATGCACACGCATCAGAGCCTGTGGAAGGACGGCAAGCCGCTGTTTGCGGGGGATCTGTACGCGGGGTTGAGCCAGATGGCGCTGTGGTACATCGGCGGGTTGCTGAAGCATGCGCGGGCCTTGGCGGCGATCATCGCGCCGACCACGAACAGCTACAAGCGGCTGGTGCCGGGATACGAAGCTCCGGTGAATCTGGCATATTCCAGGCGCAACCGTTCGGCGGCGTGCCGGATACCGATGTACTCGGCGAGCCCGAAGGCGAAGCGAGTGGAGTTCCGGCCGCCGGACCCCTCATCGAATCCATATCTGGCGTTCGCGTCGATGGTGATGGCGGGGCTGGATGGAGTGCTGAACAAGATCGATCCGGGCGAGCCGCTGGATAAGGACATTTACGATCTGTCGCCGGAGGAGATGAAGGCGGTGCCGTCGATGCCGGCGAGTTTGGAAGAGGCGCTGAGCGCGCTGGAAGACGATCACGCGTTTCTGCTGAAGGGCGACGTGTTCACCGAGGAGTTGCTGGAAAACTACATCGCCTACAAGCGCAAGAACGAAGCGGATGCGGTGCGGCTGCGGCCGCATCCCTACGAGTTCGCGCTGTACTACGACATCTAAGAGGAGACAGGGATCAGAAGTCAGGAGTCAGACTTTGGCGCGGCCCTCCGCCTCGATTCTCCAAATCAGCGTCTCTCCGGGCGGCATTCCTAAGCGCGCCATCCCGCAGGGACCGGTGACCGCGCTCGGCATCGCAGGCGACGGGCACGCGAATCCCCGGGTCCACGGCGGACCGCGCCAGGCGATCCTGATCGTCACCTCCGAAGGCCTTGACGAGCTCAAGGAACAAGGGTTCGCACTGTATCATGGCGCTCTGGGCGAAAATCTCACGACGCGCGGGCTGAACCGGAAATCCGTGCGCATCGGCCAGCGCTACCGGATCGGCGACACGTTGCTGGAAATCACCAAAGTACGATCTCCTTGCGACAATTTGAACGTCTATCCTGGAATTCAGAAGGCGATCTACGACGATGAGGTAAAGGCCGGGAATCCAAAATCGCCGCGCTGGGGCTTGAGCGGATTCTATGCCTCTGTGCTCCGGGCCGGAACGATTCGGCCCGGCGATCCCATCCAGCTCTTAGACGAAACCGCGTAGTTTCTCATGCACCGCTTGTCGACGCTCCCCTACCGGGATCAGCCGCGAGCCACCCGCGAGCTCGCGGCGCTTGCGCCGCATTTGCCCTCTGCCGTTCAGAACCGTTTTGACCTCCTGCTGGCGACTTCGCCCGCACCGGAGCAGGGACTGCATTACTTCACGCGGCTGCGCGAGCAGCACCCTGGAGCGTTTGACCGCCTGACACGCTCGGCGATTGGGCTGCGCCACCTGGTCGCCGTATTCACTTACAGCCGATTCCTGGCTGAGGAAATTCTGGAGCATCCGGAATGGGCCGAGCAGCTCCTGGATCCGCTCGATCTGCAACGAGTCATCACGGCCGAGGAGCTGCGGATTCGCCTGGAGACCGCATTGCCCCCGGGCGTGCCTTTGCCGCTGGAGCTGGCGAAGTTCCGCCGCCGCCAGATCCTGCGCATCCTAATCCGCGACGTGCTGGGCCTGGGGACGCTCCCGGAAGTTACGGGCGAACTCACGGCCCTAGCGGATGTGATCGTGGAAGTCGCCTACGAGCGGATCTACCAGGACCTGGTGGCGCAGTACGGACCGCCACAATCGGAAGGCTCCGGGACTCCTGCGCATTTCGCCGTCATCGCACTCGGGAAGATGGGCGGCGAGGAGCTCAACTATAGCTCCGATATCGACCTGATGTTTCTGTATTCGCAAAACGGCCAGACCGCCGGACCCGCATCCATCACGAACAAGGAATTTTTTAAACGCGCATCGAATCAACTGACGAGTCTTTTGTCGGCGTATTCCGCCGAAGGCATGTGTTACCGCGTCGACCTGCGTCTCCGGCCCGACGGAAGCTTGGGCGAAGTCTGCATTTCGCTGGAGGGCGCGCAGGCCTATTACGAAAAGCGCGCCCGCGACTGGGAATTGCAGATGCTGATCAAGGCTCGCGTCGCGGCGGGTCACCGGCCCACAGGACGCGCCCTGCTGGATTTTGTCGAGCCACGCATTTACGCGACCACACTCGACTTCTCGGCCATCGAACAGCTCTCGGCAACGCGTGAGCGCCTGAATGAGAAGCTGGCGGCGCGACAGGCGCGGCGAAGCACGCCGGTTTCCGGTATCGATGTGAAACTGGAGCGCGGCGGGATCCGCGATATCGAGTTCCTGGTGCAGTGTCTGCAACGCCTGCACGGCGGCGCCGATCCGTGGGTGCGCCACGGCGGGACCATGCTGGCGCTCGCGCGTTTGCAGGACAAAGGATTTCTCACCGGCGCGGAATACGGCCGGCTGGCTCAGGCGTATCAGTTTCTCAGGCATCTGGAACACCGCCTGCAATTCGACGAGGACCGGCAGACCCACCGCTTGCCCGGCAACCCGGCGGAACTGGAGTTGATCGCGAGGCGCATGCCTGGCGGAACTTCGGCGGAAGCAATGCTGCGCGAATTGCGCCAGCATCTGGCCGGAGTCGTGGACATGTACGAGCGCGTGGTGCATTCGCGGCCCGCCGCGGGCCCCCCTTCACCAGAGCAGCCTGCCCCAGGCAGCGGCCGGCGCACGGCCTTCGTGATTCAGGCTCTGGAGAAGCGCGCGCCCGTTCTGGCCGCCGCGATCGCGCGCGCCGATCTCCAACGCGGCTACCGCGCGTTCGAGTATTTTCTGGAGCGGCTCTCCCAGGACTCCGCTCGACTGGAGCGCCTCAACGCCGCGCCAGAAATAATCTCGGCAGCTCTGGACTTGTTTGAGCACAGCCCCTACTTCGCCGAAGAGCTAATCCGCCGCCCGGAGAACGTTGAAGAGCTGGGCCGCATGTCGATTCCTTTGGTCCAAGATGAGCCGCCTCCCCACGACGCCACCGAGCTGCGCCGTTGGTTCCGCCGCGCGATTCTGCGGATCGAAGCAGAAAGCATCTGCCGCTCGCATCCGATTTTCGAGACCCTCGACAGCACGTCGCGGCTAGCCGATGTGTCCATCGCGACGGTGTACGAAATCGCCATCCAGGACGTCTGCGCCTCGAATCCGCCGGAGAATCGCGATTATGAACCCCGGGATCAGATGTCGGTCATCGCGCTCGGCCGGCTAGGCATGCGCGAGTTCGATCTCGGATCGGACGCCGACCTGATGTTCGTGCTGCCGGATTCCGAAGCCGCCGAAACGGCGTTCTGGACGCGCGTGGCCGAGCGCGTGGTGCACCTCATTACGGCTTACACCGGCGAAGGCGTCCTGTTCGCCGTGGATACCCGGCTGCGGCCCAACGGCAGCGCTGGCCCGCTGGTCCAGACCGAAAGCGCTGTCACGGAGTATTTCGCGAACGCGGCCGAGGCGTGGGAAGGCATCACGTATATGAAGTCGCTGGCCGTAGCCGGCGATCCGAAACGCGCAGAGCATTTCCTGCACCAGCTTCAGCAGGTCGACTGGCGGCGCTACGGGCAGAGCGGGCGCTCGCGCGCCGACCTCCGGCAGATGCGCGCACGCCTGGAACGTGAGCAAGGCCCCTCCCGTCCTCTCAAGGCCGGCCGCGGCGGCTATTACGATATCGATTTTCTGCTGATGTATCTGCGCCTGAAAAGCGCGGGCGTGTTCTTCACGGTGTTGAACACGCCGGCGCGGATCGAGGTCCTGGAGAACATGGGACACTTGAGCCGCCAGGACGCGCAATTCTTGAATGACGCCGCCACGTTCTACCGGGCGCTCGATCACGGACTTCGCGTAATCACCGGACATGCCGAGAGCAAGCTGCCGGGCTCGGAAGCGCAACTGGAATCGCTCAACGCGCTACTTCCGCGCTGGACGCGCATCCCGCTTTCGGATCTGAACCGGATTCGCTCCGAAACGCGCGCGCTCTTCGACAGATTTTTCGGATAGGATCAAGTTGGATTACCGGCCGCCGCGGCCTTCCCGGCGCTGTTCCTGGCGATGCTCTTCCACGCGCCGGTGGTTCCGGTCGGCGGCGCGTTCGCGTTCGGTTCGGCCTCGCAGTTCGTGGCGTTCCTCAATCCGTGCCGGCGGACCAGGCCGGCGAATCGCGTAGGGATGCGCATAGCCTGCCCGATTGGCCCAGCCGCGCCGCCACTCGGCGTTATTGATGATCACGGTGTGGGTGTTCCAGACGATTCGATTGCCACCCCAACCCCATGGCCGGAATGCCGGCCCGATGGCGATGCCGAAGCTGAACGTGATACCGCGTGAGACCCGGAAGCCCGGCCGGGGTCTGGCGAATACGATCAGCGGATCGTAGTACGGCACATAAATCACCGCCGGATTCACTGGGACAATTTCGATGTACGGTCCTCCGGTGACGACGATCTGGCCGCTGGATCTCAGATAGCCGAAGTCGCGGGCCTGGCGGCGCATCCGCTGCACCGCATCCATTACATCCTGGTTTTGCGCCAAGAAGGCGTCACCCAGTTGTCGCGTCCAACTCATATCGGAAGCCATCATGCTCAATACCGACGGGAACGGGAGCAGCGCCTGGACGCTCGGATCCCAGGGCAACTGATCGGCCTCGATCGCGCGCGCCAGCGCCTCCCCTGTGAGGTAGTGATGCTCATCCGCCCACCGCGCCGCCTCCGGGATCTGGTCGGAATAGGTCGCCGCGGCCAGAACCTGAGCCAGCAGAGGATCGGGATACAGCGCGATGCGCGCGACCAGGCGATCCAGCTCCTGCGGCGCGAATGAAGGAGGCGGAGGTCCCTGCGCCAGCAGCGGAACCGCCGCCATTGCAGCTATCGCAAAGCTCCGAAGCCATTTGCAATTTCGCATGATCGCCTCCGGCCCGCGAAATTCCTGGAACTATTTAGCGCCGCCGCCAGTGTCCCCCGTAGTAACGTCCGCGCACATAACGGGGACCCATCCAGACCGCGCCCGCATATGGGGGACGAGCCCAGTATCCAGTGCGCCAGACATAACGCGGCCCTGCCGGGTAATAATATCCCGGTACCCAAACGTAGCCCACGCCGGGGCTCGGGGGATAATACGCGACCACGGGCGGAGGCGGAGGCGGCGCGGCATAGTACCCATACGCCGGCCCGACTCCAATCCCGATGGAAAAGTGAACGCCGGCAAATAGAGAGCTGCTCGCGAGCAGGAACATCCCAAGCAATAGAACTTTTTTCATGGCCAGTGCCTCCCGCCCTGTTGGGAGCAACCACCATTCCAAACCTGATCCAATGAAAATTCAAAGGGTTAGCCGCAGAGGCTGCACTCGCTTCGTGGCTGATTTCCACCACCCGAGGCTGAGCGCGGCCAGCGCTTTATAGGCAGGTCTATTCGCGGGCCGCGATCCCCAGAGCCTTCATCTTGCGATAGAGATGACTACGCTCCAGGCCCAGCATCTCCGCGGCGCGCGTTACGTTTCCCTTGGCTTCTTCCAGCTTCTTCAGGATGTAGTCGCGCTCGGCGGCTTCGCGCACTTCCTGCAAGCTGCCGAAGCGTTCATCGGGCTTGTAGAAGACAGCGCGCCGCGCGCGATCCAGCGGAATGTGGCGTGCGTCGATGCGCGGCTGCGGATTCATGATGACGATGCGTTCCATCAGGTTGCGCAACTCGCGTACATTGCCCGGCCAGGGATACTCTTCGAGAGCTCGCAGGGCTTCTTCCGTGAGGTTCTTGGGCTTACGGCCATAGGCGGTTGTGAACTCGCGCAGGAAGTGGTCGGCCAGCAGGCGAACGTCTTCGATCCGCTCGCGCAGCGGCGGCACATGAAACGGAATGACGTTGAGCCGGTAAAACAAATCCTCGCGGAAATTCCCGCGCTCGATTTCCTCTTCCAGATTCTTATTGGTCGACGCCACCACGCGCGCGTCCACCTGGACCGATTCGGAAGCGCCCACCGGCTCGAAGCGCTGTTCCTCCAGCGCGCGTAAAACTTTGGCCTGGGTCTTGAGCGACATATCGCCGACCTCGTCCAGAAACAGCGTGCCGCCGTGCGCTTTCTCCAGCTTGCCGGCCTTGTCTTCCGCCGCGCCCGGAAATGCGCCCTTCCGGTGGCCGAACAGCTCGCTTTCGATCATTTCTTCAGGAATCGCGGCGCAGTTTACCTCGACGAACGGCTCGCTGGCGCGCGAGCTCGCCGCGTGGATCGCATGCGCGATCAGCTCCTTGCCGGTGCCGCTCTCGCCGAAAATCAACACGCGGCCGTTGGTGGCCGCCATCAACGTCAACTGCTGGCGCAGCGCCTTCATCGGAACGCTTTCCCCGATGATTCGGGGCTTCTGGTCGCCGCCTTCCTTCCACTGGCTGAGTTCCAGCTCCAGCCGCCGTTTCTGGACGGCGTTGTGCATCACCACCATCACTTTTTCAATGGTCAGCGGTTTCTCCAGGAAATCGAAAGCGCCGAGCTTGGTAGCCTTGACTGCCGTCTCGATCGTCCCGTGCCCGGAGATCACCACCACCTCAGGACGGTCCGCGAACGGGATCTCCTGGATGCGCGCCAGCGTTTCCAATCCGTCGATTCCCGGCAGCCAGACGTCCAGCAGGACTACGTCGTAGGGGTGACGCTGCAATTCTTCCAGACAGCGCTCGCCGCTTTCCACTGCTTCGCATACGCAGCCTTCGTCTTCCAGCACGCCGCGCAGGGATTGCCGGATCCCCGGTTCGTCGTCCACGATGAGCGCCCGCGTGGCCTTCACGCGCGGATCTCGGCCTCCGCCGCCATAGCTTCCAGCGTAGCCACGGGAACCTCCACCAAGAAGCGAGTGCCTGCCGGACGATTGTCCTCCACCCGGATGCGGCCGCCGTGTTCGCTTAAGATGTGGCTGACGATCGCGAGTCCCAAACCCGTCCCGCGATTTTTCGTCGAGAAATACGGCAGGAAGAGTTTTTCCTTATCGCCGGCTGAGATGCCGCAGCCCGTATCCGCGATCAGCAGTTCTACGGAATCCACGGAGGTCGCCCGGGTGACCACCATCAGACGCTTGACCATCGCATCCCGCATGGCCTCTGCGGCGTTATCCACCAGGTTGACCACAACCCGTTTGAACTGATCGGGATCCAGATTCACGCGCGGCAGATCGGGCGCAAGATCAGCCCGGACCTCGATCCCCTCCAGCCGGCCATCGAACACATCCAGACCGTTCCGAACCACGGTATTCAGATCGCAGGGCACCATTTGCGCCTTTGGAAACCGTGAAAACTGGGAGAATTCGTCCGCCAGGGTTTTGACCGATTCGACCTCGCGCGAAATTGTGGCGGCGCACTCACGCAACACGCGGGCGGAATCCGCGGTCGCGCCGGGGCGGTCCAACTGCCGGGCGATGCGTTCGGCCGAGAGCGCGATCGGCGTCAGCGGATTCTTCAACTCATGCGCGATGCGCCGCGCGACTTCGTGCCAGGCCTCGGCCTTCTGGGCCCGCAGCATTTCGCTCGTGTCTTCGAGCACCACGACGTACCCCGGCGCGGCAGGTTCGTGCACCGGCAGCGCCGACACCGTGAGCGCGAGATGGAGAACCTGCCCGGGACGCTCGAGGTCCACCTGGCTGGCGGCCAGTCCCGTACGACGGGCGCGTTTCATCAAATACCGCAATTCGGCCGCATGCTCGGGTGGGAACAGATCGCTCAGCACGGAGGCGCGCTCCAACTGCTCGGGCGGGATGAGGCCTCGCAGCGCGCGATTGACGCGCTGGATTCGTGCGTCCGCAGTCAGCGAGATCACGCCCGTGGGTATACTTTCGAGAATCGCTTCGGTAAAGCGCCGGCGGCTTTCCAGTTCGCGGCTGTTGTCTTCCAGGCCGTGCACCATTTCGTTGAACGCGCGAACCAGCGAGGCCATTTCGTCATTCGCAGGCACGTTTACCCGGTAAGCCAGGTTGCCCTTGCGAACTTGCCCGGCGGCATCCAACAAAGCGGAAATCGGCACGCTGATCTGCTTGGCAAGCAGCAGCGCGATCCAGGTCGCCACAAACAGGATAAATAGCGCGATCAGCGCCTGGAACATGAGATACAGATACTTCATCGACCGGCGGTCTGTGGCGAGCTGGTTGTACTTGTTCACGTATGCCTGGATCTGGTTCTGTTTTTCGACCACGTCCACATGCGGCTGAACGCGGACCACCAGCGTGTTTCCGCCGGGTAGCTGCGCGCGGGAGGTGAACAGCCGCGAACCGCCCGTGGAGGCGCAAAGGACGCGGCCGCCATCCGGGGCATCGATCCGCAGTTCCGCGATACGGTTCTCCCGGCACAAACTCGCAAGACCCGTATTTCCATTCCACAGCTCGGGCATCGCCGCGAGCCAATGCGCCAGTGCGTCGGCTCGCGCCTGGACTTCCTCACCGAGCCCGATTGCGGCGTCGCGCAACTGGATGTTCATGCCTTCCACTGGCGCGCTGAACCATTTATCCAGATTCCGGTTCAGGACCGCGAAACTGAACAGCACCAGGAACACCACGGGCAGCAGACTCAGGGCTAGCGCGCCAAGGACCAGCTTCGACCGGATGCGCGATCCCTCGCGGTTCCGGTGCCGTTCCAGATACAACTTCACGGCCTCGCGGAACAGCATGAAACCCAGGGTCACGGTCAACAGGAAGATCAAGGTCGAAACGGCCCAGAAAAGGAACGTTTGGACGGCGGTGGTGGGAGCGATATCGCCGAAGGTGAAGGAGACCTGCCACACCACGAGCGTGAGCAGGATGGCCAGAATCACCAGGCCGGCGCCGAATAGATGCCGCTTGCGCATCGGTACAACAATTATCCCCCGAGCAGCCTCAGCAGTGGAGGCCAAGCCTGCAAAGGGCGCGCAGGCGCCCTCGAGCAAGCCAAGCAGACTGCCCGCGCGCTCCCTCTTCCAGGCGTTTACTTAGGAGCTCGATGCGTCAGTGTATCCTGGAGTTCACGAGTTTATGAGCCGGATTTCCTATGCGTTTCGCGCTTTCTTCTCCATTTTGTTCCAGAACGCGCTGCCGTCTGACATCGCCCAGGCGTTCGGATACTCCAAAGCGGTTCCGGTGAAAGCTCCCCCGCCGCCGCCAAAGCCGCAGGCCGGACCCGCAGCCGGAGCCGTGCAGATCCTCGGGATTTTACAGCGCGATGCGCGGCTGGTGGATTTCCTGATGGAGGACATCGGCCCGTACGCGGACGATCAGGTGGGCGCCGCCGTGCGCGACGTACACGCTCAGGCTCGCCAGGCGCTGGATCGCTACATGCGGCTGCAACCGGTGATCGACGGAGTGGAGGGGACCTTCACCACGGCGGAGGGGCTGGATCCGGCCGCCCTGAAGTTTGTCGGCAACGTGCCGCCCAGCGGGAGGGCTCCCGGCGGTGTGTTGCGCCACAAAGGCTGGAAAGCTGACAAAGTGGACCTGCCGCCGACATCCGACACAAAGATCCTCGCGCCCGCGGAACTCGAAATCGAGTAGCCGTTTTTCCTCCATGAACATCGGAATCGACCTGGGCACCACGAACTCGGCGCTCGCGTTCATCGATCCGGCGCAAGCCGCGGCCGAGGACGTGCCGGCGATTCGCGTGCTCGAAATCCCCCAGTATGTTGCACAAGGGCGCATCGAATCGCGCCGCACGCTGCCGTCGTTCCTGTATCTGGCCGGCCCGGCGCCGGATCAACAGTTCACCGGCGTCTACGCCCGCGAACAAGGCGCGCTGGTGCCCACACAATGCGTCCACTCCGCCAAAAGCTGGCTGTCGAATCCCGATGTGGACCGTACTGCGAAAATTCTGCCCTGGGATGCACAGGAAGCCGGGCGCCTGCTCTCGCCCGTCGCAGCCTCCGCGCGCATCTTGAAACACATGGTAGACGCCTGGGCCAGGGCGCAGGGGTCGGCCGTGGGTGAGCACCCGGTCGTGCTCACGGTGCCGGCGAGCTTCGATGAAGAGGCTCGCGAGCTCACGGTAGCCGCGGCACACGATGCAGGGATCGAGAAACTCACGCTGCTCGAGGAACCCGCCGCGGCGTTTTATTCCTGGATCGCGAACGACCTGGCGCGCTCGCAAAAAAGCCTGTTCGACGGCCAGAACGTGCTGGTGTGCGACGTCGGCGGCGGCACCAGCGATTTCACTCTGATCCGCGTTGCGCGGGAGGGCGATCGTGTCGATTTCACCCGAACCGCAGTCGGGAAACACCTGCTGCTGGGCGGCGACAACCTGGATCTGACGCTCGCCTGGCTGGCGGAGTCCAAACTCGGCAAGCAATTGTCGATCCGGCAGCGCAGCGCTTTGCGCCGGCAGTGCGCGGCGGCGAAGGAGAAACTGCTCTCCGATCCGAATCTGAAAAGCGTGGAGGTGACCGTCCTGGGGGGCGGATCGTCACTCGTCGGCGGCACGCTGAGAACCGAGATCCTGAAGGACGAAGCGCTCGAACTGGCTCTGGACGGTTTCCTGCCGGTCTGCGAGCTTACGGACCGGCCGCAAGAGGAGGAATCGAGCCCCTATCGCGAAATGGGCTTGCCGCTGGTCGCCGATCCGGCCGTCACGCGGCATCTGGCGGCGTTCCTCGCGAGCGCCGGCAACATTCGTCCCGACGCGATCCTCTTCAACGGCGGGTTCTTCATTCCCGAGGTCCTGCGCCACCGCGTCGCCGACGTGTTGGAGCACTGGTACGGCCATCGGCCCGTGATTTTCGAAAATCGCGATCTCGATCTGGCGGTGGCGGTGGGAGCGGCGTATTACTCCTACGTCCGCTCGACGGGCTCTGGGCTGCTGGTTCGCGGCGGGCTCCCGCGTGCCTACTTCATCGGCCTGGCCGGCATCGGAGCGACGGGCGAGGACGCCAACGCTCTCCGTACGATGTGCCTGGTTCCTCGCGGAACCGAAGAGGGCGCCTCGATCGAGCTCGATCCCGGGAATCTGCAACTGGTGGCCAACAAGCCGGTCGCGTTCCGGCTTTACAGCTCGCGCGTGCGCACCGAGGATCGCGCGGGCGACGTTGTCATGTTTTCGCCGGAAGAACAGCAGGAGCTTCATCTGCACGCGCCGCTGCACGCCGTGCTGCGATTCGGGAAAGCAGGAGAGCGGCTGGTCCCGATCAAGCTGGGCGCGAAACTCACCGAAGTCGGGACGCTCGAAATCTGGGCGGAGTCGAAAACTTCGGAACACCGCTGGCGCCTGCAATTCGAGCTGCGGAAGTCCGCCGCGGCCGAAGCGCCGCAGAGGCCCGCCGCCGTCGTCAACGAGGACGCGCTGCGGTCCGCGGAAACACTCATTCCGGAGGTCTTCTCCACCTGCCAACTGGAGCCCGAACAACTGCCTGCCCGCTTGGAGCAGACTCTGGGGCTTGGCCGGAATTCCTGGCCTCTGCCCGCGATCCGCGCGCTGGCCGACCGGCTGCTCGAGGCGGCCGAAGGCCGCGGACGCAGCGCCGCGCACGAGCTCCGCTGGCTGAATCTGTGCGGATTCTGCCTGCGCCCCGGATTCGGCTTTCCAGGCGACGATTTCCGGATCGAGCAGGCCCGCCGCGTGTACGCTTCCGGCTTGCAATTCGCGAATCAGATTCAAAACGAAATCGAGTGGTGGATTTTCTGGGGCCGCGTCGCGGGCGGGCTCAACAAGAACCAGCAGACCGATTTGTTCCAGCGCCTCTCGCCCGTTCTGCTGCCGCGCGCATCCAAACGGCCGCGCGTCAATTCCAGCCTGCTGCGGGAGATGTGGCGTGCGGCCGCGAGCCTGGAACTGCTGCCAATCCAGACCAAGACGCAGCTCGGCGACGAACTGATGCATGGCATCCTCAAAGGCGAGTTCGTCGATACCGGCCTGTGGTGCATCGCCCGGCTCGGGGCGCGGAAGCTATTCTACGGTCCGATAAATCAGGTCCTGCCTCCGGCGACTGCGGCGCGCTGGGCCGAGCAGCTTCTCAAAGTGAGCAAAGCAGGGGACGCGCTCGGCGCTCTGGCGCGCCATACCGGCGACGCGACGCGCGATCTGCCTGCATCCACTCTGGGCCTCATCCGGCGGACTTCCCCGGATCTGGATCTGGATCGCGAGCCTCAAGACAATCTGGCTGCCATGGGGCGGATCTTTGGCGAAGAGCTGCCTTCGGGTCTCGTGTTTCATGAATGAGCTGGAGCTGGTGGAGCGCCTGCGCGAAATGAGCGGCGACGGCCGCGGGCGGGGCGTGATCCGCGGCATCGGCGACGATTGCGCTCTGTTCCGCCCGCAACCCGGCGAGGATCTGCTGCTCAAAACCGATCAGCTCATTGAGGCGGTGCACTTCCCGAAAACCATGCCGCCGGAGTTCGTCGGGCAGAGGGCGCTGGGCCGGGCGCTCAGCGATATCGCCGCGGCCGGCGGCGATCCGCGCTGCTGCCTGGTGGCTCTGGCAGTTCCGAAATCGCGTGCGGACCGGTGGATTCTGGCGTTTTTTCGCGGCTTGCTCCAGTTGGCTAAACGAACCAAGACCGTGCTGGCCGGCGGCGATCTTGCGCACGCCGCGGCGATTCATTGCAGCGTGATGGTGGTGGGCGCGGTGCGGCGCGGGAAGGCTTTGACGCGTGCGGGCGCGCGGCCCGGCGATCAGCTTTGCGTCTCAGGCTCGCTTGGGAAACCCTGGGATCAGCCCATCGAGCCGCGCCTGGCCCTGGGCCGGAAGCTGGCGGGCACAGCGACGGCGTGCATCGATCTCAGCGACGGGCTCTCGCTGGATCTTTACCGCCTCTGCAAAGAATCGGGCGTGGCCGCGCGTGTGGACGGCGTTCCGATGGTTCGCGGCGTGAGTCTGGAACGCGCGCTCCACGGCGGCGAGGATTACGAATTGCTGTTCACGCTGCCTGCGCCCGCTACGCCGCCCCAGGGAACAACATGCATCGGGACGATTGTGCGCGGTCCGGCGGGGAGGGTGTGGTTTGAAGGGAAACTCCTCGCGCCCCGGGGATACGATCACTTTAAAAACGCGTCGAGCTGAGTCTCGACGCTGCCCGCACGAGTGCGTGCGCTTACGGGGCGCAGACACTCTTGTCTGCCGCGCCGCCACCCTTGGCGACGCATGCCTTCCATCTAATCCATCGGCGCGTAATATCCCGTACGCCAGTGCGCCCGTACCGGCGGCAGACCCTTGGGAGGCACCACCTTCACTTCCACCTGGTGATAGCGCCCGTCGCGATCCCGGTGGCTCGGCACATAACCGAGCAGATACCGGTTGCGCAGATCGATGCTGATCTTCTGCGCGATATCGGAAAGGCGCGCGCCTTGCGTGCGGAACATGCGCCCGCCGGTCTGCTCGGAGATGAAATTGAGGACGCCGCCGGCATCGGTGTAGTGCGGATCGGCGAAGACGCCAATCGAATAAATGAGAACGTCGCTCTCCTTCACTACATCCTTGATCTCGCTGGCCGTATACCGGCTGTTGTTTTCCCCGCCATCCGAGATCACCACCAGGGCTTTGCGTCTGCGGCTGGATTTCTTGATCTCATGCAAGCCCATGAACACCGCATCCAGCAAAGCAGTGGAACCCTTCGTGTGGGTGAACAGGAGCTGGTACGTGATTTTCGCGGGATCCGGCGTCACCGGCACCACCAGCCGCGGCGAACTGTCGAACTCGACCAGCGCGAATTCGTCCTCCGGGTTGGCCGTTTTGAAAAATTCTGCCGCAGCCAGGCGCTCCTCGCGTTCCGCCCCGCGCATGCTGCCGCTGGTGTCGAACACCAGCGCCACCGCGACCGGTTCGTCTTCCATCGAAAAGCTGGTAATGACTTGCTCCACCTTCTCGTCGAAGACCCGGAAGTTCTCCTTGTCCAGCCCGGTCACCGGACGGCTATAGGAGTCGTTTACTGAGACCGGAACCAGGACCTCCGTGCGATCGATGCGCAGGTCCGTTCGCGGAAACTCGTCCACGGGCGCAGATCCGGCCTTTTCGCGAGACGGGATCGACACCTGCGCGGGCGCCGGGTACAGGACCAGCAGCAGGCTGATCGCACATCCCGCGGCCAGGACGAGCGTGGACCGCAATCTCATTCTCTGGACGTAATCATACCTCCGCGGATGCACGCCGTCGATAGTATACTCGGAACAAGCGTGCCGTATCCTTCCCTCATTACCCTGATTGCGGTTCTCAGTGCCGCTGCGGGAGTCTGGCTGACCTCGTTTCGCGAGCTATCGCGCCGGCTGGTGCCGTTTGGCGGAGGGGTTTTGTTGGGCGTCGGGCTGTTCTGGGTCTTTCCGGAAATGGCGGAATTTTTTAGCTGGCAGGGCGCCGCCCTGTGGCTGGCAGGCGGATTTGTTCTGCTGGCCGCGATCGACAGGTTCGTCTACCCCGTCTGCCCGGCCTGCTCCCCTTCGCACGAACACGATCACTGCGCCACGCGACTGCACGGATTCGCGACGCCGCTGCTGGTAGCGGCTGCCCTGCACGCCGCTCTGGACGGATGGAGCGCCGCGGCCGGCGAGAACGCCGGGTTTTCGCTCGCCTTGATCGGCGGGATCGCGGTGCATAAGGTACCCGAAGGTTTGGCCCTGGGAGTGATCGCACGGGCTTCGCTCGGCTCGCGCGGCTCAGCCTTGTCGTGGTGCGTGCTGGCGGAAATGGCCACCCTGGCAGGGGCTGGCCTTGAGTCCGTTCTGGCCCCGCATCTCGGCTCACAGGCGCTGCATGCACTGCTCGCGCTGGCCGGCGGCAGTTTCCTGTATCTCGGCGGCCACGCCGTGCACGGAGAGCTGCGCCGGAGCGGATCGCCCACGATTGTGCCTGCGCTGACGGGCGTCGCCGGATCGAGCGTCTTGCGCCTGTTCGTGCGGTAGCTTGCTCAGATATCTACCGGCGGCCGCCGGCGATGCCAATCCGTCTGCTTCTGGAACAGATTGCCGATCGCGAGCAACTGGTTTTCGTAGAACGGGCGGCCCAGCAGGGAAATCGCAAGGGGCAATCCATTAGCGAATCCGCACGGGAGAGAAATCGCGGGCAAGCCGGCCAGATTTCCCGCGGGAATCAGACTCGCCCGCGAACGTACCGGGGGGCCAGGCGCATCCAGCCGGTCCGCGACTTTGGGCGCGACCGCCAGCCGCGAAGGCGCGAGGACCATGTCGCAATCCAGAAACAGATCCCGGAACGCCTGCTTCACCAGCGATCGGACGCGCATGGCCCGTAGGTACTCCGTCGCAGGCAGATCCAGCATCGCTTTGAGTCCCGCGATCTGGTGCGGATCCGCCAATTCATCGACCTTGCCGCTCCGGATAAAATCTTCGAAAACCGATCCTGCTTCTCCGGCGATAACGGTGCCTACAAGTGCGCCATAGGGAAACTCGGGAACCTGGATTTCCTTGAGCTTCACGCCCAGCGACTTGACCACCTCCAGTGCGGCGCGAAACACGGGCTGGGCGGACGGCTCTGCTCCGTCCTCGAAATCGCCCGGGAGGTAGCCGACAATCGTATCCGCGGGCTTGCGCGCGTATCGCGGCGAGTATTGGAAGCCTCGTCCCGCCGATCCGGAGTCCTGCGAATCGCCGCCGGCGATTTCATGCAGCACCAGGCCGCAATCCTCCGCGCTGCGGCACATCGGGCCAAGTTTATCCAAGGTCCAGGAGAGCGCCATCGCGCCGCGGCGGCTGACCAGTCCGTAGGTCGGGCGCAAGCCAGTGACGCCGCAGAATGCCGCCGGCGTCAGAATCGAGCCCGATGTTTCCGACCCAATGGCAAACGTTACCAGCCCGGCAGCGACAGCCGCGCCCGAGCCGCTCGAAGATCCGCCGCTCCAGCGCGTGCGGTCCCACGGATTGAGCCCCGGACCGGTGAGGGATGCGCCCGCCATGACATAATCTCCGCCGCCGGCCAGTTCCACCATGGCCAGCTTGCCGATCAGGATCGCGCCCACCTTGTTGAGCTTCTCGATGATGCGCGCGTCGTACTTGAAAACCTGCCCGGCAAGGGGCTTCGCGCCCCAGGTCGTGGGCTGGTCTTTCACCGCCAGCAGATCTTTGGCGCCGTACGGAATGCCCTGAAGCGGGCCGCGGGTTCGGTCGCGTTTCAGGTCGCGATCGACCTCGCGCGCCTGGCGGATCGCCTGCTCCCGCAGCGAGAGCGCAAGGGCGTTGTAGCGCGGCGCGAGGCGCTCCAGGCGGTCGCAGAACGCGCGTGTCAGCTCCACGCAGGAAAACTCTTTTGCGCGCAGCTTGGCGCTGATCTCGGAAATGCTGGCGAAGAAAATGTCGGAACCGATCTCAGCCACGATGAAAAGCCTAAGCCTTGAACTGGAACGCCGGCTCGACCGTCATAGGCAGCGGCACCTGCGCGATTACCTGAGTGCTCGCGCGCTGGCGCCGCCGGGCGGCTTCCAATTCGGCGTCCGCCGGAGGCTGAGGGTGTTCTTGCGCGCGCATCGCGCTGGCCGCCGCCGCGCCCGCCAGGACGCCGGCCAGTGTGCGGCGGGAAAGATTCGGACCCATGCGGCCATTATAGGCAGGTTGGGTCCTCCGGATGCCGTCAGCGGCCTTTATGGCGACTCTTGAGCTCGCCGGTGACGCTGAGCATTCTCAGCCCGGAGCCGGGAGTCGCCGCCGTGAACGTGACTTCCTGGCCAGGAACTGCGGCCAGCGCCCGCAGACCATCGCTGGAGAGCGGTTCGGTCCCGTCGTCGGCAAGAAACAGCCGCGAAGCCGGATCGTACAGGAAATTCCTCACTCGGCCGCTCTGTACTACGCGAGCGACCAGATCGCACTCCATCGTCTGTCCTTCCAAAGCCCTGGAGGTAAACGGAACCGAGGCGCGCTGCATCAACAAATCGACCCGCGCGCCAGCCAACTGCATGTTATCGGCCGTGAGCGTGACTTGCTGGCCGACAACCGGCGCAAGATCCGTATCGAACGCAAGCAGGAATTGCTCGACGTCCCGGCGAGTCGCGTCCGGGTTGTTCTGAGGGAAACCCGAGTTTACCGTCGGATGAAACACCGATGCGGTCAGGAATCGGAACAGCGTATCGGTGGAGCCATCGCCGGAGAATCCAAACCCGCGGACCTGATCTCCGGTGGGACCACTGTCAGGCTCGTCGAAAAACGCAATCCCGGGCGAGCCGAACATGCCGATCTTGGCGTACTGGTTCCGCAGGTGCGGGATCTTGACGATCTGCGGGAGCGCTTCGAAGCTCTGGTTCCCGTCCGTACCGAAAAATCCCTTTGACGGATCCAGCGCATGGCAACCATTGCAGGTGAAAGACGCCTTTCCGAAGAGTTGATCAGCGAGGGAGCTATTGATCCCGTCCGCCGGACGCGACCCGGAGTAGAAATCCGCGCCGCGTTGCTGAGAAGGCGTCAACGAATTATCGAGATTGCGCACCGGGTTCGGCGGCGGCAACACCTGCAATTGGAAATCGGCAAACCTCTGCATGTCGGCCTCGGAAGGCTGCTCGACGCTTCCCACCAGCCCCTGAAACGCGACAATGAAGTTTTTGAACGACAGGTTTGCGTCAAACGGATCCGTGCCGAAGAATCCGGTGGACCGGTCTCCGCGCCAGTGCATCGCGCCCGAATAACGCAGCCCGCGCAGCGTCTGGGTCGTGAACGGTCCCTTCATGGGATGAAAATCGTCAGCTTTGTTGCTGCCGTTCAAAGGCGTCGTGAGGCCGCCCACGCCGCTCTGAACGAGCAGCGGAATCAGTCCCCGGAAGTTGATCGGAATCGGGCTCTTGGTGACCGACGCATCGGGATTCCCCAAATCCCACGCCAGATCGTCCATGTCGCCGAAGATATGGCAGCTTGCGCAGGATGCCTCGCCGTTGCCGGAAAAATGCGTCGCATCATAGAGCATCGGACGCCCGTTGACGACGGATCCCGGCTCGGGATTCGGCAAGTAAAGGCTGGCGAGTTCCTGCTTCGTGCTGAGCTTGACGACTTTCACCGCATCATCGAAGCGGGTCATCGCGTACAACAGGCCGCGATGTTCATCCAGGGCCAGGCCGCTCACTCCGCCTCCGCTGAGGGCGATGTAATTCGCGCTATCCGTCACGGGGTTAAAAGAATCGTCCTCGAGCGCGCCGGTCTTGAATACGCCCACTTTGGCGGATCCGAACGCCGCGACGTACAGCGTCGCGCCGTCCTGGGTCACCGCCAGATCGAGCGGCATCGAGAGGCTGTGGTTTTTTGCCGCCGGATCGAAATACCTGCTCCCGGGCAGCGCGCTGTAATCGATGTGCTTGTTCAACCGCCGGGGCGTCACGCGCCCATCGGAAATAACGGTGATCCGTGCTTCGGCCAGATGACCCTGTACGGTGTGCCCTCCATAGATTCCCGGCCCTTCAAATCGCACGTTATTGAAGGATTCCGTATTGGACACGTACAGATGTCCGTTGGCCGGGTTCACCGCCATGTTGAACAGCGTGGTGCCCACGTGCGCGAACGCGGACGTCTGTGTCAGCCGATTGGCGTCCACCGCGAACACGTCGGTGTCCGGCAAATTAAAGCGCACTGAGCTGTCCCAGTTGCGATGCAACTCGTCCTCCCAATGTCCGCTGGCGTTGTTGTACTTGACAATCAGGCCGACCTCGGGAGCCTGCTCGCGCTGCGCGTCCGTGGCCGGCCCCGGGTTGCCGCCCGGGCTCACGGTCCCGTCGGGAAGTGTGCATGGCTTGTTTGGCTGAAATCCGGTGCAGATCCGGTCCTGAGGAATGGTGGTGGTCTGGTTGCCCGTTTTGAACCCAGCTACATACACGGTGGTCTTATCGGGGCTGACCGCCAAGGCACGCGGCGTGTCGGTGAAGAAACTCAGGATCTTCACCGGCGTTCCGCCGAAACTGCTACCGAGGTTTTCCGGATCGAACACCCACACATCGGCGCGCGGAACGCCCGGGGTGGTCATCTGCGGATCGCCGGCTCCGGGCACGCTGGCGATGGACGGATCGACCCGTTGCTGCCCGCGGTGCGCCGTGGTGATAAACGCGCGCGGAGGCGTGCCGGCGAACACGATATCTCTGGGCTCATCGCCGACCACCAACGTGCGGCTCACGTGCGGGATGCCGGCCAGCGTCACGACGCTGACGCTGTCGGACAAATGGTTGACCACCCACACTTCCGTATCCGTACGCGCCGCCACCGCAACGGGCTCCAGCCCGACGGCGACGCGATATTTGAAGGACGGCACCCCGGAGGCGAGGTCGAAAACTTCGAGCGTCCCGTTGGGAGTGTTCGCGGCGAATAACATCTGACCGCCGGGCGACAGCGCGATGGGCCGCACCGGGCCGCTTTCGAACTCGACGAAGGATGGCCCCGTGGAAAACGCAGATGCGCTTGAATCCGCTACGAAGATGCTGCCGGCGACGCTAACGAGCAGAGCGGCGGAGAGGGCAATGCCCCTCCGCGGCCCGCGCGCACACTGGAAAAAATTGCGAACGTTCATGAAAGACTGCCTCACTGCCCACGGGTCGCATCATGCGTGGGCCGCCTGATCGCGCGCCGCAAGCGCTTCCTTCGCGGCCTGCTCCATGACCGCTCGGGGGGGCCGCTCGCCCGTAAAGATTTCGAATTGCCGCGCGGCCTGTTCCAGAAACATTTCAAGTCCCGGGATGACTTCCGCGCCCTGATCCTTGGCGCGCCGCAGAAGCGTGGTTTCCATCGGCGTATACACCATGTCGAACACCAGCTTGGAAGGGATGCGCCCCTCGAAGAAGCATTTCTCGGTGTTGGGAAACATGCCGAGGGGCGTGGCGTGAACCACGGCGTCGAAAGTGCGCGCCGCGGCCTGCTCGCGCGAAAGCGCCTCGGCGTTGCACACGGAAGCCAGCGCGCGGACCCGATCCAGATTGCGCCCGGTGACCGCCAGCTTGCTGCCCGCCGCGGCCAGCGCGAAAACCGCCCCGCGGGCGGCGCCGCCGTTTCCCACCACCAGAATCGACGACTTATTGAGGCGCAGATGCCGCTCCAGCGGAGCCGTGACACCCGGAGCGTCCGTATTCGTCCCACGCCACTTGCCCGCTTTGCGCCAGACCGTGTTCACCGCGCCGATACGGCGCGCCTCCGGGTCCACCCAATCGAGATAGCGCAGGATCTTCTGCTTGTGCGGGATTGTGACGCTGAAACCCGAGAGCGGCAGATCCGCGGCCATGACGAAAAAATCCTTGAGCTGCCCGGGGTGCACCAGGAACGGCAGATATACGGCATCCATGCGCCGCGCCTGAAACGCGCGGTTGTGCACGGCGGGGGAGATGGAGTGCCCCACCGGATCGGCGATGACTCCGAAAATCTTCCCGTCCCGCGACAGTTTCCCGACGCGGTAGATGCCGCGCAGCTTCTTGGCGCTTACCTGTCCGGAAGCGGTTCCCCCGCCCATGTTGGGAGCCGCGTAGGTGTACAAGCCGCCGAATGCCGGCGAAAGCACGCGCGTGGGGAATCCCGTCTCGCCCATCGCGAGCAACACAGTGGGAAGCTTGGGATGCGCGCGCGCCAGCGCCAAGACGCGCGAATTGTCGGACGGCTTGCGCGCGGTGGTGACGACCTTGTAGGCGTGCGCCGGAATGGCGGCCATCCGTCGCAAAACCGAATCCAGGCGCGGCGGCGTGCCGCCATAGTTGTGATAGGAAAGCACCAAATAGGCTTCGGAGCGCAATTGGGCCAGATGATTCTCGCAGTTTTCCGCGCTCTCGATTTCGATATCCAGGGCCTGCGCTCCGGCCTGGCGGGCGGCTTCCAGGATCTTGATCTGTTCCTCGATGCTTCCGGTAAACCGTCCCTGGTTCTGGCGGCGGCGGCAGGTGGCCAGGATCGTGCAGTCCGGATAGCGGGTCAGGAACTTGCGCAGCGCCGCGACGCCGCGTTCCGGGGATGCCAGGTAGTCCAGACGGAATTCGAGAAACCGTTCGCCGGAATCGTATTCCGCGCGCGCATGCGCGAGCAGGGACTCCACGTCGGGAAATCCCAGAGCGATGCAGATAGGAGGGAAAATCGTGTTCTGCCCCATTCGAGCGACAGAACAGCATATCATGCCGCCTGAGGGTCGCGTCCGGACCTTAGGGCGCGCTGCGAGCCAGCGCCGGCTGGTAACGCTCCAGGCGAAGGTCGCTTTGAGCCGGGCCAAGCTGCACGATCCAGGCCGTGCGGCCAGCGAATCGGTCCATGAGCTGCCGGTTTTCCTGCTCGGATCGCAGATGCGCTACCACGACAGATTCAGCGTCGAGATCCGCCCCGTTGTAAACCCATTCGTGCATGAAATCCCACCCCCGCGCGTACGCGACAAACAGCAGGTGTTTCCCGCCCGTTCTTTGGAGGCGGCGCACCGTTTGACCTCGATCGGTAGGCGATGTCTTCAGGGCGCCGACATATCCAATGCTGAGGGGCGTGAACAGGACGATGAGAGCCAGAAGAAAGGCGGGTCCCCGCCAACGGAGTGTGGCCAGCCGGTACCAGAGCGCCCTGCCGGCAGCAACGATCAGAATCAATTCAACCACAGTGAAGGGAGCTGAGTAATGGGCATTCTGATAGATTTCCGGGAATAGCACGACCACGCCTGCCAGCAACAGGCCGACGAGCCACTTCTTCCCGTTGCGCACGCGCGACCAGGGTATTCCGAACAAGAGAAGCCCAAAGGTCATGAACTGGAGCCACACAGAACTCAGCAGGATGTCCACCAATTGCAGGATCACGATGTGCGACGGAGAGAGATTACGGATTCCCGTATACAGGGATGCGCACCATTCCCAGGTGGCGCGCAGATTTTCGTTTCCGTAGTGCTTCTCCGGGAATGGAGCCATGATCCAAAGAGGCGGAACCGAATCGTATTGGCGCATGTAAAGAGTGTATGGGAGCTCAGAAACGTGTCCCGTTACTCTGGCGTTGTACCACCCGAAAATAAGGAGCCCGGCTGCCAAAATGACTGCGTTCGGCAGAACCACGGTGCGCAACATTTGTTTTCGCTGCCCACTGGGCAACCGTAGAAGGGGAACCACGAGCATCCCCGCGGTAACAAGGCACATGACGCCGCCTTCATAAGGGCGCGTGGCGAAAAGAATCAGTGCGCCGATCGCCGGCGCGAAACGCGCCGAGCGCATTCGGCCGCGCAGCACGAACCCCAAAGAACCAACGACCAGCGCGCCGCCGCAGGCGGTAACAGCTCCTCCCCAATAGCTGGTGAACCAATAGTGACGCACAAAAAAGAGAACAGACGCCAGGACGCCAGCAATCAAAGTCCACTGCGGCGGCAGCCACGCATCGGCCGCCCAGCAGAACAGGAAGACCATGGCCGCCCCGCTCAGCACCACTCCCCAATAGGGATGTCCGAACACCCTCTGGCCGAAAGCCAATACGAGTCCTTGACCGGGCGGATACTTCGATGCGTAAACGGGAGTCACCAGCACGTGCGGGGATTCAAAGAATTCCGGCATCGGCAGAGGTGGATTCGCAAGCCTTCCATGAGCGAACGTGTCCGCAGCCAGAAGGTAGCTGAATTCATCGTGAATCTGGGGTTCCGGCGGAGGCAGAACTGGAAGCAATGCGATCCGGCCGAGAATCATCCCGACCGCCAGGGCCGCCCAGCACCACCAGCGCCGCCGCGAGAACCGGCACAGCCGGATCGGAAGATTAAACTCGCGGTGAATGCGATGAGGTGACCGTTTCATCGTACGCCGAGGGCGTTGGGCCGCTGCCCACAGAAAGCTGCTGCGCCAGACTGCCGAGTTGATCTGCCAAGCGCTGCGGCACGAGCGGTTGGCTTCTCTCCATGGCCCGCAGCTCTGCTTCGCGAATTTCCGCTCCCTCTTCGGCGTAATCGCTATCGGCGTTGACCTGCCACAGATCGTACTTGGCGCCGAGAATGTTTCGGGAGGCCAGGATAGCCGTAAGCATGGAGTGATCCTGATTGTTGTAGCGATGCATTCCGTTCCGCCCGACCAACTGGAGGTTAGGAAGGGATGTGATAAACTCGCGCACCGCCGCTAAAGAACGCTGGTATGTCGCGTCATAGACCGGGTATGCTTTCGGCATGCGGAGAACCGTGGCATCGACGACGTCTGAAGATCTGGCCAGTCCCAGCTTCTCCACTTCCTGCCGGCTCCTCTCGATAATGTCGGTATCGTCCGCGGACCACAAGTCGTCGCCCTCGAAGCAAAAATACTCCATGCCGAGACACGACATCCCAGGGTCCGGTACCATGTCCTGGCTCCAGTTTCCGTAGTTCTGGATGCGGCCAACCCGTACGGAAGGATCGTGGATGTAAACCCAGTTATCGGGGAATAAATTCGTGCCGCGGCATATCAGACAAGTTGTCAGGAAATCGCGATACTTGAGGCCGCGGCCCGCCTCAAGGACCCAATCCGGCGGCGCGGGGTCCAGTGCGTTCATCAAATCCCGGATCGGCATGGTGCTGACAAAGTGATCGGCGCAGTACTCCGTGCCTCCCGCGCGAACCGACAGCACGCGTCCCGGCTCCCAGCGGATCCGGTCGACCTTCGCTCCCAGCACGAGTTCAGATCCGCGGGATTCGACGATTTCGCGCGTGCGCTGCCACATCATTCCCGGCCCCTTGCGCGGGTACAGGAACTCATCGATGAGCGTCTTGATGACCGTTCGCTTATCCCGGGACTTGCGCGAGCGCAGCGCGTTCCACACCAAGGACCGGAACGAGAGGCCGCGAATCCGCTGCGCCGCCCAATCCGCGCCAATCTCCCGACAAGGGATGCCCCAAACTTTTTCCGTATACGATTTGAAGAAAATCTGGAACAGACGCCGGCCAAAGCGATTCGAAACCCACGCCTCGAAGTCATTTTCGGGCTTCTCCGGAAGCAACCGCGCGAGCAGGTAGCTCATCGCACAATGTGCGGACTCCCAGACGCCCAGACCGAATAGCGCGTTCATCGGTTCGATCGGGTACTTGAAGAACTTGCCCCGGTAAAAGATCCTGGAGAGTCGCAGCCGCGTGATCAGATCCTCGCCGAGCACTTCTTTCCACATCTTCTCCACGACAGAAACCTTCGTAAAGAAACGGTGCCCGCCGATATCAAAGCAATAGTTTTTATACTCCGCCGTTCGCGATAAACCGCCGACAACGGCGTCGGCTTCCAGGATCGTGCTTCGGACCCCCTGTTTCGAGAGCTCATAAGCGGCGGTCAGGCCTGCCGGCCCGGCTCCGATGATCACCACAGGCGCTCTTCTGGTTTCGTCCGTGTGTAAACTCACAGGTGCATGGCGCGACACGCGCCTATGCCCTATATCGGCTGATTCTCTAAAGCTCCGTAGGGCTCTCTCCGATGGCTAAATTGAACCCCGTGAAACGCTTGGCCAGCCCGCTCGGCTTGATTCCGCTAGTCCTCCTGCTGGCCCCCTCCGCCGCTTACCTGTGGCATTTCGGCGATGTCCCCCGCTTCGGCGACCTGCATGACGACTCCCTGTACTTTGTTTCCGCCAAGTCGCTGGCCGACGGCGGCGGGTACCGCATCGAGAGCCTCCCGGGCGAGCCCGCTCAAACCAAGTACCCTCCGCTGTACCCGCTCCTGCTTTCGGCCGCCTGGAGGCTGAATCCGCAGTTCCCCGCGAACCTCACGGCCGCGGCCTGGATCTCATGGCTCGCGCTGCCCGCGATTCTGGTGCTGCTCGCCGGCATCTACGCCCGCTGGGAATTCTCCGGCTACCGCGCCTGGATCCTGATGCTCCTGTTCGCGGCGAATCCTTACGTAATTCTGTTCAGCACGCAGTTGTTTTCCGAAATGCCATTTCTTGCGCTGGCGCTCGGCGTGGCTCTGGCCATCGAGCGGGCTGCCAAGGGTTCTCGTCCCGCGGCGGCATGGGCTGGCGCGATCGCAGGGCTCGCGTATCTGACGCGCTCGGCGGGACTGGCGCTCCTGGCCTCCGGAGCGATCTACCTTTGGCCGCTGCGTAAACAGCGCACCGCCGCGATTCTGTTTAGCGCCACGATGCTGCCGTTCGTGGCGGGCTGGATGTTCTGGGCGCGCCTTCACCAGGTTTCCACCGACGACCCCACGCTCATTTACTACGTCGATTACTTCCGGTACGAGCTCTACAGCGTTTCCTGGCGCGATTTTCCCTTGATCCTTTGGAAGAATCTCGACGGGCTGCTGTGGGGGCTCGGCGGATGGATCCTCCCCAAGGTCTTCGATTCGCAATTTCTGAAGATCCTCTCAGAGGTAATCGCGATCGCCATGATCAGCGGCGTTGTACGAATGGTGCGGCGCGGGATCGCAACCTTCTACGCCGTGTTCGCATTGTTCAGCGCCGCGCTCCTGGTGGTGTGGCACTTTCCGCCCAACGAACGATTCGTGCTCCCGCTGATGCCTCTGGCGTTAGCGGGTTTGTGGACCGAAGCGGGCCATCTTGCGGCCATGCTCCGGTCCGCGCGGCGCCATCCTGATAAGGCCCAGCGCGCGGTCGCGGCGGGCTTCGTCGCGGCGATTGTTGCGATCGGTCTGGGATGTGTCGCTCTTCAAGCGCTCATGGATCTGTCATTCCTTCCCGCGGACGCGGCTCAGCATCGCGAGCGCAAAATGCAGAATGCAGCCCTCTATGACTGGATTCGCGCCAACACCGCGGCGGATGCCTCGTTCTTGGCCGCCGACGACGCCCTGCTGTTTCTCAATACCGGCCGGCACGCGATGAGCAAGCCGCTTCCACCGGCTCTTTGGTACCGCCAGGATCACGCCGGAATTGTCGAGTGGCTCAGCGATCTCGCGCCGTTCGCGCGGGAACACGCCCTCTCAAATTTCGTGTTCGCGGGCGTCGATATTCGCCAAGGAATCAGCGATGACGACCGTCAGGCGGTGGAGCAGGCGATTCGCGGGGCCGCGGATCTCAGCCTTGTGTGCCAAACCGGATCCGCCACCATCTACAAAATCCCCTAAACCGTGGAGCCCTTCCACCTCCCCCTTCGAAACAACAGCGCCGCGGCCACGGCCAGCGACGATTGCGCGACAGGGATGGCCAGGAAGATTCCGTTCGTCCCCAGGCCGGCGCGAAACGCGAGCACCCAGGCGAGCGGGATCTGCAAAACCCAGAAACACAGCAGATTCAGCATCGTCGGCGTGTTCGTATCGCCCGCGCCGTTGAATGCCTGGCCCATCACCATCCCCCAGGCGTAAAACACGTAGCCGTACGCGACAATTCGCAAAGTGGCGGAGGCCATCGAGCCCACATCCGGATCGCTGGTGAAAAATCGTACCAGCGGCCCCGCGAGTCCGATGAACAACACCGCGACCACCGCGAGAAAAATCATGTTGTAGAAGCCAGCGAGCCACACGGATTTTTCGGCGCGCTCGGGCTTGCGCGCCCCCAGATTCTGCCCCACCAGAGTCGCCGCGGCGCTGGCCATTCCCCAACTCGGGAGCAGCGCGAAAAGAATGATGCGCAGCGCCAGGGTGTAGCCCGCGATGGCCACGCTGCCGAATACCGCGCACATCCGCACCATGACGATCCAGCTCGCCACGGAAACCAGGTATTGAAACATGCCGCCCAGAGACAGCCGGACAAGCCGCATCATCAGCGCCGGCGCCAGGCGGATCTGATACCAGTGAAGCTTCACCCGGCTCTTCCCGCTGCTCAGGAACCAGAGTTGCAACAGCACGCCGCAGCCGCGCCCGATGGTGGTGCCGATGCCGGACCCGGCTACGCCCAGCTTCGGAAACGGCCCCAATCCGAAGATGAGAAGCGGATTGAGCACGATGTTGATCCAATTGGCGGTCCAGAGAACGCGCATCGCCAGCGAAGCGTCTCCCGCGCCGCGAAACACGCCGTTGATCAGAAACAGCAGCAACACGGTTCCACTGCCGCCGTAAATCGCGCGCGTGTAGCCGATGCCAGTGGCGATCACCTCGGGCGAGGCTCCCATGATACGAAGCAGGTCGCGCGCGAAAATGAATCCGAGCGTCCCCACGACAGCCGCGATTCCCACGCCCAGCAGAACTGCTTGCGATGCGGTTTCCGCCGCAGCTTTCGGATCCTTTTCGCCGATGCGCCGCGCCACGGTGGCTGTGGTTGCGATGCTTAATCCCAGAGCGACGGCGAACAGCAACGTGAGCAGCGATTCGGTAAACCCGACCGTGGCCACTGCGTTTGCTCCCAGATGGGCCACCCAGAACATGTCCACCACGGCAAACAGCGACTCCATCATCATCTCGAGCACCATGGGCACGGCGAGCATCGCGATGGCGCGCCCAATGGACCCTTCCGTGAAATCGCGGCGCGGATCCCCTGCGATGGCGCTCTTGACGGAATGAAAGAATCCGGACGTTTCCTTTACCGTCGTGGGAGACATGCGTAGATCCCTCCGCCAGCCAATACGATCACGAGACCCGGCCACGTGGTGGCGGGACGGTAAGCGAAGAGAATTACGAGAACCACCGCCGCGCCGAGAATGTACAGCGCCGGCGTTATGGGATACCCCGGCACCCGATAGCTGCGTTCCGCAGCCGGATACTTGTAGCGTAACCGAAATACGGCGGCGATCGTGAGGATGTAAAAAATCAGCGCGGCGGAGATGATGTAGTCCAGCAGGTTGCTGTAGAGGTTTCCGTACGCGCCGGCGGCCGGATTATAAGTGCGCGGCAGCACCAGCAGCGCCGACCACGCCCCTTGCATCCACAGCGAGTGGCCGGGCACGCGCGCCCGGTTGAGCGACGCCGCACGCGGAAAGAACAGCCGGTCTTTAGCCATCGCGTAGTAAGCGCGGGCCCCAGAGAGCACCAGGCTGTTGATACACCCGAAGGTCGAGATCATGATCGCGATCGCCATCAGCACCGGACCGGAGCTGGGGAAGATCCGGTCGAGCACGGCGGTCGCGACGCGATCCGAGGGCGCGTGCTGGATGTCCGCTAGCGGGAGCACCAGCAGGTAGGCGACGTTTGCCAGGAAATAAAGTAAAACGACGGCCGTGCAGCCGATCGCCATCGCCTTGGGCACGTTCGCCTTGGGATCGCGCACCTCGCCCGCGATGAACGTGACGTCGTGCCAGGCATCGGCCGAGAACAGGGAACCGGATTGCGCCACTCCCAGCGCGACGATCAGCCCGAACACGGTTCCCGCAGCGACGCCCAATGCCGGGTCGAAGGCGCCAAGCGCGAAGGGCGCGGAGAAATTCGCCTGCATCGCTTCCGCATTGCGGCCCAGCAACACGCCTGCAAGAATGAGCGCCGCAATCGCGGACACTTTCGCGGTCGTGAAAATGTTTTGCAAAAGTTTGCCGTATTGAATCCCCCGCGAGTTCGTCCAGGTGAGGAGCACGATCACCATCACGCCCACCAGTTGTGCCGTAGAAAGAGAAAACGCGTACCCCGTAGAAACGTGAACCGGCGGGATCAGGTAATGGCTTTCCGAAATCCAGGGGACCAAAACCGAGAAGAAGCGCGCAAACGCCACGGCCACCGCGGCGATCGTCCCGGTCTGGATCACGGCGAACAAGGTCCAGCCGTAGAGAAATCCCCACAGCGGGGAATACGCCTCGCGCAGGAACACGTACACGCCGCCGGCATGCGGCAGTAAGGATGCAAGCTCGCCGTAGGAAATCGCCGCCAGAATCGTGAGCGCGGCGGTGATGCCCCACGCAACCAGCAGCCATCCGGGGCTGGCGATCAGCCGCGCCATATCGGCCGAGACGATGAAGATGCCCGACCCGATCATGGTGCCGATCACGATCATGGTCGCGTCGAACAGATTCAGGCCGCGGACGAAGCCGGCGGTCTCGGTGGTGGTGGGCTGGCTCATGAGGTTAGGCAGTCTAGCTACAGTTCCGCCAGCTCCGCCATTTTCGCGTATTTCGACTCCGTCAGTATCTCCCGGATACGCGCTCCCAACCGTGCGAGATCCTCTGGCGTCAGCGCCTTCAAATGTCCTTTGTAAATCGGATGGTCTTTGGGAAAAAGAGAAATGTGTTGCCCGCGGATCTGGTGAATCTGAACACGCGCCCGTCCGAACAGGTGAAGATGCATCTTTGCGCCCCCGGGATCATCAAGTCCCCAGTTCCCCAAATCCTCATAATTTATACGCTCGACGCCCAGGACGTCGTACATCGCCTTGCCGGCCGCCATCGAGATCCGCATGAAAGCCACCGCTTCTTTCCAGCTAAGATCAGACCGGTCCGAAACGGGTTCTTTTTTTACGATGACCAGATGTCCGCCGTCCTCCCGGCAGTTCAGAGGAAGCTCCGGGGCAACCACCTGAAAATAGCGGTCCTCATAGACGCCGCGTTTCGAGATATCGGACATTTCGTCACAGCGTAACACCGCGCCGCGGACGCATGGAAATCTCCCCTCAATATGCTTTGGCGATCACCACGCGGCGATCGACGGTCTCGCCGGTCACGATGCACTTCCCAGCGCCGTCGAATTCGTCCACGTGCGGAATGTTGCGCACGGTAGCCTTAAACGACTTCAGTCTTGCGTCGCAATCCGGATGATCCTTGAGGTGCGCCATCACAAACTTGCCGCCGCCTTTTTCCGCCGTCACGTCGCGGAGGATCGATTCGACCTCGTCAATGGAGTTCGCGACCACCGTGTTGCTCTTCAGCCGCAGTTTGGCCGCCGCGTACAGGTCCTTCTGGATCGTGTCGCACGCCGCGGCGACTCTGGCGCGCACATCGGATTGCGGCACAGGTTCCTTCGCGCCCGTATCGCGGCGCTTCAAAATGACGTTGCCCGCGGCCAGGTCGCGCGGCCCCAGTTCCAGCACCACCGGCACGCCCCGCCGCTCCCAATGGAAAAATTTCGCGCCCGGCGTCTGGCCCTCCCGATCGTCCACTTCGGCTCCGGCGTCCTTCGCGATGCGGTGCGCGGCTTCCAGCACCGCGGTCCTCTCTTCGTCCTTGCGATAGATCGGCACCAGAACGCTCTTCACCGGCGCGAGTTTGGGCGGAATCACCAGGCCTTTATCGTCGGAGTGGCTCATCACCAGCCCGCCGATGAGCCGCGTGCTGACGCCCCAACTGGTCTGCCAGACGTAGTCGAGCTGGCCCTCTTTGTTCTGGAACTGCACGTCGAAGGCTTTTCCGAAATTCTGGCCCAGGTCGTGGCTGGTGCCGGCCTGGAGCGCCAGTCCGTTCTGCATCATCGCCTCGATCGAGTAGCTGCGCAGCGCGCCGGCGAACTTTTCGGATTGCGTCTTCATGCCCTTGATCACGGGCATGGCCATGACATTCTCGGCGACGTCAGCGTAGATGTCGAGCATCCGCAGCACTTCTTCTTGGGCCTCTGCGTGCGTGGCGTGCGCCGTGTGCCCCTCCTGCCACAGAAATTCCGTGGTGCGGAGGAACATGCGCGTGCGCAGCTCCCATCGCAGGACGTTGGCCCACTGATTCACCAGCATGGGCAGATCGCGCCAGCTTTGGATCCACCGCGCGAAAAAATGCCCGATGATGGTCTCCGACGTGGGGCGAATCACGTAAGGCTCTTCGAGTTCCTTACCGCCCGCGACAGTGACCACCGCCAGCTCCGGCGAGAATCCTTCCACATGCTCGGCCTCTTTCCGCAGAAAACTCTGTGGGATCAGCAGCGGAAAGTACATGTTTTTGTGGCCGGACGCCTTGAAGCGCTCGTCCAGCTCGCGCTGCAACAGCTCCCAGATCGCGTAGCCGTTGGGCTTGATGACCATGCAGCCTTTGACGATTTCGGCCGGTTCCGCCAGGTCGCCTTGCAGGACGACGTCCTGGTACCACGCCGCGAAATCCGCGCTGCGGAGAGTGATCGGTGATTGAGCCATGAATTAAAGAGAAGATTTTAGGGTACCAGTCCGGATGCGGCGGTACACTGAGGTCAGAATGGCGACCCTGGTGACCTCCATCAGCCCTTTTTCGAACGAACCGGCAGTGAACTTCCGGCGCGAGGCCAACGCGGCAGCGATGCGCGCGGCGATCCGGAAAGTGCGCGGCGAGCTGGGCCGCGAGTACGATCTGGTGATCGGCGGCCGCCGCATCCGCACGCCCGAAAAACTCCAGTCCCGGAACCCGGCGCGGCCCGGCGAAATCGTAGGCCTGCATCAGAAGGCCGGACGCGAACACGTTGAGCCTGCCATGGACGCCGCGCTCCGGGCGTTCGAGTCCTGGAAGAACGTAGGCGTCGAATTGCGAACGGGCCTGCTGTTCCGCGTCGCCGAAATTCTCCGCAAGCGCAAACCTGAGTTCAATGCATGGATGGTTCTCGAGGTCGGCAAGAATTGGGACGAGGCGGAGGCTGACACCTGCGAAGCCATCGACTTCTGCGAGTTTTACGCGCGCCTCGCTCTGCGAATGGCAGAGGCTGCGCCGGCCGTTCAGCTTCCCGGCGAGCGCGACGCGCTGCGCTACATCCCGCTGGGCGTGGGCGCGGTGATTTCGCCCTGGAATTTCCCGCTGGCGATCATGTGCGGCATGACCGTCGCGTCGGTCGTCTGCGGAAACACGGTGGTGCTCAAGCCCTCGAGCGATTCGCCGACCATCGCCGCCAAATTTTTCGAGGCCCTGGAAGAGGCCGGGATGCCTCCGGGAGTCGTCAACTTCTGCCCGGGATCCGGCGGAACCTTCGGAAACGGCCTGGTGGAACATCCCAAAACGCGTTTCATCGCGTTTACCGGATCGCGCGACGTGGGCCTCGAGATCAACGTGCGCGCCGCCCAGCACCGGCCCGGGCAAATCTGGATCAAGCGCACCATTCTCGAGATGGGCGGCAAGGATGCGATCGTCGTCGCGAATGACGCCGACCTGGACGCGGCCGTCGAAGGCGTGACCGCCTCGGCCTTTGGGTTCCAGGGACAAAAGTGCTCGGCCTGCTCGCGGGCGATCGTCGATACCAATCTGTATTCTCGATTCCTCGAAAAACTCGAGGCTCGTGTGAAGCAGATTCCAATCGGCGATCCTGAGGAGAACGCGCCCGCCGGGCCCGTGATCAACAGCGGGGCGCTGCAATCGATTTCCCAGTACCTCGAGATCGGGGCGAAAGAAGGCCGGCTGATCGTAGGGGGGAAACGTAGACCCGGCGAAGGTTATTTCTTGGAGCCTACGGTGATCGCCGATGTCGCGCCCGCCGCCCGCATCGCGCAAGAGGAAATTTTCGGACCGGTGCTGGCGGTCATCCCCGCGCGCGACTTCGATGAAGCTCTGGCGATCGCCAACGGCACTCAGTACGGGCTCACCGGCGCTCTCTACAGCGCCTCGCGCGAAAAGATCGAGCGCGCGAAGAACGAATTCCACGTCGGAAACCTGTACATCAACCGGAAATGTACGGGAGCGATCGTCGGCGCGCATCCCTTCGGCGGATTCAATATGTCCGGAACGGACTCGAAGGCGGGCGGATCGGATTATCTCTACCTGTTCAGCCAGGCCAAATCGATCGGAGAGAAACTCGCGGCCGGAAAATCGGGCGCCGACCGCCGCGGCGGCGAATAGCTACCGCTTGGCGTCCGGGATCTCGTAGAGATAGATGGGATGCTCGCGGCGCCCCTCGATCTTCTCCACGCGCTTCGCCTTCCAGCCCGGTACGGGATAATCGTAGGACACCACGCGCGCGCCATTTTTCAGGAACTTCTCCAGACGCGGTTTGAGCTTGGCGTTGGACTGGGTGTCCAGGTACATAGTGACCACGTCGGCATCGGACAAGTCGGCTTGGAACACATCGCCCTGGAGGACGCGGGCCTGGTCCGACAGCTTGGCCCGCTCGATTTCGGCCGTCGCGGAAGCCACCAGCCTGGGGGAGATTTCGATGCCGATCGCTTTGGCCTTATATTTTTCTGCTGCGGCGATCACAATCCGGCCGTCCCCGCTGCCCAGGTCGTAGACCGTCTCGCCAGGCTTGATCCGGGCCATTTCCAGCATCAACTCGACCGCACGGGCCGGCGACGCCACGTAAGGCGAAAGCTTGTTCGTAAACGGCCTGGCGCTCTGGGGAAAAGCGGGCAGCGCTGCAATCGCAAGAATGGCGCCAATCGAAGACCGCATAATAAACCTCTGCATGCCCCTAGGGGGGAGGCGCCAGTAAGGCGTTTTGCCCCTGCTTCGATTTTACAATACGGGAAACCACCTCTGAGACCGCGAACCACAGGTCGCGAGGCCGGCTGATGCTGAATTCGATGCCGCGAAACGGCCGGATCGCCTTGGCAATCGCGTCCTTCCAGGGCTGCGCCTGCGGGTTCAGGTTGTAGTTCATATAGAACACCGGGTAGTTCACGTCGGTAGCCAGAGGCTTCAACTCCTCCTCAGGAACCGAATCGTCCAGCAGCACCTTGGGGCCCACGAAGATCACGGCGTCGGGGTGGTCGTTGGCGATCTCTTTTTTGACCAAGTCGGTCAGGAAGCTCACTTCGCCATGCTTCTGCGAGAGCTGCTTCAAATCCACCTTTCCGGGCTCGATGCCCTCAATGGCGCGGCCGAGCGCTGGAAAATCGATCTTTTCGGCGCTGGACTGCCTGTAAAGAACCCTCTGTTCCTGAACGTTGAAAGCCACCACCGAAAATCTGCCGAATTGCGGCTCGCGTGAAAGCCGCCTCAGGACCGTCACCAGCGCCAGGGTATCGATCGGCCGCAAGCTGGAGAGACTCGCGTTCTGCGGGGCGAAGTGCACCAGGATCTTGATATTGAGCGGCTGGCCCAGGGCCCGCTCGACCGGCGGCTCTTCGCTGAATTGCTCGTATTCGGCTCGCTCCACGGCTCCCGGGGCAATCGCGGGCTGAATCTCCTTGTCGCGGTCCGCCAAGGCGGCCTCGGCATCCCAGTTGAACGAGCAGACGCGCTCGGACCGGTCCTTCATGAGCAGATCGACGTGGTATTTGCCTTCACCCAAATCGAAAATTCCGCCGAGCGAGGCGTCGCCTTTGGCGTCGTCCGGAAGCTTCGGGACACTGATGCGCTGGACCAAGTAAGTGGGATCGCTGCCGCCGCTCGCCGGAGTCACACGGACCAGGATCGATAGGAGATTCTCGCTGCCGGCCACCTCCCGAAGCGGCAGGCTGATCTCGTACCCTCCATGGAAGCGCAGATCGAAGCCCAGCACCGGCTTGATCGGATCCACGGCGCAGTCCAGATCCTTCCGGACTTCCTGAGCTTCCAAAACCGCCAGATCGGAGGTGTTGATCTGAATGCGGGATCCTACGCCCCTAAGCGGCACCTGCGCCGGGGCGGACCCCCCTACCAGCAACCAACCGGCCAACAGCGCAGCGGGGCGCACAAGAAGATCGAAACACCGGATCACGGCGAGTTGCTCCGTATCCATTAGAGCACCAAAATGTCTAGAGCACCAAAATGTCGAGGCGTTACCGGCCTGGGTCGTTACCGGCCCCATTCGGTCAACTGCTGGAGCACTCCTTGCGCGGCCTTCTGCCCCGCGGCTTTCTTGGAAAGACCCTGCGCTTGGCCGATCCATTCCTTTCCCAGGCGGACTTCCACGGTGAAGATTTTGGAATGCTCCGGCCCCTGTTCCCCCACGATGAAATAGCGAGGCGTGGGGAGATTGAGCGCCTGGGCCATCTCCTGAAGCGCGCTCTTGTAGTCCGCAACCGCGTCATCCAGATTTCCCTCGGGAACCGCGATCGTCCCCACTACGTGCGTTTCGATAAACGTCTTGGCGGGTTCCAGACCGCCGTCCAAATACATCGCCGCGATCAGAGCCTCCATGGCGTCCGAGAGAAGAGCTTTCTTCCCGCGGCCGCCGCTCATTTCCTCGCCCCGGCCTAGAAACAGAAAATCGCCCAGCGAGAGCGCCTGTGCGACTTCGTGCAGGCGCGTCGCGCTTACCAGGTGCGCTTTGAGCTTGGAGAGGCGCCCTTCGGGCGCCGCGGGGAAGCGCCGCACCAGGCTTTCGCTCACCACGAATCCCAGAATGGCGTCCCCCAGGAACTCCAACTGTTCGTTGTCGCCGGCGTGCGGACTCTCACTTTGCTCATGCACGCGGGATTTGTGCGTGAGCGCCCGCTGAAACAGAGCCCGGTCGCGAAATACGTGCCCGATAGCCGCTTCGAGAGCCTCCAGGTCGGCCGGCATATCCTGGCTGTTGATTACTTGCCGCTCTTGATCTTTTCGGCGCGCGCTTTCTCTGACTGCGCGATTTTCTTGATCTGGTCCGGGAGATTCGGCGTTGCCAGCACCTTGTCCAGGGTGGCGATCGCATCGTCCGGCTTACCCGAGTCGGTGTAGGCTCCTCCCAAGCGGATCATGGTAGTGACCTGGGGCTGGCTGGCGGTCTCCACCGCGGTTTTGAACTCGTTCGCCGCGACGTCGTATTTCTTCCGCACCATGGCGATCAGGCCCAGCGCCTCATGGCCGCGGGCGGTATCGTCCTTCTTCAGATTATTCCACTGTTCGTCCGTGAGCTGCGGATTGGGCTTGACCGCTTGCGGGATCAACGCCATCCCGTCCTTGGCGTATTTTTCCGCCTTGGCGAGCTTCTCCTCTTTGTCCAAGTCGAATTCCCGCGTGGTCCGGGCCGTTTCCGCTGAGAGCATCAGCATCGCGTTGTAGTCCTTGGGATTCGCTTCGAGCGCCTGCTGGTAATAGATGATCGCTTTCGTTATGTTGCCCGTCGCCTCGTAAGCCTCGGCAGCCATGGTGAGCGCGAAACTGAGGTACTCGCTCTTGGGGAAGCTTTTCACGAAGCTGTCGACCGCGCTCACGCGCGTTTCCACCGTCTGAGCGTTGACGATCGCTTGAAACGCCTTGACCTCGTCCGGGCTGGGCCCCTTCTGCTGCGCGCTCAGCAATACGCTACCCACCGCTGCCAGCGCTACGAGCCTGATAACCTTCTTCATCACTCCTGCTCCTTTGATTTAGGATTTCTTGTGAAGGCGCCGGCCAAACCCTTTTGCGCCTCCTGCCGCGCCAGATCAGAGATCCCCTGAATGGCGAGCGCGGCTTTATAACTCTCCTGGGCCGGTCCTTTTTCGCCTTGCGAATCGGCCAGTTTCCCGATGTACACCCAGGCCCACGCCTGGGTGGCCGGATCGGGCTCCAACTCCAGCACCTTTCGGAAAAAGCGATCCGCCGTTTCGGGGTCCCGATCGAGCAGAGCGACCCGCGCCAAACCATAATACGCCTTGGCGTGCATCGGTTTCTGGTCGGTTTCCCCGAGCGCCCTCAGGAAGAGTTCCTTCGCCTTTGCGGCGTTTCCGGACGACTTCTCGCGATCGAGAAACAGCGCCTCGGCATCATCCAAAGTTTTGGCCACGCCCGTCAGCGCGGGCGGCTTCACTTCGGATGTAACACGGTACGTCTTTACCGGACGTTCCTTGAGGAAATCAATCCGCGCCATCCGCTGCTGTTCTTTCTTTACATCGATTTTGGATACAAGATCCGGAAAATACAGCCGCATGGCGACCGGCTGGCTCTCGTACTCCGGAAGCAACTCGGCGAACGCAGGTGCAAGCACGAATCCTTCACGGGCCGCCTCCTCCGCCAGCGCGGATTTGCGGTCGAGACGGCTTTCCACCGCTTTGATGAAGCACTCGGTCGCCAGCCGGACGAAATCATCCCGGAACTGCTGGGGAAGCAAGGGAGACTGCAAGGCGTACTCGCCCAGCCGCGCTTTTTTTTGCAGGTCCTCGGCATACCGGGTTCCCAGCGGCTCCAGGAGGTAACGCAAGTACGCATGGCGGATGTCGAAAATGGGCTGCTCCACGGCCGGCGTGACCACCACCAGATAGTCGTAAATATAATTTCGAAACTGGACCTGGTTCGGCGCTCCCAAAAGGTCGACCAGAATCTGGAACTTCCCGAGCCGCGTTCCGGTATTTACGTTGCGCAAGTACGCGTTCACCTGCTGGACGGCGAACGTCACCGGCTCATGCAACTCGGCTATGGCGCGCTCATAATCGGGCTGCGCTTGCTGCCACAGGACCCCGAGCCTCGCTTCTTTGTAGAAGGCCGCCAGCACCGGGGGAAATTCGTACAGCGCATCCGCATCGGGCGGCTGCGGCAGATCCGGATGAGCGGGCGTGAAATCGGGCGCCCCTTTGCTCAGCAAGGCGAAGGACACATACTGGCTCAGTTCGGCGGCCGGATTCCTCGGCTTGTGATCGCGCACGAACCGCCGCAGCGGCGCGAGGCTGGCCAGGTTCTGCTTGCCGAGATACTCGCGCACCCGGGTGCGCAGCGGACTGTTCGTGGCCGAATCGGCTTGCTCGTCGTAGCCCGCGGCGTTGATCGCAGCCAAAACATAGAACAGCGTCTCGTTGGAATCGAGCTGGTTGTAGGGTTCGGGAGGAGGAGGCGGTTCGGTTGGACGCTGCGGGGCGGGCGTGCGGGACTGCGCGCCCGCCAAGCCCGCCGTGAACAGCCCGATCAGTAGAAAATGCGCAAAGCGGCGCACGAAGCCTCTAGTCACCCAGTATATCCAGGGCCGCTTGGAGCTCGCTCAAGGCATGCGGGTCGCGCGTGGCGGCGATCCCGCGCTGGTACACTTGCCGCGCCTGGTCCAGCCTCCCGAGCTTTTCCAGCGCCTGGCCCGCATGATAATACGCGGCGGAATAATTCGGGTCTTTCTCCAGGACCGTCTCAAATTCCCGCACGGCGTCGTCCAGGTCTCCGGACCGGACATGTTCCATCGCCAGTCCATAACGCGCGAAAGTGTTGCCGGGATCGTCGGCCAGCAATCGCTGAAGCGCTTCTATACGTTCGTTGCCCAATCTGCTAGGATACAGCCTGCAAGAGGTCGCGAAAAACTCACGTTGCGCGCCTTTCCGCGGCCTCTGCAAGAGAGATCGCGTGGCTTGCCCTTACTTCGTCCCTTCCCGGCGCCTGGAGTTCACCGGATGGGCCCGGCCTCCTCGCTTGCCTCTGGGAGATCCATGGGCGGGAACCTGCCGCGCCCGCAGCGGCGAAAGGTTCGAGCCTTCCGAGGCCCAGCAGCGCGAAGTGTGCAACTGCGGCTACGCCCGGGGCCGTTGCGACCGCTTTCCAGCCGATAGCGTGGAGGATGCTGTCCGCTTCTCGATCACGGACGACGCGGCCCAACGGCTGCGTATGGTGTACGTGTTGGAGAAGGACCACGCTCCCGTCGAGTACGGCAGCATGGAATACGCGATCGAGGCAGCCCAGTTGAGCGGAGATCACATCAATGGCGCCCTTGCTCCGCAAGCTCGCGCATTTATAGAAAGCTATTTGCGGCGCCGCACGGCCTAGCCGCGCCTACGCCTTAAACATGTACTTGATATTGGACTTGAAGATCAGCAGATTGGGCTCGCCCTCCCGATTCACCTTGAGGCAGCCCTTGTCGTACCACTCGATCACGCCCCTGAGGGTTTCCCCATCCTTGAGCACGATGGTCATCTGGGTCTTCGACTGCATCTGCTTCAGGTAGTAAAAATTTTCCGCGTTGGTCTGATCCGGCGGGGTGGCCTTCTTCGGCTGCGCTTCTTTGCGCGGATTCCTGGTGTCTTTCATTTCATTCAGCGACGGCCGGATCAGTCTCCGGTTTCCGGGTTCCACTTGCGGGCTCCTTCTCTCTCAGAGGCAATCTAGCGGGGTTTTGGGACCTGCTGGTTCTGTCTTCTCGACGGCCTTTCCTTCATGGATAACACAGCGTTAGCGGGATCGCAAACCAGCAGCGAACCCATCGAATGCAATCGACTTCTGAAGGTTCCGGCGCGCCAGATCCACCAGTTCGTCCACGCGGGCCACGGCTCGCCGGAGCCATTCGAAATCGATCCGGCCCGCCAGCAGCTCCAGCTCCCGGCGCACGTCTCCGTTGCGCAGGGCCGTCGACCCATGCATCAGCCGAAGCGCATCCTCCAGCAGCGTGTAGAGAACCTCCAGGTAAGCTTCGAGCTTCTCTGCGCGGCGCGACGCGATGGCCTCGGAATGCTTCAACCAGGCGTCAAATCGTTCCGCGCCGCTGGCCACTTTCAGCAGCGCCAGCATCGCCGTGCGCCGGCGGTCGTACGCCTCCAGATCGAGCGACACCGCAACGCCGGGCGCGCCCTCCGCGAGCGCCAGCCGCCGCTCCGGGTTGTCCAGCCCCCGGGATCCGACGAACGCACGCATGTCCTCTTCGGAAAGCCGGCCGAGCCGGAAGGGAACCGCGCGCGATCGGATGGTCGGCAGCAGGTCGTAAGGATTGCGGGCGGTAAGGACCAGGATCAGATGCGGCGGCGGCTCCTCCAGGGTCTTCAGCAGCGAGTTGGCTGCTTGCGGATTGGCGCGGTCGATCGCATCGATCAGGAACACCCGCCAGGAGCCCTTGAGCGGCTGAAGCGGCGCGCGCTCCTTCAGCAGCCGCATCTGCTGGATCGTGATCTGCCGCAGCGGGCCGTCCGGGGCGAACGTCAGAAAGTCGGGGTGCGATCCGAACACCAGCGGGTCTTCGTTGCGCTTGTCGGCGGTCCACTTTTCGCGATCCGCGATCCGCGCCGCGTTGGATTCCAGGCTCAGGTCGTCCTGTTCGATTTTGGGCGCGTCGTACGGAAGCAGTTCCGCGGCGAAACGGCGCGCCAGAGTGGCCTTCCCCACTCCTTCCGGACCGGACAGAAGCAGGGTCTGGGGAATGCGCTCCCGCCGGATCATGTCGCTCAGCGCCGCCCGGACGGCCTGGTTTCCGTAAAAGTCTCTCAAGCAGCCACAGTAACATTCCGGTTGCACACTTGTCCGGAGAAAAGCGTCAGAATAGGCACAGTGAAACGGTGGCGGATCGTTTGCGTTTTTGGCGTTGCGTTTGGAGCCGTCGGGATGGCGCAGAGCCCGGTGGTGGTGGAACTGTTCACCTCCGAAGGATGCTCCAGTTGCCCGCCCGCGGACCAGTTGCTGTCCCGCCTGGAGGCTCCGAACGTGCTCCGCTTCACGAAGGGGAAGCAGCGCCTTTCCCTGCCGCCCGGCGTGGAAATTATCGCCCTGGGCGAGCACGTCGACTATTGGGACAGCCTGGGTTGGAAGGATCGGTTCTCGTCTCCTTTGTTCTCTTCCCGGCAGCAGGATTACGGGAGAGCGTTTCGTCTGGAAAGCGTCTACACGCCGCAAATCGTGGTGAACGGCGAAATAGAGGTGCTCGGCTCGGATTCGCGCGCCGTACAGAACGCAATCCGGGCCGCCGTCAAGGAGCCGCGCGAGGACGTCGCAATCATGATGACTGCGGACCAGAAAATTGCTTTCAAGGTTTCTAAGCTTCCGCCGGGAAGCCACGAAGCCGACATTCTGCTGGCGGTCACCGAGAGCGGGCTGGTGACTTCGGTTTATGGCGGCGAAAATAGCGGGCGGCAGTTGCGCCATACGGCCGTGGTGCGGAGTCTCAGCCGCGTGGCCAGCCTGGATCCGAAGCGCCCGGGAGAATACTCGGCCGAGGCGCAGCTCAATCTACGCCCGGATTGGAATCGCGCCAATCTCCGGCTCGTATTGTTCGTGCAGGACCGGACCACGCGGCATATCCTCGGGGTCGCGGCGCTGAAACCATGACGCCAGCCAAAGCCTCTTTCCAGGAAGTCTTCGAGAGCTTGAAAGCGATCTTTGTTCCGTATGCCGGCCGGCTTGCGGTTCAGGTCGACAAACCGGATCAATACTACCTCGAAACCAAAACCCCCATGCGCAACGGACACGCGTTTCAGTTCGGCGGAATCAAGATCGGCAAGGCTTACGTGAGTTTTCATCTGATGCCGATCATGACCCCGAAACTTCAGGCAGCTATTTCGCCGGAATTGAAGAAGCGCATGCAGGGGAAGTCGTGCTTCAACTTCACGCGCATTGAGCCGGATCAGATCGCGGAGTTGAAAAAGCTCACCGAAGCAGGCTTCGAAGAGTTTCAAACCTGGGGCCAGAAGTTCGGCGAATAATCGCTACACTGGTTTCTTCGCCTGTGACTAAACTCGCCGTCCGATAGTCGATCTCGCGGCCCGTTGTCCCTCACCCAAAGTCACAGGAGAATCTTGCTTGAAATCTGAATGGTTTGAAACTTTCTTCCAGGGGCCCGCGGTCGATTTTTGGATTCGCGCCATGACCCCGGCCCTCACATTGGCGGACGTCGATTTTCTGGAAACAACCTTCGGCGTCAAACCCGGTGCGCGGCTTTTGGACATCCCGTGCGGCAACGGCCGGCACTCGATCGAACTGGCCCGCCGCGGATACCGGATCACGGGAATCGATCTGTCCGAAGAAATGCTGGCGGAAGCTCGCGCGGAACTGGCCGCCGACTGGCGCAAGGGCGACATGCGTACGCTCGATTTGGAGCCGTCCGCGTTCGACGGAGCATTCTGCTTCGGCAACAGCTTCGGGTATTTGGATCGCGGCGGCGCGATCGCGTTCCTCTCCGCGTTGGCCGGAGCGCTGAAACCCGGCGCGAAGCTGGTGATCGAGACCGGCGTGGCCGCCGAATCGATTCTTCCCACGCTGGTCCAGAAGCGCTGGCACAGGCTCGGCGATCTGCTGATCCTGAGCGAGAACCGCTACGACGCGCGCCACAGCCGCCTGGACATCGACTACACGTTCGTGCGCGGCGGCCTGATTGAGACGCGTCCCACATCGAGCTACGTGTTCACGGTCGCGGAAATCGCAAGAATGATGGAGACCGCGGGATTCGCGATCGAGGCATTGGGCGGGGGCGTTGCGGGCGAACGATTCACTTTGGGCACGCCGCGCTTGCTGATCGTGGCTAGGAGGATGGCATGATGTTCGTGGACGTCACAGGGGTGGAAGGGAACTGTGGAACAAACCCTGCGCCACGTCGGCATCTGATCCTTCGAGCGCAGTTTGCAGGAGGCGATAAAACTCGCACGCGTGACGGAACCGGCCGACGCGATGCGCGTCGAAGATCGTCTGGCCGCCAGGAACCTCCGGACGACGCGGGAGGGTTCAAATGAAAGAAAAATCAACTAAGTTGCTGGAGGCGCGGGGGGGAATCGAACCCCCGAATAAAGGTTTTGCAGACCTCTGCCTTACCACTTGGCTACCGCGCCCCGCATACTTCGAGGATACTTCACACATACCACATCTCACGCCGGGCGTAGTATCTTTCAACCAGACACTCGCGCATGCAGACGCGCCAAGTTTTTCTGAGCGGCGGAACGGGCTACGTCGGCCGGGCCCTGGTGGCGCGCCTGCTGGCGCACGGGTGCCGCGCCCGCGTGCTGGCCCGCGAATCCAGCCGCGGCAAGGTCCCCGCCGGCGCCGAAGTGGTTTTGGGCAACGCGCTCGACGCCGCCACCTTTGGAGCGGCCGTTTCCGCAGCAGACACGTTCGTGCATCTCACCGGGGTGGCCCACCCTGCGCCATGGAAGGAAGCCCAATTCCGGGCCATCGATCTGGTCAGCCTGCGCGCCTCCGCCCAAGCCGCGAAGGCGGCCGGAGCCGCTCATTTTGTCTATATCAGCGTGGCGCAGCCCGCTCCCGTGATGAAGGCCTACATCCGCGTGCGCCAGGAGTGCGAAGCGATTCTCAAATCCACCGGCTTGCCCACCACGATCCTGCGGCCCTGGTACGTTCTCGGTCCGGGACATCGATGGCCGGTCGTGCTGATTCCGCTGTACGCCTTGCTCGAAGCGATTCCCGCCACGCGCGAGGCGGCCCAGCGCCTGGGGCTCGTCACGCTGGAACAAATGGTCACCGCGCTCGTCTGGGCCGTCGAACATCCGCCGGCAACGTTGCAAATTCTCGACGTCCCCACGATCCGCAAACTCGCGCAGCCGAGCTCCTAGGGCTCCGAATTGCCCCCCGGACGGCCTACGGCGGCAGCATGAGAGATTTCCGCGTGGTGCTGATCCCGGATGCTGTCTCCGGCGTATATGAACAAGGGCTGAAGGAATTGCGCGGAATCGGCGTCGCTACACCCTCCGTAAGGGAGTATCTGGCGGACGCCGGCCTTGCGGCCTATTGCTGAGCCAGCGCGGGAGCATTTTCCGTTCGCGGCGACGAGGACCCTTTGGAACCGTCCTTCGCCACGGCCTTCTGTCCGCGCCGTCCTCTCCCGGCGCCGCGCGGCCCGAAGCCGCGCCCGGCCACATCCATCTTCTGCTGGCGCTGGCGCAGTTCCTGCCACTGCTGCGGCGTCAGGATCGAGCGCATGCGCAGGCTCAGCTCGGAAACCGATTTGGTCATTTCGGCCCGCGCTCGTGTCAGCCGCTCGATCACTTCCCCGCCGCGGCGCTGGTCGACCGTGTCCTCGTTGAAGACCTCATCCAGCTCGGTCTCGGCCTTCTGCACGGCATCGCGCGATTCCCGCATGCGGCTGCGGTATTCCTGAATCACCGAACGGATCTCGGCGCGCTGCGCGTCTGTGAGGTTCAGGTTGTTCACCACGGGGCCGTCCCACCACGGGAAAAATCCAGCGGGCGGCGCTTGGGCGTTCATCGCCGCGGCCATGAGACACAAGAGAAGAACGCACTGCCATGCCCGGATCGTCATTTTGTTATCGGCTCCTCCGCTGCCGCGGCCGGCTCGAACGAGGTTTGCTGGAACAACGCGTGAATCGGCGCGGCCGCCCGAGGCTCCACATCGCGTTCCATGGAATAGACATCGGTGAACAGCTCTGCATCGGACTCGGCGGACGCCGCTGCGGCCGGCGCGGGCTGTGGCGCCGAAACGCCGGACTGTGGCCCCGAGGACCGCGAACCCGAGGACCGCGAACCCGAGGACCGCGAACCCGAGGACCGCGAACCCGAGGACAATGATAAGACCAGCGCGACGGCCACGAGCGAAGCAGCCGCCGCGGCCGGAATCCAGCCGCGGTCATACGATCTGCGCTCCGGCATTTCGAGACGCTTTAGAATCTCCTGTCGCTGGACGGCCAGCCTGCGTGTGCTGATTTCCACCGCGGATTCCGCTCGCGTCCTGCCCAGGGCCTGCTGCATTTCCGCCCAGCGGGCATCGCACTCGGCGCAAACCGCCAGATGACTGCCCGCATCGCCGATCCCATACAGCAGCCGGATCAACTCGTCGTCACTCAGGTGAGGCGTCAGATGCTGGTCTGAGCCTTTCATCTTTTTCCTCCCGAATAGGTTCCTCCGTACAAATCGTGCAGCTCCTCCCGCAACTTCACTACCGCACGATGCATGTGCGCCTTTACGGTTCCAATATCCAGATCCAGAACGCTCCCAATTTCCTCCAGGCTCAAGTCTTCGTAGTGCCGGAGCGTGAACGCGGCCCGCTGCCGCGGGGAAAGCCGTTCCAGCGCCCGCTCCAGCCGCATGCGGATCTGGTTGGCGAAATAGCTGTCCTCGGGATCCGGCCGCGCGGAAGAAGCCAGGCGCAGAACCGTATCTTCATCCTTCTGAGAGGCGCGATGCCGCCAGAACAGCCATTTTTGCGAGCGCAGGCGGTCCAAGCAGGTGTTGACCGCGATCCGCGTGAGCCACCGGGCCGGATCGTCCAAAGCCTTGGCGTCCTGCTTGCGGAGCGCCTGGTACGCCTTCAGAAACACATCCTGGGTGGCGGAATCCGCTTCGTCGGTATCACGGAGCAGGCGGTGGCATAGCCCGAAGATGCGCCTTTGCTCGGATGCCATCCAGACGCTGAAGTCCTGGAGCAGCCCGGTCTCGGCGCGCTCGGCTAACGCAGGCCCAGCCATGAGGCCCATGATACCGTTCAGACGGGCGCGGCGCGGGAAAGGGTTACTTTCCCCCATTTCGCACCTGGGCGAAAACCACGTGTTTTCTGCACCCTCGCGCTTCGCTCGCTAGCGAAGCCTACCGGCGTTGCTACCCTTGTATGGCCCCCTGCCTTCCAGCCGTGCCGGCAGGCTTCTCTTCCAGAGGCCGCTATTGCGCGCCGAAGGCGGCGTGCGCGGGAACCAGCGAGTTGGATCGGGCAACTTGAGCCCGCACCGGTTGATCCAGGAACTTCGAGATCGGCAGGCGTCCTTCGGACGACGGAGCGCCCGCAGCGATATTGGCGGCCGGGAACACGGAAGCCTGCTCCTGCACCTGCTTCAGATTGCTGCCTTCTTCCACCACCATTTCGTGCTCCACCCAGTTGGAGAGCGGAATGTTGCGGAAATACAGGCGCTCCTGCATCACCATGCTGCGCTTGGACGAAGCCAGCGCCCGCGTTTCGCGCACATAGCTGCGCTCTTCCACCCGGAAATCCTTCAGGAATTCGTCCAAAGCGGCCCGCCGCACCGATTCCTCTGTCGCGCGGATCCGTTCTTCCATGGTCACCTTCTGCGAGTGGATGGTCGCGCGGGCCTCGGCCAGTGTCTCCCGCTCTTTTGACAGCGCGATCTCCATTTTCGCCTGCATGATGTAGAACGACAGAAGAGCGCTGCCTCCCGCGACGAAGACCGGAAGAAACAACCACAACAAGGCGTCCAGATGCATAGTCGTAACCCGCTGAGAGGTCTATCGGCGCGAGATAGGAAGAAGGTTAGGGGCTTAGGGTAAAACCCTCAGCCGGGCTACATCAGGCCGCCTGCGATCCGTCCAGTTTCTGCCCGCCCGCGAGCTTCCCCACCAGGCCCAGGTCCAGCCGGGCCAGAGCCCCCAGAAGCGCCCCCAGCCGGAAGCTCAGAGACGCGAGGCTGCCTTCGTATTTGCCGATCAGGGCCGCGGCGCCACTTACGCGGTCGGCGCGGGCCAGGGGATCGCCCTCAAGCGGGTCCGGCGCCGGATAATAGGTCGCGCGGATGCCAGGAAAAAGCAGGATCTGTTTGCCCGCGCGGCGAAGCTGCATGGCCAGGTCGGCATCGGCCCAGTAGTTCCCGAAGCGCTCATCGAAGTAATTCATACTGCGCACGATATATTTCCGGATCAGGAGGGCATCGAGCTCCGGGTAGGGCACCGCGATACTTTCTTGCGCCAGATCCAAGGGCAGCGTAGGAAGCGGGGTGCCTTTGATGGCCGCCGCCAATTCCTCGCGCGTGGGGATCGCGTGAATGCGCGAGACGGGCTGGCCTTCCGAGTCGACCAGAAGCGGGCAAACGGCCGCCACATCGGTTTCCGGAGTATCCGCGTCCGGCTGTAGCCGGTCGGCCAGAGCCGAAACGGTATCCGGCGCAACTTCGACGTTCGGGGAAAGATAGAACAGCAAGTCGGCTTTCGCGGTGCGTGTCGCGATGTTCATGGCTCGGGCGGCGCCCAGGTGGTGCGGCAGCCGGAGCATGTGGATCGCGGGGAAATCAGCGTCGAGCCGAGTGCTTTCGTCGCGGCTGCCGCAATCCACTACGAGGATTTCCAACCGCTCGCGGTCGCGGGATTTTTCCAGAGCCTGAACGGCTCGCCGGAGCGCGGGCGCCTGATTGTATCCCACTAGAATCGCCGAGACGCGCGGTCCTTGCGGCTCTGGTGCGACTCGCTCAGGTTTCGGGGCGGGTTCGATGCTTTCGCCCGTGGGATTGACGCGCGGGTTTGCCGGACGTGACAGGGGCACTGCTCATTTTACAATTAAAGTCATGCGCTGGATCGGGTTTGTGTTCTGCCTGGCTGCCGCACTGGCCCAGGCGCCTTCCGAAACTCCATCCGCGGAAACCTCCGGGAAACAGATCGACATCCAAGGCACGGACGGCTGGGTGGATACGGGCATGGAGGTGCGTCCCGGCGATGTGCTCTCCATCAGCGCCAGCGGTGCGCTGAAAGTCCGCAACGGCCGCACGACGTCTTCAGTCAATGCCGCCGGCGCGAACCGCGGATTTCGCGATCTGATCAAGTCCTACCCGGTGAACGAAGCCGGACAGGGCGCTCTGATTGGACGCCTTGGATCGAGCGACACGGCGAACCCGTTCCTGCTGGGCGTGAGCAAAAGCTGGACGGCTCCCAGGGCCGGACGCCTGTTCCTGGGCATCAACAAGAGCGGGAACGACACGCCTGAAGGGACGTTTCACGTCAAGATTGAGTATTCCTCCCGCGGCCCCGAACTTTCGGAAGCCAAGAAAGACTCAGATTCCGCCAAGATCAGCCTGGATCTGATAGACCGGATCCCCCGCCGCGTCGTCGATGCGCAAGGCAACGAGGGCGACAACACGAACTTCGTGGTTCTGGGCGAGGAAAAGAAGGTGCTCGCGGCGTTTGAGGCGGCCGGATGGGTGCAAGTGGATCGGGGCCAGGAGGAGGCGATTCTGCACGGCGTGCTCGCGGTGCTGAACAAGCAGGCATATCTGGAATTGCCGATGAGCGAACTGATGCTGTTCGGCCGCGTGCAGGATTATGGCCTTGCACATGCCGAGCCGATCGCGGTGGTGATGCAACGCCACCATCTGCGGCTCTGGAAGGCCCCGTTCACCGCCGGCGCGCAGGAGGTCTGGGTCGGCGCCGCGACGCACGACATCGGCTTCGATCGCGACCAGCGCAACAACGGAGTCACCCACAAGATCGATCCCGACATCGATCTGGAGCGCGAGTTCGTCGGGCAGACCCTGGATGAAACGGGGCTGGTCGCCGGCCTGTCCTACCGGACACCCTCGAAACCGTCCAAGGAAGCGCGCACGGCGACCGGTGCGGCATTCCATTCCGATGGCCGGATGCTGGTGATTGCGCTAAAATAAAAATCCCCGATACGAAGGGGACCAAGAAGTCACCATTCCAGAGTTAACCGCGATCGACGCGGCGAAGGGGAGCGTTCCGCTCCCCTTCTCCCTTTACAATTGAGAAGTGGATAAGCGCCGCATGTGCCCGAACTGCCGGGCCTTCATCACCACCGACGATAAGGTTTGCCCGTATTGCCAGGTGCAGGTCGGCGAACGCGCCGTGGACCGCCGCTCTCCCGCCGACGCGATGGGCGGGCTGATTCCGCATCAGCGCTTCGTCACGCTTCTGATCCTGCTGATCAATACCGGCCTGTATCTGGCCACCATGCTGCGGACCACGCAGGAGGGCGCCAGCGGATTTCAGGACCCCAGCCTTCAGACGCTGGTCGATTTCGGCGCCAAGTATGCTCCCTATATCTTCGGGCGCGGGGAGTGGTGGCGGCTGATCACGGCTGGGTTCCTGCACGGAGGCTTGCTGCACATCCTGATGAATTCCTGGGTGCTGTTCGACCTCGGCCCGCAGGTGAACGAAGCCTTCGGCACGCCGCGATTCTTGAGCATCTATCTGATTTCGTCGGTCACGGGATTCCTGGCAAGTCTGTATTTTTCCCCCGCGGTTTCGATCGGCGCTTCGGCGGCCCTGTGCGGGCTGATCGGCGCGATGATCGCGCTGGGCACGCGGGACCGGTCGGCGTGGGGCGCGGCGATCCGCCGCCATTACATCCAGTGGATGATCTATCTGGTGATCTTTGGGCTGGTGATCCCCCAAGTGGATAACGCCGCGCACCTGGGCGGGCTGGCGGGAGGCTTCATGATCGCGTACCTGGCGGGGACTCCGGGCTTCTCCGAAGGCGTGGAGAATTTTTGGCGCATCGTGGCGGGCGTTTGCCTGGCGGCCGCCGGCTACGCGTTCTTCCAGATGTTCCTGCACCTGACTGCGTTGCCGGCGTGAGCCGGGCCAACGGCATGCTCCACAGCGCTGTGGCGAAAACGCGCCCTCACGGAGCGTGAGGGCTCACCGAGCCGGCGGGCGCCATCGCGACGGGAATTCCGGTGTGTTGCGCTAAACTTGTTGTCTTCTTGTTCCACGGAGGCCTCATGAATCTCAACAATGCAGTTGTTCTGGTGACCGGCGGAAGTTCGGGAATCGGATACGGGATCGCCCAGACTCTGATCGGCAGCGGCGCGCGTGTCGCGATCACGGGACGCGACCAGGCCAAGCTGGAGCGTTCCGCGAAAGCGCTGGGCGCGCACCCGATTCAGGCCGACGTCTCGAAAGAAGCCGACGTCGAGCGCACCATGCGCGAGGTGCTCCAAAAATTCGGCGATCTGCATGTGCTGGTGAACAACGCCGGCCTGGGCTTCTTCAAGAAGCTGGTGGATTTCGATCTGGCGAGCTTCGAGCGCACGTTCGCCACCAACGTGACCGGAGCCATGCTGATGGCGCGCGAAGCGGCCCGCTATTTCGTGTCCAGGAACCGCGGGAATATTATCAACATCGGATCCACCGCTTCGCATCGCGGCGCGCCCAACGGAACGGCGTATTATGCGAGCAAGTTCGCCTTGCGCGGCATGACCGAGTGCTGGCGCCAGGAACTGCGCAAGAACAACATCCGCGTGGTTTTGGTGAACCCGAGCGAGGTGATCACCAGCTTCGGCGTCGCGGCCGGATTCGAGCAGAAAGACAATCCGAGCAAGCTGCGGCCGGAAGATATCGCCCACGCGGTGAAATCGGCGCTCGAGATGGAAGACCGGGGATTCGTCACCGAGTTGACGGTTTTCGCGACCAATCCAGTGGATTAATTGGAACCTCCGCAGTGGTCGCTGGCGTGGATTTCGATTTTCCGATCGGGCTGACCGTGCAAGGGCGGATCCGTCCCGCCAATCCCGATTTCCCTATCGGCTCGGGAGGGCCGTGGCGGGAACCCCCGGCGTGAGACACTGAGAGCGGTGCGCGTTCAGATCACCAAGAAGGCAGACGGCTCCGGCGTCTTGCGCTGCGTGCGTGATGACGGCTCCGTGGTCTGGCAGAGGCAGAACGAACGGCACGCCGCGTATTTCGCGCTGCACGATCTGACGCATTTCGCCGTCGAAACCGCGCTGGTCTACCGGCGCGGGTTCTTTGGGCTGATCGCCGAGGGTTGGGATTTCGAGGACACCACGGGCAAAGGCGCTCGCGGACCACTTCCGCCGGAGGCCGGCGAGGTGGAGATGATGGTTGGGCTGTTCTCTGCCGAAGCCGCCAGCGGGACGACCTGGTCCGTCGAGGAATTCAACGAATATGGCGGAAGGAACCGCCTACGGCCCCTGACCGCCGACGAGATCGCCCGCGTCAAGAAACGGCGTAGCGAGCTGTTCGAGCAATGGTCCGCCGTAGAGCCCGGAGCAACGTTGGAGTTGGAATGGGCGGATCCGGTGAGTTCCGCGGCTCCTGCCACCGCCAGGCGGAACTAAGCCGGCACCGGCGGAGCGTTGGGCGGTCGGTTCACCGGGCCCTGATAGCGGGCGTTCCCGAATCCCAGAATCGGAAAGAAGATGAAGCCCAGCAACACCAGCCCGATTCCGAAGCCCGCTCCCTTGCCGAAGGCCTTCGCCAGCTCGATGTAGGCGATGATCGCGATCACCAGGTTCACCAGCGGAACGAACATGAGGAGCACCCACCAGGCCGGCCGTCCGATTATGTTCAGCAGCACGACGAAGTTGTAGATGGGGATGATGGCGGCCCACCCCGGTTGCCCAGCCTTGGTAAATACTTTCCACCACGAGGCGATCCCCAGGACCACAAGGGCCAGGATGAAAATGAGGAACGTTCCGGTGAAAAGGGCCGCAACGGCTCCGAACGCCTGATCGGAATCCATGGTTTCACTCTCCTAGCTTGGAATGGAAGCTAGGAGAGTATATCCCAGGGCCGCAACCGAGGAAAGGCCCCTTCCCGAAACGGTAAGCTAGCGCTTGACCTGATCGACGTCCACGTCCAGGGTGTGGCCGATGCGGAAGCCCTGGACGCCATCGGTGTGTACTTGGCTCTTCATGAGCTTGGTCACTTCCTTGCCGTTGACGCTGAAGATCACGTCATTGCCTTGGACCTGGACGCTGAGCGTGTTCTGCTGTTTCCCGTCCGCGCCTTCTTTCACAATGGCGGGATTTGCCGTCCAGCCCACGACCGTCTTAGGCGAAGCTCCCTCCCAATTCGAGATGAAATACTCGCCCGATTGGCGGATCAGGAAATACGTATAGGTCGGCGACGGGCCCATGTTGGTCCCGCCGATCACCAATCCGTACGACACCGGATGCGTGGCTTTCTTCACCTGCGTCAGCCGCGCCGAATAGGTGTAGTTGCCGGATTTCGTCCAGTCGTTGCGCCACATGGTTCCGGTGGTGCCCATCTCGAAATGGTAGACATCGCCGGTCTGGGAAAACTTGATGCCCGTGGGTGCGCCGCGATCCGGGCGGGCGCTCCAGCCTGCCGGGAAATCGCCGCCTTTGACGGCCCGGTCCGGATCATCCTTGCCCCCCTCCCGTTGAGCGAACGCCATGGTGGCCGCCGACAGGAGGAACGTCAGAGCTAGAGCAGTGGGTTTGTGAAGGTAGTTGATCATAACGGAGATCCTACAGAAGCGAGTATAACAACCCTGCACCCTTTGCGGTGTGTTGCGGGCGGCCCGGTTTCGGAAATACACTACCTTCTGATATGAATCGCACCCAATCCTGGATCGCGTTGGCGATGGGCGTGGCCGCGCTCGCCGGCTCGATGCTGACGCCCGCCCGCGGACAACAAGGCACGCCTGCCTCCGGCGAATGGCGTGTCAACGGAGGCGACAGCGGCAGCACCCGCTATTCGCCGCTCGATCAGATCGGCCCAAACAACGTCCGGAACCTGCAAGTCGTTTGGCGGTGGAAAGCGCAGAACATGGGACCCGCACCGCAAACGGCCTGGGAGGCGACTCCGCTCATGGTCGGCGGCAAATTATTCTTCACAGCGGGCACGGGCCGGACCGTTGTCGCGGCCGATGCCGCCACCGGCGAGACGCTGTGGCTCTATCGCGGCGACGATACCGCCGAGCGTGGAGCGGTGCGGGCCAACAATCGCGGCGTCAGCTACTGGACCGACGGCCGCGGCGACGAACGGATCCTGTTCGTCACGCCGGGCTACCAACTGGTCGCGCTGAACGCCAGAAACGGCCTGCCGGTTTCGAGCTTCGGTAAGGACAGCCATGTGGATCTGTGGGTCGGCCTGGACCGGCCAAAAGTGGAAAACGGCACGATCGGAGCGACTTCGCCGCCGATCATCATTCGCGACGTTGCCGTGGTTGGCGCGGCTCTTCGTGTCGGTGTCGCTTTGCCCACGCGGTTGAACACACCCGGCTACATCCGCGGCTACGACGTCCGCACCGGCAAGCTGCTATGGACGTTCCACACGGTCCCGCAGCCGGGCGAATTCGGCGCTGACACCTGGGGCAAGGACGACCGCGGCGTCGCTTCCAACACGTTTACCGGCAATACCGGCGCATGGGGCCCGCTCACGGGAGACGAGGAGCTTGGCTACGTTTATATTCCCGTCGAAGCACCCAGCGGCGATACGTTCGGCGGCCAGAGGCCCGGTGCGAATTTGTTTTCCGACAGCGTCGTCTGCCTGGATGCAAAAACCGGAAAGCGCATCTGGCACTACCAGTTAATTCACCACGAAATGTGGGATTACGATATTCCCGCCGCGCCCATCCTGCTCGATATCACCGTGAATGGCAAGAAGATCAAGGCGCTGGCGCAGGTGAATAAATCGGCGTTTACGTTCGTCTTCGACCGCACCAACGGCCAGCCGGTATGGCCGATCGAGGAACGCCCTGTTCCCACAGGAAACGTTCCAGGCGAGTGGTATTCTCCCACGCAGCCGTTCCCCACCAAGCCCCCTGCATTCGATCGCCAGGGCGTGACGGAAGCTGACCTGGCCGATTACACTCCCGAAATTAAAGCCGAGGCCCTCAAGATCGCTTCGCAGTATGTGCTGGGGCCGATCTACACGCCGCCGATCGTCAAAGACACGGGCGGCAAACTCGGTGTGATCCAGCTTCCGGGCGCGGGCGGCGGAGCGAACTGGATGGGCGGCGCGGTCGATCCCGAAACCGGTATGCTGTACGTTCCCTCCACCACCAGCCCGTATATTTCGTCGCTGGTTCCCGGCGGCGCCCGCTCTGAGATGCCTTACATCGCCGGCGGGGGCGGGGGAAACACGAACGTCGCCGGATCGCTGCCTCTGATCAAGGGCCCCTACGGGCGAATCACGGCGATCAACCTCAATACGGGCGATCAGACCTGGATGATTCCGAACGGAAAACCGTCCGACGCCATCGTGAACAATCCCGCGCTCAAAGCGGCAGGCATCGATGCGAGCAACTGGGGCGGCGGACAGCGCTCGCCCATCCTGGTGACCAGGACCATGCTGGTGGAAGGCAGCGCCGATCTGCGTTTCATCGATAAGAAGACCGGTGCGGTGATTTACGAAATGCCGCTGGGCGGAACCGTGGGTCCGACGATGACTTATATGGTCCACGGCCGGCAATTCATTGCGGCCGTGGTGAACGGCTCACCGGGCAACGGCGCCGAACTGGTCGGACTTGCCATCGCTCAGCCGGCCGGCGGGCGTGGCGGACGGGGTGCACGCGGGGGTCGCGGCGGCGGGAACGCTCCTCCAGCCGAGAACGAATGACCACCGATCGTTTACGCTGGAATCTATGGTCCTAACCAAAGAAGAACTTGTAAACTCCCTGCAAAACGAAATCCGCATCCTGCTCCACTTGGCCGGCAAGGTCGATCGGAACCAGCTCGACTACCGTCCAACTCTCAAGCAGCGCAGCACCATCGAGCTGCTTCGCTACCTGACCTACATGGGCCCGAGCCTGATCCCTGCGATCAAAACCGGAACCTTCGACGGCGAGGCTTTCGGAAAGGCGCAATCCGATGCTGCCGGCATGAATTTCGATCAGGTAGTCGCCGCTCTCGAAAAGCTCTCGGTTTACTATGGACAACTCGCTGCCTGGTCCGATTCCGATTTCCGCGCGGAGCTCGAAATGTTCGGCCGCAAGCAGTCTCGCGGTTCGCATATCGTCAATCTGGTGCTTTCCGGCCACGGGGCGTACCGTACTCAACTGTTCCTATATCTGAAATCCTGCGGCCGCGACGAGCTGAACACGATGAACCTTTGGGGCGGCATGGACGCGCCCATGGCCGCCGCCTAAAGAGCGCACCTTCGAATCTTGGGAGGAAACCAAACGTGAAGCTCCTGCCGGCAACGCTGTTCGCGATCGTAGCTAGCCAGACCCTCGGGCTTGCGCAAAATGCCCGTCTCATCGACGACGCCACGCTTCGGAATGCCGGAAAAACCGGCGAAGAATGGCTCAGCTACGGCGCCACTCCCGGCGAGACGCGCTATAGCCCGCTGAGCCAGATCAACACCTCGAATGTCGGGCGGCTGGGCCTGGCTTGGTCGCTCGAGATCGGCAAGGGCGGCGGAAACCAGGAAGCCACGCCTCTGTTCTGGAACAACACGCTCTACAGCATCACCAACTGGAGCATCGTCTTTGCCGTCGACGCACGCACAGGCAAGGAAAAATGGCGCTGGGATCCTGAGGTCAACCAGGACCAGACCCGGCCTCAGATCTGCTGTGGGGTAGTCAATCGCGGCTTGGCGATTTATCAGAACCTGATCATCGCGCCCATCATCGACGGCCGCCTGATCGCGCTGAATGCCCAAACCGGAAAGCCCGTCTGGGAATCGCGCGTGTCGTATTCGGGCGAAGGCTACACGGTGACGATGGCTCCGCGCATCGCCAAAGGCAAAGTGATCATCGGCGTGGCCGGGGCCGAGCTTCCCATCCGCGGCTTCTTTGCGGCGTATGACGCGCTCACAGGCAAGCAAGCCTGGAAGTTCTACACCGTTCCCGGCGATCCCTCGAAGCCTTTCGAACATCCCGCGCTCAAGAAGGCCGCCGAAACCTGGTCGGGCGACTGGTGGAAGCTGGGCGGCGGCGGATCGGTGTGGGACGGCATGGCCTACGATCCCGACGCCGATCTGCTGTACGTCGGCACAGGCAACGGCGGACCCTGGCCTGAAGAGCTCCGTAAATCCAAAGGCAAGGAAAATCTCTACCTGGCCTCGATCCTCGCCGTGAAGCCCGACACCGGCGATCTCAAATGGTATTTCCAGGTGGTGCCCGGCGATTCCTGGGATTACGACAGCGTCCAGCAGCTTCTGCTGGCGGATCTCACCATCCGCGGCCAGCCGCGCAAGGTCCTGATGCAGGCCAACAAGGACGGTTTCTATTACGTTCTCGATCGCGTCTCCGGCCAGTTCATTTCCGGCCAGCCGTTCGCCAAGGTCACCTGGGCGCGCGGGCTCGACGAACGCACCGGCCGCCCGTTCGTGAATCCCGAGGCGCACTATGGATCTACCGAAACCATCCAGATTTCTCCCGGACCCGGCGGCGCGCACAACTGGTCGCCGATGTCGTTCAACCCGGCCACCGGCTTGGTTTACATCCCCACTTCGATGGTGAGCAGCTCGAATTTCGCCATCGATCCGGATTTCCAGTACAAACCGGGACGCAGCAATATCGGCGTGCGGCGCGGTCGTCCTCCGGCAGACGGCGGTTTCGCGCCTCCACCGCCTCCGACTCTCCCGGCTCCGCCTGCCATCGGACCGGAGGCTCCTCCCGCGGGCCAGACCAACGTGTTGGTCGCCTGGGATCCGGTGACCCAGAAGGAACGCTGGCGCACCCAGGGCGGCGGATCGATCGGTGGAGGAACCGTCACTACCGCAGGAAACCTGGTGTTCCAGGTGATTCCCGACGGACGCTTGGTCGCCTATAGCGCCGATAAGGGCGAAAAGCTTCTGGATATCCAGACCGGCTTGCGCAGCGGCATGGGCCCGCCCATCACCTACATGCTTGACGGCCAACAGTACGTCGCGCTGATGGGAGGCCAGGGAGTCGTGATCGCCCGCAGTGCCGAGCCGGGCGCACCACCGCCTCCGCCCACAGCGGCAACGGTTTTCCCGAAGCTGATGACGTTCGTGTTGGACGGAAAACCCGTCCAGTAGTTTGCGCGCGCTGCTACGGCAGCGAAAACGCGAGCAGCACGTTCCCCGGAATGCCCTGCCGGACACCCACGTATCCAGAAGGAACAAACAGCATCTTACCGGCGACGACAGGCCCGGCTGCGCCCATCGAGCCGCCTCTCGCCGCCACGCCGTTTACCGTCGTGAAGTCCTGAATGGTGTTGAATTCCCAAATCACCTTGCCGTCCGAAGCGGAGAGCGCCCGCAGAATTCCATCCCACGCACCCGAAAATACCGCACCGGGCACGGCGGTCAGAGGACCCTCGTGGCCCGGATGCTGCGCCATCCCCGCGGCGAGCTCAGGTTTCGTAAACCACTTCCGCTCGCCGTCGCGAAGCTGCACCGCCCCGATCCCGCCTGGACCCAGGCCGAAATAAGCATTCTGGTCGTCGGCGGCTCCGCCCCACACGATCTTTCCTCCGAACTCGGTGGGGTTGCTCACCAGCGCCGTTTTCCAGATCACGGCGCCTTTGTTGTCCGGATCGTGCGCCCACACGTTGCCGCTCTTCTGTCCCGCCACCAGAATCGTGCGGCCGTTCGCCAGCGTCTTCAGAATCGGCGGCGAACCGAAATCGTGATCGGGCCCGAGCTCTTTGGGGCAGTTCGGTGGCGGTGTGGCGCCGTTGCAGCCCGCGAGCCACGTGTCTTTCGGAGTGTCCTGCACCGACCACAGAATCTTGCCGGTGCTCAGGTCCATCGCCATGATCGCATCGGTGGTGTCGGCGGCGGGCTCGCTGTAGGCATCGCCTGTGCCGATGTAGAGCGCGTTCCGCGCCGGGTCGATCGTGGGCGAATTCCAGACTCCGGCTCCGGCCGGCGCGAATCGCTCGACGCCGTTCGCATTCTTCCCCACCGGCTTCGATTCCTCCGTGATCGTGTAGGTCTTCCAGATCTGCTTGCCGGTGGCGGCATCCAGCGCGACCACGCTGCCGCGGAACGTGCAGCAGGGATAATTCCGATTCGGGCCGGCGCCTTCCTCGCCCGAGGCCACGGGAATGTACACCCGGCCCTCGAACGCTTTCAGCCCTCCTGTAATGCGCGCCGAGGCGTGGTTATCCACGTGAGTTTTCCAGATCTGTTGTCCGGTAGCGGCATCCACTGCATAAGCGTTGGCCCTGCCGTCACCAAAGAAGGCCATCGAGCGCTCCCTGATGCGATGAAACGTCACCGCGCTGCGGACTCCGGAATCCGCCTGGAATATCCAATATATGCAGCCGGTCTGGGCGTCGAGCGAGTAGACAGCTCCGGTGTCCACGCCCACGAACACGCGCCCGCCAAGAATGGACGGCTGGCCGTAGACTGACTTCGCGCCGGGGAATCCGAACGCCCATTTCAGCCTGAGCCTGGGAACTTGGGCTGCCGCGATCCCGCCCGCTTTCGAATCCTGGAACCGAGTGTTCGCCAGGTCGCCTCCCCAGCCGATCCAGGATGCGCCTTCGGGGTCGAACCGAGTATTGGCAGGACACGAGCTCCCCTGGACAGTCAAGTATTGCGCAACAATGCACGCCAGTATGGAAAGTCGTCTCATTCCGTGGTTTGCTCCTCTGTTAGAATACTGCGGCAGAGAGGAGATCCGATGCGCTGGATTGCCGTCCTGTGCTGCGCTGTGCTCGTGCACGCGCAAACCCCCCAAGGTGTGCCGGAAAATGCCACGATGCGCGTCTCCGAGCACGTCTACGCGATCATCGGATTCCCGAATATCGCGTATGTTGTTGGAACGCGCGCGATGCTGGTGGTGGATACCGGCATGGGACCGCGTAACGGCGCCATCGTTCTGCGCGAAGCGCGGAAACTGGCCGGCGCTTCGACGCTCTATCTCACCACCACGCATTTTCATCCCGAGCACGCGGCTGGCGAAAGCGCATTTCCGCCGAACACAATTCTGATCCGGCCCGCCGCGCAGCAGGACGAAGTCGACCGGCGCGGAGCGGAGTACATCGATCTGTTCAGCAGCCGCTCGGCGCAGAACAAAGAACTGCTGCAAGGCGTGAAGCTCCGCCAGGCCAATGTCATCTTCGACCGCGAGGCGAAGCTCGACTTGGGCGGAGTCACGGCGCACTTGTTCTGGTGGGGCGCGGCGCACACCAAAGGCGACGAGTTGATCTTTGTGCCGGAGGACAGCGTGTTGATCTCCGGTGATATTGTCCAGAACAAGCTGGTTCCGAATATGCCCAACGAGGACGCGAGCGTGAAGGGCTGGCTGGAGATTCTGGACAAGCTCGAGCCGCTCAAGCCGCGGTTCGTGGTCCCGGATCACGGTGCCTTGGGCGACGGCTCCCTGATCGCGAAGGAGCGGGCGTTCCTGGCCGACGTGCAGAAGCGCGCGCTGGCGCTCAAGGCGCGGGGAATCGCGGTCGAGGAAGCCGGCAAAATGCTGCAAACCGAGCTGAAAGCCGCGTATCCGGATTGGGAAAATCTGAATCCGGTTCCGAACCTCGTGCGGCGCGTGTATGAGGAGGCGCGCTAGCCCGTCTTTCGCAATCTGCGTCTCCCGCACTCGCAGTGAAAACACCGTCCAAGTGCGAAAGTCGGGCTAGGCCGGTTGCCGCAAGTCCTCAAGGTGACGATCGCCGGTTTCCCTCCGCCGCCCCACACTCCTTCAGCGCCGCCCAAGAGCGCCTCCTCCGGAGCCGGCCATTGTGACCTTGGAACTCACTTCTTGACGGTCACTTCCTCTACTCGCGACTTCCGGTAATCCGACACGCCCTTCCAGCACAGATTCCCGCCGAGTAGCACCAGCGCCACGCACAGCGCCAGGCGCAGCTTCTTCGAAGGCAGCCGCGTTGCGAGCATGCCGCCCGTGAGCGCTCCGGCCGCGCCGCCGATCAGCAGTTTGATCAGAACCCCGGCATTCAAATCGCCCAGCGCCGCGTGAATCCCTCCGCCGACGCTCGATAGCACCAGTCCGAAGCTCAGATCCGTTCCCACTACGGCCGCCGGAACCATCGTGGTCATGTTCATCAGGCACAGCGCGCCCAGCGCGCCCGCGCCCGCAGAAGAGAAACCGACCTCCACGCCGATCGGCAGCGCGACGGCCGCCAGCCACGGTGTCCGGTCCCGCCGCGTCACGTTGGTAAACCGGAACAGATTCAGCGTCGCGATGCTCACGATCGTGAACCCGACAAGCACAGTCAACAGATCGCTCTTGAAGCCTTGCAGCACCAGCGTTCCGATCAGCACGCCCGGCAGCCCGGTCGCCATCAGATATCGGAAGGCGCGCCAGTCCACCTGCCGGCGAGCGATATAGAGCGGCGTCGTCAGGATCTTGACCGCGGCGCCGAAGATCAAAGCCGTTCCGACCGCCTGCTTGGTGGGCATCCCCAACAGCAGGATCAGCAGCGGCGTGGTCATCGACCCCGCGCCCACCCCCGTGAGCGCGATGAAAATCGCGATGACAAACCCAAGCGCGATTTCCATGCCGGTTCTTAGCGCACAGGACGCGCGGCGTCCTGCCTTGATTCAGGCTGATCGCCGCCGCGTTCCGTTGTGGGCGTTACGGATGACTCTTCTTGGATGTGAATTCCGCACTCGAGTTTGCCCTGGCCCTGCCAGCGCCCGGAGCGCGGATCGTTCGGATCGAGCGGAAGCTGGGTGCACGGCTTGCACCCGATGCTGGTGTAGCCCAGATCGTACAGCGAGAGCTCCGGGATGCCGTGCGCCTGCATGTATTGCCACACGTCGCGCGTGGTCCAATCCGCCAGCGGGCTGATCTTGTGAATCGTCTTTCCTCCCGGCAGTTTGAAATCCTCCGCATGTTGAAGATTCGCGCGCGTGGGCGATTGGTCCCGCCGCAGAGCCGTGAACCACATGTCGTACGCGCTCAACCCGGCGAATAGCGGCTCGACCTTGCGCAGCTTGCAGCAGCGGTTCGGATCGGTCTGGTTCAGGATCCCGAACTGCGCTTCTTGGTCCGCGACGCTCTGTTTGGCTTCGAGGTTGAAGAGATTCAGGTTCCATTCCGCGGCGAGTCTGTCGCGGTACTCAATCGTCTCGGGGAAGTGATATCCGGTTTCCAGAAACAGCACCGGAATGCGGGGTTTCTCGGCCAGCAGCATGTGCACCAGCACCACGCACTCGGATTGGAAGCTGGACGTCACGCACGGCGCCGCGGCTTCCTTCAGAACCTTCGCGATCAGCTCGCGAGCCTGCTGAGTCTTCGATTCGATGGGGATCGCGCTCATTGCAGCACGCCTTTCAACAAGCCTCGGACAACCTCGATCGCCTGCCCATCGTCGGCGGGCAGGTTCAGTTGCGAGCCCTTCGGAACCGCCGCCCGCACCAGCCGGACCAGCCGGTTCGCGGCATCCTCGAGCGAACCTTCGGCGGCAGCCAGGATCATGCCTGCGCCGGCCGTGTGGTTCGTCTTGCGATCGATCAGGATGAAACTGCCGGTGACCCGATTGTCCTTGTACGGATCGAAAAACAGTGGCTTGGCTGCGGCGATTCGCACCACGCCGATTTCATTCATCGCCAGGCTCGCGGCCGGCTCCGTCTCGAGCGTCGCCACGTTGATCAGGTGCCGCACGCCATCCACGCGCGCTGGAACCGTATTCGAAGTGTGCTTCACCAGATAATCGTGCGCCGGATCGAGCGGGTGCGCGTCGAACCAGACCATCGTCGCATCGAAAGTCTTGGCTGCCTGGGGCGGCGCTCCCGATGCGATCATGTCACCGCGGCTGATATCGATCTCGTCGGCCAGCGTCAGCGTCACCGACATGGGCGCGTGCGCCATCTCCAGATCGCCGTCGAACGTCACCACGCGGCGAACTTTCGTGCGGCGTCCGGAGGGCAGCGCCAGCGCCTCGTCGCCGGGCCGGATCGTGCCCGAGCCGATCTGCCCCGCATATCCGCGGAACGTTTGATCCGGACGGACTACTCGCTGCACGGCCATGCGAAACGGCGCGTGGATCGAGCGGTTCTCCGTCTCCACGGTTTCCAGGTATTCGAGCAGGCACGGTCCTTGGAACCACGGCATATGCGTGCCGGGCTCCACCACGTGGTCGCCCTTCAGCGCGCTCAGCGGAAGAAAGTAATAATTGTTCGCACCGATGCGCTCCAAAAACGGTTCGAATTCCGCCCGGATGCGGTTGAAGACCTCCTGGTCATACCCGACCAGATCCATCTTGTTCACCGCGATCACGAAATAGGGAATCCCCAGCAGCGCGGCGATGAACGCATGCCGCCGCGATTGCGTCGTGAGCCCGCGATGCGCGTCTAGCAGGATGATCGCCAGTTCCGCCGTCGAAGCGCCCGTAGCCATGTTGCGTGTGTATTGCTCGTGGCCAGGCGTGTCGGCCAGGATGAACTTGCGCTTGGGCGTCGCGAAGTAGCGGTACGCCACATCGATCGTGATGCCCTGCTCGCGCTCGGCGCGCAAACCGTCGGTGAGCAGCGCAAAGTCGATTTGCCCCCCGCGCACCGCGGATTTCAATTGGTCTTCGTAGGCGCCTTTTGCGTCGTGCAGCAGCCGGCCGATCAGCGTGCTCTTGCCGTCGTCCACGCTGCCCGCGGTCGTCAGGCGCAGCAGGCCCTTGGATTTCTCGGCTGCCAGAAACTGTTCGACGTCGAACGATTGCTGGTGAGGAGACTGGTGGGAAGGCTGTTCCACCGACGCAGCAGACATTTAAAAGTATCCCTCCCGTTTCTTCAATTCCATCGATCCTTCCCGGTCGTGATCGATCACCCGGTTCTCGCGCTCCGAATTCCGCACCGCAATCAACTCCGCGATGATCTTCGGCAGCGTGTCGGCCTCCGAGCGGATCGCGCCCGTGCACGGCGAGCATCCCAGCGACCGCATCCGGCATTTCACCATCTCGAAGCGGTCTCCGAGCTGCGGTTTCACGAAGTCCAGCTCAGGCAGGATCAGCGAATTCCCCCGCACCAGCATCTTTCGCTCTTTGGCGAAATACAGCGGCACGATCGGAATGTTCTCCTCATGGATGTACTGCCACACATCCATCTCGGTCCAGTTGGAAAGCGGAAACACGCGGATGCTTTCGCCGGGCTCCACGCGGCTGTTAAAAATGTTCCACAGCTCGGGGCGCTGATTCTTGGGATCCCATTGCCCCAGGGAATCGCGGAAGGAGTAAATGCGCTCCTTGGCCCGGGATTTTTCCTCGTCCCGCCGCGCCCCTCCAAAGGCCGCGTCAAAACCTCCCGCGCGCAGCGCGTCGAGCAGAGCCTGCGTCTTCAGCAATCCGCAGCAGCGCTCGGTTCCCAGCCGGAACGGGTTCGCGCCAGCCGCGAGCGCCGAATGATTGGAATGCACGATCAGCTTCACGCCCAGCTCCGCGGCGAACCGGTCGCGGAATTCGATCATCTCTTTAAACTTGTAGGTGGTATCTACGTGCAGCAGCGGAAAGGGGATCGGACCGGGGTAGAAGGCCTTCTGCGCCAGCCGGACCATCACTGAGGAATCCTTGCCGATGGAATACAGCATCACCGGACGCTGAAACTCGGAAGCCACCTCGCGGATAATATGGATGCTTTCCGCCTCCAATGCCTGTAAGTGACTGAGCCTGCTCACGCATCTCAGTATACCATGAAACCTACATTGTCGATTAAGAATGTGGTGATTCAGGAAAATTTCCTATTCCGTCAGCGGCATACGACCACTTGGGTGATTTGTGATTGACACACCTATTTGTTGGGGTTAACATTGCCGACAGCGGAATTTTCGAGCTTGGGAGCCAAGAAGATTCCCTCCCCCAGCGAGCAAAAGAGAGAGGCGTCTACATGGGACAATTAGGATTGGGAGTGGCAATGAAGCTGAAAGACGTGAGGAGGCCGATACCAGTTCCGGAGCGTGTCGGAGTCGTCTTTCCGCGATACTTTACCGCCCGGCTGGAGCCGGGCAAAACCCCGTATGACGAGGTTCAATGGGAACTGCGGAACGCGACCATCGGCAACGATAAGGGCGCGGTCCTCTTCGAGCAACGCGATGTCGAGGTTCCTGTCGAGTGGTCCCAGACGGCCACGAACATCGTGGCCAGCAAATATTTTTACGGGAAAATCGGATCGCCAGAGCGCGAGTCGAGCGTGCGGCAGCTCATCTCCCGCGTCTGCGACACGATCGCCGGCTGGGGAGCCGAGCAGCGCTATTTCCGGACCAAGGAGGACGCCGAGAATTTCCGCTTCGATCTGACGCACCTGATGCTGACGCAGAAGGCATGCTTCAACTCGCCGGTGTGGTTCAACGTCGGCGTGAAGGAGCCGCGCGGATACGGCTTCTACTTCGACGATGCGGCGAATGCCGTCAAGAAGCTGAATCAGGGGGAGGTGCGCCCGCAGTGCTCGGCGTGCTTCATCAATTCGGTAGGCGATACGCTCGAATCGATCCTCGAGCTGGCCAAGACGGAAGGAATGTTGTTCAAATGGGGGTCGGGGACAGGGACGAATCTCTCGACGCTGCGCGAAGAAGACGCCATCCTGTCCGGCGGCGGGCGCGCTTCGGGGCCCTTGAGCTTCATGAAGGGCTTCGATGCGTTCGCCGGGGTGATCAAGAGCGGCGGCAAGACGCGGCGCGCGGCGAAGATGGTGATCCTCAACGCCGATCATCCGGATATCGAAGCCTTCATCTGGTGCAAGGCCAAGGAAGAGAAGAAGGCGCACACGCTGATCGACGCGGGCTACGATTCCTCGCTCGACGGCGAGGCGTACAGCTCCATCTTTTTCCAGAACGCCAACAACAGCGTGCGCGCCACCGACGAGTTCATGGAAGCGGTAGTCAACGATCAGGAGTGGTGGACCACATCGCGCGTGCATGGCGAAAAGAAAGACCGCTACATGGCTCGCGACCTGATGCACCAGATTGCCGAAGCCACGCACCAGTGCGGCGATCCGGGCATGCAGTTCGATACCACGGTGAACCGCTGGCACACCTCCAAGAACACGGCGCGGATCAACGCGTCGAATCCGTGCTCGGAATACATGTTTCTGGACGATTCGGCCTGCAACCTGGCATCGCTCAACTTAATGAAGTTCGTTGGTCCGGATGGCCAGTTCGACGTGGAAGCGTACCGCCACGCCGTGGACACGGTAATCATCGCGCAGGAAATTATTGTCGACAACGCGGCCTATCCGACCGAGAAGATCGCCAAGAACTCGCACGATTTCCGCCCGCTGGGTCTGGGCTACGCGAATCTGGGCGCGCTGCTCATGGCGATGGGCATTCCGTACGACAGCGATCAGGGCCGCGACTGGGCCGCCGGGCTCACCGCGATCATGTGCGGGCAGGCGTATCTGACCAGCGCGCGCATCGCCGCCGATTCCACGGGCCCGTGCGCGGGCTACGCGGTGAATGAAGAGCCGTTCCTGGACGTGATCCGGATGCACCGCGACGCGACGCTCAAGATCGACAGCAGGCGCGTGCCGCAGGCGATCTACGAAAACGCGCGCAAGTGCTGGGAAGCGGCGTACGACCTGGGCCGGATCGCGGGATTCCGCAACTCGCAGACCACGGTCATCGCGCCCACCGGCACCATCGGCTTCATGATGGACTGCGACACGACGGGCATCGAGCCGGATCTGGCGCTGGTGAAGTACAAGAAGCTGGTGGGCGGGGGCGTGATCAAGATCGTCAACAACACGGTTCCGAACGCGCTGATCAAGCTGGGCTACACGCCGGAGCAGGTGAGCGCGATCGTGGAGCACATCGATTCCACGGGCACCATTGAAGGCGCGCCGCATCTGAAGGAGCAGCACCTGGCGGTGTTCGATTGCAGCTTCCGGCCGCAGAACGGCACGCGGGCGATTCACTACATGGGACACGTGCGCATGATGGCGGCGGTGCAGCCGTTTATTTCCGGCGCGATTTCGAAGACCATCAACATGCCGGAAGAGTCCACGGTGGACGACATCATGAACGCGTACATCGAGAGCTGGAAGCTGGGGCTGAAAGCGGTGGCGATTTACCGCGACAACTCCAAACGCGTTCAACCGCTCAGTTCAGGAACCGCGAAGGGCGCGAAGGCGGCAACTGGACCCGCCGCGGTGGCCGCGCCCCCGGCTACCGCAACGGTGAAGGTGGAGGAGAAGATTGTCTATCGTCCGGTCCGCCGCAAGCTGCCTGACGAGCGCCGCGCCATCACGCACAAGTTCTCGATCGGCGGGCACGAAGGCTACCTGACGGTGGGTCTCTACGAAGACGGCTCACCCGGCGAGCTATTCGTCACCATGGCCAAGGAAGGCTCGACCATTTCCGGGCTGATGGATTCCTTCGCCACCGCGGTGAGCTACGCGCTGCAATACGGCGTGCCGCTGAAGTTTTTCGTGGATAAATTCAGCCATGTGCGTTTCGAGCCGAGCGGCTGGACTGGCAACCCGACGGTGCCGTACGCGAAATCCATCATGGATTACATTTTTAGGTGGATGGGCGCGCGCTTCCTCGGCGAGGAGTACGCGGCGGCGGGCGAGGCGGGCGAGGCTCCCGCGCTGCGCGTGACCGAGCCCGATCCGCAGCAGGCGCTGCCGTTTTCCCCGGCGATCAGCGACGCTCCAACGTGCTCGGAATGCGGCGGGCTGATGACGCGGAACGGGTCGTGCTACAAGTGCGAGAACTGCGGCGGGACGAGCGGGTGTAGTTAGGGCGAAGCATGGAACAACGGGGATGTTTGTTGCCTGGTTGCACTGCCGAAGGTGCCCAATCTCTGTACCCCAACGACGGCCGCGATGGCGTGAAAGTGATATGCCCGGCTTGCGGTACTTATGCGATGTCCCGGACGTTTGCGGCGACTGGCGCCTTCGAGCGAGACCGGCGTTCTGTGGAGGGTCTACGGGTGTATATTCGGAAGGAAAATCAGGCTGGCAGAGTGCCGTACCTTCAGGAAACAAATTGGCAGCAGCTTGCTTCCGCGAACAAGCCATCCGCTTTCTCGAAGCTCTTCTAGTTCGAGACACGACTAACCTTTCCTCTGAGATGACCTTGTGAGGGGGTATCTTTTCGAATGGTCGCGGATCAAGGCTGGACAGAATCGGCGCAAGCAAGGCGTCCTCTCAGAACGGTCTTCGGCGATGCAATCGAAAACCATTCCTGATCTGGCCCATTCCGTCGAGGAGGTCTTATGTGACACTCGGGCGCTCGCGCGCCCAACGTCTGCTTGGCACGAATCATTCGCGCCGGCGGGCAACTCGCCTGGAAAAAAGAGAACGTGAGCAACAGGGGGGCGATAGCGGTGTGAGCCTTCGTCCCGTTCCAGCCAGCCTCCACCAGCTTCGTTGTCCCGCCCTCTGAAAAGCGGTACTGGTACTAAAAGCATCCTATCCGGTACTAATTGTCCACGGAGCTGGTGTATACTAGATCCCCTAGCATCTCACGAAGTCGAATCTGGATTAGGAGGAATCCCGATGAAGGCACTTCTGTCGGCAACTCTCTTTTTGGCGCTTGCGGCTGGTGCGAACGCCACTTTGATTTACATTGGCAATGACACGCAGACTCCCGTAACCGTCTATACGACCACTGGCACTTTCGTGCAGAACTTCGGTCAAAACAACGCAACCGGGACCGCAGTTGACGCCGCGGGGCACATTTTCACAGTTGCTCCGGGCTTCGGCTCGAACAACGTAGTGGAGTACGATTCCAGTCAAAACGTGTTGAATTCCTTCACGGCGGCGATCAACGGCCAATGGGTCGAGGATATGAGCCACGGCTTGGGCAATACGCTTTACCTTGGGACGTTTGAAGGCAATATTTTCGCGGTGAATGATCAGACTGGCGCGATCTTGAATTCGTTCTCTGTCACCAACAGCAGCTTCACTGGAGTGGCGTTCGATGGAACGAACCTCTGGGTCAGCGGTGGATTGACGAGCAACAATCTCTTTCAGTACAGCACCACAGGCACACTGCTGGGTACCTTTGCTCTGAACAACACGTGCGGCGGAGTGGGTTACGATGCCTCGGATAATACGCTCTGGTGCGGTGATTTTGGCGTTGTCCGCCATTACAGCATCAGCGGAACCTTGCTAGGCAGCTTCAATACGTCGTCGTCTGGCGCTTACCATGACGGCCTGGAACTGGTGAATCTTACCGATGGTCGTTCGAGCGTTCCCGAACCCACCAGTCTTCTGCTGATCGGGACCGGATTAATCGGTCTGGTTGGGTTTAAAGCACGCAGGAAGCAGTAACCTTCATCCGTTCTTGCGATCTGAGAACGTTCCGGCGTGAACGCTGCCGTGGCCGAATACAGGTACCCATTCAGTTCGAGGCTCCTGTCCGCGCGGGGGCAACGTCCTTGTTCCCGTCATCCCTGAGATCTGCACCTACGGCGAGACTCTGGAGGAGGCTCGCGAGATGGCTGGCGATGCGTTCGCTGCTATCGGGAGAGCGCCCTCAAGACTGGGGGGCCGATTCCGGGCGATGTTGCGGAAATGACCTCCGAGAAGGTCGCGGTCACGATCCTGTAGACCCGCTGAGGCATGCGGCCCAAACTTCCGGATCTCAAACTCAAACAGGTCGTGGCCGCGCTGCTGCGAGCTGGCTTCAACATTCGATTCAAAGGACCTGCCGTCTTCATTTCTGAGGCATCGCATCTTGAAGCAAGCTGGGCTCACAGAAGAGCCGTTCCTGAAGCTCCTGTTTTCAGTGGCCCGTGCATCAGGTGCTTGCCTTCGCGAAGGACTCCTTGCAGCAACCGGCGATGGTTGCTCCGCGCGCGGACTGAAGGCCTGATGACAAAAAGGCGTCGAGACGAGTCTCGACGCGGCACGCAGGAGTGCGTGCGCTACACAAGTTTCACGCGAGCTGCGTTGCGTTTTCCCATATAGGCTCCACGGATTTCGCGATTGCAGTGGAGCTGCGCGGCGGCTGCGGGTGCATCGTTAAGTATTCGCAGCGGGGCAGAGGGGGGCAGGATCGATCTGCACCAGACGTTCCAGCGGGTCCAGGAGCAGATGCTGGCGAATCTGAACGCCAGCCGCGTGTACGACCACTACGGCGTCTGCGGCGCGGTGAGCGAGCGGCAATGGATCGAGCTGCTCCACCGGTACCTGCCAGATACCTGCCAGAACGCTACCGGGCCACGAGCGCGTTCGTAGTGGACTCGCGTGGAGCACGCAGCCGGCAGATCGATATCGCGATCTACGACCGATTCTACTCGCCGCTGCTGTTTCCCGACGACGTGCAGCCGTACATCCCCGCCGAGAGCGTGTATGCCGTATTCGAGTGCAAGCAGGACTTGTCGACGGCCACGCTTTGCGATGCGGCGGCGAAGGCGGCATCCGTGCGGCGGCTGAAGAGGACGTCCGCTCCGGTGCTGTGCGCCGGATCGGCGGCGCCGCCGAGAGAAGCGCCTGGCATTCTGGCAGGGATTTTGTGCCTCGGCGATCCGGATGCGGAGTCGCTTATACCGACGGTCACGAGCATGCTTCCGTATCTCGAAGGCGAAACGACGCTGGACCTGGGATGCTCGCTGCGGCAGGGGACGTTTGAGATCGGGGCGGAAGCGACGGTGCGTTACAGTCTTCCGGGACAAACGTTGATCTTCTTCCTGTTGCGGCTGCTGAGCCGGCTGCAACAGATGGGAACCGCGCCGCCGATGGACTTGGATGCATATGCGCGAAGCGGGAGAGTCGGCTGGCATCAAGAGCAATAGCTGCGGGTTCGGCTCATCTTGCTGAGCCAGATGGCGTGTGCAAGAATGTATTGTTCCGAGTGCCGGGTACCGGCAGCGTGACTCGCACGGTTGAAAAGAGGAGGTCGCGTACATGAGATCCTGGGGCAAGACGTTCACCGCTGCTGTTGGGGCGGCCGCCGCAACCGCCGTGCTGTTCACGGCTTGGATCCTGAAGAACGCGCCGCCGGCATCCGCCGCGACTGAGATCCCTCCTGCTCGCATCGCCGGCAAGCCGAATCTGAACGGGATCTGGGAGGCGAACAACACCGCGAACTGGGATCTCCAGACGCACAATGCGCGCCCGATGGTCGGGCAGCCGGGTGTGACGCCGAATTCCGAGGTTCTGGCCGCGCCAGTGCTCGCACTGGGGTCGCTCGGATGGGTGCCGGGGGGAATGGGCGTCGTGGAAGGCGAAGAGATTCCGTACCAGCCTTGGGCGGCGGCGCGGAAGAAAGAGAACCAGGAGCACTGGCTGGATCGCGATCCGGAAATCAAATGCTTCCAGCCCGGAATCCCGCGCGCGATGTACATGCCGCACCCCTTCCAGATCATCCAGAGCACCAAGAATATTCAGATGGTGTTCGAATATGCGAACGCGCAGCGCACCATCCATCTGACCGAGATGGATCCATACCCGAACGTGCTGTGGATGGGGTACTCGACGGGGCGGTGGGAAGGCGACACGCTGGTCACCGACGTTTCGAGCTTCACCGACGCCACATGGTTCGACCGTTCCGGGAATTTCCATAGCGATGCGCTGCATGTGACGGAGCGGATCAGCCTGGCGGACCGCGACGTGATCCACTACGAGGCCACCATAGAGGATCCGCAAGTGTTCACGCGGCCATGGAAGATCAGCATGCCGATCTACCGCCGGCTGGAGCCGAACGCCCAGCTTACGGATTTCCGGTGCGTCGAGATGGTGGAAGAGACGCTCTATGGGCATCTGCGCAAAGAGCAGCTCGTGAAGCACTGGGAAGGCAGGACGATGAACGTCGATATCACGCGCAAGATCCCGCCCGGGGAGGCGGTCTACGAGCGGTACGTTTCGGGGAATCCGCCGGCGAAGTAGGCGCGGCGGTTAGAAGCCGTCGCGCAGGCTGAAAACCTGCCCCAGCGGTTACTTGCAGCGGTCGGCGGCCCGTTTTTCCCGCCATCTCCGATGGCAGCCGGCACAGGCCGCGGACAGGGTATCGGCCGCGTCAACCATCTTGTCCTGATCCTTGGACTGAGCCGCTTTGTAAGCCTTCATCCCGGCATTTCGCAGCTCTTGAACGAATTTCGGCCAGTCCGGGTTGTTCATCGGAACCGGAACGCCGTTTGAGCAACTTCGTCCCGGGATCAGGAGCAGATTGGCGGATTCGGTTAGGGCCAGCGCCGCATTCTCCACGGCCTGCCAGCCTCCGAAGGTGCTCAGTAAGGGATCCGTCGCCAAGGAGGGATCCTTCCCAGGGACAAATTTCACGTCCCCTGGATTCTCGATTTGCGCGGAAAAAACCACGTTCGAGGCAGGATAGAAGACGCCGCGCATTAGACGGTTCAAGTCGGTCTGAACCTGCATGGGAGCGGTGGTCTGCGCTGCGAGATAAAGGCTCCAAGCCAGCAGCACGACGGGCAGTATCAGGAGCGTTCTGCGCATTGGATTATTCTATGCCTCCTCGAAACACAAATCCGTTTCCCGCCGCTGTGACTCTTCCGATGTGGGGGGCGCAGAAGTGTCCGGGGATCAGGAGTTGCTGGCGTTCCGCGGCTTCCTCCAGCAGTTTGCGACGCGTGGCGCGCGCTTGTTCGCCATCCTCACAGAAGGAACTGTTCAAGTCCGGTTGGGCGATTTGGATCGGGTTATGGATGATGTCGCCCAGAAAGACGCCGGTATCGTGGGCCCGCCCGGCACGGATCGCGATGTGACCGGGAGTATGTCCTGGCGCGGGAAATACCGTGAGCAGTTCATGGACCGCTTGCTCGCCGGAGATGAACTCGGCCTGGCCGCTCTGAATGACCGGGAGGACGCTATCCTCGAAAATATCGAGAAAGGGAGGGGGCGCGGCTGCGCGGTTCTCGGGAGCATAGCGCGCGTACTCGTCGCGTGAAAATATGTAGCGTGCGTTGGGGAAGGTCGGGACCCAGCGTCCGTTGTCGAGCCGGGTGTTCCAGCCGACGTGATCCACGTGGAAGTGCGTGCAGAGCACGATGTCCACGTCCTCGGGCCGGCAATTGGCAGCGCGGAGACGATCGAGATAGGGATTGTTGAGGCGGTGCGCGAGTTGAAAATCGGGGCGCTCCTTGTCATTCCCGATGCAGGTGTCAATCAGGATCGTGGTCTTGCGGTGCCGAACCACGAAGGACTGAAAGATGCACGGAAAGCGATGCGCCTCGATATCGAAGTAGGGAGCCAGCCACGAAGCGTACCGCGCGGGGGCGTCGCGCGGCAGATCGGGAAAGAACATGCCGGCGTCGAAGAACGTTCGCGCCTCCTCGACACGCGAGACTTCCAAGGGGCCAACGCAGAAGTTGTCCATGTATCTCGTATTGTGCTCCAGAAACAGGCCTGGGATGCGGGGGCCGGAGGATCGGAGTCGAATCGGGGGCCTCGCCCAATGGCCGCCGATTGAAAATTGTGAGATGCTTAAGGATCGGGAGGTCAGTGTTATGCGATCCAGGCTAACCGCGGGAGCCATGGTCCTGGCAGGTATTGCTCTTTTGTTGTCCGCTTCGCCCGCGCGGGCGCACCACGCCTTTGCGGCTGAATTCGACGAAAAGAAGCCGGTCAAGTTCCTGGACGCGACCGTCACCAAGGTCGAGCTGATCAATCCGCATAGCTGGATCCACGTGGATGTGAAGATGCCCGACGGCACGGTGGAGAACTGGGCGATCGAGGCCGGCAGCCCGAACATCCTGATGCGCCGCGGCATCACAAAAGACACCGTCAAGCGCGGCGACAAGATCGTCATCGAGGGCTATCAATCCAAGGACGGCACGCATCGCGCCAATGGCCGGGATCTGACGCTGCCCAACGGGCAGAAGCTGTTTTTGGGATCTTCAGGTCCGGGGGAAGGGGCGCCTTACGAAGTCCCGCGTCCCGGCGTGGACGTCAAGAAATAAGCCGGCCGGCGGTGACCGTGCACGTGCGCTGGGTGGCGCTGGTCTGGCTCAGGAGCGAGCCTGAGGGAATTTACGGCTGCTGATAGCGGCGGGCGAAGCTCGCCAGGCCGATCTCATTGACCACGCGCTGCGCTTTCTGGTAGCCTTCAGCATCCGCGAAGGGTCCGATCAGAACGCGAAACACTTTGTCATTCGGGCCGGAGGCGACGAACGAGTTCAGGGCGTGTTTCCGCAGCCCTTCGGCAATGACCATAGCCACGCCCTTTTCCACCGCTCCGACCTGGATGTAAATCGCCTGGGGAACAGGGCTGCCGAAGAGGGGAGCTTCCGCGGCAATAGCTGGCGCGGGAGGGGCGGCGGGATTTGCTGGCACGATGGTCGCCTCGATCATTGGCGGCGGAGCCGGAGCTTCTTCGAGCTTGATCAGCGGCTGGGAAGGTTCCTCGCGATGAGATGTCGCCTTTCCGGCCAGGTAGGAGCCCCCTGAGCAGGCAGCCACGATCACTAAGACCAGAAAGGTGATTGCGGCAAACTGCCGCTTCCCCATCACCAGTTCAAATTCTTCCTGTTTGTGGAAATCTTCCTTCTGGAGCGGGCGTTCCGGCTCATCAAACGCAAGGATTCGCTGCATCACAGTTCCTGATCGGCAGGGGGAGAGTTTTTCCTTAGTACGGGCTCCGGCGGCGTACTAAAGATTTCGTTTCAGGAAGTTGCAGATGTGGTAGCCGGCGATGAACTTGAAGGGAGCCTCGCCCAGGCTGTAGTGACCGCAGGGCAGCGCCACAGCCTTATGCTCGAACCGCAGTTCGCGGGCCTTGGCGATCACCTGCTCGGAGAAGCGGGTGGGGAAGGTCGTGTCGTAGCGCGCGTACAGGAACAGAGGCTGCTTGCCCATGCGCGCGTACCGCTCGACATAGTTCGGAGGGCTGATGACATTCCAGGCTTCCCGCAACTGTTCCAGCGTGACGGCCGGCTCGAGCCCTTGGCGGATGTGCTGGGTAGAGAGCCCTTCCCAGACCACATCGGCGAAATACGTAGAGCAATGATTGAATACGTTTACCCTCAGGCGGGCATCGTGGACGGAAGCCAGATAGGCGTAGCAGGATCCGAGGCTGGTGCCGACGATTCCGATGCTTTCGAAGCCCTGCTGCTCGAGCCAATCCACGCAGCAGCGCGTATCGATCACGGCTTGCCGGGTCGCATCGATGGTGCGGCCGACGTTGGAGGAAACGGCATAATCGGCACGTTCGAGCTCGGGGGGCATGCGGAAATCGTGGTAGGGCAGGCTCAGGCGCAGGGCGTGAATCCCCAGCTTCGCGATGCCGGCGCAGAGTGAATTATGCTGTATCGCCTGTGCGTTCCAGTGGGGAAGCACGACCACGGCGACCCGCCGGCGGCCGGGCTTCTCAATCGCCGGGAACCACTGGCCGTGAACTGTGTTGTTTTCCGGATACGGCGTTTGCACAGGGCTGGTGAACCGTAGCCGGTTGCCTTCCAGGGAAAAATCGGTTGGCGTGCGATAGGCAAAGAACTCGTCGCTTGCGGCGAGCGCGGCTTGGTTCAGGAGCTTCAAGTATCGGTGCGGATCATGCCCGTTCTGTGGGAGACGGGCCGCGGTGGGCCAGTTCCGGGTCCAATCCAGTCCCCATTCGAAGGGCCGGACCACGCGGTTGGTGGCGCGGGCGTTCAGGCGTTCGTCCCAGGTGTACATCCAGCGGGCATAAAGTCGGCGCATGCGGGTCAACCATCCAAGTTAGCAGGTCCCGTCTCGCAGCCAAACTATGGAGTCGTGCTGAAAGCTGCGTCAGCCGGCGACGTTGTGTGCGTGAGTCAGGTCTCCAGATCTGCGGCGGTGCCCAGCCTGCCTACATTGCCGGACCTGGAGGTCCGGCGCAGACGTGGGCGTCTGCCCCACAAGAGAAATCGCGCCGGGGTGAGTGCCCGGCGCGGGAAATAAGGAGAGAGAATCGGCGACTCGAACGAAGTTTGAAATCGCGCACAACGCGGAAACCCGCTGTGCGCTCGTAACCTACATTACAGCCAGTTTTGCGGTTCCATTAGATGCCGTGGCGGCGGCTCCCTGGGTGCGGAATTCGTACTGCTGGATTTCCATCGCCGCCAGCCCGTTATCAAAACGGACGACGCGGCCGCGCGCCACCAATTTCAACGCGCACTTACTGTTCAGTTGGGCCGGCCAACTGATCGCCAGCTCGATCCGGCGTCCAGGGCGCAAGATTTGCGTAGTCGTAAACAACACTCCGGAGCTGGACATATTCACCGTTTTGCCTTCGCCCGATTCTTCTCCGCCCCGTTTATTCAACGCACGGTAGCGGATTTCGCGTTCGATTGTGAACCGGTCCGAACGCCGGCGATCAGCTTCTCGAGTTTGCGGTAACGCCACGTTTTCACCTCGTCTTCTGAAAGAAGTTTCTCTCCACGAAAGCGTTGCATCAATAGCTGACTAGGGCCATTCCCTGGGGGTACGCACGTACCAGCAGACCCGTACTGGATATCTAGAACCGCGGAAATGAATTGGAAATGGCCAGGGAGTATCGAACCGGTTACGTTTGCGAATCCGGAGGGGGCAAGGCTCCGCGGCGCGCGCGGATCTCGGCCAGCCGTTGCGCGATTTTTTGCTCGACTCCGCGGTCTGTAGGCTCATAGAAAATGGTTCCGCGTAAATTGCCGGGCAAACAGGTCATCGTGCTGAGCGCGTCCTCAAACTGATGGGCGTGCTGATAGCCTTCTCCGTAGCCCCACTCCTTCATGGGGCGGGTCGGCGCGTTGCGCAGATGCATGGGAACAGGCTCGGCTGTGGCATTTTCCACAGTCTCCATGGCTTTATTCAAGGCCCGATACGCGGCGTCGGATTTCGGGGCGATGGCGAGATAAATCGCGATCTGGGCCAAAGCCTGGTCGCCCTCCGGGATACCCAGAAAATGCACGGCCTGCTGGGCGGCGATGGCTTGTTCCAGCGCTTTCGGATCCGCCAGGCCGATATCCTCGATCGCCATGCGGACCAGGCGGCGCGCGAGGTATAAGCGGTCTTCTCCCGCCTGGAGCATGCGCGCGAGCCAGTACAGCGCGGCGTCAGGATCCGAGGAGCGGACGCTCTTGTGCAAGGCGGAAATGAGATTGAAATGTTCCTCGCCGGCCTTGTCGTAGAGCAGCACTTTCCGCTCGATCACCGCTTCCAGAGCCTGCTGGCCGAGCACCCCTTGGTGAGCGAGGGCCGCGGCCGTCTCCAGGATGTTGTAGGCGGCGCGGGCATCGCCGTTGGCGTAGATGGCGATCTGTTCCAGAAGGTCACGCGGCGCGGCGATCTGGAGAACCTTGAGGCCACGCTCCAGCAGCGTGATGATTTCCTCCATCGAAAGGGCGCGCAAGGCATACACCTTGGCCCGCGAAAGCAGCGCCGATACGACTTCGAAAGACGGATTCTCGGTGGTGGCGCCGATCAGGATGATGTCGCCGCGCTCGACATAGGGCAGGAACGCGTCCTGCTGGGCTTTATTGAAGCGATGGATCTCATCGACGAACACCACCGTCCTGCGGCCGGCGCGGCGCAAGCGCTCGGCGCCGGCCATCACGGCCTTGATTTCCTTGATGCCGCTCAGCACGGCGCTGAAGGGCACAAACTCGCAGCGGGTCATGCGCGCGATCAGCCGCGCCAGCGTGGTCTTTCCCGTTCCGGGCGGCCCCCACAGGATCAGCGATTGCAGCTCGTCGCGCTCGATCTGCATCCGCAGCGGCTTGCCGGGCCCGAGGATGTGCTGCTGGCCGACGAAGTCCTCCAGACGCTCGGGGCGCATGCGCTCCGCCAGCGGACGTTTTGCATCGGCGGCTTGGTCAGGGGGGAGCGGGGCGCTCTCAAACAGGCTCATGAGTCAATCGGATTCTACAGGTGTCGACATGCGCGTCGAGACAGCACGGAGAGTGCGTGCGCCACTGGGCTCATGAGTGTCCTCGCTGCCGGCGCGCTTCATAGAGTAAGATGCCGGCCGCTACGGCCGCGTTCAGCGATTCTACCTTGGCCGTTGGAATCCGTACCGGAGTTGACCGCGCCGCGATTCCCGGAGTTACGCCGCTGCCTTCGCCGCCGATCACGATCGCGCACTGTTCGCGGAAATTCGCTTCCGAGAGGGTCAGAGGCGCGCGGGCATCCGCGGCATAAACCGCCAGGCCGGGGGGAATTGCGCTTCCGACCACCAGAGGCAGCCGAAAAACTGATCCGGCGGAGGCTCGCAAAGCCTTTGGATTGTAGGGGTTGACGGTTCCCTTCAGAAACACTGCGCCAGTGGCGGAAAAGGCTTCGGCGGCCCGCAAAATGGCCCCTGCATTTCCGGGTTCCTGAATGCCGTCCAGGACTACGAGCAAGGGCGTGCCCTTCAACAGATCCTCCTGGGTCCATTCCGGGGCGCGAACCAGTGCCAGGACTCCCTGAGGCGCTTCGGTGGAGGCGATCCGGGCGAACAAGGCGTCGGGAACGCGCACGACCCGCGCGCCGCCGAATCGAGCCGGTTCGGCCATTTCGCCGGCGGATTCGGCCAGAATGACCGCTCGGATTTCTACCCCGCTCCGCAGGGCTTCGTCTAACAGGCGAGGGCCCTCAGCCAGAATCGACCGGTCCGGGCTGGCGGTCCCGGTCTTGCCAAGGCGGCGGACCTCTTTGAGCAAGGGATTCTGATCGCTGATGAGGGTTTCGACCACGCAGGGAATAGGAGCTTACACCTTTAGCAAGACATACAATGAATCTGAGCATATCGCATGAACCGGGTCTTGCTCAGAGTCGGACTGAGCGCGGCCGCGGTGGCGGTGGCCGCTGGGGGGATCGGCCTGGCCACGGTGGCGCGTGAAATTCGCCGCCAGTCGCGGGTGGATGAGGCGCGGCCGGCCGATGTGATCGTAGTGTTGGGAGCGGCCGAGTATCGCGGCCGGCCTTCGCCGGTGCTGGAAGCCCGGCTGAATCATGCTCTTTTCTTGTACCTGCGGAATCTCGCTCCCCGGATTCTGACCACCGGCGGCGCGGGCGGCGATCCCACGTTCACGGAAGGCGGTGTGGCTCAGGCGTATTTGAGCCGTCACGGAGTGCCGTCGGAAGCGATCCTGGTGGAATCGGAGGGCGAAAGCACGGTGCACAGCATCGCGGCGGCAGCCGAGATCATGCGACGGATGAACCTGCGCTCCTGCATCGTGGTCAGCGACGGGTACCACATTTATCGCGTTAAGAAGATGCTGGAGAATCAGGGCTTGAAAGTGTACGGTTCGCCGCGTCCCGAAGATCGCGCGCCGGAGGAGCCGGGGTGGCGGCAAGAGTGGGTGTACGTAAGACAGGCTGTGGCGTACGGGCTCTGGCGGGTGGGTATTCCGATTTAAGCGGGCCAGCGTTTGGGGCTACTGGCTGCACTCCCGTTCCATGAAGTAGTAGCAGATCATGTGGCAGACCATCATGTGCGCGTCTTCGATGCGCCCCATGTGTGGTTCCGGAACGTGGATGTTGAGCTGCGCCAGGGGGCCGAGCCGGCCGCGGTCGCGTCCGCTCAACGCGATGGTCCGGCAGCCGATCGAATTGGCGTATTCGACCGCCCGCACGACGTTGGCCGAGTTCCCCGAGCCGCTGAGCGCCATCACAAGATCCTTGGGCTGAGCGAAATTCTTGAGTTGTTCGACAAATACCGACTCGTAGCTGACGTCGTTGGAGTAGGCGGTTAGGGTCGGCATCGAATCGGCCAGCGCCAGGATGCGGAAGCGTTTCTCCTGCCGATAGCTGCACCCCTTGACGATGTCGCACGCAAAGTGGGAGGCAGTCGCGGCGCTGCCGCCGTTGCCGCAGAGAAAGATGTGCCGGTCCTGATCGCGCGCTTCCCGGAACCACTCGATGGCTTGCGCCACTTTGGCGGAGTCTACTTGCGCCAACGCCTGGAACAGTTGCGCTCGATAACGTTCCGCGAACTCCGCGAAGAGATTCGGCTGGGCCGGGCTCATGGAACAAGGTATAGCACAGGAGCGGTTTTAGGCTCGAATTTCCCAGTAGTGGCGCAACACGTCTTCGATACGTTCGCTGGCGTGTCCGTCGCCGTAGGGGTTATGGATGCGCGACATACGCTTGTACTCGGCGGGGCAATCGAGCAGGTGTGCACTTTCGCGGACGATGCGGGCAGGATCGGTGCCGACCAGCTTCACGGTGCCCGCCTCGACGGCTTCGGGACGTTCGGTTTTTTCCCGGAGGACCAGCACAGGCTTACCCAAGGACGGCGCTTCTTCCTGGATCCCGCCGGAATCGGTGAGGATCAGGTAGGCACGGCGCATCAGGTCCACGAACGGAACGTAATCCATGGGCTCGGTGAGCGTGATATTCGGATGCGATCCGAGGCGCTCCCGGACCGTGGCTTGCACGTTCGGGTTCGGATGCACCGGGTAGACGAGATGAACGTCTGCACGGCTTGCGAGTGTGCTGAGAGCCTCGCAAATACGCCGGAACCCCTCGCCGAAGCTTTCGCGACGGTGGGCGGTGACCACAATCAGGCGTTTGCCAGGGCGATCCAAATCGCCGGCCGAGGATGGCAGTTCGCCACGCTCCAGGCGGCCGCGGACATGGAGCACGGCGTCGATTCCCGTGTTCCCGGTGACCCACACGTTCTCGCGGACGCCTTCGCGGAGGAGATTCTCCGCCGCTCCGGACGTGGCCGCGAAGTGCAGCCGGGTCATTCTCGCCGTCAGGACGCGATTGAGTTCTTCGGGGAACGGCTGGTAAGGGTCGCCGGTACGCAATCCTGCTTCGACGTGCGCTACGGGAACGCCGCTGTAGAATGCCGCCAAGGCCCCGCAAAAGGTGGTGGTGGTGTCTCCCTGCACCACGGCCAAATCGGGTTTCGATTCGGCGAAGGGCTGTTCCAAGGCCTGGATGATGCGCGCGGTGGATTGAAACAGCGTCTGGCCTGGCGTCATCACGTTCAGGTCGTAATCCGGAACGATGCCGAAGGCATTGAGCACCTGGTCAAGCATGTCCCGGTGCTGGGCGGTGGCGCAGAGCTTGGCTTGGTAGCGCTCCGGGAACGATCGCAGCCTCAAGATGAGTGGAGAAAGCTTAATGGCTTCCGGCCGTGTGCCCAGGATAAAAAGGACGGTCCGTCGCAATTGCATCTGATTGTATCGCAGGCACCGGACCTGAAACACTGAAATCGGCGGAGCATGAAGGTTCTGATCCTCAACCCGGGAAGCGCGTCGTTCCGTTTCGCCGTGATCGCCGCCGAGCCTCCCAGTGGAGACGAAGTTCGGGGGCAGGAACTTCTGTCCGGCGTGCTGGAACCGATCGGCGGCGAGGCCCGGCTCAGAGTTCACGATGCAAACGGGACAGCTCGGCTCGATGAGGCGGTTCCAGCGAAGGACCATGCGGCGGCCGCGTGGCAGGTTTTCCGGCGCATGAGATGGACACCCCAGGATTTCGATCTCATGGCGCTCCGGATTGTGCAGGGCGGGGAACTGTATCGCGAGCCGGTCCGGATCGACGACCAGGTGATCGCGCAAGTCGAGGCGCTGGACGATCTCGCACCGCTGCACAACGCCGCTTCCGTGGCGGTGTTCCGCGTGTTCCATGAAGCACTGGGAGAAAGCGTGCCCGCCGTGGCGATCTTCGATTCGAGCTTCCATGCGACGATCCCGAGCGCCGCGTACACGTATGCGATTCCGCGCGAGCTGGCGGCAAAATACAAGATCCGCAGATACGGGTTCCACGGCATTTCGCATCAGTACCTAATGCTGCGATATGCGGAAATGACCGGAACTCCCGTCGCACGGACCAATATCATCACGCTGCACCTCGGAGGCGGGTGCTCTGCCGCGGCCATCCAGAACGGCGCATCCGTGGATACGTCGATGGGATTCACGCCCCTGGAAGGCCTGGTGATGGGGACGCGGTCGGGCGACCTCGATCCGGCGGTGGTGGGATTTCTGGCGCGCAAGGAAAACGCCTCGGTTGCGCAGGTAGAACGCTGGCTGAACACGGAGTCGGGTCTGCTGGGGATTTCCGGGATTTCGCAAGATACACGCGTGCTGCTGGAGCGGGCCGGATCGGACTCGCGGACCCGGCTTGCGCTGGACGTGTTCTGCTACCGCGCCAGGAAATACATTGGAGCCTATTTCGCGGGGCTTGGGGGTGCTGCGGCGGTAGTGTTCAGCGGCGGAATCGGAGAGCACGCGCCTGCGATTCGGGGGCAGATTTGCGAGGGGCTGGAGGCGCTGGGTCTGGAACTGGATTCGGCCAAGAATGCCGAAATTGGAGATGGCGGGGGGCGGATCTCACGAGAGAGATCGCGGCTGCACGCCTACGTGATTCCGACCGACGAGGGAATGATGATGGCTCACCTGGCGTTGCGCTGGCATGCGAACAGCGCGAAGAAGGGCTGCGCTGGATCACCGGATGACGGTTGCCAGACTCAGCACCCGGGAGCTGATCTTTAATCTGGCCCGATCCGCCGCGGTCAGATTCACGATGAGGCGGATATGGTCGCCTTCCAGACGCAGCGCGACGACGCCCCCCAGCGCGGCGAAGTCCGGCGTATCGCCGGCCGTGAGCAAGCCGGGGGCGGATAGAGAAGCAAGGAGAGCGCGCATCCGGGGATGCTCGGGTGCGGCGATGAACAGAATGTGGCACTCGCCCGCAACCGGGCGATCCACAAGCCGGCGCACTACAAGCGGATGCCCGTTGACAATCTTGCCGCGGACGGCATCGTCCAAGTGGCTTCCGAAGGGATCTGCGCCGAGGAGGCAGATGGTCATTTCGGAGGAAGGGTGGGGGAATGATTCGGCGGGCCATTCGGTGAAGCGCGTCAGCGTATAGAGAAACGCAGCCTTGACCTGATACTCGTCAAACGATTGCGCCTGGCATAAGGCCGACCACGCCAAGCCAAACAACAGGGCGGGGCGTTGAGAATTCAAAAATGCCATGCCATTTGCACGAACACGCTGCGGCGCGCCTCGGTGGGAATCACGATATTCAGCGGCTCCGCGAATTCGGAGTGGCGGGGAGAAGACAGATTGCGCCCAGTCAGGCGGATTTCCAGGCTCTCTCGCGGGCGCCACCGCAGAGCGGCATCCGCAGTCAAATAGGAATCGACACCGGCCGGCAGGCGCGAAACGTAGCGGGCAGTAGCCGTCAAGTCCGCGCTGCGGCGGAGAGCCAGGCGGGAGGTCGCCTGTAGCTGGTGTTTCGGCGAGTTCGCAGCCGCCGAGCTTGCAGGCACATTCTGGCTTGCGGGGTTCGTATCGACGGACATCTGGAGAAAGGAGTACCCGGCGCTCAGATTCCAGCGCGGAAGCGGCGTCCAGCGCAGAAGCGCTTCGGTCCCGTAGTTTCGGGCACGGGCGAGATTCGCGAAGGTGAGCGGGAGTCTCAGATAAGGCGGAGATCCGGGCGGACGCACGAGCTCGGGAGCGCCGGGCTCGATCGCTTCCAAATTTCGGTAGTCACTCACAAATCCGGCGATATCCAGATCCAGGCGCGGATGCAGGACCCCGCGGTAACCCGCTTCGGAGTCGTAGAGCTGCTCGGCCCCGACACGGTCGTTTCCGGAAACCGTCACCAAAGCGGGCACACCGTTCCAGGGAGCCACACCTACCTTAAAATTTGCGCCGAAGTCGGCGCGGTCCGGCTGGCGGATGTTCCGGGACACGGAGGTCCATAGTGTATGCCGGTCCGATGGAGTCCAGACTAGCCCCGCTCCGGGCTCGTATTCGAAGCCAGTGTAGTCGTTGTGTTCGAGCTTCGATCCCAGCCTGAGATATATCGAATTCGTCAAGCGGATCTCATCCTGAAAGAAGCCGCTAAACAGCGGCGCGGTGCGCTGGCGAGGCAGGATCTCGAACGCGTATTCCGCGAGCGGGCGGATATTATCCCGGTAGACCCGGAAGCCGGCGCCCCACACGATATCATTGCGGCTTCCCGCCGTCAGGTGATGCTCGAATTCCGCATTGAACGCGTCGTTGGTAACGTCGTCTGCCGCCTCGCCCTCGCGATGCATGTGATCGAAATAGACCCGCAGCGTGGTCTCGGAACCATCATCCAGTGTGTGCCGCCAGGTTGCCATCACATCGCCCAGCGTGTTCCGAATGGGACTGTTGACGATTTCCTGATGCGGCTGCGGCGAGGAGAACGTGCCGAGACTTGCGCCGCCGGCGACGGTTGCCCGCAAATCCCCCTGAACGGTGAGCTCGTCCCGCGGAGTGAGATCCCAGTCGGATCGAAAGCCTCCCGCCCAGGAGTGCCACGCATCACTCGCGGGCAATCCATCGGGATACACTGAGTTGTTCCCGTCGAAATACTTGCCGAAGACGCGGTAGGTCCCCGCCGAGCCGGCTTTGCCGCCGTATTCCACTAGCCCTTCTCCGGTCCGCCACGAACCGCCGCCGGCCGTAATCAACCCTCCTTGGGTATCGCGCGAGTGGCGCGTGACGATGTTGATCACCCCGTTCACGGCGTTGGGGCCCCAGATCGTCCCGTCGGGGCCGCGGATCACTTCAATACGCTCGATGTCTTCGATCGGAAGATCCTGCTGGTCCCAAAACACGCCGGAAAAGGATGGCTGGTAGAGGGCGCGCCCGTCCATCAAAGCCAGGACTTTGTTGGAGTAAAGCGAATTGAATCCACGGATGCTGATGGCCCACTGGCTGGAGTTGATCTGGGATACTTCGACGCCCGGAACCAGGCGCAGCAGATCGGGGATGGTGTGCGCTCCTGAGGACGCGATGTCCTCGCGGGTGAGCACGTAGAGCGCCGCTCCGACTCTCGAAAGCGATTGCTCTTTTTTCGACGCCGAGGTCACGCGGAGCTTCAGGAGCTCCTCCAGCGGAAGCTCGGTAAGGTCTGTTGGCTTGGGAGCCTGCCCCGCGGCCGGGGCGGCGAATAGTAGGGCGGCGCAAATCGACAGGCGGGCGCATCGAGGGAGACATCTTTTCATGTACTTCTGTGCGGAAGAGCACTTCGGATACCGCCCTCGTTTGAGGAAAACTCCTACGTCTTTGCTCTATTTCCCTACGACCTCCGCCAGGCTGAGCAACCGGGAACTGATCCGGATCCGGCCGCGTTCGGCCGCGGCCAAGTTGATCTGAAGCCGGATCTTCTGTTCTTCGAGCTTCAAGTTCACGATGCCGCCGGCGGCAGTGAAACCGTCGCTGTCGCCGATCGTGAGCGTGGAGTGAGACGAGGCTTCTTCGAGGATGGAGCGGAAGCGTTTTTGTTCGGACGCGCTGACAAACAGAACCTGGCAGCCGCCCGCGGAGTTCATGTCGCGAAGATTTCGAACGGTAAAGCTCCGGCCGTCGTGCACTTTGCCGCTGAACGCCTGGACCAGAGCGTCTCCGAACGGATTTTCCCCGAGCACGCAGACGTGGAGCGGGTCGAGGCGGCCGTTAAAAGCATCCTGCGGCCACTCCACGAATTTGGTGATGTTGTAAATGACAGCAGCCTTCAAAGCGTATTCCTGAGCTGACTGGGCACGCATCAGGGAGGCGGCCAGCGTAGTCGCGACGATATAAACTACGCGCCTGGTCATTCCCTGTTCAGGAAAAATTCAAGGCCCGCGTAAACCGTGCGGCCTCGATCGACGGGCATGGTGTCGTTGGAGTTGTCGCCCCAGGCCGGCAGCCACACTCTCTGATTCAGCAGGTTGGTCGCGTGGATCACCAAAGCCACGCCGTTGTTTCCGGTCCGTTTGAGATGACGCGAGAAGTCGACGCGAGCATGCCCGCTGAGGAGGTTGTAGGATCCGGTGGTGGGATTCTGGACGCCGTTGTAGCGCGGGTCCAGTGCGCCGGAGTACGCGTTGAACAAGCTCAGGGTCCAACGGTTTTCCTTGTCGTAGCTGATGCCGCTCTTGACGGTCCAGTTCGGAACCGGAGAGATGTTGGTATTGCTAGCCTGATCGTGGTCCACGTGGTACAACGCGGAGCCCAGCAGGAGGAAGTTGGTCCCCAGGTAGTATTTTCCTTCCAGTTCCGCTCCCTGGAATGTCGCTCTCCCCAAGTTCGTGTACTTCCAGCGAGGGGTGGTCGTGTCCACAATGATATTGTCCGTTTGGCGGCTATGGAAATAGTTCAGGCCTGCCTGCCAGCGCTTCCGCTGATAGCTGAGGCCAAGGTCCACCGTGGCGACTTCCTCTGGCTTCAGATTGGGATCGCCAGCCAGACCAGGATGATTTAGCCGGGTTTCGTTGAGACTGGGAGCGCGGAACGCGCCGCTGTAAAGCGCTTTTACGCTGATCGCCGGCGTGGCTGTCCACACTATGCCGAACCGCGGCACAACATCCAGATCGAGCCTTCCGATCTTGTTGGCCTGGAGTCCGCCGATCAACTTCAGTTGATTCGCGATCGAATGCTCGAGCTGGGCGTAGAACGCCTCTCCTGGCCGATGCGCGTCGGATATCGGGACAGCCGGGTCCACGCCTTCGTAAAGCTCCGTTCCGTCGATCCGGCTGTAAAGTGCGCCAAACGTGAGTTGGTCGTTGCGCGTGACCTGGACCACGTTACTCCACTCGGCCAGCGCCTCGTAGGAATCCCGGTGTATGAAGGGAAATTGCGCGACGTCGAAGATGTTTCGCGTATAGGTGAGATCGAATCTCGATTTCCACCTCGAAGCGGGCTTGAAACCGTATCCCAGGTCGCCGAATCCTCGCTTCCATTTCGGGAATCCGGCCACTCCGCGCACGAACGAGGCGGAGTTCCAGTCAGTAAACAGGGATGTAAAGTTCAGGCCTTTGTAGTTCGCGCTCAGAAACAATCCGCTTCCCCGGTCCGGCACGGCCGCAGTCTGGACGGGATAAAACGGCGAACGGTAGGGTACGTACCACGTCGGATCCTGGTGGAACTGCCCCGCGGCCGTGATACCGAGTTCCCCTCGCTTGGCCGTCACTGTTGCAGAGGTGGCGGCAGTCCCGTCCGGGCCGCCCAGGCCGTTTGCATCCACAGTGGAGGCTTGCGCTTTGATCGGGATCAGGTTGATCACGGCGGAAAAGGCGTTGGAGCCGTAGAGCACCGATCCCGGCCCGCGGATTACTTCGATTCGCTCAAGAACCGATACGGGAAACGATTCCAGCAGATCGCTGACGAGACCGCCCTCGAGAATCTCGCGCGCAGGCCGGCCATCGACGAGGATGAGGATGTGTCCTCCGTCGATCTTGGTCTGGTCGCCGCGCGCCGCGATCAGACTGCGATCTGTGAAATAAGCGCTGGCTCGCTGCAATCCAGGCACGCGCTCTAGAATTTCTCCGAGTGTAATTCCGCCGAATCTCCGCAATTCGTCCTTGGTCACGACCGAGATCACGCCCGGGGCGTCCGCGAGTTTCTGCGGAAACTTGGAGGCGGTGGTGACCTCCATGTTGAGCAGCGTTTCCAGCTCCAGAGAGGCGAGTTTCTTAGCCTGTGTTCCGGAAGGGGTAGGCTCCTGAGGGTCGCTCGCGGGAAGCCCCAGGCTGGCTGTGATCAGTAGCAGCAAAACCCCCGGCCATCGCATTTGTGTCCGTATTGTTCTTATTTCCTTCTCAATTGTGGGGGTAATAACTCCCGAAGACAGGCTGTCTTTTTGTGTAGTCAAAATCGGGCTCTTTCGGCGTGAGGAAATGAGTTCTGGGGAGTGGACAGCAGATGCAGTGCCAGGTTCGTGCGAGTGGTTCCTGGTTTGCGGGGAGCCCGATGCATGAACTCGCCTGCCAGAACGGTGCCGGCCAGCCGGGGAATCGCGAAGGCATTCCGAGACGCGTCCATTCGTACCAAGCTTGCGGCGCTGATCCTGGGGATCACCACGGCGGCGCTGGTGCTGACGGGCGCAGGACTTCTCAGCTATGAGGCGTATCAGTATCGCCGTGCGGCCGCGGCGGAGATGTCGGCTCTTGCCGAGGTCGTCGCGGGCGGCAGCACCGCGGCTCTGAGCTTCGGGGACCGGCAGGCGGCGCGTGAAACGCTGGCCGCTTTGCATGGCGATCCGCGGGTCTTGCGCGCCGTGGTGTACGACGGCTCCGGGAATCCGTTCGCTCTCTACGAGCAGGCGGGAACGAAAGCGGCGGCGGCTCCGGCCCGCCCGCGAGACGACGGAAGCTACTTCGAACACGGCGCCCTTCTGCTGTTCCAGCCGATCCGGCTTACCGGAGAACGGATCGGAACCGTGCTGCTGATATCGAGCACCCGCGAGATTCAGACGCGGCTGAAACGGTACGCGGGGATTATGGCGGGCGTGCTGATCGGTTCCCTGCTGCTCTCGCTGGGAGTGATGGCCCGGTTGCTGCCCGTGTTCACGGGGCCGATCGCGCGCTTGTCGGAGATCGCGCAGAGAGTTTCGAGCGAGCGGAACTTCGCGCTGCGCGCGGAGAAGACCACCAACGACGAGATCGGGCTGCTGATCGATTCCTTCAACGATATGCTCTCGCAGATTCAGCTTCAGGAAACGTCGCTGCGGGAGAGCGAGGAGCGCTACGCTTTGGCGGCTCAGGGCTCCAATGACGGCCTCTGGGATTGGAACCCCGTGGCCAAGCAGCTCTATCTATCTCCGCGCTGGAAAGAGATGCTGGGATATAAGGACACGGAAATCCGCCCCGACCTGGACGACTGGTTCAACCGGATTCATCCGGGCGACCGGGAGCGCGTGAGAAGCGAGATTTTCGAACGCCCGCCGGGAACCGAGCCGATCTTTGCCAGCGAATACCGCATCCGCCAGAAGGAAGGCGGCTACATCTGGGTTCTGTGCCGGGGAATCGTTGTTCGCGATCCGGGGGGAAAAATCATCCGGATGGCTGGCTCGCAGAGCGACATCACGCAGGGGAAGGTGGTCGACCCGCTGACGGGGCTTCGCAACCGGCTGTATTTCATCGACCGCCTGGAAGCCCTGATGGAAGAATGCGCCGGAAAAGGATATTCGTTCGCGGTGCTGTTTTTGGACGTGGACCGGTTCAAAGTCGTCAACGACAGCCTGGGGCATGAGACCGGCGACATGCTGCTGGTTCAGATCGCGGAACGATTGCGGGCCAGCGTGCGCTCCACCGACGTGAGCGCGCGGCTCGCGTTGCCGTCGGTGATCGCCCGCTTCGGCGGCGACGAGTTCGCGGTTCTGCTCGAAAATCTGCACGCAACTGCGGACGCGATCAGCGTGGCCGAACGGATCCTAGGACAGTTCACATCGCATTTCGACGTCCATGGCCGGATCATATTCGCGAGCGTGAGCATCGGAATTGCGCCGGGAGATTCGGCCCAGAACTCCAAAGACCTGCTGCGAAACGCCGACACCGCGATGTATTACGCGAAGACCCGCGGGAAAGCCCGCTACGCGGTTTTCGATGAGAGCATGCGCAGCCGCGCGGTGGCGCGCATGGAACTCGAATCGGACCTGCGCAAGGCCATCGAAGAACAGCAGTTCATCCTCTACTACCAACCCGAAGTATCGTTGAAAACCGGAGAGGTGGTGGGTTATGAGGCGCTGGTGCGGTGGAAGCATCCGCAGCGCGGGATGGTGATGCCAGGCGAATTCCTCCCGGTGGCAGAAGAAACGGGGCTCATCGTACCTATCGGCCGGTGGGTTCTGCGCGAGGCGTGCCGCCAGATGGCGGAATGGCACCGGACAATTCCGCGGATGAAATCCCTGGCCATCAGCGTCAATACTTCTTCCCGCGAGCTTGCGGATCCGGAACTGATTCCTACCATCTCACGAGTGCTCCAGGAAACAGGTCTGGAGCCGGCCAGCTTGCGAATCGAGATCACGGAAAGTTCCATCATGGAAAACCGGGAGCAGACCTATTCCACCTTGCAGCGGCTGCGCGAGCTGGGAGTGAGCCTGGAGATCGACGACTTCGGAACCGGCTATTCTTCTCTAAGCCGTCTGCACGAGTATCCTTTCTCGACGGTGAAGATCGACCGTTCCTTCATCAAGGACCTCGAGACCGAATCGGACAGCCTCCATCTGGTGGAGACAATTTTGCGGCTGGCGGATGGGCTGGGGTTGCATGTGGTCGCCGAGGGCATCGAATCCAAGGAGCAACTGGCCCGGCTGAATTCACTCGGCTGCGGCTATGGACAGGGATACTATTTTGCCCGGCCTGCGGAGGGAGGGGCGGTGGGGAAGGTCATCGCGCAATCGGCCCAGGAGAAAACTGGAGTAGGCCCGCAGTAGGGCGCACCGGTCCAGGGCGGACCGCTCCATTGCGGGGCGCTCAGAAAGGTTGCTTCCGGGCCGGGAGAGTTATCGCGGGGTTTACTTCCGTGGCGCAGAGGCCGGAGCAACCATGGGCGCCGCCGGAGCGCGCGGCTGTATTTCCAACTTAGGCGCCTCCTCCTGAAGGCTCTTCAGCAGCGTCTCGACCGGGACAACCTCAGGCGGCTTGGACAGGCTGGAGCCGCGCGGCAGCGGCGTCAACTGATCAGCGGGAGTATTGGGCTGGAGGAACGGGCCCGGATAGTTCAACTGCGGCAGTGGCGCTCCCTGCGGAATTGGCCGAACGAATTCGGGAGTGACCAGGACGAGCAACTCGGTGTTTTCCTTATTGCGCGACCGGGACTGGAAGAACTTGCCGATCACCGGCAGATCTCCGATGAAGGGAATCTTCTCGAGAGTATCGGTTACACGGTTGTCCAAAAGGCCGCCCAGGGCGAAGCTCTGCCCCTCGTTGAGTTCGACCGAGGTGTCCAATTTGCGGACGGACAGCGCCGGGACGGCGAACCCGTTCACGGTGAGTCCGTGCGTGAAGTCCAGGGCGCTCACTTCGGGCGCCACGCGCAGGGAAATGGTCCCGCGGGGTGTGATGGTCGGGAGGAAGCCCAGCCGGACGCCGAACTCGCGGAACTGGATGGTGACGGCGGCCGCGCCGCCGCCTGTGGATCCCTGGACCACGGGAAACGGAAATTCTCCGCCGGCGAGAAAACTGGCTTCCTTGCCGTTTTGCGCCAGCATGTTTGGCTCGGCCAGGACTTCCAGCAGGCCGCGGGTTTCCAGCAGCTTGATGGTCGCGCCCAGGTTCAGATCGGGGCGGAACAGAAATACGTTGAGCGCGTCGGAGAGCGTCGTGCTGGTGATGCCTCCGCCGGTCTGGACGCTGGAAATCGAGGGAGGATTGAACTGCCCCGTAGAAACCGATCCGATGGTGTTCGCGGCGCCGGTGCTGAACAGGTTCGATCCGAGCTGCGTGCTCAAATTGCGGTCGACGCTGGCGAATTTCACCTTGAGCAGGATCTGCTCTTCCTGCGGGGGGACGTCGACGTACAGAAGGTTCACGGCCTTGCCGGAACTGGACGCGATGGAGAACGCGCGCTCGGCGCTGGTCAGGTCCTTCACCTTCCCTCGCAGGAACAGCGTGTCGTCCTGAAGGCTCAGATGGATGTTCTGCCCGGGCAGTTCCTCCTGGATCTGGCGCTCGGCGAGCTCCAGGCGGCTGTTGCCGGCGAACTGGCTGGGATGGACGGAGACGTCGTAGTACAGCTTGCTGCCGTCCTCCCGCCAGATGATCAGCGTGGTTTCTCCGGGAGCCTTTCCATTGACCAGGACCTCATTCGGCCCGACGGCGGTGACCTCGGCGAAGCCGCCCAGGCCGACCGACACGCGGTCCATCGGGAGCATACTGTCGAGCAGCATGGACTTGCCGACCGTGATGTCCAGCGCCTGCGAAGCCTGCGGATAGACGCGGGCCGCGAGAGTCGCCGCTTCGGGAGCGGCCCGGCGTACCGGAGCCGGTTCCTGAGTCTGGGGTTCCTGGGGTGCTGCCTGGAGCAGCAGCACGATCAAAAGACCGGCGGCAAAAGTTTGCGCGCTCCAAACGAGTTTGGTTTTCACTGGGACGCCTCTCTTGTTCTGGGGATTTCCGGCATCGTGAATCTGGCTTCTGTCCGGGTTGCGCCGTTGAGGACCTCGATGATATGAATCTTGGGCGGCGGCGGCTCCAATGGCGGCAGGGAAGGTGCAGCGGGGGAAGAGGGAGGAGCGGGGCGACGCGGAGCGGGCGTGGCGCGCTCCGGGCGGGCTTCGCCAGCCAGTGTTGGCTGAGGCGCGCGCGGGCCAGGGATTCCGCGCCCTCCGAACAGCTCCGACATCCACGCGCCCGGCGGCTTGGCGGTTTCCGTGTCGAGCGGATTTCGGAGCACGAGCTGGATGCGGACCTGGCTGCTGGCGAGCATGAGTTTTTCCGCCTGCTCGGGGGTGACCAGAAGGTTCACCACCTGAACCGGGCGCGGCTTGCCTTCGGCGTCTTTTTGAAGACTTTCGCCGGCGGACAAGACCTGGATGTTTTGCAACAAGGTCATCACCCGGGAGCCTTCGGCGGGGGTTCCGCCGGGCGGGATGCCGCTCATCAGAACGTCCACGCGCATGCCCGGCAGGACGAATCCGGCCAGCCCGACTACCTCATCAACGCGCACCGCAGTGGCGCGCAACCCCGGGGGAATAATCGCGGCCAGCCCGCCGCCGGTTCCGGGCGCCGCCAGACGCCCGTCGAGCACGGGTTCGCCCTGGTAGATCGTGGCGATCGCTCCGCGATTCAGCGCCGCGTCGAGTTTGCTCAGTGCGCCTTTCGGCAGCATCCCCACCCAGGGGCCCATTCGCACATCCGTGGGGCCGACCAGCGTGCCGACCTGCACATCCCGGGTCGCCATCACGATCTGGGCCGGCGGCTCGGCAGCGGGAACGAAAGACGTTCCAATCATGCGGAAAACCAGATAACTCGCCGCTGCTCCGCCGACCAGAGCGAAAATCAAGATCAACAATAGCCGTCTATTCATAGAACCCGACCTGACGGTTCACGCCGCGGCGCGAATGGCCCGCCTTTGGCAACGCAATTCACCGCCCGTGGAAACCGCGCAGCCGCGCGACGCAGGATCAGCAGGTTCCGGCGGCCGGAGTTCCGCTCTGTAAACTGGCAAGCACACGCTGCTTCGCCATTGCCATCGCGCGGACACAGAAGTCTCGCCGTCATCGAACCAGTGCCGTCCTCCGGTTGGTGAGCAGCGGTCCGGCCGCAAGGTTGAATTTGACGTAGGACGTCCCCGTCATGCTCAGAGCGCTCACGACGATGAATCCATTGATCTGAATACCCGCGTTCCCGCGCAGATTCAGGATCTGGTATTGGCTCTGCTGGTTCTCCATTACCGACCGCCAGTTGGTGATGTAAAGGCTTCCCGTGAGGACGATAGCGCCGCCGCCGCCCAGGCCGTGCGTCTGCGCGACCGCATCGCGATCCTGAAAAAAAAGAATTCCGCGGTAAAACGAAGCGTTGTCGGAGCCGACCAGGTTCGCGGTCGAATTTGCTCCCAGGTCGAAAACGCCGACGCCGGTGTTATAAACCACCATGCCGGAACCGGTCATCGGATCCGGGGGATAGCCGGTGGCCATCCGCATGTCGCCGTTGGCGTCGTTGATGAATCCGCCGTTGCTGATATAGTACAAGCCCGGCTTGAACAGCGCCGTCTCATTCTTGACGCGAATGCCGGCGCTGAACAGACCAGGCGAGTAGAGCATACATTGGGCCACCGGACAGCCAGGACCGCTGTAGGGCTGCTTGTCGCCGGGAGGAGGGACCGCCGGCGCGGGGATGTCTTTATACGGATCTTCCAGGGGAGCCGAAGGCTGGTTATAGTGCCCGGTTGTTCCAAGGTGCAGACCCGAGGGAGGGCTGGTTGGACCGCCAGTGACCGCGAAATCGCCTCCGGTGCCGGTGGTGCAGTCTCCGTTGTCATTCGGGCCGGCATGGGAAAGGTCGAAATCTTTGCTCAGGTTCACGGCAAACGGAGAGTCGGAATTGACCTGAACGCTCACCGAAGGGCCTCCGCACACCTGCACCAGCGCCGCTCCATTCTGTAAAACGCTGGGCAGATGCGGATGCGTGACCAGCAGCGGCACCTGCGTAATCTCAAACACGATCGCCGCGACGGCGTTGGCGCCGACGGAAGCCGTGGCAGGCCCGACAAAGCGGATCAAACCGGTATTCAGCGTCCGCGAAACCGAGACGCGGATCGCGGGAATAGGATCCGTGGCAAGCTCCACGCCTGGCACGGTGGCTGGAAAATCGACGGTCACGGTATCGCCCGCGGATCCGCCGAAGCCGTTGAGCCGGGCATAGGCGCAGGGCGTGCGGCCGTCGGTAGTCGAACAGGTAAATGGCGCGGGAGGAGTTCCCGTCGCAAACGGAAACGGAGACGTGGCGTTGGTGCCGGCCAGGATGCTCAGCATGCCGGCCTCCGCCGCCGCATCGGCGGCGGTCTGCGCCATCTGGCGATGGGCGTACATCTGGCCTCCATCCACGGCCAACCCTACAGCGCCAATCAGAAAAAGGCTGAGCCCTACCACCAGCAGCAGGATCGCTTGGCCTCTTTCGGGGCGTGCGCGGAGCGGCGAGATAGGAGGCGCGAGCGTCAAAACGTGATCACTCCTTGGGACGTGCTGCCCAGCCGCACACGCAGCGGGAAATACGTGGTGAAGGGATCGTAGGGGTAAATCACCGTGACCGCGACCCATTGTCCGGGAGCGTTGCTCGCGCCCGGATAGGTGACCGTGATGTTCAGGCTGTTGGTATCCAGCAGCCCGGCGCTGGCGAAGTTCTTTACCACGGCGACCACTTGCGGCGGGTTCGGTGCGGGCCCGCTCGGCCCGTCGACGCCGCTTCCGGTGCGCATACTTCCGTGGACGATCGCGTAGCGGGCGCCGGCGCGGGCCGCGTTCGCCACCGTCGTGTACACCAGGGCCATGCGGCTGATCTCGACCACCGACAGCAGCATGATTACCGAGAGAAAGGCGATGAGGCTGAATTCCACCAGGCTCTGTCCCCGGGCGCGAGAACGTTTCAAAGTGCCCCGGCCCGCGATCATTGCAGCAGCCTCATGCATGCCTGGCGGTGGATGTGGGCGGGCGGAAGCGTCGCATGAATTCCCAGGCCCGCAAACTCCCACAAAGGAATCAAGGGCTGGTAGGTATAGCTCACATCGACGGAGGCCAGGATGTACCGCGCGGGCTCTGGATCGGGCGGCGGCACGTAGGTTCCGGGACCAGAGCAGGCGACTACGCCGTTATTGTTCTTGCACACCCGTACGCCCAGGCTGGACCGGTTTATCAGCGAAGAGATGTCGCTGGTGACCAGCGCGGTAATTTGGGCGACGGTTGCCGGCGTCGGAGTCCCCACCGAGGCTCTCCCCTGAACCGCGTATTGCACGCCGGCGCGGGCGCCGTTGGCGACCGTGATCCAGGCGAACAGAAACGCTCCGATATTGACGGCATTCACCACCAGTAAGAACAGAAGCGGAAAGATCAGGACAAACTCGATCAAAGCCTGCCCGCTCGTGGGAGTGAGTTTCCCGGGCGCGTCGGTTCGTGGAATGGTTGCCAAAAACTCTTCCAGCGACTTCCGTTCCTCCGCGTTCCCGAAGATAAATTCCACGCCGATGCCGTCGGTTCCATGGCGGACGACCCGGGAAGGGATCGAAGTCGAGCGCGAGGGGATAATGCCGCCGTCGGGCGACGTTGTGGTCTTGTAGCCCTGGAGAATCAGGCGGATGATGGTACCCACATACCAGCGCTCGGGGGTAACGATGTACGCGCCGCTGCGGCTGATATCGCGAATTTTCCGGCCCTCGGGAACCGACCCGTCCCAGTAGTAGACCAGCAGAGAGGGCTCGGCCTTTCTTGGCGCGCGGCGCTTTTCCGAGAGAGGCTCATCGAGCCAGCGCGTAAACCCCCGCATCATTTCCTTCAGCATGGATTCACCTCCTTTGCGCCCAGGCCGCCTGGGACTGGATCCGTTTCCAATGCGCCTCGATCTCCTCCGGGCAACATATGAGCAACTGATCGCCCACCTGCGTGCGAGACGCAAAGATCGTGCCCGCCGGGACCTCCAGGAGGCTGGCGCAATCCGGATGCACCGCAGCGAGCTGCAACGGATGCAGGTGCTCGATCAACTGCACGACTCGATATCCCGGATCCAGATACACCTGGTCTACCGGGAATAGCGCGCCCACCGTGTACATGCCGGGGGGCGCTTTGCGCCAGATTCCATCCCTGGAAACGATTTGGGCGGCGATCTGCGGGATGCCGCAGCATCTGGCTTCGTCCCGGAGTCCTGCCGCGACGGCGCACAGGCACAGAAAGCATTCCCGTGTTCTGTTGAACGCACAGACGGTCGGCGGCATCCTGCTCTCTCTTTCTGCGAGTGCCTGAGGAACAGCTTCGGGGGGCGCCGGCGGACAGGCCAAAAGCCCGCGCGCTTGCGGCTGGGCCTCTGGCCTGCGCGGCCCGGCAATTCCCAGGCGATCCTCAACCATCGGACGGCTTCCTAATTCAGCTTCTTGCGCCGGCGCAGGATGAGAAACGCGAGCACGATGAAAAAACAGATTCCTGCGACGATTCGGATGATCGTAACGTTGTCCATGGGGCACTCCTTTCCGAGGCGAACGCGCCTCAAACGAAATACCGCTGGAACGCCTCGAACATGATGATCAAGGAGGGTCCCAGCGTCACTACAAACAGCGACGGAAAAATCAGAAACACCAGGGGGAACACGAGCTTCACGGTGGTTTTCGCCGCCCGTTCCTCGGCGTCCTGCCGGCGGCGGGTGCGCAGCGTCTCGGCATGGGCGCGCAGCGCCTTCCCGACGCTGGTGCCGAACTTGTCGGCCTGGATGATCAGAGACGCCAGGGAACGCACGGTGTCCACGCCGGTGCGCTGCGCGCACTCGTTCCACGCATCGGCGCGCGGCCGGCCGGCGCGCTGCTCCAGGCTGATCAGCCCCAACTCGTCGGCGATCTCCGGCTGGCTGACACGCATTTCCTCGGATGTGCGCAGGATCGCCTTGTCCAGGCTGAGGCCCGCTTCCACGCACACCACCAGGAGATCCAGCGCTTCCGGCAGACCCAGACGGATATTCGTCTGGCGCGCCGAGATCCGCCGGCTCAGCCAGAAATCCGGCAAAAGGAATCCGATGCCGGCGGCGGCGCCGTACAAAAATAGAGGGTTCAGCGACGATCGCGAAATAAACGCGGCCAGGCACAGCGCTGCCGGCGCCAGAACCTTGGCGGCATAGTAAGCGTTCACGTGCTTCGCCTCGCGGTAGCCGGCCCGCGCCAGCAACTTCTCCACATGGGAGACTTCGTGGGCGCTGCGCGGAAGCACCTTCTGAAACGGATACAGCAGCTTTTCGATGCGGGCCGCTTGCGATTCCGTGGTCATGCCCGTCAGAACCGCGGCCTGCCGCGGCGAGGCCACGATCTGCGAAAGCCTGCGGTGAACCGTGCTGCGGTAAAACACCAGAATGCCGACGGTCAGAAGCAGCAGAAACGCTGCGGCAAATGCGATCAATGCGGTCAACATAGCGGGTCCTAGACACGGATGCGGACAATTTTCCGGATCACCAGCGCTCCCAGCACGTTCATCCCAACGGCGGCATAGAGCATCCTCAGCCCGGTGGGATGCCGCCACAGCAGGCTGATGCCCTCCGGCGAGACCAGGTACATCGCAAATCCCAGCGCCACCGGCAGCAGCGACAGGATCCACCCCGTCATCCGGCCCTGGGCCGTATACACCCGGACCTGCTTCCGCAAGCGAAACCGCTCGCGCGAGGTCTGCGCCACTTTTTCCAGAACTTCGGCCAGATTCCCTCCGCTTTCCTTTTGAATCAGCACGGCCGCGATGAAGATCCGAAGATCTTGAACCGCCACGCGCTCGCCCAGATTTAAAAGCGCGGTGCGAAGATCGACTCCATAGTTCTGCTCGTCGAAACATTTTCGGAATTCGCCGCTCAGCGGCTCGCGCGCTTCCTGCCCGAGAAATCCCAGGGCAGTCATCAGGCTGTGTCCGGCGCGCAGCGCGCTCACCAGCATGTCGATCGCTTCCGGCAATTGCTCCTCAAAGAGGCTGAAACGCTTGTGGCGCCGGCGCAGGATATAGACGAACGGCAGCGGGATGACGGCTGCTCCCAGGACCGCGGCAGGCAGGATCGACCAGATCCTCAGATACAGAAGACACGCGGTTCCCAGCCAGGCGAACAGGCACATGGTCAGGAGGCTCTCCACGGTCCAATTCAAGTCCGCCTGGAGAAGCATGAGCCGCAGCCGGCCGGCGAGATTGAGCCGGGTCAGGAGCTGGTGCAGCCACTCGTACCTGCTCAGGCGTTCTTCCCGGCGCACATCTTCGGCAGCCTCAAATTCGGCGGGGGCAAACTCGGCCCTCTGCACGCTCTTCAGCCGGCGCTCGACCTGCCGCTGCGGAGCGGCGCCCTGGATCAGCTTGACGCCGAAAAGCAGCGCCGCCGCCGTAATCAGAAGTGCGATCAGAATATCCCACATACCTTCCTCCGTGCCAGCCTCTCTCCCTTGCTCCGTTCCGGCCCCCTCGCTTCCCGCCGTCTCAGTTCACATCCACGGACTTCTCGAAAATGTCGGCCGGCAGCATGATCCCCGCGATCCGCAGCCGGTCCAGGAATTTCGGGCGGATCCCGCTGGGGGCGAACGATCCGATGACTTTTCCGTCCGGGCCGATTCCCTTGCGGACGAAGTTAAACACGTCCTGCATGCTGATGATGTCTTCCTCCTGCCCGGTGATTTCCGAGATATTGGTGACTTTTCTGGTTCCATCGCTCAGGCGCGCGATCTGGACGACGATGGAGATCGCGGATGCAATCTGCTGGCGCAAGGCAAATTGCGGCAAATTCACATTGGCCATGGCGACCATGGATTCCAGGCGCGAGAGCGCATCGCGCGAGGAGTTCGCGTGTATCGTAGTCATGGAGCCCTCGTGGCCGGTGTTCATGGCTTGCAACATGTCGAAGGCCTCATCGCCGCGCACCTCGCCGATAATGATCCGGTCGGGCCGCATGCGCAGGCTGTTGATCAGCAGTTGCCGCTGCCGGATGGCGCCCTGGCCTTCCACGTTGGGCGGCCGGGTCTCGAGGCGCACAATGTTTTCCTGCTGGAGTTGCAGTTCCGCCGCGTCTTCGATGGTGATCAGCCGCTCCTTGTGGGGAATAAAGCTGGACAGGATGTTGAGGAACGTGGTCTTGCCGGCTCCCGTGCCTCCGGAGATCAGCATGCTGATGCGCGCCCGGACCGCCGCTGACAGAATCTCCAGCATCCCCGGAGAAATGCTTTGGAGCTTCAGCAGCGTATCCGCGGCGACCGGGCCGCTCCCGAAGCGCCGGATCGACAGGGCGGGGCCGTCCAAGGCCAGCGGCGGGATGATCGCGTTGACGCGCGAGCCGTCCGGGAGCCGCGCGTCCACCATGGGAGAAGATTCGTCCACGCGCCGCCCGACGCGGGACACGATCCGGTCGATCACCTGGAGCAAATGCCGGTCGTCGCGAAAGACGACGTCGGTTTTCTCGAGGATTCCGTGCCGCTCCACGTAAACGAGCTTGGCCCGGTTGACCAGAATGTCCGACACGGAAGGATCCTTGAGCAGCGGCTCGAGCGGCCCCAGACCGAACACTTCGTCCAGCAGATCCGCTTCGATGCGGTTTTTTTCGCTGGCCGTCAGCGGCACGTTGCGCGCCGCCAGGGTTTCCTGCACTATGGCCGCCACGGCCTGCCGCGCCCGCGGGGCCTCGATCGCGGACAGCTTCTCCAGGTCCAGCTTGTTCAGCACCGCCTGGTGCACGTCGTTTTTGATCTGCTCAAGGTTGAGCGTATCCACCGCTTCTCCTTCTTCCAACCGCCCCGCCTCTCCGTGCCGGTCCTGTCCTCACTCGAACAATCCCAGCAGCTTCTTTGGCTTTTTCTCGGACGGAACGGGCCGGCCTGCGGCCTGAATCGCCATCTTGTGCATCACGCGGCTGATGGCGGAGTCCTTCATGGCCAGCGGAACGCCCGTGTTCTCGGCCGTTCTCACCGCCGGAAAATCATTCGGCACCTTCCAATCCACGGGCCGCGCCAGGGCCTTGGTCGCGCTGTTCTCGTCAATCTCGAATTCGCGCGCGTTGAACCGGTTCAGAATCACTTCCACGTGCGGATTGGATTGCCGCTCCGCCATGAACGATAGCAGCCGCCGCGCATTCCGCAGCGCGGGAATGCTGACCTCTGTCACCAAGTACACCGAGTCCGCCAGATCCAGCAGGGTCTCCGCGGCCGCGCCCGCCGCCGTTCCGGCATCCACTACGATGTAGGCGAACTGGCGTCGCAGAAGATGAAACAACTTCTGTAGCCCGCCCGGAGCCACGTGGAACGGCGTGTACTGTTCGGGCGACGCCAGAACCGACAGCCCCGACGTATGCCGGATCAGCAAGCCCGCCAGGAAATCCGCATCGAGCCGGTCCTCATTCTTGAGGGCGTCCAGGATGGAAAACTGCGGCGTGAGGCCGAGGCCCAGCGCGACCTCCCCAAGCTGCAAATCCAGGTCGACAATGACAACCTTACCTACATCCTCCTTGGTGAGCGCGATCGCGAAATTCGTGGCGACGGTGGTCACTCCGGCACCGCCCTTGGCTCCCACGAACATAAGAACCTTCCCCGCTACGGCCTGCTGACTCTTCTGCCTCCGGGCCAGCGCGCGCGCCACCGCATCGGCGATCGAGGTGGTGACGATGGGCTCCTGAAGGAACTCGCGAGCCCCGGCCCGCATGGAGCGGATCAGCAAGCTTGAATCGCTGCTTGCAGAGGTTGCCATGACGGTTACCGTCGCATCCCGGCTGCAAATCGCCTCGATCAACTCCAAGGCCCGGTCCACGTTGGTGTCCAGATCGATAAGGTAAACGTCACTATTGAGCGACATCAATTCCTCGAGCGAGCGTGAATCCGGATACACCACGCATTCCCGGACCACCGGAATGTGCAGGTTCCTGAATTCCCGCGCCAGCGAGCTTCGACGCGCCGCATCCGGCACGATCAAAACGACGCGTGCCGATCCATTCTTCGGCGCGGGCGGGGAACCCGTGACGCTGGGGACCGTTGCCATGGCCGTTAGCTCGTGTAGTCCGCCACTTCCGCCACCCGGACGCCGTTATGCCGGACCAGATCCCGATGCTGCGTGGTATAGAGCGCGAGGCGGGTACCGATGTATGTGAAGACCTGATGAATCTCCGCGGCGAGAATGGTTGCTCCCGCGGCCGCGACGCCGGCGAACATAATGATCACCAGCGCGAAGTTGATCAGATCGTCTTTTCCCTTTTCCTTTTCCATAGGAAGCCCTGGCCGGAGGCGGCGGTCTGAAGCGGCGGCGTATGCCTTAGCTGGTATACGTGGTCAGTTTGGTGCCGATGTTGGTGAAGGCCGCGTTGATTTTTGTCGCGACCGTCGTCATGCCGGCCGCCGCGGCGAACGCGATGAGGGCTACCACCAGGGCGTACTCAATCAAGTCCTGCCCGCTCTCTTCCGCAAGCATCCATCGCAGTCTGTCCCGCACGGTCTGTGTTTTCACATAAATCTTCAGCGCTAGGTCTCGCATGAGTGTTCTCTCCTCACACGAGACTCAAGCACGTCTGACTCCAACGCGGTTTCCCCGGCAGGCAGCGCGTGGGACGCATTCGTTCGCGAAGGTTCGTAAACCGGCGTGTACAGGCCCCATATGAGAGTGCACTCAGGAATACGGGTCGAAATGGAACACGATTGTTCCAAGCGAACTCCTGCTCCCGGTCGCAGATTTGCAGGTTCGCAAAACGTGAAGCGTGACACGCGCCATGTACTAGTCCTGGTCGCGGCCACGGCGCTTACCCGGTGGGCGTTTCGCAGCCAGTTCCTTTACGACATCGACTCCGTCAACTTTGCCCTGGCCTTGCGCCGCTTCGACCCGGCAGTTCACCAGCCGCATCCGCCTGGCTATTTCCTGTACGTCGTCTTCGGGAAACTTTTGAACCTCCTGGTCCATGACCCGAATACCGCCCTGGTCGCGATCAGCATTGCGGCGAGCTGCGGAACGGTCGCCTGGATCCATTTGCTCGCCTCGGAATGGTTCGGCGGGGCGGCAGCGAGGTGTGCCGGACTGCTGTTTCTGGTCTCTCCGCTAGCGTGGTTCCACGGGACGGTTGCGCTGACGTACATGGTTGAGGCGTTTTTCTCGGTGCTCGCCGGTTACTTCAGTTGGCGGGTGTATCGCGGCGCCATGAAATGTGTGTTTCCGGCCGCGGCGGCGCTCGCACTGGCGGCCGGATTCCGCCAGTCGTCGCTGGTGACGCTGGCGCCACTGGTGTTGTTTTCTTTCCGCCGTGCGCCTCCGCGGCTCCAGTTGTTCGGGCTCGGCGCGTTCCTGCTGATTCTCGCGGCTTGGTGCATTCCAATGCTCCAGGCAGCCGGAGGAATGAATGCGTACGCCGCAAGTCTGTGGTCGTTGTGGCGATTGGTGCCGGCGCGCCAGACTGTCTTTACGTCATCTCTCTTCACTTCGTTGGTCCGGGCTGGGATGATCGGGTGGATTTATGTGCTGTGCTTCGGCAGCGCGGCGCTGCTGCCGCTGCGCCTGTTTCCGATGCGCACGGACAGGACCGGCGTTGCTCGTGAGATCAAGATCTTCACCTGGACTTGGCTGCTGCCGGGATTGCTGCTGTTCACCTTCGTGTATCTGAAGTTCGTGAACAGCGGATACGTCCTGGTGCTTCTGCCGCCCGTATGCATTTGGTTGGGGAACTGGGCCGCGGATTGGCACCACCGGTCGCCTTGGGGCAAGTCGGCGAAGGCGGCCTTGCTCGGATCGGCAGCCGCGGTCAATTGTTCGATCTTCCTCTTCGCGCCTTTCTACTTCTCCTGGCTTCAGGTTCGCCGCTCACAACAGGAACTGGCGGCGGCGGTTGCATCGGTGCGCGAAGCGGCAAATCCCCAGGACACGGTGATCGTCGGGTTCGACTCCCATTTCCTGGGATACCGGCAGGCGGGCTACTATCTACCTGAATATTTCGTCGTGCAGTTTCCGGAAGTGCCGTATCATTCCGGTACAGGCGTTTTCACAATGCTGAATCAGAACACGCGTGTTCTATCGCATTTGTCATTAGATCCATTTCGGAAATTCCTAATTTTCCCTCTGCCCTCCAATGAGCGGGAATACCTCGATTACCTGGAAGGTGTGCGTGCGCGGTTCCCCTCAGGCGTATTGCGTGCGACAACGCACCACGGTGTCGAACTCGTGCGCGGCCCGGCAAGCGCACTCGGAGTCTTGTTTCCCAATACAACCTTCAGCAAGCACGGACCGTCTCCTCGGGAATAGAGCGTCAGGAATAATCCGTCTTCGCGGTGCGCTTCTCTCTGTCGATGGATGAGTGTGAGCGGCATACAAAACATTTTTGGCGGAGAACAAATGATTCGTCTCCTTCTCTATTCGCAAAACACGAAGCTTCCTTTCCTGCTCGGACCCACACTCGGAAAAGAGTTTGAGGTCTCTCTGGAAACCGATCCGGACAGGGCAAAAGAAGTGATCCGGAGCCAGGGCTGTCACGTTCTGATTCTGGATCTTGAATCCGGAGACTCCGGCGGCCCGCTGGAATTCGTTCAGGAAATGCATGACGCGGGAGTGCCGATCGTGATCATGGCCGATGACCACCAGCGCGACCTGGCTCTGGAGCTGGTGCAGAACGGCGCCTACGATCACTTTCGGAAGCCGCCGTCGCTGGCGGAACTGAAGATTGTGGTGCGGCGCGCCTACGAGCACTCCCGCATGGGCCGCGACCTGGCGAACATGAGCCAGCAATTACGGGTCAACGCCAACTCCGGGTGCGATCAGCTCATCGGGTCCAGCGCGCGGCTTCAGCACGTGTACGACTTGATCCGGCGGGTGGCCGGGCTGAACGCGTTCGTACTGATTACGGGAGAAAGCGGTACCGGAAAGGAACTGATCGCGCGCGCGATTCACAACTTAAGCGAGCGGCAGCAGGCGCCGTTCGTGGCGGTCTCCTGCGGCGCGATTCCCGAGACGTTGATTGAAGCCGAACTGTTCGGGTACGAAAAGGGGGCGTTTACGGGCGCGGTCGGCAGCCGGAAGGGATACCTGGAACAGGCCGGGCAGGGGACGCTGTTTTTGGACGAGATCGGGGAACTCAGCGCTCACACGCAAGTGAAGTTGCTACGCGTGCTTCAAGAGAGGCAATTCAGCCGGCTGGGCTCCAGCACGGTCGTGCCGCTCAACGCGAGGATTCTGTTCGCCACGCATCGGAATCTGGCAAAGATGGTAGAGGAAGGCCGTTTTCGGCTGGATCTGTACTATCGCGTGAACGTCATGGGCATCAAAGCGCCCTCGCTACGCGATCACACAGAAGATATTCCCACGCTGGCGCGGCATTTCCTGGAGAAGTACAGCGAAATGTATCGCAAGCCGGTTCGAAGCATCGCACCCGGCGCGATGGCGTTGCTGGTGGACTACAACTGGCCCGGCAATGTCCGCGAGCTGGAGAACGTGATCCAGAAGGCGATCATTCTCACCGACGATGACACGATCGGCGCCGAACATCTGCCGGAAGATTTGCAGCAGCCGGACCTGCTTGGGGTGGGCGAATCCCTGCCGTCGGCTTCGTTCGACGACCAGTTGCGCGACTACAAGATCAAGCTGGCGCAGAAAGCCGTCGCAGACTGCAACGGCAACAAGACGCTGGCCGCCCGCAGCCTGCACATCTCGCGGACGTACTTGCATCGTTTGATCAAAGACCTGATGGACGAGCAGACCCGGGAGGTTGCGTGACGCCGGCAGCCACTGTTTCCGTGCCAGGCCCGCCGGAGGCCAGAATCGCGCAAGCCCTGCGGCGCGCGTTTTGTTTTCCCGTGATGCTGTCCACATCGCTGGTGGTCCTTGCTGTGCTGAGCGTGCGTTGCCGGATGAGCGATCCAGATCTTTGGTGGCATCTCCGCACGGGTCAGATCATCTGGACGGAGCGCAGCATTCCTACCGCCGATCTGCTTTCCTTCACGACGGGCCAGCATCCCTGGGTGCCGCACGAATGGCTGTCGCAGCTCGCAATCTATGCAGCTTGGGCGGCAGGGAACTACTCCGGACTGATGCTGTGGCTGTGTGGGCTCACGTCGGCGCTGCTGATAGTCCAATATGTATCCTGCTGGCTCTCTTCGAGCAACGCGAAAATCGCGTTCCTCGGAGCCCTGGTGACGTGGTTCTTCGCGACCGCCGGTCTCGCGATTCGCCCGCAATTGCTGGGATACCTGTTTCTGGCCTGCGAGCTGTTGATCTTGCACCAGGGGCGGGCGCGCGGCCGGAACTGGTTCTTTCTATTGCCGCCCTTGTTTGCGCTGTGGGTCAACGTGCATGGATCGTTTTTCTTCGGCATCGGCGTGCTTGGAGTGGTCCTGCTATGCGGATTCATCAACACGACAGCCGGCCTGCTGGCTTCTCGCCCGCTCGACCGGGCGCAGCGCCGGACGCTGCTGTGGGCCGCGGGGCTGTCGCTCCCCGCTCTGTTCGTGAATCCGGTGGGCTGGCCCGTGGCGGCATATCCGCTCCGCACGATGTTCGACCGGCGGATGCCGCTGGATGCGGTCGCAGAATGGCAGAATCTCGCCTTCGATGATATCCGCGCGTTCGGACTTCTCGTGCTGGCCGCCGCAATCCTGCTGATCGCTCTGATCCGCCGCACGGTCCTGTATTTGGATGAAATCGTCTTGCTGGGGATGACCTGTGTCATGGCGGTTCTGCATCAGCGCCTGCTGTTTGTCTGGGGAATTGTGGCCGCGCCGACTCTGTGCCGCCAACTTTCCGGCGTGTGGGATGGCTACAAGCCAGAGAGGGATCGCCCCCTGCTAAACGCGGTCATGATCGCCGGCTCCTTGGCAGTCGTTGCCGCGGCTTTCCCATCTCGTGCCGCGCTGGTTTCGCAAATCGAGCAAGCGAATCCGGTCCAGGCGGTCGAGTTCCTTCGCGATTCTCATCTCACCGGGAGGATGCTCAACGAGTACACGTATGGCGGATATCTAGGCTGGACGCTACCCGAGCAAAAGGTGTTTATTGATGGAAGAGCAGACGTGTTCGCGTGGACCGGCGTTCTTGCGGATTACGGCGCGTTGGTCACGCTGCGCCAGGATCCTGCCGTTCTCTTGGACCGGTACCGCATCGATTTCTGCCTTCTGTCCCGGTCCGCGCCGCTTGCGCGCGTGCTGCCGTATCTGCCCGGCTGGTCGGAACAGTATTCCGACCGGCAGGCCATCATTTTCGTCAGGTCTGGTGCTCGATGGACGCGCCCGTAGCCTGGAACTTCGCGCCCCGGCCTGTTCCGGCCGAGTTCGCCTGGGAGCCGCTTCCGGCTCTGCGCAGCACTCTCGCAACCGATGATGCGGAAATCGCGGATTGCCGCGGGAAACGTATCGGAATCCTGATCGTTGCCTATAACGCCGTGTCGACGCTGGCAGGCGTGCTGCACCGGATCACGCCGCACGTCTGGAGGAACGTGGAAGAAATCGCCGTCTTCGACGACGCCAGCCAGGATGCAACGTATGACCTGGCCATCGGCATGAAGACGCTGTGGACCCTGCCGAAGCTCCATGCGCTGAAACATCCGCGGAACCTGGGATACGGCGGAAACCAGAAGGCGGGATTCCGCTACTTCATCGACAAGGCGTTCGACGTGGTGATCCTGCTGCATGGCGACGGCCAGTACGCTCCCGAAATTCTTTCGCATCTCTATCATCCGATTGTCACCGGCCGGGCCGACGCGGTCTTGGGATCGCGCATGCTCCGAGGGTACGGGGGAGCGCTGCGCGGCGGCATGCCGCTCTACAAGTACTTGGGCAACCGCATCCTTTCGGCGTTCGAAAACCGCGCCCTGGGGATGCATCTCAGCGAATTCCATAGCGGCTATCGCGCCTACAGCCTGGACGCGCTCCGCCACATCGATCTTTCACGGATGAGCGACGACTTCCATTTCGACACCGAGATCATCATCAAACTCCATCACCAGCGTTACTCGATCCGTGAGATTCCGATCCCGACCTACTACGGTACTGAAATCTGTCACGTGAACGGACTCCGATATGCGCGAAACGTCGTGCGCGCGGTGCAGCATTACCTCCAGACGTGCCGTTCGGTTTCCCGGCATCCGGAATTTGCGGAGTATTTTCCGCATTACTCGCTGAAGCTTACTCCGGGCTCCAGCCACGACTGCGCGCTCCGCATGGCTGGATCGGGGAACGACGTTCTGGACGTGGGCTGCGGTCATGGTTCCTTCGCCGCGGAGCTCGCCAGGGGTGAGAATCGCGTAACCGGAATCGATCAGCTTCCCGTGCCGGAACGCCGGGACGTTTTTGAGCAGTACGTGCAGAGCGATCTGAACGCTGGGCTTGCGCCAGTCGCGATCCGGCTGCGAGCGAAGGCGTTCGATCGGATCCTGCTCCTGGACATTCTCGAACACTTGCGAAGCCCGGAGCGGATCCTCAAGGAATGCCACGGGTTTCTCAAGCCGGGTGGAGCTGTTCTGGTTTCTGTGCCCAATGTGGCAAATATCGTCATCCGGCTTCAGCTCCTGTTCGGGCGTTTCGAGTACGCCGAGCGGGGCATCCTCGACCGGACCCATGTGCGCTTCTTCACCAGGAAGACGGCTCGCCGGCTTTTGCGCGACAACGGTTACCGGATCGCGGAGGAGAGAAGTACCGTAATCCCGATCGATCTGGCTCTTGACATCGCATCCGGCGGCAGACTGCACGCATTCCTGAACCGTTGCCTGATCTGGATCACGTGGATGTTCCCCAGTCTCTTCGCGTATCAGTTCGTGTTCCTGGCCAAGCCCGAATTGCCTGATGAGCGCCGGAGCTGATGCGAGTGAACGCGCGGGCGCGGGTCTGTTCTGGCCCGCTGCGATCCTCGCCCTCTGTCTGAAGCTGCTGCTGGCGGCGTCCACGGCCGGATCGAATGACGCCATTACCTGGGAACACAACCTGATCACGCTGCGAACGGCCGGTTTCGCCGAGCTTTACCGCTCCGGCGTTCAATACGATTCGCCGGACGGGCGGCCTTCGCAACGCCAGGCGTTCATCCATCCTCCGGCGGTTCTGCATGGACTGCGGCTTCTCGGCGCTTTGCAGGAAGCGTCCGGCTGGCCTCTGCGCTTCTGGTTGCGCGCCGCCGGCGCGCTCGCTGACTTGGGAACGCTCATGCTGTTGCGGGGCATGTTCCGTGAACGCCGTGGCGCACTTCTGTTGCTCGCTCTCTCGCCTGTTTCCATCCTGATCTCGGGATTCCACGGAAACACCGATCCGATCATGATGTTTTTTCTGGTGGCGGCCGTCTGTTGCGCCGGGCGGGAGCGCGTGTTGAGTTCCGGCTCTGCGTTTGGATTTGCGTGTAGCGTCAAATTGATACCCGTCATCTTCGCTGCCGGCATTTTGCTGCATTTGCGGGACGCCGCCGCCCGCTCGCGCTGGGCCTCAGCAGCGGTGGCCGTCTGGATCGCGCTTGCGCTGCCCTATCTCGCACAGGAACCGGCGCTGATTTTGCGGAGTATGCTCGCATACAGCGGAGCGACAGGCCTGTGGGGTCTCAGCCTGATCTCAACCGTATCGGGCGCCGATCGGTATTACCTCCCTGTCGCGAAGTGGATCGCTGTGTTGGGCGCCGCCGGGCTTCCTTTGCTCTGGAAGCGCACACTGTTCGCGCAAGCGGGCCTTAGCGCATTCAGTTTCCTGTTGCTCTCGCCGGCCTTCGGGCTCCAATATCTCGCGTGGACGATTCCGTGGACCGTGCTTCTCTCCCGGCATTGGATGCGCCTTTATATGGCCGTAACCGCCAGTGTTGCGATCGCCGTTTATGCCGCAGCTTCCGAGAAAACCGTGGCGGGTTTGTATGCGGATCTGCTCGATCCCGCGCACTTCCCCGCGCTCATTCTCATGGGAATCGTGTCTTGGATTCTGATCGCCGCGATTACTCTGTGTTGGGCGCCTTCTCGGATGGATAAGGAGAAACTCTGGGAGGATTGAAATCGGGCTCCACCAGCCACGCCTCCCGATCCCGGAAATAACGCAGGAGCTCCATGTTTTCGGCGGCCTTCATTTCCCGGGCCCACACGACTTTCGACGTGTCGATATCGGCCGCGTTGTACACCCAGTCGTCGAAAGGAGCGTGTTCCGGTGTGTACCGCACGACGGCGAGATGTTTTCCGGGAAACGTTTCCAGGTTCGCCTGGACTTGCGCGCGCGGCAGGCCCAGTGGCTCCGTGCCGTACCACAGCGACGGCCAGCGAGGAATCGCGATCCGGAGCGGCTCCGCGTACGCCCGGATTCCCGCCAGCAGCAGGCAAGCGACCGCCAGATTCCGCAGTAGAGCCAGACCCGTGGACTGGCCTGCCGGATGCCATTGGCGCAGATGCCGCATGCACTGGATCAGTAGAACGTAGACGGCCGCCGTCAGCGGCGCCGCGTAGTGTGGGAAAAACCAGGCATTCAGGCTCACACCGATCGCAAACACCACGCCGACGAAGATCAAGCAACGCACGCGCCTGTCGCGAAACAGCCGCCTTACCAGGAGCAACGGCGGCAGCAGTGCAAACCCGAGAAAAAAGAGTACTCCCGTGGCGAATTTCTGGATCGTCTTGCCGATGAATCCGTTCACAGTCCGGGCCGTACGGAAATCGTGCATCTCCCAGATCGCGTAGAAATCGTGCATCACCCTGTGCCGGTACTCTGGCGAAGGCCGTGGCGACTGCCACAGAAACACAGGCGCCGATGCGTAGGCGGCGCGGTTCGTCTGGTACGGCAGCGTGAGCGCATTCCCGAAAACCCGGTGATCGTAATACGCCAGCGTCGCGGCGGCGCTCGCCAGGAGAACGCTTGGAACCGCCAGATGCCGCGCCAGAACCGGAAACCGTCCGCGGTATGTCCACAGGAGCGCCACCGCGGCCGGGCCGCACACCAGTAATCCCTCATAGGGGCGGCTCGCGGCCAGCAAAATCGCGCCGGCCGCCAGGGTGATCCCGTCGCGGCTATTCGAGCCACGCCGCATGCGCGGCAGCGCGCCTAGCAGCAGAGCCCCGCCCGTGGCCGCGACCGCGCCGCCGTAATAACCGTTGACCCAGTTGCTGAACAACCCGAGCCGGACCACTGCCAGCGCGCCGCCCAGAAGCGCCCAGCCGGGAGGCAGCCAGGTTTGCAGCGCCCAGCAAATCGCGGCACACATGATGGCGATGCTCAGCACGACTCCGTACCAGGGATGTCTGAACAGCGCTTGTCCGGCCGCCAGAAACAAGCCCTGCGCCGGAAAGTACATGGACATGTAAGTCGGCTGCTGGATGATGTGAAAACTTTCGAAGTGTTTCCACATGGGATGCGTGGGATTCGTCAGGCGTCCGGAGGCGAACGTATCGGCGGCCAGCAAGTAACTGAATTCGTCATGAATGAAAGGTTGGGGAATGGGCTGGAGCGGAAGCATCGCCAGCCGCACCAGGGCTGCCGCTAAGCCGGTCGCCAGAACGGCCGCCGCTCTTTTGCGGGCGAACTTTGCAAACCACCGTTCGACCGCCGCGAACCCGCGACTTCCGGCTTCGGGCCAGCAGAGCGCAGTCGTTGCTGCTAGGCATGCGAATCCGGCTTCCAGTACGAGCATCGTAACCATTCGCCAGGCGAAACTCCTGCACTTCGCAATCCAGGGGTGCCCGCTCAGTTCCACCGGTGATGTTGTCGCCTGCCAGCCCATTCCACGTGTAAACGCTGGCGAACACTTTGGTTCCAGCAGTGTACAAACACAGGCTGCGGACGTTATCCTACGGGCATCTGGGCACGATCAACCGGCGAGCCGCTCTGTTCTTTCTCCTGTACCTCGGCGCGATCCTCTATTTGTCCCTCTACCCCTGGCGATTCCAGCGAATGCCGCTCCACAGCACCTTGGCGTGGGTACCGTTGTATTCCCGGCGAACCCTTTTGGATGCCGGTCTCAACGTCGTCTTCTACGTGCCGCTGGGAGCTGCGGCGTTCTTGTCCGTCTTACCCGCCAGGCGAAGGCTGCCGGCAGCCGTCGCGGCGTTCGCGGCGGGAACGCTGGCATCGTATGCCGTGGAACGGGCGCAGCTTGCGATTCCCGGACGGTTTGGAAATCTCACGGATCTGGCCTGCAACAGCCTGGGCACACTGGCCGGGGTGATTCTGGCGTTTGGGATCACCAAGGAGGGGCTGAGAGCGAAGTTATCCGGATATCGTTCCCCGAAACTCTTGCTGGTGGGTCTCTGGCTGGTCTGGCAGGCGTTCCTGTTCCTTCCCCGATACGGCCCCGCGACCGATCTGACGCATGAGTTTGCTGGTCTCCTGTTTCTGGCATTGTTGGCCGCCTCCCGGCGAATCGGGCACGCGGGGTTTATGCTCTCGGCGCCGCTGGCAATTCTCGCGTTGGCCGCGGATGAACTGCGGCCCTTCCGGTTTGAAGGTCCGCCGCAGCCATTTTGGTGGGTTCCGTTCGAGAGCTGGTTCGTGGGCGCCCCAGATTCGTACTACGGGAGTATCTTCGGGAAACTCTTTTTCGACGCCGCCATCCTGTGGATGGAACGCCGTGCCGGAATCCGATGGCGATGGGGGCTGGTCGCGCCTGGCGCCGTGTTGCTGTTGGGGGAGCTCGCGCAGACTCATCTGCCTGGCCGTACTCCCGAGATCACGGATCTTGCGCTGCTGGCTGCCGCTGCCGTGATGCTTTCCTTGGCGGAGCGCCCGGCGCTGGGATAATAGAAGATCACGAATGGTTCCCTACATTGACTTGAAGGCGCAGTATCACAGCATCAAAGCTGAGATCGACGCCGCGATTGCTTCGGTTCTCGAGAGCAGCCAGTTCGCCCTGGGCTCGGAAGTCGCAGCTTTCGAGAAGGAGTTCGCCTCCTATTGCTCCAGCCGCGAAGCCGTCGGAGTCAACTCGGGGACCAGCGCGTTGCACCTGGCGCTGCTCGCGGCCGGAATCGGACCCGGCGACGAGGTGATCACCACGCCTTTCACGTTTGTCGCGACCGTGGCTGCAATCCAGTGGGTTGGCGCTACGCCTGTCTACGTCGATATCGATCCGGAATCTTATAATCTCGATCCCAACCGGTTGGAGTCGGCTCTCACTCCGCGCACAAAAGCCATTCTGCCGGTTCACCTGTACGGGCAGCCCGCCGAGATGGATCCCGTACTTCAGATCGCTCGCTCGCGCCGCATCCTGGTGATCGAAGACGCGGCCCAGGCGCACGGCGCCGAGTACAAGGGGCGCCGCGCCGGTTCGATGGGCGATCTCGCCTGCTTCAGCTTTTATCCCGGCAAGAACTTGGGAGCTTACGGAGAAGCCGGCGCCGTAGTAACTTCGAACCCCGAGTATGCCCAGACCGTGCGGCTCCTGCGAAGCTGGGGCGAATCGCGCCGCTACTATCATGACCTCCGCGGATTCAACTACCGCATGGAGGGAATGCAGGGCGCGATTCTCCGCGTGAAGCTTCGGCATCTCGAGCGCTGGACGGAGGCTCGCCGCGCCCACGCAGCGCTCTACGATTCGCTGCTCAAGGACTCCGGCGTGATTACTCCCCGCCAGATGCCCTACGCCCGCCACGTGTACACGGTTTACGCAATGCGCACGCCCCGCCGCGACGCGCTTTCGGAGAGCCTCAAAGCCGCTGGGATTCAGCACGGCATTCACTATCCGATCCCCGTCCATCTCCAGCGCGCCTATCGCGATGCGCGCTACAAACAAGGCGATTTTCCCGTCGCCGAGAGAATCGCGGCGGAGGTTCTCTCTCTGCCGATGTTTCCCGAGTTGCAGCGCGCTCAAATCGAGCGGGTCTGCGAGGCCGTTTGTAATGCGAAAGCTTCGGCGATCAGCTCGTAGCAGCGGATCCGCGCGGCCGGATCGTGAACAATGTTCACGACGAACACTTCGTCCGCAGCATATTCGGCCGCCACGCGCTCAATCGCCTCGCGCACTCGCTGCGGCGAACCGGTGATCATCCTGCGCCCGGCGGGCAATTCCTCGATCGGAAATCCCTGCTGTTTCAGGAAACTCAGAGCCTTTTCGACCGGCGGCGCCGGAATCAACTGTCCACGAAATAGAAGCAGCAGCATCATGCGCGCGCTCGCCGAGAGCCGCAGAGCCTCTTCGTCGGTCTTGGCACACAAAGCCCACACTGCCACCGAAACTTTCGCTTGGCGGAGAGCAGTGGATGGCTGAAAATGCTCGCGGTAAAAAGCCGCCATCGGCCCGCCGCCGGGAGCAATGAAATCGGCCAACACGTAGGGCAGGCCCAGCTCCGCCGCCCACACCGCGCTCTGCGCTGACGAGCCGAGCAGAGAGATTTCGGGAGGCTCAAACCGGAGTTGCGAAATTTGCCGAAACGGCCCTTTCGGCTCGGCAAGGCAGAAGTAGCCGAGCAGCTCATCCATTTGCTCGCGGAAATCATCCGGCGCGCGCTGCCGGCGGTCGCGTTGCAGCGCGAACGCCACGCTCGCGCTCGTTCCCGGGGCACGCCCGATGCCGAGATCGATCCGCCCCGGAAACAGCGAACTCAGCATCGAGAAATTTTCCGCGACCTTGAGCGGGCTGTAGTGCGGCAGCATCACGCCGCCGCTGCCGACTCGGATCCGCGAAGTTGCGGCCGCTACCGGCCCGATCATCACTTCCGGGCTGTTGCAGGCCAAGCCAGGCGTGCCGTGGTGCTCGGCCAGCCAGTACCGGCCGTACCCCAGTTGGTCGGCGCGGCGCGCCAGCTCCAGCGTGTTCCGAAGGGCGTCCCCGGCGCCCGATCCCTCGGGGATCGGGCATTGATCCAGAATGTTCAGACGCATCCCGTCTTACGGATGCGCGGGTTTCGCGCGCGGATGCGCGGGTTTCGCGCGCGGATGCGCGGGTTTCGCGCGCGGATGCCCATTTCGCGAAGGTGCTTCAATGGGCTGGCGGAGGCGGCGTCGCTTGCGCGCTTTGCCCTTCGTGCGCGCCCAGTTTCCGGAGCAGCGCCACGGTGCTGTCGTGGGGAACAGGCAGTTGAGAAATGACGTTTCTGCCCAGGGCAAAATCCAGCGGCGTCATTCCGGTTTTGCTCTTGGCGTCGATGTTGGCGCCGTGGTCCACCAGGAACTGCACGATGGAATCGGCCCCTCGGGAAGCGGCCCCGTGTAGCGCGGTTTCGCCGCGGGTGTTGGTCTCATTGATATCGAGGCCGGTCGTGACCGCTACCTTCAAGCCTTCCAAAGCCTCTGCTTCGGTCCCCTTTGTGTTCTTGTCGCGATAGCCGACGCCCGCGGCGAACATCAGGAAAGTATTCCCCTCTTTGGTGGTCAGCCGGGGATCAGCGCCTTTGGCGAGCAACATCCGCATCACCTCAGCGTCTCCGGCGCGCGCGGCGCGCATCAGGGGCGTGGTGCCTTCGTCGAGCGTCGTATCACCCGCATCCATCCCGCTGCGGCCAGGAAGATTCCGAGTGAGTTGCGCGTTCGTGTTCGCCCCATGATCCAGCAGCGCCTTGACGATTTCGATGCTCGGCAGCGGATCGTCCTCTTTGCGGTTGGGCAGCGCCGAATAATCTTCGTTGCGGATATCGATAGCAGCATACAGCGCCGTGCGGCCCTTCACATCCGCCAGATTCGGATTCGCGCCGCGGTCCAGCAGGAATTTGGCGAAACTGTAATGCTTGTTCATCAGGGAGACCACCAGGGCATTCGTCCCGTCCACGTCCGTCTGGTTAATGTCGACGCCGCCATCCAGCATCACCTTCGCCGAGTCGATATCGCCCTCGCGGGCGGCGAACAGAAACGCGGGGAACCCGCCCCGCGCGATCGGGGAAACCGAAGATGCGGCGCTCAACTTCGGTATCCTCGTTTCGCGGTCGAAGGAGCGGATCTTCCAATCGGCTCCGTACTCCAGCAGCGCCTTCACGACTTCCGGATGGCGTTCCGCCGCGGCCCACATCAGCGCGGTCTGGCCCTTGTAGTTCTCGCGCGCGTTTACGTCTGCGCCGTGATCCAGCAGAAGTTTCACCGCCTCGGCGTTCCCGGCGCGCGCCGCAGTCATCAGTACCGTCTCTCCGTCGGCCGTGGTCAGAGACTTGGCGTCAGCGCCGGCCTTCAGGAGGGCTTCGATCATCGCGGCGTTCCCCGCCGAGGCGGCCTCGGAAAGCGGCGAAGCGCCGTAGCGATTCACAGCCTTGGCGTCGGCCCCGGCCGCGAGCAGCGCCTTCACCGTTTCGAGGTCGTTCCAATGAGCCGCCCAATGCAGCGCCGTAGTGCCGTCGGGCTGCGCGGCGTTGACGTTCGCTTTCTGCTTCAACAGCGTGCGAAGCGCCTCGAAATCGCGATTCTGCGCCGCTTCCGCGAGCTCTGCCCCTGCCGCATAGCCCACATACGCCAGGCTTGCGCCCAGCAGCGCCGTTGCCAGGATTCGCATGGTTAAACCTCGCTCAGAGGACCGGTGCTATCGCCGACGCTTTCCTGAGGGACGCCCGCCTTCTCCAGGATCGTCAGCAGCAGGTTCGCCATGGGCGTGTTTTCCGGATATTTCAGGTGACGGCCGCCTTTCATCCGGCCCGCCGCGCCTCCAGCCACCAGCACCGGCAGCGGCGCATGGTTGTGGATGTTGCTGTTGCTCATGCCGCTTCCGTAAAGGATCAGCGAATGATCCAGCAAGTTGCCGTCGCCGTCCGGCGTCGACTTGAGTTTCCCTAGGAAATACGAAATCAGGCCCACATGATACGTGTTGATTTTGGTCAGATTCTCCAGCCGCTCTGGATTGTTTTGATGATGGGAGGCCGGATGGAAGCCTTCCGAGATTCCCAGCATGGGGAACGTGCGGTAGCTCACCTCGCGCGCCATCATGAACGTGGAAATCCGCGTGATATCGGCCTGGAAGGACAGGGCCATCAGATCGAACATCAGCTTGGAATGTTCCTGATGATCGTCCGGGATGCCGCTCGGCGAAGCCGGCACGCTCAGATCCTCGTTGTTGTTCTGCTTCTCGGCAAGTTGAATGCGGCGCTCGATCTCGCGCACGGTGTCCAGGTATTCGGCCACGCGGTTGCGATCGTTCACGCCCAAGTTCCCTTGCAGCCGGCGAACCTGGCTGGTGACCGCGTCCAGGATGCTGCGCTGCTGCTCGATGCGCTCCAGCCGTTCTTTCGCCGTCGCGCCATCGCCAAAAAGGCGATCGAACACCAGGCGCGGGTTGATTTCCATCGGAAGCGGCGTGGTGGGCGTGCGCCAGGAGATGGTGTTCATGTAGGCGCAACTGAAGCCGACGTCGCAGGAACCCACCAGTCCGCTGTAATCCTCAGTCGCCAGCTCGAGCGAAGGCAGCGGCGTTTCCTGGCCGATATGCTGGGCCGCGATCTGATCGATGGTCACTCCGGCGTGAATGTCCGCGCCGTCCGTGCGTTTAGGATGGACCCCGTTCAGGAACACCGCGGGCGATCGCGTGTGATCGCCCCCGTTGTCGCCCGGGCCCGCCGGCGCGGCCATCTTGTGCGCCAGATTGCTGACCACCACCACCTGATCCTTGTATGGCTCGAGCGGAGCCAGTGTGCGCGAAAGCTTCAGCGCCCCTTCCTCGGCGGGGGTCCAGTTGTTCATCACCGCCCCGTGCGGGATAAAGCACAGTCCGAGCCGAATCTGCGGCCTGGCGGCCGTCTTCGCCAGAGGCGTCTGGGCGGGAATCATGGAATCGAGCAGCGGCAGGGCCATGGTGACGCCCACGCCCCGCAGGAACGTGCGGCGCGGCAGGTGCTGCTTAGTGATGATTCTCATCGGGTTATCTCCTGCATACAGGTCCTGAAGTATTATCGCTCTCCGGAGCGCTGAGGAACAGGGGGGGCTGCTGCACCCTAAGAGCCGTTTTCCTGAAACCGATTTGGATCAGGTCGCAGGGTGCGGCGGCATGACCGCGGTCGATGCTAACGCCCTCATTCGCCTGCTGACTGCCGAGGAGCCGAAACGGGGCGGCGTCTGCGAGGTCCCTGTTTGCTCCGAACCGATTTGGATCGCCAAAACCGTGCTGCTGGAGACCGGCTGGATTTATACGACGGGCCCGGCGCGCTGGCATAAAGGGCGTGTCCGGCGTAATGGCCAAAGAGTAATCCGAACTACTGCGCCGGCTCGATCCGGATTAAAGCGCCGTTCTCCTCGTCGGTGAGCACGTACACCAGCCCATCCGGGCCCTGGCGGACATCGCGGATGCGCTGTTTCATATCCGTGAGCAGCGATTGGCGAGCCGTCTCATCCCAGTTCTGATCGAACGTGATGCGTTCCAGGTGCGGATAGCCTTGGGCCGCGCCGCCGAGTTGCGCGCCGACGAACACGTTGCGCTTCCACTCGGGGAAGCGGTCGCCGGTGTAGAACATCATTCCCGAAGGCGCGATCGAAGGCGCCCAGAAAATCAGCGGTTCGGTCATGCCCGGAGCCGTATTGACGATTTTCGGTCCTGAGTAATCGCGGCCATAGCTCGTCTTCGGCCAGCCGTAGTTCAGGCCCGGCTTGATGATGTTGATCTCATCGCCGCCATAGGGCCCGTTCTCGTTGTTCCACAGGTCTCCGGTGAAGGGATTGAACGCCAATCCCAGCGAGTTTCGATGTCCCATCGAGTAGATCTCAGCTCTGTATCCCGGCTTTCCGGCGAACGGATTCCCTGGCGCCGCTGTGCCGTCCTCCTGAAGCCGGAGAATCTTTCCGCGAAGGCTTCCAGGTTCCTGAGCGGCGTTGCCGTTCGAGGCGCCCGTGGTCATGTACAGCATCCCGTCGGGCCCCCAAGCCAGGCGCGAGCCCGATCCGCCATCGCCGGCCCAGTTGTCGCAGATCAGAAGATCCTTCACGTCCATGAGCTGCCGCCCTTCCAGGCGCCCGCGCGCCAGAGTCGTCGCCACCTGCCCCTCGCCCTTTTCCGGAACGTCCTTGGTGTAGGTGAGGTAGACGAAATGGTTCTGTGCGAAATTCGGATGCGGCAGGACTTCCATCAGTCCCGACAGGCGCACCGAATGAACCGCCGGAACGCCCGCGATGGGATTCGGATCAAGCTTGCCGTCGCGCACCGTCCGCAGTTTGCCGTTGCGCTCGGTGATCAGCATGTCGCCGTTAGGCAGCCACGCCAGACTCCACGGATGCCACAGCCCGGTCGCCATCGTGACGACACGAATCGGCGTCGCCTTGGCCTTCGCTTTATTCTTTTCCTTGGCCTGCGGCTGTCCCTGAACGGCTATGGGTAACGTAGTGACCAACGCAAAGGCGCCGAGCGCCAGCGCCACCAGCGGAATCCCCCGCGCCAGGGATTGCGAGACAGTCATGAACGGATCTCCTTCAGGGATATAGTCTACGCGAAAATGGCGGGAACCGGCGATCTTGTCGCCTGGTTTCGACTAATGCCGCGCGTCTGCGGTGAGCGCCGGACTCTTCATCCTCATCTGAAACGGCGTGCTCCGGACGATGCCCCCAATCAGGGAAGAGAACTTGTAATGGTTGGCGGCGGCATCGCGCACGATCCTCCGGACGGCAGGCATATCGTAGTATTCGACGCCGCGGCCCAGCGCGTATGTCAGAAGTTTTTCGGTCATCACGCCGACGAACACGTCCGGGCGGCTGGCGAGCGCCTGGCGCAGCTCCACGGGCCCGTTGATGCTGGCGCCGTTGAACAGGGTTCCGGATGGATCGATTTTCACGCCGTCATCCGAATTCCGCCAGCGGCCGATGGCGTCGTAGTTTTCAAGCGCGAATCCCACGGGATCCATCACTTTGTGGCACCCGGCACACACGCTATCGGCCCGGTGCGCTTCCATGCGCTCGCGCAGCGATTTGGGCTTTGCTCCTTCGGCGTTGTCTTTCAGTTCGGGAACGTTCGGGGGGGGCGGTTGCGGCGGCGTGCCCAGGATATTTGTCAGAATCCACTTGCCGCGTTGCACCGGCGAAGTCCGGTTCGGATACGACGTCACAGTAAGGATACTCGCCTGGCCCAACAACCCGCGCCGCGCCGGGTCCGTGATCGCGACGCGCCGGAACTGGCTGCCATAAATGTTCGGAATTCCGTAGTGCCGCGCCAGGCGCTCATTGACGAATGTGTAATCGGCGTTCAGCAGATCCAGAACGCTGCGATCCTCGTGCTGGATGCTTTCGAACAGCAGCTTCGTTTCTTCCCGCATGGACTGGCGCAGATTATCGTCGAAATCGGGAAATGCATCCAGGTTCGGCGCCGAGTTCTTGAGATTCCGCAGGAACAGCCATTGCTCCAGGAAATTATCGGCGAGCGCCTCCGCCTTCGGATCGGCCAGCATCCTCCGGATCTGCTGATCCAGAACGGCGGGGTCTTTCAACTTCCCCTGCCCGGCCAGGTTCAGCAGCGTATCGTCGGGAATGCTGCTCCACAAGAAGAAGGACAGCCGCGAGGCAAGCGCAAGGTCGTCGATGCGGTACGGCGTGTCTGCCGCCACGCCGGCAGGATCGGGCTCGAAGCGGAACAGGAATTCGGGGCTGGCCAGGATAAACTGGAGCGCGGATTCGATTCCAGCCTCGAAGCTGCCGTTGTTGTTGCGCCGGCGCTGATAAAAACTGAGCGGCTCTTCCAGATCGGCATCCTTTACAGGCCGGCGGTAGGCCTGGCGCACAAGAGCGGAAAGAATCTTGCGGGCGCAAGGCAATTCGTCCTTTGCCGTGGCGGGCTGGCAGATGAAAATTTTCCGCCTCGACGCGGTTTCACTGACCCCAGTTTGATGGAACGGACCCTCGATGGTCATCCGATCCACCGAGGGGTCGCCCGTGATATCCAGCCCGTCCACGGTAGTTCGCAGGAACGGTTTGATCAGATCGTCCTTGGGAGCATGGCTCCTCAGGAGCGTGGCCGCGGTCAAGGTATGAGCGCCTGCCTTGACTTTCATCCGAACCGTCAGTTTCTGGTCAAGGTCTGCGCCGAACTCTCCCGGATTCGCCGCCATCTTGACGAATTCCTCCCGGCCTCCGGCCGTCACCAGGGCGATTCGCTCGCCGTCAAGACTGATTTCGATCTGGTGCCGATCTTCCATTCCGCGCAGCAGGTCAAACGTATTGCGCCACAAGCGAACCTTGATCACGTACTCACCATCGACGGGAAACGTGTGATGCACCAGAAGGCCTCCGCGCGTGCCCAAAGGCAGTCCGTCGATGTGCTGATCTTGCGAGAGGTCCGGCCGCACTCGATACGTCGCCGTGGACGGCGCGATGGACATGTTTCCGACCGCGAGACGGCTGATATTCCAGGATGCGGACAGGTACCGCTCCATCAGCGAAGGCGAGACGCGCAGGACGTCGGCCATGTTGTCGAATCCGCTGCTTTCGTCGTCCGGAGGCAAAAGCGCGGTGGAGTCGATGTTCAGGCTCAGAAGGTCGCGAATCGCATTCGCGTACTCCGTGCGATTCAGGCGATGCATGGTGGCGCGGCCCGGATTCGGTTTGGCAGGATAGCCGCGGTCCAGCGCTGTTTCCAGGAACGAGGCGAATCCATCCAAAGTGGCCTTGTCCGGTCTGGGCATGCCCTGAGGAGGCATCGCGCCCACGCGCAGTTTCCGGATCACCTTCTCCCACGTCTCCGCACCCTTGGGAATGTCGGCGAGGTCGGCATTTTGCAGAGAGAGGCCGCCGGTCCGGAGCTTGTCGCTGTGGCAGGCGACGCAGTACTGATTGAGAACCGCGGATTGCGGCTGGCGGTTCTGGGCGCACACGGCCCCAATCGAGAACGCGGATAGGAGGATTGCGGCAGTCTGGCGCATCATCTTAATTCTGCCTCAATTTGCTCCGCGCGGGTCTCCCACCCGGTTGTGCGCCTGGCGGCCCCAGACTGGCAGACAGTTACTGGCCTCCAGGCGCCGGCGGGTTCGGTGCGGGCATGCCGAACAAGGCGGAGGGATGCTCTAACTGTGCCGCCAGCATCACCCATTGCTGAGCGTTCGCGGATTCCTGGAGCCCTTCCGGGCCGAAATAGGCGCGAAGATCATTCTGGACCGCCTCGCGCTCGCCCTGACGGATGTGAAAGATCGCCAGCGCCAGACGCGCTTTCGTGATTATCTGCTCCGCCAACTGGAGGTGTTCGCCGGCCTCGGGATTCTTCTCATCAAGCAAAAGCAGCCCCAGCAGAAACCGGGGCTGAGGTGCGCGCCCATCCAGCCGGATGGCCTGGCGCAACTCCTGCTCAGCAGCACCGCGCTTCCCGGTCAGACAATACGCGTAGCCCAGATTCGAGTGATTGGCGGCCACGCGGGGCATACTCTGGGTCGCGGCGCGAAGCTGGTCGATCGCCGCTGAAAAATCGCCTGTCCTCAAGTACTCCATCCCCAGCATGCCGTGCGCGTAAGGGGCGGCGGACGGTTCGTGCAGCGCCTGCTGGAATTCATCGATCGCTTTCTGATAATCGCCTGCTCCAGCGTAGCGCTGGCCCGCTTCAATCAAGCGCTGGCCTTTCCGGGAGAGGTGATGCCGCGCTTCATCCACAGAGGTCGTTCCAGTGGATTCCAAGGAAGACGATGAGAAATCTGGACCGAAAGCCGCCCGGTTGCGCTCGGCGAATTTGCCTTCCACGCTTTCAATAACCGTATGCGGACTGTCGGCGGTCCATTCATCGGAGTTGTCCCCGTCTCCTTGGGACGGAGGAACGTACACCGCGGAGGGAGGAAAACGCAGGGCAGGATCTTCAGAGCCCCATGGCGGCTGCTGAGCTAATACCTGGTCTGAAAAAACGAGTGCGGCGGTCGCGATGATTCGCCGCAACGAACTTGGGTCCATTGCGCCAATCCTTTCTCTTTGAACCCCTGTGCTCCCGGACAGACTCCTCGCAACCGCGATACCAGCCCGAATCGCTCTCGGGTTTTCGCTAGGTTCTTCAGCCGAAGCGCGTGAAACCAAAGCCTGTCCCCTCAGGCGAGAAAAGCACAGAGGCGCGGGATCCACTGGCGACGCGGGCCGGAACGTTTTTCGTGTTGCCGCGCGATTCTTGCGCAGGCCCCCCAAAGACCCGCGCGTTTCGGCGCGGTCCGCACTTTCTAGTAGAGCCGCCCGCGAGCCCCGCCGTTTCCCACTAGGGCGGGGAATTTGTGCTATGTGTACGGAAGAAGCCTCTTGATATGCGCAGACCGCTGCTTGTCATCCTTGTGCCGCTTGTCTTCCTGGGGATCGCGCTCACGCTGAGCGCGCAGTACCAGGACCGCTTCAAGAACACCTGGATCGAGCCCAAGAGCAATGTTGTCCTGCCGGAACTCGACGCTTTTGATAGCGTGGACGGAACGCTCGGCGTGATCAACGCGTCGGGTCCTGTCAATACGGAAGGGCACCCTTTTTTCGTGCCGCTCGGCACGAACGGACGCGCCTGCGTCAACTGCCATCAACCCGCCTATGCCATGAGCGTTTCCGTCGCGGGACTTCAGGAGCGCTGGCGGTTGACCGACGGCAAGGACCCGGTGTTCGCGGCATTTGACGGCTCGAACTGTCCCGGCCTGCCCCAGGAAAAGGAAAGCTCACACTCCCTGCTGCTCAAGCGCGGCCTGTTCCGCATTCCGCTCCCTTGGCCGCCGAAGAACCCGGACGGCTCGCGAAAGGCGGTGGAGTTCACCATAGAAGTCGTGCGCGATCCGACCGGTTGCAACACCAGCTCCGAATACGGGTTGAAGAGCGCCGAGCCCACCGTTTCCGTCTACCGCCGCCCCCGCCCGGCAGCGAATCTCAAGTACGTCATCTCCGGCGGCCGGCCGATTGTCCTGAAAACCGGAACGCTGGCGGACCTGGATCCGGAGACCGGGCAACCCTCCGGCATGAACCTCATGACCGATGCGCGCGAGCCTTCGCTCCAAACCCAGGCGCTGGACGCCATCATGGGGCACGAACAGGCTCGCGTCGCGCCTTCACCCCAGCAGCTTGAAAAAATCATCGCGTACGAGTCGCAGGTGTACGTGGCCCAGCAGACTCATATTTTCGGCGGAGCTTTGGAAGTCCCTGGCGGTCCTCCTGGCCTGGGACCGGTTGCCCTGCGGGATCGCAACCCTGGCGTGCTGGGCGATAACGACTACGACCCGGTCTTCGGTTCCTTTCGCGCGTGGCAGAATGGCGATTACTACCGCTCCTCCGTTGCGCGCGGCGCTGACATTTTCCTGCATCGCCAGTTTTGGATTCGCGATGTCGCGCACATCAACTCGATCGGCCTTGGCAATCCACTAAAGCGCACGTGCGCCACCTGTCACAATGCGCAGATGACCGGCCAGGATCTTTCCGCCGGATGGGTAGACGTGGGCACAACGAATTTCCCGACCTGGACCGAGCCTTCGACCTGGGCCGATTCGAGCGAGCTTCCGGTATTCAAAATCACCTGCGCGCGCGATGCCGATCCGCATCCATACCTCGGGCGCATGATCTACACCACCGATCCCGGACGGGCGCTTATTTCGGGAAAGTGCGCAGACGTCGGTTCGATTGTCATGCAGCAGCTACGCGGTTTGGCTGCGCGGGCGCCTTACTTCGCCAACGGCTCGGCTCAGACCGTGCGCGAAGTGGTGGATTACTACGACCGCCGGTTCGACATGAAACTCACCGACCAGGAGAAGGAAGACCTGATCAATTTCCTGGAGGCCCTGTAGTGTTTCCGTTGCGCACGCGCTCCTGCGTGCCGCGCCGAGACTCGTCTCGACACTTTTCCACGAGGCTTTTCGCGTGCCTGGGGGTGCTGTTCGCGTCGAGCCTCTTGCTGGGCCAGCAGCGGAGCTTCGTTGCCTGCCCCATCGTGCGCGACACCAAGACGGTACCCTGCTTCCTGGCCGAATACGAAGGGGAAACGTACTTTCTTGGAATCCAGCAGGACATCACCGCTGAATTTCATCCTCCCCAGCTAAAGCATGAAGTGCTGGTCGAAGGCCGTGTGGCTGAGGGGCCTCGTGTTTGCGGTGGAATTCCATTGCGTCCGGTTTCGATCTCAGTGATGAAGGAAGTGAATCTGGCGTGCAACACGCTTCTGCCGGCCGAGCCTGGAATCGAAGCGCCTCCGGCAACTCGAGGAGCCGGACCGTCTTCCCGCCGGCCGGAACCACCCGCCGAGCCGCATGCCTCCCTGAGCGGGCGACAGGAGTTCACGATCCTCTACTCCTTCGACAGCGACTATCTCGAGTACGCCGGCAATCAGATAGTGACCGACGCCGCTGGGTATGCCAGGAGAAATCGCGCATCCAGCGTGAAGGTGTCCGGGTATCGCGCCACGTCGCTGCTGTCGAACGGCCAGCGCCTGGCCGAGAAAACGGGACTGGCTGAAAAGCGGGCCGGCAATATCGCGACACTCTTGCGGGGGCTGGGTGTTTCAAACGTAACCGTCGAGTGGAAATCCGACGCCGAGCCCGCGGATGGATCGACAGATCCATCCCGCCGGCGCGTGACCATTGTCGTTACGCCCTGAAGCTACTTCTTCTGCGGCAGAGCGAAAACGTAAATCGCGTTCGCGCCCTTGGGCGGATTCAGACCCGGCGCATAGCCGATCACGCTCTGCGTCAGCAACCCGTCGCCGGTCGCCACTGCGATGTATTGCTGCCCGTTCACCGCATAGGTGATGGTGCTGTTCGCAATCGGCCCGCCGACGGTCTGTTCCCAAAGAACCTTGCCGGAAACTGCGTCCAGCGCGCGGATCCTGCGATCCAGGTCCCCGAAGAAGATCAGGCCGCCCTCGGTGGCCAGCATCGCGCCGTTGATCGGCGCGCGACCTTTGTAAATGTGTTCGATTTCTCCCGTGCCGATATTGATCTTCGAAATACCGGAAAACTCCGCGGGATTGGAGCCTTCCCGGGGTTTGCCGTTGCGCACCGGACGAACCGCGGGAAAGTTTTCCTTGGTCTGCATGTCCAGGCACGTGTCCACCCAGGGCACGTATAGCGAATTCGTGGCGGGGCTGTAGGCCTGAGACCAGTAGCTGCGCGTGTTGAAGAAGCAGATGGTTTTGTGCTGATTCGGGCCCGTGAAGATGAGGCTCTCGTTCAGGTGAACTTTGCCATCCGGGTCCACCTTGGAGATCAGGAAATTCGGCACGTCAAAAGGCCATGGATTTGCCCACAGGAATTCGCCCGTTTTACGGTCCATCGCGAAAACGCCGCCGGACTCGCCGGTGGCGATCACCACATCGCGCCGCTGCCCCACCGCTTTCGGGTTAAACCACTTGGCCGTCGCCGCCGTGGGATGCACCATCGTCGACGCCAGGATGCGGTCGTTGGTCCAATCTTCGTCCCAATCGTCGCCCGCTAAATGCTGGTAATACCACGACAACTTCCCGGTATCGGCGTTGATGGCGATCGTCGAATCGCTAAACAGATCGACGGATCCGGACGTAGGAACGCCAAAAGGATCGCCGTGCCGCTCCATGCGCGTGTTCGGCGTGGGATTCGCCCCCCCCAGATCACGTTGTTCGTCGTCGGATCGTAAGTTCCCGGTTCCCCCCAAGTACTGGCATACCGCTTATCGTCCGGCGTGCTTCCCCACGAATCTCCGCCCGGCTCGCCGGTGTTGGCCGCCGTATAAAACTTCCACAGCAGCTTGCCGGTCTTCGCGTCGTGCGCGGAAATGTAGCAGTTGACGTGATTGCCGGTACACGATCCGCCGGAGATGATCTTGTCGCCCGCGACCACGGCGCCGGAAATATTTCCGCGCGTATCGGTTTTGGTCTCCCAGCGCATTTCGCCGGTCTTGGCGTCCAGCGCCACCAGGAAACTGTCCGGAGTTGTAGTGTAGATCATATCTCCCCACATGCCGATGGTTTTCGAGCGCGCCTGTGCCGCCTGGTTGCCCGGGAGTTTGCGCTGGTATTCCCAGATGAGATTGCCGTTGGTCGCATCCAGCGCCTGAATGGCCGCGCCCGGAGCCATCAGGTACATCACGCCGTCATGCACGAGCGGGATCCCTTCCTGCGCGCCCGCCCCTTGGCCTCGGGTCCAGACCATCCGCAGTTGATCGACGTTGCTCTTGTCGATCTGCTTCAGCGGCGAATAGCGTTGGGCGTCATAGGTGCGGTTGTACATCAGCCAGTCGTTGGGGCTCGGGTTGAGCAGCATCTCGCTGGTGACGGGCACGAATGGGCGCGACTGCGCCAACAATAGGGCGGATACGAACGCCGCCGCGATTGCCGAGAAACGAGTGAGGGCTTTCATGACTAGCGTTGATTATACGCAAGTCCCATCCGCCGCAGCCGGTCCCGGATCTTTTTGAGATCCGCCACGAACTCCGCCGAGTTGGCCCAGAATTTCATGCGGGCCCAGACTGGTTCCGGGAGTAAGCGGCAGGGTCCTACTAATTTACTCCGCTTTTCTGCCTCGCGGGGAGAAATTCGTCGCCAGCGCGCCAGGTGGGCAATTTCGGCGCGTTGGCGACGTTGATGCCGATCAGCAGCCCAAACTGCGCATACTGCTCCATGCCGGCGAAGTCCCAATCCTCGTGATACTCATCCGAAGGCTGGTGATAATTCTTGTCGTTGAATTCCTCGATAAGCTTGTGGCCGGTTCCGGCCGGTTTGCCGGCCAGGTCTTCGCCGGGTTCCACAGAAAACGAAGGTATGCCGACGCGCGCGAAGGAAAAATGATCGGAGCGATAATAGAGTCCCGCCTCAGGCCGCGAGTCGGGCGAGATCGTCAGCCCCAAGCGTCTGGCGGCTTCTTGCACGATGGGATAAATCGTGGTCCGCTCGGCGCCGTTCACCGTCACATCGCGTGCGCGCCCGTAGGGCAGGAACATATCGAAATTGAGTCCGGCGGCGGTTTTGCCGGCGGGAACGCTTGGATGCTGCCCGTAATAATAGGACCCGCGCAAGCCCGCTTCTTCAGCAGCCGCGGCCAGGAAAATCGCCGAACGGCGCGGCTTCTGCGGCAACGCGGCCCACGCACGCGCCATCTCCAGCAGCATGCCGCATCCGGAAGCGTTGTCGAGCGCCCCATTGTAGATGCGATCCCCGTTCACCGGCTCGCCGACTCCCAAATGATCCCAATGCGCGCTGAAGACGACGGCTTCGTCTTTGAGCTTCACGTCGCTGCCTTCAATGCGGCCGATCACGTTGCGCGTTTCCAAGGTGCGGACCTTCGCCGGAGCGCGGCCGCGAACCCGCAGCGGCAACTCGACGGCGCGGAAGCCCCGAGCATCGGCGCGCTTCAGCATCTCATCCACGCTCCTGCCGATCGTGGCCGCGATTTTCTCGCCTGCATCCTTGGTCACCCAGCCGGCGAAGGCCAGCGCGGAATCGTTCGGCGCGAGTTTTACTTCCTGGTCTTCGCGGCCCCAGGACGACCGCACGACTTCCCATCCGTAGCTTGCCGTCGGCGTGGTATGGATAATCAGCACCGCTGCGGCTCCGTGGCGTGTGGCTTCTTCGTATTTATAGGTCCAGCGGCCGTAATAGGTGAGTGCGCGTCCGGTGAAGAAATTCGGATCTGTTGAGGGCGGCTCACCGGTGAACAGCACGACCACTTTGCCGCGAACGTCGATGCCCTGATAATCGTCCCATTTGTACTCCGGCGCTACGATGCCATGCCCGACGAACACGGCGGGCGCATCGAACTGCGCGTCCGTGCGTTGCTGATAGGTGACGCCGACGAATTCGTCCAGCCATTTCAGGGAAGTTTCCGTTCCGTTGGACGGGATCAGCGTGAGCTGCGAATCTGGCTGGGGCTCGACGCCTACAAGCGAAAATTTCTGAAAATATGTTCCCGGATCGCCGGCCGGCTTCAAGCCGAGCAAGGCGAATTGCGTGGCGATATACTCCGTGGCAAGTTCTCCTCCGCGCGAGCCCGGCGCGCGGCCCTCCAACAAATCGCTTGAGAGAAATTTCACATGCGCGCGGATCCGTTCGCCGGAAATTTCGGTCATTTGCGCTGCGGCGACGATCGCGACAAACAGGAGGAGCAAAGCGGCTTTCATGGTCAATGGCGCAATCCCTTTTCCATTTGCGCCAGTCGGATCTGGCAGGCGAGGCACAGGTCCTTGCCATCCTGGCGCGTGGCAAGTTTGGACATGGGCGGAATCCTCTGGCCGCAGGAACCGCAGATTCGAATCCCGTCTCTTTCCATATCACGATGGTATCGCGCGCTCGGCGGCGGATGCTAAACTTGGGAAGTTCGGGCCGTGGCGCAGCCTGGCTAGCGCGCTTGCTTGGGGTGCAAGAGGTCCCGGGTTCAAATCCCGGCGGCCCGACCAAATTCCTCAAAGACTTACAGGCTCCCAACCCCACGGAGCCTCTTCAACTGGGTCCAAACTGGGTCCAATTCAGGTCCAATCTCGAACACGGTAGCCATGGTATCGATGGGATGCTTGGTGCGTTGTGCTCTGTATCGCGAGACGGAGACGACAAAAGTTTCCCTAAATACATGCAGAATCGATGCCTACCATCGCCCCGCACGGCCGCTTCGGCGCGGGAACCGGAGTACGTTGCATTCACACCCCTTCCGATGATAAAGTCGCAATTTGAGCGCGAAGGGCGCTTCCCGTCCGCAGGACAGGGCTGAGCCCACCGCATCGCAAGAAGCTAACAGTTTTGATCTTCTTTCAGCCCGCCATGCGGACACGGGCACACCGAAAGGAGATCGTCATGTCCGATTCCTCGCGCCTTCCCACATAGGCGCCCATCGCCTCCGCAAAGAGTCCGGTCCGGGCGTCGCTTTGAGACTCCGTAAGCGCCGCACTATCGATCGTGTAAGCTGTTCCAGAGCTGGACCAGTTCGTCGCCGTTCAGCATCTCGAGCACCTTGCCGAGTTCCTTCTCGCTGGCGAAGCGGTGGATGTTGTCGCCCGCCGGAACTTCCTCCGGCGCGGCGTAGACCGCGATGTTGTTGTCGCAGTCGATGGTGAATACGCGCATGCGTGGTGGTCTCCTTTCGTTACCTGGTCCAGCCCGCGAGCTTCCCGTCGGGCCGCTGCGGACGCGCACCAGCAGTGGCTCGCGGGACGGTACGATGCGACGCGTGACCGATTCGAGAAGCTGATCGCGGAACATCGTGGCCGCGCTCTGCGCAACGTTGGTCATGCGCGCACGCCTGAAATTGTTGCGAACCTTCAAGCCGCATTTGAATTGTTCTTAGAGTTCTGCGTCGAGTCGGCGGCGATTGGCACCCACGAACGAGACGACTTGGTGAATCGATGCTGGGCCGCTCTGAACCAGGCTGCGGCAACACAGGCGAAGCACCAATCAGTGACGGAGCCCGCGACACGATTCATTGCGCTGATTCGCTCACTGCTTACGTCGGGCCGTGTCCATTTGCAGGCGCGCGCAGGCGGCGAACCGGCTCTGTCACCTGGTTCGTGCGGCTGGCGACGTGGCAGCGCGGGAACGTGGGAGCCGCTCGGAGAATGCATCGGATGGGTCGACGAGGACGACATCTACCTGGAGCCGACTGCAGCCTTCCGCTCGGCCCAGGTTGCAGGCCGCGACATGGGCGAAGTTTTAGCTGTCGCCGAGCAGACATTGAGAAAGAGACTGCACGAGAAGGGCTTGTTGGCCTCGATTGATGAGGCGCGCGAGACGCTCACCGTCCGCCGCAGCATCGGCGGAACATCCAGGAGCGTCTTGCACTTTTCGCGAAGCACCTTTCTGCCGGAGGTCTCCGACGCCGACGAGGATGCCGCATGAATGTCGGGAACCATGTCGGGTCCCCTGTCGGGTTTGCGATCCCACCCGACAACATCCTGCTGAGCATGATCAACGGCTTAGAGGCGTCTTGTCGGAAATGTCGGGCTTCCCGAAAAGGAAACCTGTCCGGGACAAGGCAACTCACCTGTGTAATCGCGGGAAGCCATTCATTCTGTGGGGCTTGAATGATGTTCGGAACCGAAGGTAAGCTTCAGGCGCTGGCGGGAGGCCTGCGTGTGAAGGCGCGTGTTCAACATCCACAAGTCAGGCCGCGGAAAGACCGCGAAGGCTGGCCGTGGGTCTTTCGCTATTGGCACGACGAAATCCAGCCCGATGGCACCGTCAAGACCCTGCGAAAGTACCAGGCGGTCGGGCCAAGCAAGGGCGAGGGCGCGATCACAAAGAAGCAGGCCGAAAGCGAACGCGACAAATTCCTCGCCAAGTTGAATGCGCCGACCGTAGAGATTGCGGAGGAACGGGCTGCCGCAACGGGCGTCGCCCTGTTCGGCGAGGTCGCAAAGTTGTATGAACAAGGCTACCTCGGGCGCGAAAACCAGATTGCCAAGCCGACGCGCGTTAAGGAGAAGTTCTATCTCACCGAGTACATCGTCCCCCGGTGGGGCAAATTCCGTCTGAATCAGATTCAGCCGAAGGCCGTCGAGGACTGGTTGCACACGACGTTTGACTCGTGGTGGACGATGCACGGCGTGCGCGCGATCATGAGCCGCATTTTCTACTACGCTGAAGGCCATGGTCTCTGGGAGGAAGGAAAACGCAGCCCGGCCAGCAAGGCCAAGCTCGGCAAGAAGCGCCACAAGTACGAGCGCCAGATCCTCTCCTTCGAAAAGACCGCGTGCGTGCTCGCCCGCCTGGAAGAACCATACAAGCTCGTCATCGAGACCTGCATCGCCACAGGGGCCCGGATCTCGGAAGTGTTGGGCCTGAAGTGGAAGCATGTGAATCTCGAAGCCGCAACGATCAAGATCGAGCAGCGCGTCTGGCACCAGGATGTCGGCCGCCCGAAGAGCGAGGACAGCCGCCGGATCCTGGGCGTCGGCGATTTGGCCAGCCGTTTTCGGGAGAAGGCAGCCCAGGACGGCGCGAAGCCGGATAGTTGGGTCTTCTACCAAAAGCGCGCGCCGGAGAAACCGCTATGGGATTCGGGTGTGCGCGACGCGCTTCATCGGGCCGCAGCGGAGGAGGAGTGCGACTTCCCCGGCCTCGGGCCGCACTCCTTCCGTAGAGCCAACATCACCTGGCGTCAGGAGGTCGGCGGAAGCGCACTCGAAGCTTCGAAGATCGCCGGCCACAGCGATCTTGAGATGACAGGCGAATACACGTTCGTAGCGCCGGAGCGTCAGAACGAATTGACTCGCCGCATTCAGGCGAAACTGGCCCAGGCCGTCAAGAAGGAGAACGGCAAAGTAGAGACGCCGCCGCAGCCCCCACCAGGCCCGCCGGATGCACCTCCCTACCTCTCGGAAATGAAACCGGTGACGACGGTGCCGCAGTAGTCGGCGAGCGGACGACTGTTACCCGAGAATCAAGCTCGGGGATGGCCGCCCCGCTCCACCTCGGCCATGATCTCTTGGATCGTCGCGCCCTCTAACCAGCGATGGCGGTCACGGGTATAGTCGCCGCTCCCCGCCCGGTACAAGCGCAGGAAACGTGCGAGCCCGTCCAAACCCAACTCCCGCCGCAGGAGCGAGAGAGCATACCGCTCAAACTCCTCGTCCGTCATCTTTTCGAGGGGGGTCATGATTCGAACTCCTGATACCAGGATACCGGGTTCTCCACGCGAACGTGAAGCGTTTCTGCGTGCCGGCGCGCGCGTCGAACCAATCCGTCATCGGTCGTGAGAAACACGTCCACCGCACCCAGTTCCGCACAGGCCAAGTGGAGCGCGTCGAATTCGCCGAAACCAAGCTGAGCAAGGGACTCAGCACGAATGGCATCCTTGGCCTGTGGGACGACCACTTCGTTCGCAAACTCGAGCAGGGTCAGGACATCGTGCCGCCGTTCCAAATCCGGGTTGCGGCCGATTTCGATATCGAGCACCCGGCTGCTCACCCACGTCGCCCTTCCCGCTTGAACGAGTCGGAGAATGCCCTCGACTGCTTCCGCCTCGTCGCGTATGCGTGTTTGGCTTTGATCATCCGTCAGCCGGTTCAGGCAACATGCGTCCAGATAGATCCTCAACTCGCGATCCTTCCTTCAACACGAGCGAAGTCGATTCTCATGGCGCAGATTCACCATCTTAGCGGGAAAGCGGTTGTGGGCGCGGGCCGGGCCGCCACTCGGGTGCCGCATCGGGTACCAGCGGGTAGGTTCGTCCGCATGCCGGGAAGTCCACCAGGAGTCCAAACCGCCCGAAGTGGCGTTTTGGCGTCCATGTGGACCAAAGGATCATTCGATAGATGCGAAGGTGTTGCGTTTATTTCGAATGTAGGCTATCCTGGACCTGAGGTCCCTACCCATGATCAACGAGCCAGTTACATTGCCGGAGTCTGAAGAAGCTCAGGTTCGCGATCTAAACCGGATGTTGCAACTCGGAACACCCGCCTTGGTCGGAGCCGACGGCGAACGACTGGCGCTTCCGAATGCAGTCTTCCGGCTGCTCAAAGACATCGTCCGCAACATGCAGTTGGGAAGAGCGATTGTCCTGGTTCCCGAGAATCAGCAACTGACCACCCAACGCGCCGCCGATCTCTTGGGAGTTTCCCGGCCGCATCTCATCAAGCTGCTGGAGAGCGGAGATCTGCCATACCACAAAGTCGGCAGCCATCGGCGAGTCTACCTTAAGGATCTTGTTGCTTACCGGAAGCGGCGCGACGCCGAACGCAAAGCCGCACTCGACCGAATCGCAAGAGAGGCCTTTGAATCGGGGCTGTATGACCGCACCGGGATACCTGAGGGCGGCGAAGACGAATGAGAGCCGACTACAGCGTCGTGCTCGACGCCTGTGTCCTCATTCCGATGCCCCTGGCCGATACGCTCCTCCGAATGGCGGAAGAGCCGCGGCTTTACCTCCCGAAGTGGTCGCACATGATCATGGGGGAGGTGACGCGCAACCTCATCAAGACTTGGAACATGGAGCCGGAGAAGGCGCGCCGCCGGGAAGATGAACTGCGCCGGCATTTCCCGGAGGCGTGGGTCGAGGGGTTCGAACCACTCATTGGTGTAATGGCGAACGAACCGAAAGATCGCCATGTGCTCGCGGCCGCAGTTCGTTCTCACTCGGAGCTCATCGTCACATATGACCGTCGTCATTTCCCGGCGGCCTCTTTGTCGGTATGGGCGATTGAAGTCCAGGGGCCATCTACGTTCCTGCGCGGGCTCTATGATCTCGAACCGGGTGTCTTTGTCCGAAAGCTTCACGAGCAGGCCGCGACCATCGGAGTCCCGCTGACGAGCCTCCTGCATAGTCTCACCAAAAATGTCCCTCAGTTCGTGGACTATTTCTGCCAGATGCAGGGCATCGATCTTTCTGATGAGGCACCAGGGGCATCATAATGGCCGCAAAGAAACCGAAAACTCAAGCTCCACATCGAGCTTCGAAGAAAGCAGCGGCCGCGGCGGGTGACCGACAAGATATCGATGAGCTGGTGAATCTCGCGATCGCTGCCTTGCAAGGACGTTTAACGCCAGATGTGCCAAAGAAACGAATCGCTGCCCGCACGACGCTTCCGCTTGAGCTGACCGATCGGGAGCGGGAACTCATCCTCAAGCACAGTTTCGCGCCCGACGATCTGACGCGCAAATTGCGAATCGTGCCGCCGCCCGGCAAGCCGGCGGTTGTTCGCTACAACCTGGATGACCTCGAGGACTTGGCAGGCTACGTCGCGTCAGAATCCAATCACGCAAAGGACCGCAAGCTTCACCGGGAGTGGGAACGGATTTATGTCAAAATCGCGGCGATCCTTGAGGCTTACACGGACGGCGACAAATAGGGCAGCATTCTGGAGTCCACCAGGAGTCCAAACCGCCCGAAGTGGCGTTTTGGCGTCCATCTGGCGTCCAAATCGCCCACCGCTAAGTCTCGTGTTATCATAGAGGGACACTCGTAAGTGATTGATATTTTTTGCTTGGGGTGCAAGAGGTCCCGGGTTCAAATCCCGGCGGCCCGACCAAATCCTAAATATCCCCTCGGGACCCTACGGTACCCGAAACTCCCCCGCTGGCGGCGGCGTCACGCCTGTCTCCTTGGGAACCGGCAATTGCGGAATCCAGTCGTAGGGAATCCGGTAGGCCCGATACACCGAATTGGTCGGCCGCGCTGCCGTGCTGAATATGGGGTACACATATTCCCAAACGATCGCGCCCGCGTTCGTCACTTCGAACACTCGGCCGCTCGGACCTTCCGTAATGAGCGTGTTCCCGTTTGGAAGCCGTTGGGCCCCGCTGATGTTGGTCGCGAAGAACGTGGGCGACGTGTAGGACCAGACCAGTTTCAGGCTCGCGGGATCAATTTCGAGCACGCGCGAAGTCGCTCTGGCGTAGATCCCGCGCCCTTCCAGCGCCGTCGCGGTCGGTTTCCCGTAACCGCTCGGGCCGCCATTATCGAACACCAGGACATTCCCGGCCCCGGGCAGTCCCTTCGGGATGAAATGTGCGTTGTGCTGGCCGATCACCTGGCGGATCGCCCGCATCTCCGGCGAGGCGCTATAGTCCGGCCCCAATTGCCACACGATCGAACCATCGCGAGCGACCACCGCGAGAATCGAGGCTTCCCGGCTGCTGATAATCACGTTATTCGGGGCGAACCGCTGGTCGCCTTGGTCATACCAATGGTTCGGGCCGACGTAAGCAGCCGAGTTGATGTGCATCCAGTCGAATCCGCGGCCGGCGTTGCCCCCCGAGCCGGACGCAATGGCCGCCCGAGCGTCCTTGTCGAAATGGAATTCATCGACATGATCGCTCACCGCCCATTCCCAGAGGATCTTTCCGTCCCAGGACACCTCGAGAATCCGGTCGTCTTCGAGCATTGCGTTCCCAGCGATGTTCGGCCGAACGCGATTCGTATGCGTCAATACCAGCGTGTTGCTGCCCGTCGCGCGGGGTGTTGCGGATGGTGAATAGTAGCCTGCCGGAAAGTCTTCGCGCTGCCAGTCGTGATGCTGGCGCAAGGCCCAGATCGTCTTGCCGTCGCGAGTCTGGATCTGTTCGTTATGGTCGAAGCGCCAGAGCACCTTTCCGTCATAATCGCGCTGAACGATTTCAAGCGATTCCTGATGCGGCGGATTGACGCCGGCGGCGGCCACAATCACGCCGCCCGGCAACACGCGCGCCGGACCGCCGGCCGAATTCACGTAGCCTTCCCACCGTTTCACGATGTTGCCGTTCATGTCGATGACGATGGCAGCCTGCGTTCCCAACGGCGAGAGCACTGTGTAGCCGTTCCAGGCGCGCCCGGGATCATAGATCGTAGTGCCGGTCGGGAAGACCGAGGGCGCCGCTAAAACCATCGCCGCCGCGGCCGCTAACAGCACGCAGCTAAGGAATCTTGCCGGGAACTTCATTCGAGCCTCCTTGAGAACGCAGCTACCTGGATTACTGTATTCATCTTTTCCCCGGTGAGGCAAGCCGAGACCATGGAAACCCTCACGGTTGCACCGTGGAGAATCGGTACACCGTGGTGGTTCGGTATACCGAGCCAGGCTGTAAGAGCGTGGAAGGAAATCCCGGCTGGTTGGGAGAGTCCGGGAAGTGCTCGGTTTCCATGCAAAACGCCGAGCGCCGCGTGTAAGTTCTGCCTTTGCCCTGAAGCGTCCCGTCCAGAGAGTTGCTGGTGTAGAACTGAAGACCGGGTTCGGTCGTCAGGACCTCCAGCACGCGCCCGGACTTCGGATCCACCACCCGGGCAGCGCTCTCCAGGCCCGACCCAGTGCGGTTCAGCACCCAGTTGTGGTCGTATCCGCCGCCGAAGATCAGTTGTTCGTCCTCTTGTTCGATTCGCTCGCCAATAGCTTTCGCCGTCCGAAAATCGAAAGGCGTCCCTGCGACGCTCCGCAGTTCCCCGGTCGGAATCAGATTCTTTCCGACAGGCGTAAAGCGGTCGGCGTGGATGACGACCTCGTGTCCCAGAATGTCCCCTTCCCCCGCCAGATTGAAGTAGCTGTGATTGGTGAGGTTCACCACCGTGTCTTTATCGGTGGTCGCCGAATAGTCGATCTTGAGTTCGTTGGCGTCGGTGAGCGTGTACGTGACCGTTACGGACAAATTCCCGGGGTATCCTTCTTCGCCGTCTTTGCTGAGATATGTCAGCTCGAGGCTTTGGGCGGAAAGCGGCTTCGCCGCCCACACCCGTTTGTCGAAGCCCCGAAGGCCGCCGTGCAGGTGATTCTCGCCGTTATTCTTTGCCAGTGTGTACTCCTTGCCGTTTAGAAAAAACCGCCCCTGCCCGATGCGGTTCCCGTAACGTCCGATAATGGCGCCGAAGTACGGTCCCGGCTTCAGATATCCGTCCAGGTTGTCGAATCCCGCGACGACGTCGCCCATCGCTCCGGAGCGGTCGGGCACTTTCAAGGAGACGACAATTCCGCCGTATGTTGCAATCCGCGCCTCGGCGCCCCTGGCGTTCGCAAGCGTGTAGAGATCGACGGGCTCGCCTTCCGCGGTCTTGCCCCAGGAGATTTTCGCCGCCTTGCCTGCCGCCACCGGCGCGACTCCCTGAGAGGAGCAGCCGACCGTAGCCAGCGCGGTCAAAAGCAACAGGCGCTTCATACCGTCCGCTTATAGTAGCGTTTTTGCGGATGCTTTTTCAGGATCGGCGGGTCAGAAGGCCTTTTGGGGCCGCTTTGGCCGTGGCCCTGCCGGCGTCCTTGATGTCGTCTGTAGGCCCCTGTTGCGCCCCAGCCGAAGTTCCGGCCATCACGCAGATGCCGGCCATTGAGAATTTCATACCCGGCACGGAGCAATCTGCGCGGCGGGGTATTCGAAATCCCCGAAAGCGGGCTTAATCGAACGCGGTCCCGTTCTTCCAGCCGTCAGACGGACGGGTGATGTTGAGCATGCGCAACCGATGATCCTCCGGGTTCCGCCCCGGCGAGCCGACGATGATCACATGGTCGCCCGGCTTCAGCGTATCGTGCTTGATTCCCTGACTCCCCAGTTGGCCGCCCCCGCCCCATTCCACGGCCCAGCGGGTCACGTTGCCCTTGTCATCCTTCACGGCCACGTGCACGAACGAGTGAGGATTGCGGTAGAGGAACTGCAATACGTCCCCTTCGATCGTCATGCGCTGATCCTCCAGGTACGTGGAAGCAAAGGAATGGTGGGCATACGCGCGAACTCCCAGAACGGTGACTCCTGCGAACACGAGACTCAACAGTTTGCTTCTCAAAGCAGCCTCCTCAAGTTTGAACGAATTATAACGTACCGTGCCGCGGGCAGCAACGGCCGCAAACGCCTCCAGAACCTGCGCCGCAACGAAAGGCCGCGGCAGCGGTATCCGTCCCGGCGAGGAGGCCGCGCCCTCCTGCGGCGCTTCCCCTCAGTTCCCGCCGCCGCAGTTCTTTTTGCACTTGGCCGGCATTACGAACTTGTCCTTGATCTTCTCCCGGAACTCCGGATACATCGTCTCCGCGCCGCCCATGGCCGCTTCCTGCGGGATGCCATACAGCTGGGTCATCTCATCCACAAACGGATTCTTTCCGGGAAGATAGTGCGGGACTTCGCCCGGCTCGACGCCTTCATCGCCCGTAATACACGGCGGGCCGCCCATGGCCACCGGATTCGTGCTCAGATTATAGGAACGCGTGAGCACGTAGGGCTCGGTCAGATACACCGGATCGTCCATGAACAGCGCTACGGTCAGCATGTCGCCGTGGCGAAGAAAATGCGTGGTGATCGTGGCCTGGTCGCTGCTGGGCGCGCCGTTGCGCCGGATATAGCCCGTCTTCAGGTGCGTGGTGGTCGCGATCAGTTCGTTGCCTTTCCACTCGCCCGTGGTAAATCCGGTCTGATCGTGCGGAGCGTTCTTGGAAGGATGCGGACGCCCGTCCATCCAGATGGTCATCGGCGCGCGCGTTTCCCAAGCGCCGACCATCCATGCGACCACCTTGCCAGTCACCGGATCGGGCACCGCCCACATCCTGAGGCTGAACGGTCCGGCCGCGATGTGCCATTGCGTCTGGAACCAGCAGATCCGCTCGGGCATGGAGATGACGGATTGCGAAAAACCCAGCGCCTTCGCGCGGCCCGCTTCATTGAACGGTAGGCCCGCCCAATCGGCCGGATTCGGTCCGCCGCCCCGCTCCAGCGCATCTTCATGATTGATGGCCGCCCAGGACCCGGACAGGTCGATTTCGGCCAGCGCAGGAACGCCGCTGGCCAGCAATATCCCCAGCGCTGCGGTCAGTATCGGATGGCGCGTCATGTTCCTCGAATCTCCTCGATTACCACGTAGCCGAGCAGGCCGTGGGATTCCACCCGGCTTCGCTCGCCTGTTTCTTGAACTGGGACGTGATCACGAACGGCTGCCGAAGATACATCGGATCCGTAGTGACGATCGTGACCAGGATCATGGGAGTGCCGTCCGGCTCCTGGATCAGGTCGAAATATTCCGTGAGCGTCGTTTTATCGCTGTAGGGGACGCCATTCTTCCGCAGGAAGCCGCCTTTGAGGTTGGTCGTGGTGACTTTCAGCGTTCCCCCCACTGGAGGCTCTCCCCGTCCGCCGCCGCCGCGCTCCCATTCTGCTGTCGAATCCCCTTGCAACGTTGGTGCGCCGGCAGGAGCCTTCCACGCGCCGAAGTGGAAGAGACGCGTCTGCTTGCCCGCGTCGGTTTCCAGACGCAAAGTTTGCTCGTCCATCCAGGTGATGTGCAAGCGTTCCGGAACCCGCAAAAGCGCCGGCGCGCCGTAGGATTTGCACGGATCTCCCGAGGCTGCTTCCTTCTGCGGATCCCACGTATCGGCGATTTTTCGGGCGTCCGGCGTCATCGGCACGCCTTGGTAATCGCCCGGGGCGGGCGTAACCATGCGATAGCGCCAATCTTCCGTGACGATCGAGACCCAGTAGCCGGTCAGATCGATGGGCGCCGAGGCGCGGGCAGTTTCCGGTCCACGCCCGCCGCCCCTTCCCCCGCGGCCCTGCGCATTCAGGGCCTGCGCGATCACAAGTCCAGCCACGAACAACACGTTCAAAATTCGGTAGCTCATGCCTGTCCTCGTCTACTTTTTCGCCATCAGGCTCTTGTACACAGCCTCGACGAACATGTTGGTCGTCCAGGGGCCGCTTTGCGAGCCGTACCGAGTCTCAAACGCCAAGGCCGGCCGCGCCGCCTTGATCTGATCGAGCGTCTTCCCCTGCTTGATCAAATCGGCGATGATGTCGCGGACAGTCACCACCATGTCCCGGTAGTCCACTACTTCATTCTGTTCGCTGAGCCGGCCGTGTCCTGGAATTACATAGGTTCCCGGACCGCTATAGATGAACGGCGTCGGCGCGATCGTCAGTTCGATCAGCTTGTTCAGCGCCGCGATCTCGCCTTCGATACTTCCGCCGTTTTCGAGATCGATTACCGGGAACCGCGTCATATCCATCACGTCCCCGGTCACCACTACGTCGGATCCGCGAAACAGCACGAAGCTGTCTGCATCGCTATGCGCGGCGGGCTGGTAGAAAATCTCGATGCCCTCGCCGTTCATGCGGATCGCTTTGCGGTTCTGGAAGAACGCCTCCGTTGGCCAGGCATCGCCGGAGTAGGGAGCCACCTTGCCGGTCGGGGCGCTCATCCGGCGCAGCACGCTGTCGTGCGCCAGGATCGCCGCCGCCCCGCCCTTGGTCATGGCTCCCGCCAGCCCCGCGTTGCCGATCGCGTTCGTGAAAATCGTCAGCCCGGCCTTGGACAGCTTTTCGTTGCCGCCGACGAACTCCGCGCCCGCGTCGGTATTGAGGATGTACCGGATCGGCAGGTTGGTCAGCTTCTTGATCGCCGCCAAAACCTGGTCCGCGGCGGCTGCCGAGCCGGCATTCGCCAGCACAACGCCGTCCGATCCGATCTGGACCCCGATGTTTCCGCCGGCGCCGGCGATCATGTAGAAGTTCGGCCGGACCTGGATTACGTCCAGGCCTTCCGGTTCAGCGGCGCGGCTGGAGGAACCGGCGAACCCGCACACAAACGCAGCCGCGATCGCCCATCTTGAAATCCCGTGCGTCAAAAAGCGCTTCACTGTTTTCTTCCATCCTGTACGTGTACTTTGTCACGAGACCGATTCAGGCGGGAATCGTACCACATTGACTGACGCCCTGCAATAGATGGCTGCGAGATGGATGACTGTGAGATGAAATCAGTTTTTGGCGGAATTCAGCTTCGCCGCGCCTTCCATCAGCAACTGCGTCTCCGTACCTGTGCAATTCAGCTCCATGATCTGATCGAACGGAGCCAGCACCAGCGTCTGCTTGGGAACCACCCAGGGCTTGGTCAGCATCTTCGGATCCTCGAGCGTCGCCTCGACCTCCAGCGTCTTGTCATCCACGCGGCGATAACGCTCGATAATGTGCAGCGCATCGGAATGCGGGGAAACGCGGCCTTCCGCGGTGATCCAGGTGTTGTCGGTAAAGTTGGTCTTGTCTACCACCAGCGTGTCGCCTTCCCAGCGGCCGATCGCGTCGCCGCGAAACGAAGGTGGAATCGCATCCCGATGCGGGCGCCCGTCGGTGGGAATGATCTGGAACCCATGATAGGTTTCCGTCAGCACCACCACGAACTTCGGCGATTGCAGGATCTGCGCGACCGCCCCCACATCGAACATACTGACGTTCAAGGTGCCGAACGCCGTCGGGATGCAGCGCAGCGTCGGATCGTCTTTATCGCTCAGCGTCTTGGCCTGCGCGGCGGCTTCGGCGTTGTATAGTCCCGGGAACGTGGGGGCCCCCCGCCCTCCGCCGCCGGTGAATCCCTTGCCGCCCACATCCGCGCCACGCCACCAGACTCCGGAAAGGTCCGGATGACCGTCAGCCGTGCGCGGCACAGCGCCGCCTTTGGATTGCGCGCCTCCGCTTTGCGCAAATACGAGGCACGCCATCGCGCCCACAGCTACCAGACCGAAAAGGGAGCGCTTCATGGCTATTTCCCCGGGCCTTCCTGCGGTCCGAACATGCCGTAGACCTGGCCGTCCGCGGTGGTCAGTTCCCGCAGCATGCCCATTTTTTGCGAAGCGTCGCGGGCCCGGAAGCCCTTGATGGTGACCTCGGCGCCCTGCTTGATAATGTTCGGTTTGTAGCCGTTGCGGATCATGCCGCTGGGTGTGCCGGCCTCGAACGCCCACTTCTCGATCTTTCCATCCGCACCCTTCACGTCGAGCACGAACCAGGAATGCGGATTTTGCAGCCGGACCTGGCTGATGACGCCGTGCACCGTGATCGGGTTGTTCAGATCGTACGCGGCGCTGAAAGAATGGTGCGCCCATGCCGGCAACCCTGCGAGCAAAAGAGCAAAAGCGGTTCGTTTCATGCGGTCTCCCCTCTTATTAGGCGACGATCCGAGAGCCAGTATACACCCACGGAACACGGCTGGGCAGGCGCTCTCGCCTCCTGCCGCTTTCTCGATCCGTTAAGCTCGTTAGTTTGGAGACCATCAAAACATCGGCGGCTCGAGCGCTGTTGTTGCCGCTCCTCTTCCTATCTGCTCTGGCGGCGCTCGCCTCCGTCCCGCCGGTCCGCCAAAACTCCAGGACTCTGGCTGCGTTCCTCGGCGCTGCCGGCGCCCTCTGTCTGTGGAACGCGGCGCTGCTGATTGCAAGCCGGCGCCGGACCCTGGCGCTGGAGGTCGTGCTCAAAAAGCAGCATTACATGCAGGCCTGCGTGCAAGGATCGCTGCTGGCGTATTGGGGCTGGTACTGGCGGCCTGTCTACGATTTCGCGCCGTTCCTTCTGGGGCAGATCCTGTTCGCCTACGCTTTCGATATGCTGCTCTCCTGGTCCCGCCGGGACCGGTATGCGTTCGGCTTCGCTCCCTTTCCGATCGTCATCAGCATCAACCTGTTCCTGTGGTTCCAGCCGGACTGGTTCTATCTTCAATTTCTGCTGGTCGCTCTGGGGCTGGCCGCCAAGGAATTCCTCCGCTGGACTCGCGACGGCCGGCGCGTGCATATCTTCAACCCTTCTTCGTTCCCGCTGGCTGCGTTTTCGGTTGTACTGCTGGCGGCAGGCAAGAGCGACCTCACCTTCGGGCAGACCATCGCCGCCACACAGTTCTACCCGCCGCACATGTACCTGGCGCTGTTCCTGATCGCGCTCCCGGGGCAGTTTTTCTTCGGCGTGACCCCGATGACCATGTCGGCCGTCCTTTCGACCTACTTGTTCGGACGCCTGTATTTCGCCGCCACCGGCATCTACTTCTTCTACGATTCCTACATTCCGATTTCCGTGTTCCTCGGGATGCATCTATTGTTCAACGACCCAGCCACTTCGCCGCGCACCGAACTGGGACGCATCCTCTACGGGTGCCTGTACGGGGTGAGCGCCGTGGCGCTGTATCAGTGGCTCGGCAGCGCCGGGATGCCGACATTCTACGACAAGCTGCTCCAGGTTCCGCTGCTGAACCTGTCGGCAAAAGCGCTCGACCGCCTGGCCGGTTGGCGCCTGTTGTCCGCCTTCAATCCGGCGGCGCTGGGACGGACGCTCGCGCCCCGCACGCGCTATCTCGCGTATATGACGCTGTGGGCCATTGCGTTCGCCGGCCTGAGCGCGACCAACGCCGTGGGCGACCATCACCCCGGCCAGTACATCCCGTTCTGGCGGCAAGCCTGTCAGGACGGGCGCGCGTACGCCTGTCCCTATCTTGCCGACCTCGAAACAACCTACTGCGATCAAGGCTCCGGCTGGGCCTGCAACGAAGCGGGCCTCATGCACATCGCGCTGGCCCGGTCGGGCGAGGACCTTCGCCGGCAGGATCCCATGGGAGCAGCGAAACCCCTGCGCCGCGGATGCGAGCTCGGTTTTGACGCCGCGTGCCGGAATCTCGACGCACTGAAGAGCGGCGCCGATTTCTCCGCACCCCCGCCCGCCCTCGCGGACCTTCCGATCATCCTCAAAGGCAGCAAGGACGCGGTTCGCGAACGCGATCCCGCGGCCCTGTACGCCCTCGCCTGCCGCCAGGGCTGGCCCGGCGCGTGCTTGCAGACCAACGCCGGGCTCGTCCGTTGAACTACTTGCCGCGGTCCTTCCGGCCCTGCGCGATCGTCGGAATCGCGAGAATCCAGTCCTTGTTCGTCGCGTTGTCGCGGGAAACGGCGTACAGCGTCTTGCGATCCGGGCCGCTGAAGGTCACGCTGATCACCGGGCGCGGAGTCGGGATCGTGCCAAGATTCTTTCCATCCGGCCCCAGCACCTGGATCCCGTTGGCCTGCGCCGTGACGAAGAGCCGCCCGGCGGAATCGATGGTGCTGCCGTCGCCCCCGCCCCCCTCCAGCTTGCCGAACTCGCGCTGGTTGGTGAGCGATCCGTCTTTCTGAACGTCGAACACCACCACGGATGCTCCATTGGTTACCCACAGGCGCTTCTCGTCCGGGCTGAGCACGATCCCGTTGGTGTTCAGGTTCTCGCCATAGCGCGTCACGTTCCCCTTCGCATCGGCGTGGAAAACGGTCCCCATGGTGAAATAGACGCCGCCTTTGCTGTCCGCCGTGAGATCGTTCAGCACGCCGCCAAGACAATCGAGCGGATCGCCGTTGATCTGATTCGCCAGCGTCTTGCGCTGCGGCGCGAGCTGCTCGATGGATTGATGCAGCCCGCGATTCACCACGAACAGGTTCCCTTTATTCATCGCCACGGAACCGGAAGTATTGAGTCCGGCGTACGCCGTCGAAACCTTGCCGTCCTTGTCCAGCTTCACCACCTGGCTGTTGTCATTCTGCGCGATCAGAATGCCGCCGTCATTGGTGGCGATGATTCCATCGGCGTTGTTTCCGTCCACCTGCCAGACTTCTTTCCACTGCTGTCCGGCGGCGATCACCCCCGGAATGGCCGTGATGGTCACCTCGCGAGGACCCGCGGGAGCCGCCGGACCTTTCCCTTTCGGCGGTCCGCCCTTGCCGCCGCCTCGTGCCGGCGGAGGAGTCTTGCAGGTCTTGATCAGGTCTGCGTATTTGGCGTCCTGCGGCGCCTGCACGCCCGGCCCGGTCCGCTGCGCGGCGGGTTGCTGGGATAGTAGCACCGACGCACCGGCTACGCCGAGAAGAATCGAGACGGTTCCTGTGAGTTTCATCGTCACCTCCGGTCCGCGTTCCAGAATAACAAGACTGCGCGGATCGTGTGCATCGGTTACGCGTCGATCCAAATAGAGCGTTACCCTGTTCCTTACCCGGTTCGTATGAGGCAATCCTTCATTTTTTTCGCCGCTTCGCTTTTCTTCTTAACCGGCTGCTCGCGAACGCCCGGGGCCATCGATCCGGATCTTGCCCGCGAGATCGACTCCCTCAAGGCCATCGATAACCACGCCCACCCTGCGCTTCCGGATCCCAAGGACCGCGATTACGACGCCCTGCCAGTGGAAATGCTCGAGCCTCAGACCGATCCGGTCCGGCTCCGTCCGCCGGGAAAGCCGGGACCGATGCTCAGCCCTGTCGAGACGCTGGATCGAGCGGGCATCGAACGGATGGTCGCCAATCGAGTGTCCATGAGTCCAGCCTTGCCGCCCGATCGCTTCCTATGGGCGGCCTACGCAGACGCACTCATGTACCCGTTCCCCACAACCGCGCTCGAAATCAATTCCGATCGCCGCCAGTTCTTCGCGCTCGAAGCCAAACTGCTGGACCGTTACTACAGGGAAAGCGGCGTGCCGGGCCGCCCCGCAACCCTCGACCAGTATCTTGCGCGCGTCGTTGTGGCTACCCTCGAGCGCCACAAGCAAGGCGGCGCGATTGCGGAAAAATTCGAGCTCGCCTACCTGCGCTCGTTCGATATCGGCAATCCCGCCAAAGCGGAAGCCGAGGCCGCCTGGCGCGATGGCGGCCGCAGCGCCGCCTCCTACCGCACGCTGCAAGACTATATTTTCCGCGTGATCGCCGCCGAAGCCGGGCGGCTCGGCATGGCCGTCCACTTCCATACCGGCCTCGGCGCGGGCAGCGATTTTGACGTCCAAGGATCGAATCCGATGCTGCTGAGCGGCATCTTCAACGATCCTGCTCTTCGCACGACGAATTTCGTGCTGGTGCATGGCGGGTGGCCGTACTCCCACGAAGCCGCCGCGCTGCTCACCAAGCCCAACGTCTACCTCGATTTCTCCGCGCAGCAATTCCTCCGCGCGCCCGCCGGTATCGCGCAGACGATCCGCGAATGCCTGGAACTCGCGCCGGAAAAAATCCTGTTTGGCACCGACGCTTACCCCTACGCTCCCCAATCTGGACTCGGCTGGGCGGACACGACTCTGATCGCGGCTCGGGCCGGCCGGGAGGCCCTGGCGCGGGCTTTGACCGGTATGCTGCGCGACAACACAGTCACCCGCGAGCGCGCCACGGAGCTTGCCCGGCTCGTGCTTCGCGATAACGCGAAACGATTGTACGGACTGAAATAAGGGCGTGCGCCGTGGCGCGATTACCTGTAGCGCCAAGCATGGCCCCGGCGACAACGTCTACCCTGGACCCGGCGCACCATAATTCGGCATTCACGGCCCCTCCCATAACCCGATCCCCCGCGTCCTCCGCAACTTCCCGCCTTGTCCTCCGCGCGTTCTCGTGCCGCGCCGTAGCTTAGGATCAAGGAATTCGCGCGCTCTTCCGTTGGAGAGCCGAATCGGCCCGCGTCGCATTCTAGATCCTGCGGCGCGTGGCCTGCGTATCAGCGGATGTTGCCGGAACAGCCTCCGGACTCCCGCCGTGGGGAGGAAAAGCGCACGGCACGGGGCCCCAAAAACAACGCGGCAGCATCCCGAATTGCTATTGCACAAATCGCCGGTCGCGCTTGAGAATCGCCGGCACATCCAGGTCGTCGAACAGCGGCTCCGCGGTTCCATTGGCGTGAGCGGCGGCGACCATCGGCGGCTCTTCGTAGGCCGGCTCCGGCGCGGGTGCAGCTTCCTCCACGGATGGCTCGGGCTGGGGCGGGGCAGCCTCCCTCGCGGGCGGCTCGGCCCGAGGAGGCTCAACGCGTGGCGGCTCCGGCGCCACGTGCTCCAGACTCACCGAGTGGCGCGAGATCTCGAACGCGGGCGTTTCCGCGGCTCGCGGCCGGCGCGTAATCGTGGGCAGCCCGGCGCGCTCGAATCCCGTGGCGATTACGGTGACTTTCACTTCGTCCCCCATCGCCTCGTTCAAGACTACGCCGAAGTTGATCTCGACATCTTCGTTGCTGGCAGCGTCGCGGATCAAGGTGCACGCCTTGTTCACTTCGTGCAGACCCAGTCTGCGCGACCCGGTGATGTTCACCAGCACGCCGCGCGCGCCCCGCACGCCGCCTTCATCGAGGAGCGGACAGCCGATCGCCTTCTCGGCAGCCGCCGCAGCCGCGTTGGCGCCCGTCGCCGTGGCCGTCCCCATCATGGCGTATCCCATGCCGACCATGATGCTGCGGATATCCGAAAAATCACGATTCACCAGGCCCGGCGTAGTGATAATGTCCGCGATCCCTTGCACGGCTTGCCGCAGAACGTCGTCCGCCAGGCGGAAGCCGTCGAAAATGCTGGTATCCGGAGACGCCTGGTCGAGCAGACGGTCATTCGGAATCGCGATCACCGTGTCGGCCACGCCGCCCAGTTCCGCCAAGCCCTGCTCGGCTTGTTTGCGCCGCTTGGACCCTTCAAACGCGAAGGGCTTGGTGACCACGGCCACGGTCAGCGCCCCGAGTTCCTTCGCCAGCGACGCGACCACGGGCGCGGCGCCGGTGCCCGTTCCACCGCCCAGTCCTGCGGTAACGAAGACCATGTCCGCGCCTTCCAGAAGATCGATGATCTTGTCGGTGTCCTCGAGCGCAGCCTGCCGCCCGACCGACGGATCCGATCCGGCTCCGAGCCCGTTGGTGATCTTCGAGCCGATCGCCAGCTTACTCGCGGCGGGCGAGGACGCCAGCGCCTGCACGTCGGTGTTCAGCACGGAAAATTCGACGCCGGCGAGCCCTTCCTGGAGCATGCGCGCCACTGCGTTCGAACCGCCTCCGCCCACGCCAAAGACGCGGATCCGCGTCCGCGGCACGACTTCGTCCTGGATCACGAACTTCAATGCATCAAGTGCCATGGATTTCCTCCTCAGACCGCCGGTCAGCGCATCACGAATCCCATCAGCCCCCGGGCTCGCCGCTGCGGCGGCCGGTGCAGCTTCAACTTCGCCGAATACATCGCCAGGCCAGCGGCCGTGGCCCACACCGGGCTGTGCAACTCCTCGGGCCAATCCGCGATGCCTTTGGCCAGCCCCAGGCAGGCCGTGCAATCGAGTTTCTTCTCGGCCATATCCCACATGCCCGGCAGCATCGCCCCGCCGCCGATCAGCAGCACGCCCTCCAGTAAGTTGCGATCCATGCCGGCGCGCTGAATTTCGGTTCGTACAAAGCCGAACAACTGATCGGCGCGGGCTTCCAGAACCTCGATCAGTTCCCTGCGGTGCGCTTCCCGCGGAGGCCGCCCCTCCGGCGACGGGATCTCGATCAACGTCGATTCCGACGTGAGTCCCAGCATGGCGCAGCCGTACTGCTGTTTCAGGCTCTCGGCGTCTTCGTAGGTCACTTTCAGCATCCAGGCGATGTCGCGTGTGAAGTGATCGGCCGTCACCGGCAGGCTGGAAGCCAGCACAAGTTTTTCGCCGTCGTACACCACCAGGCCGCTCGATTCCAGCCCGATATCGACCACCGCGACGCCCCGCGCCCGCTCCTCCTGCCCCACGCAAGCGTAAGCGGCGGCCATCGGCTCGAACACGGTCTCTTCCACGGGCAAGTGCGCCAAGTGGGCCGAAGCGATCAGCGCCTGATGCTCCTGCACCGACGCGGTGACCAGATGCACATTGGCTTCCAGACGCGAGCAGACGCCTCGGGTCGGCCGCCGGAATCCAGCGCGTCCATCCAAGATGAAATCCTGAGGAGCGACGTGCAGGACCATGCGGTCGCGCTCCAGCGCCACGTCCGCGCCAAGCTCTACCGCGTAAGCCAGATCGTCGGCGTCAAGTTCCCGCGGGCGGCCGAACTCGTATAATCCGCGGCCCTGGGCGCCGTGAATGGAGCGGCCTCCCATACCCAGGGTCGCCGCCTCGACCGATACCTTCGCGCCTCGCTCCGCATCCGTTACCGCGGCGCGAATCGATTCGGCGACGGCGTCCTCATCGCTGATGCGGCCCTTGGCCCATCCGCTGGAGCTGGCGAGCCCGTAGGAGAGGCATCGAAGCCTCTGATCTTCGATGGCGCAGATCACGCACCGCGTGCGGGAACTTCCTACGTCCAGGCCAACCGCGAGTTGCATCTTCCCCGGCATCTTTATAAAGCCACCTGCTTACTCCGCTACCGTAATGCGATCTTCCAGACGCAGATCGAGAATCGCCGCTCCCGGCAGCCGTTGCTCGATCTGAGCATAATGACTGACGAAATTCCCATAACGCGCCGCAAAATTCCGATCTCCCAGCAGCAACGTGAGGCTGCGCCCTTCGTACGGCTGGATCACCTTCAGATTGTCGCCGTCGGAAACATCCACTTCCGAAATGTTCGCCATGGAATCGCCGAGCTCCGCGGCCAGCCGCAGCAGGCGCTGCACGCCCGCCCGCCGATTCGCGATCGGATCGGAAGCCTTGACGCCCGTAAGCACCGGAAGCTTGAAGCGATCGGTCGCCGGAGGAAGGATCACCCCCTCCCCGTCGATCAGCCCAAAGCGCGAGGAGTTCAGACGGATGAATGCGATCGGAGTCCGCTCCTTCACTCGGACCACCAGGCGATTCGGCCAGACACGCGCGACCGAGGCATCCTGGATCCATGCGATGTTGCGAAGAGCGTCCCGGCGTTCCGCCAGCGGGACCAAATAAATGCTGACGCCTTCGTCGTCGCCGAAAATTTTTTCGATAGCCGCGCGGGAAACGTGCGTCGCGCCGATCATCTGAAGCGCGGAGTCGTCTTCGAGGCCGCCCAGAGCGAAACGCGGATCCAGAATCACGAACTGCTCGGCGACGTGGAACGCGTAGAGCGCTGCGCCCAGGCCGATCAGCGCGACCACGAACGTTCCGATCAGCCGAGGCGTTATGAATTTCGAGGTCCGCGCGGGCTTCGAAGACGATTTTCTGGACGCGGTTCGAGGCGCGACGGGCTGCGCCTCCTCCTCCATCCCCGGCAACACGCCCGTTCCTTCGTAGGACTTGCGGCCCACGGCTACCGTCCGCTCCTTAGTCTTTCGACAATCGTATTTCCTGCCTGCGAAACGCTGCCCGCGCCGAGCGTCACGATCGCGTCGCCCGGTTGCGCGGCACGCAGCACGGATGCAATGCCCGAATTCAGGTCTCCGGCGTACACCGCGCCCCGGTGCCCGAAGGTTTGCAGCCGCTCAGCCAGCAACTGCGACGTGACGCCCTCGATCGGCGCTTCCGAAGCCGGATAGATATCGGTCACGTGAACCGTGTCGGCCTGATGAAAGGCGCGCGCGAAGTCATCCATCAGCGCCTGCGTCCGCGTGTAGCGATGCGGCTGGAACAGCACGTGGATCCGGCGGTAACGGCAGGCGCGTGCAGCGGCCAGAGTCGCCCGGATTTCGGTCGGGTGGTGGCCGTAGTCGTCGATCACGGTTACGCCGCGCTCGGCCCCGCGGATCTGGAACCTGCGGTCCACGCCGGTGAATCCCGCCAGCGCATCCCGGATCGTCTCGACCGGTATTTCGAGCTCCAGCGCCGCGGCAACTGCCGCCGTCGCGTTGCTCACGTTATGCGCCCCAGGAACATGCAAGCGGAAGCAGCCCAAGTCACGGTCGCGGTGAACCAGATGAAATTCGCTCGCCATGTGGCCAGGGGAGCAGGACGTAATCCGGAGATCGGCCTGCGCACTCGAGCCGTAGGTGATTACGCGGCGGTTGACGCGCGGCAGGATCTTTTGAACGTTTTCGTCGTCCAGGCACAGAATGGCCGCGCCATAGAACGGCACGCGGTTCACAAACTCCACAAACGCGCCGCAAATCTCGTCCAGGTCCGCGTAGTGGTCCAGGTGCTCGCGGTCGATGTTGGTAACGATCGCCAAAATCGGCGCCAGCTTGAGGAAAGACCCGTCGCTTTCGTCGCTTTCGACCACCAGGTAATCGCCCGAGCCGACGCGCGCGTTCGAGCCGCGCAGAACTGCCGCGCGTCCGCCCACCATAACGGTCGGATCGACCCCCCCCTGGATCAGGATGGACGCAACCATGGAAGTGGTGGTGGTTTTTCCGTGGCTGCCGGCAACGGCGATGCCGAACTTCAGGCGCATCAGCTCGGCCAGCAGCTCGCCGCGCGGAATCACCGGAAGCCCCCGCCGTCGCGCTTCGGCCACTTCCGGATTATCCGGGCGAACCGCGGAGCTGACCACGATCGCGTTCGCTCCGTCGATGTTCGCCGCTGCGTGCCCCTCGTGGATCACCGCGCCGAGCGAGGCGAGGCGCTCGGTGATCGGGCTCAATTTCACGTCGGATCCGCTGACGCGATATCCCAGCTCGAGAAGGACTTGGGCCAGTCCGCTCATGCCGATTCCACCGATGCCGACAAAGTGGACAGGCTGAGGCTTGAAAAACATTTTAATACTGTATTGTTTCGGCTTTTGCCTGCGGTGTCAATCTGGTTTTCACAGGAACGTCTCCAGAACATCCGCCGCCCTGCGCGCAGCGCCCGGTTTCGCAAAACTCCGGGCCGCTTCTCCCATTTTTTCGAGCAAACCCGGAGTGCGCGCCAGGCGCGAAACCTCCTCCACCAAACGCGCGCCCGTCAATTCCGCATCGAGAACTACCCGCGCTGCGCCGATCTTCTCCATCGCTTCCGCGTTGCGCAACTGGTGCTGATCTGCGGCCGTAGGAAGCGGCACCAGAAGCGACGGTTTGCCGGCCGCCGCCAGCTCGCTCACCGTGCTCATGCCCGCCCGGCTTACCACCACATCGGCCGACGCGAACGCCGCGGGCATGTCCGCCACGAACGGCGCCATCTCGCCTTCGATTCCGGATTCCCGGAACTCCGGCGCCAGCGCTTCGTAGGCGGAAGGCCCGGTTTGATGAATGAGCCGCACCGCGCTCTTGTCCCAAAGCGGCCAGCTTTCCTTCACCGCGCGATTCAGCGTGCGCGAACCCTGGCTGCCGCCGGTGATCAGCACCGTCAGCCTGGCGCCGCGGGGCTTGGGAGGAATCGTAAAAAACTCTTCGCGCACCGGCAGGCCGGTCACTTCGGTAACCGAATCGGGAAACCAGCGGGCCGTCTCCGGAAAACTCACCAGCGCTCGCGACACGAAGCGGGCCAGTTTGCGGTGCGTGAATCCTGGAATCGCGTTCGGCTCCATGATCACGATCGGAATGCGTTTCCCCAAAGCCGCCAGCAAGACCGGACCGGCGACGAATCCTCCCGTGGAAAACACCGCGGCCGGACGTTCGCGATCGAGCATCCGCGAAACCGCCCAGATGCTGAACGGCAATTCTCCCAGCGTGACCAGCGTCTTGCGCAGCCCCACCCGCATCAGCCCGCCGATCTCGATCCACTCGATCGGGAACCCCTCGGCCGGGGCCAGCCTTGCTTCCAGACCCCGGCGCGTCCCGATGAAGCGCACCGCGTGCCCGCGGGCGCGCAATTCTCGCGCCACCGCCAGCGCCGGCATCACGTGGCCGCCCGTACCTCCGCCCGCCATCACGAACGCGGACGGCTTCTTGAGACCGGTCATCCTTCATGTTCACTGACGCTCAACAGCATCCCTAAACACGTCAGCGTGCTCAGCAGCGAGCTGCCGCCCAGGCTGATCATCGGCAGCGGAAATCCTTTTGTCGGTCCCATGTCGAGCACGACGCTCATATTCATAAACGCCTGGACCACGATCGCCACGGTCACGCCCAGCGCGAGGTATTTCCCGAAGTCGTCGCGAGCCAGCAGAAACAGCCGCGCGCCGCGCCACAGGATCACCAGGAATCCGGATAGCACGGCTGTGCTTCCCCATAGCCCCAGTTCCTCGCCGATGGTGGCGTAAATAAAGTCGCTGTCGGCCTCCGGTAGAAACATCAGCTTCTGTTTCCCCTGCGTCAGCCCGACGCCCAGCACGCCGCCGGTGCCCACCGCGATTTTCGATTGCCGCGGTTGATACGTCGTATCGCGCACCGTCGTGGACCGCTGGATCCAGGCCCGCAGCCGTCCGCTGGTGTCGATCTTCTCGATCTTGGTGTAGTCCGCATCCACGTAACCGATGACGCGCTGCAATCGGTACGGGCTCGAGATCACCGCCGCAGCGCACAGTCCGGCCCCGATCAGCCCTGCGCGGATCATGTATTTCTTCTCCAGACCCGCCACCCAGAACACGATCACCGCCGTGATCACCGGAACCAATGCTGTGCCCAGATCGGCTACCACCACTACACCCGCCAGCATCGCCACCGCCACGAAAGCCTGCTGCAAGGTTCGCCGGTCATTAATCACACGGGCGCGGCGGTCCAGAAAATAGGCCAGGAAAACAATCAGCGCGGGCTTGGCGAACTCGGACGGCTGAAACGAGCCGAGCCCTCCAAAGCGGAACCACCGGTGGCGCGTGCCGAAAAAATACACCAGCACCAGCATCCCCAGTACAACCCCCAGACCGGAGAACGCCCAGGCCGGCGTATTCAGCCGCCGGTAATCCATGCGCTTGAAGTACATCAAAACGAAAAATGACACGACCGCCCAGACGAGCTGCCGCACCGCGAAGTAGTACGGTGCGACGCCGTTGCGAAGCTCGGCGATCGCGCTGGAAGCGCTATAGACCATCACCAGTCCGAACGCGACCGTGGCAAGGATGGTCAAAAACAGGATCCAGTCCGTCTTGAGTCTCGCCATCAGTCCCGTCCGAGTTCGGCTACCAGGCGCTTGAATTCGCGCCCGCGATGCTCAAAATTTTGGAATTGATCGAAGCTGGCGCAGGCCGGAGCCAGCAGGACGGTATCTCCGGAACGCGCCGCCGCGCGGGCATAACGAACCGCGGATTCCAGCGTCCCGCACTTCACTGTCGCCACTTCTCCGTGCAGATGATTCTCAATTTTATCGGCCGCTGCTCCGATTAACAAGACTTTGCGCACTTTTTCTTTCATCGCGGCAGCCAGCGGACGATAATCGCTGTTTTTGTCTTTGCCGCCCAGGATCACCCACAGCCCGCCCGGAAACGCAGCCAGCGCCTTGAGCGTCGCATCCACGTTGGTCGCTTTCGAATCGTTGTACCAGGCGACTCCATCCAGCTCGCGCACCAGCTCCAGGCGATGTTCGACGCCCGGGAAACTCATCACCGCGGCGCGGATCTGTTCGGGCGTCGCTCCGGCCAGGTGCGCCATCAGCGCCGCGGCCATCGTGTTCTCCAGGTTGTGAACGCCGCGCAGGGGAACCTCGGAACTCGCCATCAGCCGGCGTCCCTCCAGAAAAATCGCGCCGCCGTCGATCCAGGCTCCAGATTCCAGCGCGCGCGCCGAACTGAAAAACTTGCTCGACCCCTGAGTGCGTTTCGCATAGCCGCAGGTCACCGGATCGTCCGCGTTCAGCACGGCGAAATCCCCGGAACGCTGCTGCTCGAACAGCCGCGCCTTGGCCGCCGCGTACTTTTCGAACGTGTAGTGCCGGTCCAGATGGTCCGGCGTGACGTTCAACGCCGCGCCGATGTTCGCCCGGAACGATGAGATTGTCTCGAGCTGGAAACTGGAAAGCTCCAGCACGTTCCACTGGCCTTCCCGCGAAGACTTCACCATCGACGCCGGCGGCGTGCCGATATTCCCTCCCACCTGCGCAGGGATGCCGCTCGAGTTCAGAATGTGTCCCGTCATCGCCGTAGTGGTGGTTTTCCCGTTCGAACCCGTGATGCCGATGATTTCTCCCTTCAGGAACCAGCTCGCAAGCTCCAGATCTCCGATCACCGGAGTCCCGCGTTGCCGCACGGCGTCCAGCAGATCCAGATCCGCCGGAACGCCCGGCGAGAGCACCACCAGGTCGGCACCCGCAAACGCCGCGGCATCCTGCGCCCGGACTACCACGCCGAGTTCTGCAAGCCGGGGGTCTCGCACCGCCGCCTGATCCACCGCTGTCACCCGAGCGCCTTGCTCGAGCAACAGCTCCACCGCCGCCGCGCCGCTGCGCGCTATGCCGACCACCACCGCTCGTGCTCCCGGGACCTTCATCGCAATTTCAGCGTCGTCAGCGCGAACAGCGCCATCACCAGCCCGGCGATCCAGAACCGGATGATCACCTTGGACTCGGCCCATCCCAGCGCTTCAAAATGATGGTGCAGGGGCGCCATTTTGAAAATCCGCTTCCCGCGCAGCTTGAAGCTCCCCACCTGAAGGATCACCGAAAGCGCTTCCAGCACGTACACGCCCCCGATGAACAGCAGCAGCAGTTCCTGCTTCAGCAGCACGGCGACGGTTCCCAGCCCGCCCCCCAGCGAAAAGGAGCCGACATCGCCCATGAACATCTCCGCTGGATGCGCGTTGTACCACAGGAACCCGAGCGATGCGCCGGTCATGGCCGCGCAGAAAATCGTCAGCTCCGCGGCGTCGCGCGGGCGGGATAGTTCGAGATAGCGAGCCAGCTCCGCGTTTCCGGAAAGATACGACAACACGGTCATGGCGCCGGCGGAAATCAGCATCAGACCGATCGCCAGCCCGTCCAGCCCGTCGGTCAGATTCACGGCGTTCGACGCCCCCACCAGGACCAGCGCCACGAACGCAAAAAAGAAGCTGAAGGCCAGCGGATAGGTCCAGGGGTTCGTCAGCCAGCTATGGATCAGAAGATCGGGTTTGAAATCTTTAAAAAATGGAACGTTGATCTCGGTTGTATAGAGCCGGCTCGCGTTCATCGCCAGCAGCAGGACGCCGATCATGATCGCCGCCAGCACCTGCAACATCAGTTTTTGACGCGCCGTGAGGCCCAGATTCCGTTTCCGTTTGAGTTTGGCGTAGTCGTCCCAGAATCCGATGGCCCCGAACGTCAACAGACCGGTCAGGGCCACCCACACGGCCGGGACTCGCAGGTTCGCCCACAGCAGGGTCGAAACGACGATCGCCGCGCAGATCAGCAGTCCGCCCATGGTCGGCGTGCCGGCCTTCTTCTGATGCGATTGGGGTCCTTCTTCGCGAATAAATTGCCCGATCTGGAATTTCCGCAGCCGGGCGATGAACCAGGGCCCCAGAACAATGAAGATCAGCAGCGCCGTCAAGCTCGCCATGGCGGTCCGAAACGTCGTGTATTGAAAAATGCGAAACGGCGTGAAATGCCGGAACAAGTGTTCGTAAAAGAGCCAGTAAAACACGGATTAGCCTCGGTCTCCTTCCTGCGAGGCAACAAACAGCTCCAGCGCGCGTTCGACGTGAACGCCCCGCGAGCCCTTGAACAGCACCGCATCCCCCGGCTGGGCCAGCGAGCGTACCAGCCGGCCGGCCTCGGCGGGATCGTCAAAAAAAAACGCGGCGTCGGCCCGAAGGCCGGATCGCTTGGCTGCGTCCAACATGCAAGAGGCCGCGCCGCGTAATCCGACGAGCACATCGATCCCGCATTCCACGGCGTAGTTTCCTACCTCGCGGTGCAGCGGCTCAGCCCAGCGGCCGAGTTCGAGCATCTCCCCCAGAACGGCGATCCGGCGCCTGGCCGGCGTATCGCGCAATACCGCGAGCATCGCCCGCGCGGCGTCCGGATTGGAGTTGTAGCAATCGTTGAAAACCAGAATTCCGTGGTGGCGGAAACGCTCGCCGCGCATCTTCCCGGGCCGGAAATTCCGCACGCGCTCGGTCAGGCGCTCCGGAGCAATCCCGTAGATCCCCGCCACAGCGATCCCCGCCAGAAGATTGGAAACGTTATGACGCCCGGTCAGTTGGCTTTCGAAGCGCACTTTGCCCACGCGAAAGTTCACACCGGCTTCGGAAACGCGCACGTCTTCCGCGCGCACGCTGGCTCGCTCGGATTCCCCGTACGTCACCACGCGCCCGCCGTGGGCGCCGGCGAAAGCCGCCACCCGCGGATCGTCCGCGTTCAATACGGCAGTGCCGTCCGGAGGCAGCGCCTCGATCAGCTCGCGCTTCGCCGCTGCGACCCCGTCGATCGACTCGAAGCTCTCGATATGCGCCGGGCCGACGTTGGTCACCACTCCCACGTTCGGCCGGGCGATTTCCGCCAGCGCCCGGATCTCCCCCGCATGGTTCATTCCCATCTCGAGAACCGCGATCCGCGCCTGATCGTCGATGCGAAGCAGGGACAGCGGCAGCCCGACATGATTATTCAGGTTGCCTTCGGTCTTGGCCGTCTGGAATCCCTCCGCGAGCATCCCGGCGATCCCATCCTTCGTCGTGGTTTTGCCGGCGCTTCCCGTAACCCCGGCTACGTCCCCACCCCATTCCCGGCGGGCCGACGAGGCCAGGCTCTGAAGCGCGGTGAGCGAATCCTCCACCCGCAGAACCGGCCTCGCTCCCGCGTCCACTGCGCGATCCACCACGACTCCGGCGGCGCCCTTCTCCAAGACTTCCGCAACGTAGGCGTGTCCGTCGTGCGTGGGCCCGCGCAAGGCAAAGAAGAGGTCCCCAGGCCGAAGCGTTCGCGAGTCCACGCTCCACCCGGTCACCTGCGCACCCCAATCCCCTGAAAGTCCGAGCTGCGCCGCCACCCACTTCAGCGGCCTGTTCATTCTGAATGCCGGCTCCTGTACCCAAATGATCGAAGGAGCGCTCGCGCCGTTTCCCGATCGTCAAAATGAATGGTCCGATCCTTAAGGATCTGGTAGGTCTCGTGCCCCTTGCCCGCGAGCAGCACCACGTCGCCCGGCCGCGCCTGCTGGATGGCGAGCTGAATCGCCTTCGCGCGATCCGGTTCCGCGACGTGCGGCGTGTCGAACCGCCGCAGCCCCACCAGCGCGTCGTTCATGATCGCCAACGGATCCTCCGAGCGCGGATTATCCGAGGTCAGCACGACGAAATCGCTCAGCTCGGCGGCGGCCATGCCCATCAGGGGACGCTTGGTCCGGTCGCGGTCTCCGCCGCACCCGAACAGCGTGATCACGCGGCCCTGGGACAAGCTGCGTGCCGTCCGGATGGCGTTACGCAGAGCATCGTCAGTGTGAGCATAATCGACGGCGACCAGAAATGGCTGGCCCTCATCCACCGGTTCAAATCTGCCCGGGACCGCGCGGCAATGGGGAATGGACGCGGCAATGCCGTCCAAATCCAAACCATAGCTGAGTCCGGCGCCGACGGCGGCCAGAATGTTCGATACGTTCACAAGGCCCAACAATGGAGATTCCACCTTCACACGGCGGCCGTTCCAGGTCACATCGAACCGCAAACCGGAAAATCCGGAAATGACGTTCTCCGCGCGCAGTTGGGCCGTTTCCGTGATTCCGTACCGGATGGTTTGGGAAGAGGAGTCTTCCGGCTCCATGCGTTTCGAAGCCGGATCGTCCGCATTCAACACGGCCCATCGGGGACCGGGCTGCCCGGGAGTCACGAACAACCGCCGCTTGGCGGCCCCGTACTCTTCCATTGTGCCGTGAAAGTCCAGGTGATCGCGAGTCAGATTGGTGAAAACCGCCGTATGGAACCGGAATCCATGCACCCGGCCCAGCGCCAGGGCGTGGGAGGAGATTTCGGCGATCAGGTGCGTGCCGCCGCGCGCCTCCAATTCCGCGGCGAAGCGCATGATGTCCAGGGATTCCGGCGTGGTATTCGGCGCCGGCCGGATTTCTCCCGCCAGCCGGTATTCGATCGTGCCGATCAGGCCCGTTACCTTGCCGGCGCCCTGCAACACGGCCTCGATCAGATAGGAAGTCGTCGTCTTTCCGTTGGTTCCGGTGATTCCAGCAAAAAGAATCCGCTCGTCCGGACGATGATAGAAGTTACGGGCAGCCGTCGCCAGGGCGCGGCGGCCGTGCTCGGCCGCAATCCAGGGACCTGGGAATTCCGCCGGGCGGGGAAGCTCGCTCACCACTGCGATCGCGCCGCGGGCCAGCGCATCTTGCGCAAATTGACGCCCGTCGACGCGAGCCCCGGGAAACGCGAAAAACACAAAACCCTTCTCGACGCGCCGGGAGTCGTATGCCAGCCCGGCTGCTTCCCAATCCGCCAAAGTCGGCGCGAGCGCTTCGCGGAGCGCCACCCCCGCCAGCAGCTCGCTGAGCTTCATCGCCCGAATTGAACCCGAATGGTTGCGCGAGGACGCAGAACGCTTCCGGGCGGCGGGTCCTGGCTGCGGGCAATCCCGTCCCCGCTAATTTCCACCGGAATCCCCTCCGCCGTCGACTCCTCCAGCACTGCGCGAACCGACTGGCCGATAAAATTCGGCGCACGGCGCTGACCGGGCGCGTCAGTGCTCGCCGTCAAAAAAGGCCGCCGGTCCGCGGTAGGAGCCTCGGCCGAAGCCGAAACGCCGTCCTGGACCGGCGGCGGAGTGACGGAGGATACAGATTGTTGTCCGGGCGGCGTGAACAGGGCAGCCCTGGACGAATCTTTTGGCGCAGGCTTAACCGGATCGTTCGCCTTGGACGCCGCCAGATCGCCTTCCGGTAGATCTTTGGGCACGTCCAGCATGCGTAGCGCGCTCATCGCGACCTCGCGGAACACCGGCGCGGCCGCCGGTCCTCCATAGCCGGCGGTGCCGACGGTGGTGCGATTCAGCGTCACGGCGATCACAACCTGCGGATTCGCCACCGGCGCGAAGCCCAAAAAGCTCGCATTGTAATTGTGCGTGTAGGCGTGCGCCTTCGCGTCATAGATCTGCGCCGAGCCCGTCTTCCCGCCGGAGGTGTAGCCCCGCAGGTTCGCATGACCCCGGCCGGTTCCATGCAGCACAACGCCTTCCATCAGTTGCCGCATGGTAATAGCTGTTTCCGGCCGCAGGATGCGAACCGGCGGGTCTGGAGCGATCTTCTGAACCGGCTGGCCGGGCTTCTGCCGCGCAATCACTAGATGGGGCTTGACCTTGAGACCGCCGTTGGCGATCGCGGCGCCCGCAACGGCCAACTGCAAGGAAGTCACGCTGACCTCGTGGCCCATGGCCAGGGAGCCGATGGAGGTGGCCATCCACTGCTTCACGTCGCGCAGGTTGCCGCCCGACTCCCCGGCCAGCTCGATCCCCGTCTTCTGGCCGAAGCCGAAAAGCCGCTGGTATTTATAGAGCTGCCGCTCGCCGGTTTTCAGCGCGATTTGAATCGCGCCGATGTTGCTGGATTTCGCCAGCACATCGGCCACGCTCAAGATCGAATAGCGGTGATCGTCGTGAATCACGCGGCCGTACAAGTTGATGACGCCGTTGCCGCAGTTAATCAGCGTGTCCGGAGTGACGGCCGAGTTTTCCAGGGCCGCGGAAACCGTGACGATTTTGAAAACGCTGCCGGGTTCGAACGGAGTGGAGATGGCCAGGTTGCTGCGCGCCGCCGGGTCCTCGTCGCGGCTGGGCGGCTGATTCGGATCGTAGCGCGGATAATTTGCCATCGCCAGAATTTCGCCGGTGTAGGGATTCATGGCCACAACCGAGCCCGTGCGCGCGTGGGTGGCCGCAATGGCCTTGTCGAGTTGGCGCTCGGCGTCATATTGCAGGTTCGGGTCGATGCTCAGCGTCAGGTCCGCACCGGCTTCGGGAGCCTGGGTGACGAAAGACTCGTAGGGCGTCTGGTGCGCGTCGGTCAATACGCGGGCCACGCCCGGACGCCCGGCCAGATCCTCTTCGAAGGCGCTCTCGATTCCCGCGCTGCCCCTTTCCGTGTCGCTGTCGTCGGTGTGGCCCATACCGCCGACCACGTGTGCGGCCAGGGTTCCCTTCGGGTAAAATCGCTTCAGTTCCGTGCGGAACTCGACATACGGGAGCTTCAGCCGGCGGACGCGTTCCGCCGTTTCCGCATCCTGTTTCCGTGCGATCCACGTGAAGTGGCTGCCCCGCGCCTTATAGGCGGCCAGCTTTTGGTACAGCGGATCGCGCTGTTGCTTCAACGCGTGGGCCAGCCGGGCCGCCGCGATTTTCAGGTCGGGAATCTTCTGAGGATCGACGGCGATCGAGTCTGCCGGGAGCGTCTTGGCAAGCGGCTGGCCCGTCCGGTCCAGGATGCTGCCTCGCAGCGCCTGCACTTGGATCGTCTTTTGCTGCTGCTGCTGGGCCAGGCGAAGCAGTTCGTCGTGGCGGATGACCTGAAGCCAGATCAGCCGGCCGAAAATGGCCCCTGCCCACGCCAGCAGCGCCCAAAGCAACCATCGAAGGCGCTGCGCTGTGGGAGGGAGGGGCATGGCACGTCCTTTTTCGGGATTACTTCCCGCGTGCTTCCGGCCGCGGGCTCACAGCCGGATCGCCGGCGTTCTGAGCTACTTGCACGTCCGGCTTGCCATCGAGATACACGACGGTCTGCGGCGCCGGATCGACAAACTGCTGCATCCGCGCCAGTTCTTCCATGCGGGCAGGCGATAACAATTTCGCTTCTTCCAGTTCCAGCGACGCCCTTTCGTTTTGGAGACGCACGGTCTCCTGGCGCAAGGCTTGAATCTGGCGGCCCGCCACCAGGCTGTAGGCACTCGGCAGCAAAACGCCGATCAACAGCGCCGCCGCGGCCACTACCGAGCCGATCAGCTTCCAGCAGTCCTGGCGCGCTTGCGGATCGGCCGCGCGAACCACGCGGCTGTTATCGATCCGCTTGACGTAAAAATAAATATCCTCGTTGGCGAACGGGGGCACCGGTGCATGCGCCCCGGCGGCGGGCAAAGCCGCCGTCTGATCCACTCCGCTCTCAAAAATCTTGTCCAGTACAGTCGCTAGCGTTGCCATCTTGCCCGACCCTGATTCCCTCTCTACAGCAACCCCATCTTCACAACAGCTCCAGGGCGCGTAGCTTGGCGCTGCGTGACGGCGGATTGTTCCGAATTTCTTCTTCCGTGGGCCTTACGACGTGCCGGGTGAGCAAGCGCGCTCGCCCCGTCTGCGCCATGGCCTGAAAACTCTGTTTGACCTTGCGGTCCTCCAGCGACATGAAGGTAACGATCACCGCGCGCCCCCCGGGCTTTACCAGGCTCGGGAGCGACGCCAGCAGCGCGTCGAGCTCCTCCATTTCGCGATTCACAGCGATGCGCAGCGCCATGAACGTGCGCGTCGCGGGATGAATTTTTTCCGTGCGGGGCACGACCTCTTCGATCAGCTTGGCCAACTGACCGGTCGTCTGTAAGGGGCGTGCCCGCACGATTGCTCTGGCTATCCTTCGGCTCCTCCTTTCCTCGCCCAGCCTGTAGATCAGGTCGGCGAGCTGCTTTTCTGATTCGAAATTCACAATGTCGGCGGCGGTCCCCGGCATGTCGCGCCCCATGCGCATGTCCAGAGGACCATCCGCCATGAGCGAGAACCCCCTCCCACTCTCGGTTAGCTGGTAACGCGAAACTCCCAGGTCTGCGAGCAGTCCGTCCAGTTGTGAAACCCCTTCTGCCGTCAGCCTCTCTCCCAGCCGCGAGAACAAACTCTGATGAAAACGGATGCGCGAGGAAACATCCCATGTGTTGGCCTTGGCCAGCTCCAGACTCTCCGCATCGCGGTCGCAGGCCAGTACGAACCCGCGGCCGCCCATTTCCGCAAGCCGCCGCGCGATCGCCCCGGTATGCCCGCCCAAGCCCGCGGTTGCGTCCAGATACACGCCGTCCGGCTTGAGCGCCAGGTATTCCAGACACTCGTGCAACATGACCGGCGTGTGCATACATGGTTACTTCAGTCCCAGTTTCTCCAGCGTTTTCAGGTCGTCCGCCTGGTTGGCCTGCGCGAGCTGCATCCGCTCTTCGTAAATCTTGCGGGTGACGACGTTGATCCGGCCCTGGTACACGTCCAGCCACACCGGCTGTTTTTCGAGGCCCAGAGTTTCGCGCAGCTTGGCGGGCAGCAGCACCCGGCCCGACTTGTCGATCTCCGCATCGCCGCCGTACACTTTCGCCAGAAACGCCAGCCGCTCGGCCGCCGCCGCGTTCTCTCCCGCGTTCTGAAACAGTTCTTCGTTGACTTTCCACACCGCTAGCGGGTAAATTCGAGCCTGACGCTGATCGAACGTCGTAATGAAAACTTTGGTGACCTTGAGCGCTTCCAGATACTCCAGAAAGTCGGCCGGCAGTTTGAGCCGGCCCTTCTCGTCGACGCTCGCCTGGGCGATCGAGTGGGGAGGCTCCGCCGCGACTGGTAGGTTGTGCTGCGCATTCGCCATTTTGTGCCACTTCAGCCCACATTAGGCCACTGGAGTTGAGTGTAAACCGGGCTCTGATTGATTTGCAAGAGAAATTATTGCAGCGGAACGGCTTACTCCGTTTCTTCGCCTCTGTTTCCCTTATTCAGTGAGAGGGAGTGGGTGAGATCGAGAAGGAAAACTTCATGTCGTTCTCGGTCCCGATCAGTCCAAGGGCAGCTTTGGGAGGCTTCAATCCGTAATCGGTGAGGCGCACGACGGCGCTGCCGGTGAAACGCGGACCTTGTTCCAGGGAGATGCGCACGAGCGATGGCCTAGCGATGCCGCGAATCGTCAGAGTGCCGCGCACTTCAAAATGCGAGGAGTCGAGCGCGCGGACTTCCGTGGATTGGAATTGGATCTCGGGATACTTGTTGGCGGCGAGCATGTCGTTGCGCGCGTATTCCTGCACGCTCTTGAAATCGTTCGCACTGAGCCAGGTGTCGGTCAGCTGGATGTCCTTAGCCGAAATGCTTACGCTTACGCTCGAGTTTTCCGGATGCTGCTCATCGTAGTCGAGCGTTCCGCTGTACTGGGGGAACACAAACACGTGGGTTTTGCCGCGATACAAGCCGGTCTTTGCGACCCGCAGTTCGAGCTTGCTGGAATCGTTCGGCTGGATTTCGTAATGCTGAACCTGGCCCAAGGCAATCGGAATCAGCCCCAGCGCCGCTATCAGTAGTTTGTTCATCCTGCCTGACCTTATGCAGGCGATAGCCTGATCTATTCCACAAGAGGCTCCAGCCTGGAGGGCACAGCGGTTTTCCGCGTCGCGCGCGGTTCCAGTTTAGGTGGACGCCGGCCATGCCGGGCGGCTCCGCGGACCGCCACGTACGACAGTTCCCGGGCGCTTCGCGCGCAGCGCAGCATCAATCCACCCCGGCTCCTGTCGCCGCGGCCGATAAACTCTTCCGGGAAGAGAAGCCTCTCTTCAAAAATGTCCAGCAGCGGCGCCGTGTACTTTTCGGTAGCGATGCTGCCGAGCAGGACGTAACGGCAATCCGGTCCCGCCTGCCGGTTGAGCCGCATGGCGGCCGCACGGAACGGATCGCAGTAGGCAGCGTTCGCGGCGTCCACCGTGACTTTGGCCACGGCGCGAATCTGGTCCCGATTGAACCGCGCGCCGGTGGGAACCAGGCCGATGCCTGGAACGATCACCAGAGCATGCGGAATCTCCGCGGGCGGGCCGCCGAATGCCTCAGGCCAGCTTTCCGCGAAAATAGAGTCCGCTGATGAAGGCGTAGACTTCGCCGAGCGTAGCCGCTCCGCTCCGCAGCCGGAGAGCCAGCTCAAATTCGGCCTCCTCGCGCAGGAGCAGAAGCGAACGCGGTCCGCCGATCCGTGCGGGCGATAGGAGAAACACGCGCGGGAAAGCCGGGCGGCTGAAGCAGACTTGCGCAGCAGCGCTGGTGACGATTTGGCCCGGACTTGCACTTGATCCATGCGGCATTGCGCGGGCGCTTTGTCTGGACGCCACCTTACCAGTTTAGTGCCGCGGAATCGGCGCAGTACTGGAGCAGATCGCGCTTCGACGCCACTTCACTCGGGATGATGGCTGCCGGCGGCGTCCCGTTTCCGCGGGGAAACGGTCCTTCCTCTCTGCGGATCAAATCGTTGTGCGAGGCTTGACGTGTATCTGCTGTTTCCTACTAAGCGCCGCGATGGGGACCGCGCAAGACCTCGCATACGAGGGACAGAAGATCGTTTCTGTTGCTTACGATCCTCCGTCCCAGCCGCTGACTTCCGAGGAACTGCGAGAACGGGACCTTCTGAAACCAGGCGGGACGTTCCATGCAGCCGACGCTGCTTCCACCATCGATCGCCTCTTTGAGACGGGCCGTTACAGCGACATTCAAATTGGAGCGGAGCCTGTCGCGGGCGGCCTCGCGGTTTGCGTGATCACCGAGCCGGTCTGGTTCGTAGGCGATGTTTCCGTGAAGGGAAAAGTTTCCGCGCCTCCGGAGCGGGAACAATACATCGGCGTGGCGGGGTTGCATTTGGGAGCGCCGCTGCGATCCGAGGATCTCGACCGCGCGGAGCAAAATCTGCACCGGCTGTTGCAGAACAACGGATTCTACGAGCACAAGCTTCGCGTGGAAACGGTCGATCGACCGGAGATACAGCAGCGCGACATTCGTTTCGTGGTCGACCTCGGGCCTCGCGCGAAATACACCATCCCCGAAATCACGGGAGAAGCGCTGTTGCCGGCAGACACGATCGTGCGCGCCACAGGATGGCGCATGAGGTTCATCGGGTTGTGGCGCAAGGTCACGCAGGATCGCACGCGGAACGGCGTCGCGGGAATTCTCAAGCGCTATGCCAAGGACAAACGTCTGACCGCTGAAGCCAGGATCGCGGGCCGGGATTACGACCCCGAGACGCGCCGCATGAAGCCGACTCTGGAACTTCAGCCCGGGCCCACGGTGGACGTGCGCGCCGTGGAAGGGAAGGTATCGAACCGGGTACTCCAGAAGTATGTCCCGGTTTTCGAGGAGCAGAAGGTATACCGGGATCTGCTGGTGGAAGGCGCGAACCATCTGCGCGATTATCTCCAGTCAAAGGGTTACTTCGATGCGGAGGTCGATTTTCGCGAACGCCAGGAAGGCGCGGACCATCTGATTATCGAGTACGTGGTGGTGCAGGGCGAACTGCACAAATTGGTTCGTGTAGACATCGAAGGCAACCGTTACTTCCCGGAAGAAGACCTACGAGAACGCATGTTTCTGCGGCCGAGCGGCCTGATCCGGTTTCGCCATGGCCGGTACAGCACCTTGTTCGTGCGGCGCGACGAAGAATCCATCGCCAATCTTTACAAGTCGAACGGTTTCCGCGACGTGAAGGTGACGTCTTTTCTCGATAACGATTATCGCGGCAAGCAGGGAGACGTCGCGATCACACTCCGCGTGGACGAGGGTCCGCAATGGTTCGTATCCAAAATCTCCCTTGAGGGATTCGCAAGCCTCTCGGCCGGCGACCTGCGGAATCGCCTTGCCTCGGTGGAAGGGCAGCCCTTCAGCGAAGTGAGTATCGCCGCCGACCGCAGCCTCATTTTGACCGAGTATCACGAGGCTGGTTTCCCCGATGCCGCGTTTCAATGGGGCTCGGAGCCGGCCGAGGAACCGAATCGCGTGAAGCTTACCTATCAGGTCACCGAAGGAAGGCGGCAAACGATCCGCAGCGTCGTGCTGACGGGAATTGCGACAACGCGCCGCAGCCTGGTGGAGCGGAATCTTCCGTTGAAGGCGGGCGAACCGCTTTCGCTCGTGGCGATGGCCGACGCCCAGCGGAGGCTGTATCAATTGGGCATTTTCAGCAAGATCGATATGGCGATCCAGAATCCCGATGGTGTTACGGACAGCAAGTACGTGCTCTACGATTTTCACGAAGCGAGCCGGTACAGCCTGGCGTTTGGCGGCGGCGCCGAAGTCGCCCGATTCGGAGGAACCTCGACGGACCTCAGCACGCCCGCGGGCGCTACCGGGTTCAGTCCCCGCGCCTCTGTGGATGTCAGCCGCCTGAACTTTCTCGGGTTGGGGCACACGATCTCCTTGCGAGGCCGCGTTTCGAATCTGGAGCAAATGACTTCGTTCAACTATCTCGCGCCGCGGTTTCGAAACGTGGAGGGGCGGAATATCACGTTCACGGCTCTCTACGACGTCTCCCGCGACGTGCGGACGTTTTCGTCGCGGCGCGAAGAGGCATCCCTACAAATCTCGCAGCAGCTTTCCAAGCCCAGCAATATCCTGGTGCGCTTCGCATACCGGCGCGTGAGCACCAGTGACGTGGTGATTCCCGCGCTGCTGGTTCCGCAGCTGCTGCAACCCGCGCGAATCGGCATGCTTTCGGTCAGCTACGTGCAGGACCGCCGCGACGACAAGGCCGAGCCGCACCGCGGCGTATTCAATACCGTGGATCTCGGACTTTCGGCGGGGGCGTTCGGATCCACGCGCAGTTTCGGCCGCGGCCTGGCGCGCAGCGCGAGTTATCATCCGTTGACGCGGAATGTGGTGCTGGCGCGCGAAACCACTGTGGGAATCATCGAACCCTTCCGCGTCCCCACCGGATTCACCAGTGACACTGCCATCCCGCTGCCGGAGCGTTTTTTCGGAGGCGGCGGCATTACACATCGCGGATTCCCCGAGAATCAGGCCGGCCCGAGAGATATTGGCGCTCCGCAGGGTCCGGGAGCAAGCGCCTCCGAGCCCACTGGATTCCCGCTGGGCGGCAACGCGGTTCTGTTCAACACCGTCGAGCTGCGGTTTCCGCTGATCGGGGAGAATATCGGCGGCGTTGTGTTCCACGATGCGGGCAACGTGTATCGCGATGCCCGGCACATATCGTTTCGCTACCGCCAGAAAGATCCGGCGGACTTTGACTATATGGTTCAAGCGGCAGGGTTCGGAGTCCGCTATCGCACACCTTTGGGGCCCGTACGCGTCGATCTGGCCTACAGTATCAACCCGCCGAGCTACTACGGTTTCAAAGGTTCGATTCAGGAATTACTGGCCTGTGGTCCGGGCAGCACCAGTGCCGCATGTCATCCGCAACTGAACCAGATCAGTCATTTTCAATTTTTCTTTTCCATAGGGCAGACGTTTTGATGTGCGCCAAAGCGATCTTGGGCCTTGCGTTGTGCCTGGGAATCGGCCGGGCGGGCATCGTCGACAGGATCGCCGTCATTGTAGACGGGCAGGCGATCAAGCAGAGCGACATTCAGACCGAGGTCCGTGTAACGGATTTCCTGAACCACGCGAAGCTTGACCTGAGCCTCGCAGCGCAAAAGGAGGCCGTCAACCGCCTGATCGATCAAAAGCTGATCCGGAAGGCCATGGAGAACGGCATTTACCCGGTGCCGGCTCCCGAGGAAGCCGAGCCGCTGCTGGAGCAAATAAGAAAGCGTTACCCCGACGATGCAGCGTACCGGCGTGCGCTGGCGTCCTACGGCATCGATGAGGCAGTGCTGAGGGAACACCTGCTGTGGCAGATAACCGTGCTGCGGTTCCTCAGCCTGCGATTTCCGCCCGCGGCGGCGACTGAGGCTGCGGCCAACGAAGAGGAACCCAACCAGCAGTTTTTTGCGTGGCTCGACCAGTCGCGCAAAGATACCCGGATCGAATTCAAACAGGAGGATCTGAAATGACGCCGCGGCAAAAAAGACTCATCGCTGTGATTTTCGCTTCCCTCGTTGGATTGGCGCTGGTGCTGGTGATAGCGGGAATCTGGATTTCGCAGACCGGTTGGTTCCGCGACTTCGTTCGGGAAAAGATCGTCCAAGCCGTAGAAGATTCCACGGGCGGGCGCGTGGAAGCCGGCCAGTTCCGGTTCGACTGGCGTGGTCTCCGCGTGGAGATTCAGGATTTCGTTCTTCACGGGACGGAATCCGCTGACGAGGCGCCCTTATTTCGGGCACAGAGCCTCACCGTGGTGCTCAAGTTGCTTTCGCTGGCCGACCGCAAGGCGGTCGATATCGCTTCTCTTTTTGTGCAGCAGCCGCAAGCGAATCTCATCGTCTACCCGGACGGGCGCACCAATGTTCCCGAACCGAAGATCCGGCGTCAGAGCGATAAGAGCGCGCTCGAGACGGTCGTGAATCTGGCGATCGGCCGTTTCTCGGTGCAGAACGGACTGCTGCGTTTCGCGGATCGGAACATTCCATTTTCGGCGCAAGGCGAAAACTTCAACGTCCAGTTGCGCTACGACATGGTTCCGCAGCAGTACCGGGGCCAGATCACGATGGATCCCTTGTTCGTGCAGTACGCGCGGAACAGCCGGGAAAATGTGAAGGTAGATCTGAACGTGATTCTGGGCAAGGATCGAATCGAGCTGCGCAGCGCCGCCTTGGCCACGCAAAACTCGAACCTCCAGATCCGCGGAACCTTGCAGGATCTGAAGTCGCCGGAGATCTCGGCTCGTGTGGACGGCCGCATCGATTTGGGTGAAGTAAAACAGATGCTCGGGCAAACCTTCCCGGTCTCGCTTCCAAGCGGGTCGCCGCGCGTGCTTGAAACGCAGATCGAGGCGAGCCTGGGTCCGCAGGCGTTCCGGGTAGCCTCCGCGCGAATTACGCTGGGCAAATCTTTCCTCGAGGCTTCTGGGAATTTCCGGAACACGAAGCTGGAAAACGGATCCGCACAGTTCCGCGCCGACTTCGTGCTTGCGGAGCTCGCGCGCATGCTGGACCCCTCTCTGGATGCAAGCGGCGATCTGGAAATCGGCGGCCGGGCCCGGTTGAACGGCGTCCCGGACTATCGTATCGACGCCGCGCTGGCTGCCCGCAACGTCGCGGTGCATCGCGGCGACATGCACCTGACGGACATCAACGTGAGCTCCCGCATCGCCGCGGATCCGCGCCTGGTGGATTTCAATCCCCTGGTGGTGCAGATCGGACCCGGGCAGGTGCGCGGAAGCGCCGAGCTCCGGAACATGCGGCAGTACCGCGCCCATCTCAATCTCAGCCGCATGAACGTTCAAGAGCTGCTCCATGCTCTGAAATCGCGGCGGGTGGGGTACGCCGCCGTGCTCTCGGGACCAATCACAGCCGCAGGAGATTTGCAGGTTTCCGACTCCTGGAAAGCCACGGCGCGGCTGAACATCACTCCTGGAGGACAAGGCGTGCCCGTCTCCGGAAATCTCAATGTGGATTACGATGCGCCGGGAAACACCGTGATCGTCCGAAACTCCTATATCGCGCTTCCGGCAAGCCGCCTGGACGTTTCAGGAACCCTGGGAACACAAGTGGAGGTTCATCTGGTTTCGCGCAATCTGGAAGACTTCCGGCCCGCGATGAGCCTTGCGACGAATTCTCCGGCGCGGCTTCCGATCCAGATCGAACCGGGAGGCTCCGCCAGAATCGACGCCAGCGTCGCGGGGCGTCTGGACAATCCAACGATCGCCGCACGCGTTGCGGTAAACCGGTTCCGCGCCGATCAACGGCACTTCGATCAACTGGCGCTGCTTCTCAACGCTTCCAGCAGCCGTGCGACGGTGACCAATGCGTCGCTTCAGCGTGGAACGCTGGCAGCGAATTTCCAGGGTTCCGTGGGTCTGGACCGCTGGTCGGTGAAGCCGACGGCTCCGCTGTCGGCGAACGCGACGATTCAGAACGGAGACGTGCAGGACATTCTGGCGTTTGCCGGCAAAAGCAGCCTGCCGCTCAGCGGGCAGCTCACGCTGGACGCCAGCGTCGGGGGTACCGCCGGCGATCCACAAGGCAGCGGGCGGCTGCTCGTCGCAAACGGGATGGCGTATGGCGAGCCCCTGAACCTGGTCCAGGGGCAAGTCGACTACGGCGCTCAGAGTATCCGGATTCCCTCGCTCCGGCTGGTCTCAGGAGAGGCGCAGGCGAATCTGAGCGCCACATTTCAGCATCCGCCGGAGAAATTTTCGGAAGGGGAGATCCAGGTTCACCTCAATACAAACCAGGTGGCGCTTTCGCGCCTGAAGGCGATCCAGACGCGCGGGTACGGCCTCGACGGCAACGTCCAGATAAATCTGGACGCGCAGCTCAACCTCAATCCGCTGGCGCAGCCTTCCTGTGTGCAGCTCGTGTCGGCCAACGGAACGATCGACGCTCGCCGACTCCGGCGTCAGGGCCGCAATCTGGGCGACCTGGCGGGACGAATCCAGACTCACGGAAGCAAACTGGATTTCCGGTTAAATTCCGACTTCGCGGGATCGAAAATCGACGCGAATGGCGAAACCGATCTCAGCCGGAACTACGAAACCACAGCGAGCCTGAACGTGCAGGTATTGCCGATTCCGGAATTGCTGGCGCTGGCGGGGAGAGAAGACTTGGCTACGCGCGGGCTGCTCTCGCTTCAGGGCGACGTAGCCGGCACTCTGAGCGAACCGCGCGCCAATCTCGACATCAATCTGGCGAACGCGGTCGTCGAGCGGCAGACTCTGGACCGGTTCACCGCTCACGTCGCGTATTCGAACGCTCTGGTGGAACTGAACCATGCCGTTCTTCAAGTGGGATCAAGCCGGGTGAATTTTGCGGGCACATTCTCGCACCCGGCTAACGACTTCTCCCACGGCGACCTGCGGATCCATGCGGAGAGCACGCCCATCCAGCTCGCTCAGGTGGCGTACGTGCAGCAGGCGAGACCGGGGATCGATGGAACCGTTCAGCTTTTGCTGGACGCGGCCGCAAAGCTCCAGCCGCCGGGAACTCCCGCGCGCATGTCGGTTTCTAACCTGAGCCTCCGCGCGTCCCTTGCCGGGCTGCGCGCCGCGGGGCGCGACTTCGGGGGATTTACCGTGAACGCCAGTGGAACGGGATCTTCCGTGACCGGGAACCTTGAATCGAACCTGGCCCAGTCTTCGATCCAGGCGAATTTCCGGGGCGATCTGAGCGGGGATTATCCCGTCAGCGGAGAGCTAAGTTTTTCCGGAATCCGCTATGCGAACTTCGCAGGCCTGTTTCGCCGTCAGGATGGGCAGCCCGAATTCGACGCGCTTCTGGAAGGCAGCGCAAAGTTTTCCGGCCCTGCGTTGAAACCGGAAAATCTCATGGGAAGCGCCGATCTCACCAAGGCCGAGTTCTACACCACCGCGCGCGCGCAGCCGGGCGGGAACGCACCGCTGCTGGCGCTTCAGAATGACGGACCGGTCAGCGTTGTTGCGGACCGGTGGAACGTGCGCATCAAACAGGCGCGGTGGACTGGTCCATCGACCCAGTTGGCAGTGAGCGGGAACGTGATGCTTCGGCCGCCCACGCTGAACCTGAACGTGAACGCCGACGCCGATCTGGGACTTCTGCACCGGATTCGGCAGGACATCAGTTCAGAGGGGCACATTCAGGTGCACGCATCCGTGAAAGGCGCGCTCTCCGCTCCGCAGGCGACGGGGAGAGTAGAGCTGCGCGACGCGGCGTTCCAGATGGAGACGATGCCGAATGGAATTTCCAAAGGCAACGGCGTGATCCTGCTCGCGGGAACCACCGCGACGATTCAGTCCTTGACGGCCGAATCCGGGGGAGGCCGCCTGACCGTCGAAGGCGCATTCACGCGGGTGGACGGGAACATGGCTTACAATTTTGGGCTGCGCGCGAACCGGGTGCAGATCCGCACCGAGTCCGGCGCCAGTGCTGGCGTCAACGCGAATATCAAGCTCAACGGGACGCAGCGTTCCGGCGTGGTATCCGGCAATGTGACTATTCGCGAAATGAAGTTTACGCCGCGGACGGACCTCGGCACGATGCTGGCGTCAACGGCAAATCCGCCCTCGACGCCTGCCGCACCGAGAGGATTTTTGGCCACGACGCGTCTGGACGTGAGCATCAGGACCGCGCCTGCCGCCAGCTTCGAAAGCGTGTACACCACGAGTCTGGATGCGAATGCCGATTTGAGCCTGAGGGGAACCCTGGCGAATCCCGGGATGCTCGGACGCGTCACGATCTCAAGCGGCGAGCTTGTGTTCTTCGGCACGAAATACAAGGTGGACAGCGGAAGCGTCTCCTTCTTCAACCCCAGCCGGATCGAGCCCGTCGTGGACGTGAACCTGGTGACATCGACGCGCGGCGTGCAGGTGACCCTCAACGTGACCGGACCCGCCGACCGTCTCAATTTGGCTTACCAGTCCGACCCGCCGCTCCAGTTTTCCGAAATCGTGGGCTTGCTGGCCGCTGGCAAAATGCCGACGTCCGACCCGGTTCTGCTGGCAAACCAGCCGCCCACGCCGCCTCAGAATTTCCAGCAGATGGGCGAGTCGGCGATCCTCAGCAAGGCCGTGGCGAATCCGGTCGCGGGCCAGCTCAAGCGCGTCTTCGGAGTGAGCGAGCTCAAAATCGATCCGACGTTTACCGGCGGATCCGCGCTGCCCCAAGCCCGGCTGACTCTGCAACAGCAGATCACGTCCCAATTGAGCTTCACTTATATCACCGACTTCTCCAGCGCGGATTCGCAGATCCTGCGCGCGGAGTGGGCGCTCAACCCGCGATGGTCGGCGATCGCCACGCGCGAGATCAACGGGCTGGTTTCGATCGATCTGTTCTATAAGCGGCGCCTTCACTGAAAGCCGCGAAGCGATCAGTTCTCCGTGGGAGTCTTGCGGGCTTCTTCGACCACCAGCATGTCAAGCGACTCCTTGCGCGGATCCAGCCGCAACCCGAGCTTTTGCAGCGCATCGAACAGTGAAGCGGGAGGGCCGACGTCCATCAAGCGCAGAGCCTGCGGCGGCAGCACGACGCCCGCGGCGACCGCGGCGTGGATCAGCATGTTCTGATAGTCTTCCGGGGTAACCTCCAAGGCGAAGTCATACGCCCCGGTGAGCTTGGTCATGTCCACGATCGGCCGGTCCACGAAGCGTTCAAGGTTCCCTGCCAATGCCTGCATGTCGAGCTTCTTCGCTTCGAAGCGGTTGTTGCCGAAAGTGTAAGAGGCTCCGCGGCCGAGATTGACCGAGACGCCCTGCGATGAGCCCGCGCCCGTTACTGTTACTCCGGCTCTCGGATCGGCCTCAGCGGGATCCAGGACGACTGGCTGCATCTTGAGTCCGTCTTTGGCGACTTCGAGCGCATAGGCGGGAAAATCTTTCTTTTCCCGACGCAGTTTCAGTCCGAAGCGCTCTGCCAGCAGCGCCTGCATCATTTCCGGAATTTGGTCTCGCGTGGTTCCAGGCGGCAGCGTTGCCGCGATGTTGAATCGTTCCGAACTGATCCAGTCGGGACCGGTGATCTGGTACACGCGGACCCGATATGCGGCGCCGATGTAGTCCTTAAGGGTTAGGGCCGTCCAGCGGACCTGCGCTCCGTCGATGCGGACGCCGGCGGCGACTTGCCCCTGGGTCACGTCGCCGGCGGGCCGGATGGTGGCAACTTCGAATTCGGGCCGGGGAGAATTCTGGGCGAAAACTGCAGCGGTGCTCAACACCGCGCATACGATCTGGCTTCCTGGTTTCATAGCAAGTACGGTAGCGCGCTTTGAGGCAACCGGCGTCTGTTATTCGGCTGGTTGCGCGTCGCTGCCGGTAAACGCCGCGCCGCGGCTGCTCACCGGCGCAGGGCCGTGCTCACCGTGCGCCCGCCGGGAACCACTCGGATGGCTTTCGCATCCAATTCCAAGGCGGAGCGATTTAGAGTAAGGATTTGGGCTTTTGGATGCCGGCTGGAAAACAAAAATCGCGGCTGCGCAGTGCGAAAAACCGCAAGTCCGGCGGCCGCGGACGCCGGAACTGGGTCGCGAGCGTGAAGACGGTGTCCACGTTCCCTCCGGAGGGCCTGTTTACAAAGGACGCCGCGACCATCGCGAAAACGCTCGCCTCTCCGGAAGTTTCTCCGAAAGGTCCGACCTCGGGTCTGCGGATGCTGTTGTATTTCATCAATCGCGGCGGAAAGGGCCTAAGCAAGCAGCGGCGAAAGGAATTAGAGAAGGCGAAGGCGTTGCTCTCCGAGCGCATCCATCAGGAAAAGGAACGAAGCGCGTGACCTTTATCGTCCCACGGCACCGTCCGGCGCCTGGCGCTGTGGCGGATCGCCGCGGGCGGCTTTCGCGACATCGCCGCCGCTGGCCCGGGCGATATCGGCGAGGAGTCTTTGGGATATGGCGGAGCGAGGTTTCCGGGCGGTGATGTCATCGGCGCTGGCATATCCATCCCGATGCTTGATCAGAAGCCACTTTGCGCCTTGTGCGCCATCCAGCCCGGCCCGCACCAGGGCCCAGGATCCCCGAAGCTTGGTTCCGTAGAGAGAAAACTTCAGTCGACCGGCGCGAAGGGCTGCATTGACATCCGGAACCTCTGGGACCCAGTATCCGCGATCCCAAATCATCACCGTTCCGCCGCCGTATTCTCCTTCCGGAATCACACCCTCAAAGGCGCCATATTCCAGCGGATGATCTTCCACGGCCATCGCCAGTCGCTTCACGGAGGGGTCCAGCGAGGGTCCTTTGGGAATCGCCCAGGAAAGCAGCACGCCGTTCCATTCCAGGCGAAAGTCGTAGTGCAAGTGGCTGGCCTGATGTTTGTGGACCACAAACAACAACTCCCCTCGAGATGCTTTGCCGCGGGAATCCGCGCCGCCGCGAGGTTCGGAGGACACACGGAAGTCTCGCTTCTGGCGGTATTTCGCTAAACCCATGCACGTTCCTGTGCATGCGATGTTCCATTCCCGTCCGTTGCGGTCCACGTTCGGTGGACGCATGCGAGATTGGGTATCCCGTTGGTTGCTGTATCCTGGATTTTTGTGAGCTCAGAATTCGATTTGGACGCTTATCTGGCGCGCATCGGCTACACCGGGCCACGCTCGGCCACGATGCGCACGCTGGAAGCGGTGCACGCCCTCCATCCGGACGTTATCCCTTTCGAGAATCTGAATCCGCTGCTGGGATGGCCTGTCTGGTTGGATCTCGCGTCGCTCCAGGCGAAGCTCGTCAGCGGCGGACGGGGCGGATGGTGTTTTGAGCACAACACGCTGTTCCGGCATGCGCTCGAAGCGATGGGGTTCTCCGTCACCAGTTTGGCAGCGCGCGTGTTGTGGAACGCCCCTCCCAATCACGGGATTGGCCCGCGCAGCCACATGCTGCTGCTGGTCGATCTGGAGGGCGGCCGCTACATCGCCGACGTCGGTTTCGGCGGCAACGTGCTCAGCGCGCCGCTGCGCCTGGAACCACACACGATCCAAGCCACGCCGCACGAGCCGCATCGGCTCGTTCCGATCGAACACGGGTTCGTTCTGGAGGCGTGCTTGGATGGCCAGTGGAAGCCCTTATACCGCTTCACTCTCGAACCGCAATTTCCGTCCGATTACGAAGTGTCCAACTGGTATTTGTGCCACCATCCCAGTTCTTTCTTTCGCCAGATGCTGATGAGCGCGCGTGTGACTCCCGAAGGCCGCTACGCGCTACGCAACAACCGGCTTGCGATCCACCGCAAGAGCGGGACTGAGAAACGTTTTCTGGCGAACGCGGCAAGCCTGCGCGCCTCGCTCGAGAACGATTTCGGTCTGAACTTGCCGGATTCTCCGGAACTCGAAAGCGTTCTGGAGCGGATCAGCCAGACGCCGCCGGACGCTTAGGCGCTCCTGAGCGCCGCGAGGACGCGGGCCGGCGTGAACGGGAACTGCTTCATCCGCACTCCCGTGGCATCGAAGAAGGCGTTCGCAATCGCGGCTGCCGCGGCCGCCATGACCTCTTCGCCCGCGCCTGTCGAGCGCTGATCCAAGCGCTGCACCACAACGGCGGTGACCTCGGGACACTCGTCGAAGCGGAGAATCGGATAGCTGGCCCAATCCAGGCTGGTCACGCCGGTCTGATCAAGCTTGATTTCCTCTTTGAACATGCGGCTGGCGGTTTGCACCAATTGCCCGCCAATCTGGTTCTCGACGAATCCCGGATTCACCACCTGGCCGGCGTCGATAGCGCCGTACAGATGCTTGGCAATTACGCGGCCCGTCTGCTTATTCACCTCGATCTCGGCCACGGCGCCGCCGTAGGACGTCAGGTGCGTGCCGAGCCCGATTCCCCTTCCGGTCACCGCGTTCGATTTGGAAAGCTTCGAGGCCGCCTTGCGAGGCGTCCAGTGGGCGGCCTTGGCCGCGGCGTCGAGCACTCCGAGCCAGCGCATATCGGTTATGTTCTTGCGGCGGAACTCGTAAGGATCGGTTCCCGTGAGGTAGGCGAGCTGGTCGATGGCCTGCTCTGAGGCGAACGCGAACGAAAGATCGAGCGGCGAGCGGAGCCAGCCTCCCTTAAGGTAGGAGGTCACCGGCAGCTTGTGATTCACCAGCTTGAGATTCGGGATGTCGTACATGCCGCCGCACGTGAGGCGGTTGACGCCTTGCACGCCCATGCCCGCTCCGCCGGGCCATTCCGCCGTCGGCATGCCGATCAACTGAGCGGAGGTTTCGGTATTGCTCCAGCCATGCTGCCAACCCTGATACTCATAGGCGACGATCTTCCCGTCGCCGTCCGCCGCGGCGCGGCATTCGCCGACGTGGGCCGGGCCGTAGTTATCCCAACCGTGTTCATCCCACCGCATGAACTGCAAGCGGACCGGCTTTCCGGCGAGCTGCGATAGCAAGACCGCAGCCTGCGCGACATCGTCATAGCAACTGTGGCCGTAGGTGCCCGAGCCTTCGTAATACTGCACGCGTATCTTCTCGGCTGGCAGGCCCAGCAGCCGCGAGAGCCCGTTGCGGGTTCCGTAGACGTCCTGCGTCGAGCACATGACCAGGACGGAATCGGCTTTCACGTCGGCAACCGCGCAATTCGGTCCGAAGGGAGCATGAGCCTGATAGGGCCCCAGGCACGTCTGCGAGACCCTGTGCGACGCTCCGCTCATTCCCGCCGTGACGTTTCCGCGCTCGAGAACGACGTTTTCCACGGTTTGCGCCGCGCGCATGTGCTCGTGCAACCGGTCGCTGCCCGGAAGCGCAGGCGGCGTTTCCCAGGTGACTTTGAGCTGCTGCGCTGCGCGCACGGCGTCCCATTCCCTTTCGGCGACGACTCCAAGGAAATCGCCCTTGCGAACCACCCGCGCGCCGGGGATGGAGCGAATCGATGACTCGTCCACGGTGAGGATCTTCGCGCCGGCTGCGTACATGCGCTGTCCGCGCGGCCGGACCACGCGCCCGTGCAGCATTCCCGGTACGCGCACGTATTGCATGTACTGGTATCGCGCGCTGACTTTCGCGGGAGCATCGTTGCGCGGGATGCTGACGCCGACAACCTTGTATTGCGAGGGTTGCTTCACCGGGGCGTTTCCGGTGAACGCAACGTTGAACAGCTTGTCCCCGATCAGCTCGCCATAGGCAACCGATCTTCCGTTGCCCGAAACGACGCCCTTCGAGACGGTGAGACGGTCCACGGGTGTGTTCAGCCTGGCTGAGGCTAGTTTCAGCAGGGCCTGGCGCGCCTCCGCGGCAGCGGTGCGCACCTGGGGGCCGCCGCGGTTGATCGATGCGCTGGAATACGTCCCGCCCTGGTTGGGCGTGACGTTGGTGTCCAGCCGGACCGTCGTGATCTGGCTCATTTCGAGATCGAGCTCTTCGGCGGCGATCTGGAGCAGCGCGGTCGAAGCGCCCTGGCCGAGTTCGGCGAAACCTATATAGACGGTTGCGGTATTGTCAGGATGGATCGCGAGCCAGGTGTCTACCTGCTTGGCGTCCGGAGGACCGGGCTTGCTGCCTCGCTGTTGGGCAGACAAGCGACGGCGCAGGCTGAAGCCCACGACCAGCGCTCCGCCGGTTTTGAGAAATTCGCGCCGGATCATTTTTTCGCGGCTCATCGGGCGCCTCCCGCCATGGCAACCGACGCGCGCTGGATCGCTTTCATGATGCGCGGATATGTGCCGCAGCGGCACAGGTGTCCGTTCATCGCCGTGCGGATCTGCGACTCGGTCGGCTGCGGCGTCCTGGAGAGAAGTTCGGCGCTCTTGATGATCATGCCGCTGAAGCAGTACCCGCACTGGACGGCCTGCTCGTCGATCATCGCCTGCTGCACCGGATGGAGGTCGGGGGCCTTTGGGAGCTTGCGCTGCGCCGCGAACCAGTCCGGCAGACCTTCGAGCGTGGTTACGGGTTTATCGCCGATCGCCGACAGAGGCGTCACGCACGACCGCATTTCCGTACCGTTCACGAGCACCGAGCACGATCCGCACTGGGCCAGCCCGCAGCCGAAGCGCGGCCCCTGCAATTGCAGGTCGTTCATCAATACATAAAGAAGGGGTGTGTCGGGATCTGCGTTCACCGTCCAAACGCGCCCGTTGACCCGGATTTGCATAGGCGTGCCTCCTGGCCTGCCTGACAGCTTAACAGGTTGCCGGCGCGCCACAGGCGCTCGAATTGGGCTAGAATCAACGAGCAATTGGAAGGAGCGTGAAACATGAGTCTTGGTTGGTTCCGCTATGGCCTGGCCGCCGCCGCGGCGGTGTGCCTCGGTTCGATTTCGATGCTGGCACAGAATCAGACGACGCCGCCCTGGGCCTACGCCTTGAATCCGCCGGCGGCTCCAGGAGCGGGGCCTGCGCCGGCCGCAGCCCCCGATACCTCCGTGAAACATGTGCCCGGCAGCAGCGTGGGGCTCACGATTCCGCAGACGCGCGACCTGTTCAATCCGCCGGATTGGTATCCCGATGATCACCCTTCGATGCCCGAGGTGGTGGCGCATGGCCGCCGCCCCGATGTGCGGGCCTGCGGATACTGCCATCTGCCCAACGGACAAGGGCGTCCGGAGAACGCGAGCCTGGCCGGGCTGCCCGCCGGATACATCATCCAGCAGATGGCCGATTACAAGAACGGCCTGCGAAAGAGCTCCGAAGCGAAGATGGGCCCGCCGTCGCTCATGCTGGCGATTGGCAAGGCGGCGAATGACGCCGAGGTAAAAGCGGCGGCCGAATATTTCGCCAGCATCAAGCCCAAGCCGTGGATCCAGGTCATGGAAACCAAGATGGTTCCGAAGACGCACGTCGCCGGCTGGATGTTCGTCGAAACCGAAGGCGCCGCGAAGGGGATGGAGCCGATCGGCTCGCGCATCCTTGAAATGCCCGTGGACCTGGAGCGCACGGAACTGCGGGATTCCAAGTCCGGCTTCATCGCGTACGCGCCCGTGGGTAGTATTAAGAAGGGTGAGGCGCTTGTGACCACAGGCGGCGCAGGGAAAACGATCAAGTGCGGCATCTGCCACGGCGCGGATCTCAGGGGTATCGGCAACGTGCCGTCGATTGCGGGCCGCTCACCGAGTTACATTGCGCGGCAGCTTTACGACATCCAACAAGGCAATCGAAACGGCCCCTGGACGCAGCTCATGAAGGAGGCCGTGGCGAAGCTGACCGTCGACGATATGGTTTCGATCACGGCGTATCTGGCTTCGCGAAATCCCTAAGGAGGTCCCATGTCCCTGCTTCGAACAACGATATTGATCGCGGCTCTGGCTACGGCGGCGGCCGGGCAGGCGAAGAAACCCCAACCGTGGAAGCCTCCGCTCACTGCGGACGGGCAGCCCGATCTACAGGGAGTCTGGACCAACGCGACGATCACTCCGTTCGAACGCCCGGCCCAGCTTTCCGGGAAAGCATTCCTCACCGAAACGGAAGCCGCCGAGCTAGAAAGGCAGTCCGCTGCAACCAAAGTTGACAAGCCGCCCACCGCCGGCGATGTAGGAACCTACAACCAGGTATGGTTCGATTCGGGCACGAAAGTGGTTTCGACGCGCCAGACCTCGCTGGTGGTCGATCCGCCCGATGGACGCGTGCCGGTAAAGCCCTCAGCCGAAGCCAAGCGCGATTACGATCTGGCTCATATCGGCGATTCCTACGAGCACATGAGCGTCTGGGACCGCTGCATCACGCGCGGCAATCCCGCGCGGATGTTCCCCGCCGGATACAATAACGCGTACCAAATCGTCCAGAGCGCGAACTACATCGTGATCCTGGCGGAGATGATCCACGACGCGCGCGTGATCCCGCTGGACGGGCGTCCGCATGCTCCGGCAGAAGTGCGTAGCTGGGACGGCGATTCCCGCGGCCATTGGGAAGGCAACACCCTGGTCGTCGAAAGCACGAATTTCAACGGCAAAGGCTGGATCGCGACCAGCGCCGCCACAGGAAGGATCAAGGGCATCCGGCAGAGCGAAGCCCTGCGGGTTGTGGAACGGTTCACACGCACGGATCCGGGCACGATTCAGTACGAGGTCACCATCGACGATCCGAATGTATACACCAAGCCGTGGAAAGTCGCGATTCCGCTGACGCGCGACGCGGAATACGTCCTGTACGAGTACGCCTGTCAGGAGGGCAACGAAGCGGTCGGGAACATCCTGCGCGGGGCGCGGGCGAAGGAAGCGGAGGCTCCGCGATGAAGGAGCAAACGGTCTCGCGGCGCGGGCTGGTGACGGGCGCTTTGCTCGCGCCTGCGGCGGCGCTGGCACAGAGTTCCGATAAATCGCCGAAGCTGTGGTCCAACGAATACTGGGCGCAGAAGGGCAGCGTCAAGCTGTACCTGTTCCGCAAGCGGCTGGCGGCGCCCAAAGCCGGAGAGAAACCGCGGCCTGCGCTCCTTTTGATTCATGGCTCGTCGAATTCCAGCCGCTCCTCTTTCGATCTGGCGACTCCGGGCAAAGGCGAATACTCGGTGATGAACGTCTTCGCCAGACTCGGCTACGATGTCTGGACTATGGACCACGAAAACTACGGGCGCTCCGGGCAGACCCAGGGCAATTCGGACATCGCCAGCGGCGTCGCAGATATCAAAGCCGGGATGCAAGTGATCGCGCGCGAGACCGGACAGCAGAAAGTTCATCTGTTCGGCGAGTCTTCGGGGGCGATCCGCGCGGGCGCTTATGCGATGGCCGAACCCCAGCATGTGGACCGGCTGGTGCTGGGCGCGTTCACATATAAAGGCGAGAATTCACCGACGCTGACCGAGCGGGCCAAGAATCTGGACTCCTACCGCACGCACAACCGCCGGCTGCGCGACCGCGCCATGATCCGCAGCATCTTCACGCGCGACAAAGCGGGCACGAGCGATCCGGCGATCGCCGAATTTCTCGCGGATGAGGAGCTGAAGTTCGGCGACCAGGTTCCCACCGGCACATACCTGGACATGACCGCGAACCTGCCGCTGGTGGATCCCAAACGCGTGACTGCGCCCGTGCAACTCATCCGCGGCGAATACGATGGCATCGCCACCATGGGCGATCTGACGGATTTTTTCTCGCAGCTTCCGAGCGGCGACCGGCAATTCGTGGTTTTGCCCGGGATGGCGCATTCTGTTGTGTTCGGCATTCGCCGGCAGGCGTTCTGGCACGCGATGCACGCGTTTCTTTCCCAGGCGGCCGCGTCGTAAAGGAGCTTCTAAATGCGAAAGCTTGTAATCTTCTGCCTGCTTGTGACGGCCGCCTGTTCGCGTCCAGCCGCGCAGACGCGGCCCGAAGCTTCGGCGATGCTGTTGGAAGGCGCGACGGTCATTCCGGGAGACGGCAGCGCGCCCATAGAGAACGCGGCCATCCTGATCGAAAACGCGAAAATCGCGAGCGTCGGGAAAAAGGGCGACATCGCGGCTCTGAACGGGACCCTGCGGATCGATCTTACGGGCAAATTCGTGATGCCCGCACTGGTCGATACGCACACGCACCTCGGTTGGGCGATCATAAAGACCGGCCGCATCGACAAGGACAGCTACTCGAAAGACAACCTGATCGATCACCTGCGCCGGCTCGCCTACTACGGTGTCGCCGCGACCCAGAGCATGGGGATCGATCCCGGCGAGACTCCCTATGAGGTTCGTGCGAATCCGGCACCGGATGCCGCGCTGTTTCGTACCGCGGGTCGCGGCATGGGACGCCCGAACGCCGGACCGGGACAGCCGTACTGGAAGCCCGTTGCTTACGCCATCGACACGGAAGCCGACGGACGCAAAGCGGTGCAGGAACTGGCTGACAAGAAAGTCGATTGGGTGAAAATCTGGGTGGACGATCGGAACGGAACGGTTCCCAAGCTGACGCCGGCACTGTATCGCGCCATCATCGACGAGGCCCACAAGCATCAGCTTCGCGTGGTCGCCCACATTTACTACCTGGAAGACGCAAAGGACCTGCTGCGCGCAGGAATCGACGGTTTCGCGCACGGCGTTCGCGACCGCGAAATCGACGAGGAGTTTCTGAAGCTGATGAAGGATCGCCCGAGCGTCTTCGTGATCCCCAACCTTCCCGATATCGGGACCGGGCTGAAGGATCCGGCTTGGCTCCAGGAAACGGTGCCGGCCGCCCAGGTGAAGCGCCTGACGGATGCGTTCCACAGTCGCTCGCCTGCCGATGCCAAGAAGGCCATGGACTTCTTCGCGGTGCAGGCCCGGAATCTGAAGAAGCTCAGCGATGCAGGCGTGCGGATCGGTTTCGGCACCGATTCGGGCACAACCGTGGGCTGGACGGCTCATGAGGAACTGGCCGACATGGTCACGGCCGGAATGAGCCCGGCGCAGGTGATCACGGCGGCGACCAAGACATCCGCGGAAATCTTGAAGCTGGATCAGCTCGGCATGATCGCGCCTGGAAGAAGCGCGGATTTTATCGTGCTGGACGCGAATCCGCTGGAGAGCATCACAAATACGCGAAAGATCGCGAAGGTCTATCTGCGCGGCAAGGAAGTCGATCGCGGGGCGCTGAAATCCGGTTTCCTCGCGGGCTTTTAAGTAAACGCCCGCAAAACGGAGCGCGCGGGCAGTTTGCTTGGTTCGATTGGGGGCCCCGCGCGCCCTTTACGGGCTCTAGTCTAGCGGCGCGCAGGTCTATTATCCTGGGAGACAGATCATTTCCGGCGGAACCTTGCACGCGGGAGCCGATGAGACTTGTCCACCTGAGCTTCTTTGCCTTCTCGGTTTCGCTGCTGGCGCAGACCGCGACGCTGCGCGGCGTCATTACCGATGAATCCGGAGCCAGCGTTCCGTCCGCTACTGTTTCGGTAACTGCGGGGAACTTCACCAGGTCTACACGCACCGGCCCGAATGGCGCTTATGTGCTGACCGGCCTGCCCGCGGGCGAATATATCGTCCAGGCTTCCGCAACGAGTCTGGTTCTTCCGCAGCCGGCCCAGATCGCTCTCCGCGGGGGCGTTCGAACGCTCGATCTCAAACTGAGGATCGCCGCCACGGTGCAGCAGATCACCGTCGAGGAAAGCGCCGGCGCGCTGAGCACGGACGCGGGGAACAACGCCAGCGCGACGGTTCTCAAAGGCAAGGACCTGGATGCCCTCTCCGACAACCCGGAGGACTTACAGGCCGATCTCCAGGCGCTCGCCGGACCCGCGGCGGGCCCGGGCGGCGGGTCGATTTTCGTAGATGGATTCAGCGGCGGGCAGCTCCCTCCGAAAGATTCGATCCGCGAGATCCGCATCAATCAAAATCCGTTCTCGCCCGAGTACGACCGCCTGGGGCTGGGTCGCATCGAGATTCTTACCAAGCCAGGCACGGACAAATTCCACGGTTCGGTCGCCTACAACTACATGAACGATGTCTGGAATTCCCGCAATCCTTATGCGGCCGAAAAAGCACCCTTGCGTTTGCGGGAATTCCGGACCAATCTCACAGGGCCGCTGCATCGCCGCACTTCGTTCACGCTCGACGTTCAAAGAGATGCCGTGGACAACGGATCGATTGTGAACGCCGTGACGCTCGAACCGCAAACCTTGGCGGTGACGCCCTTCACGGCCGTGCCCGTCACCCCGCAGCGCCGCGTACTGGTTAGCCCGCGGGTGGACTATCAGCTCGACTCGAAGAACACTCTGACCATGCGCTACACATATACGCAAAGCGACATCCGGGATGCGGGCATCGGCAGCTTCGACCTGTTCTCGCGAGCATACCGCCTTCAGAACGCCGGTCACACTTTTCAGGCCACCGAAACCGCGGTATTTGGCACAACAGTCAATGAAGCGCGTTTCCAATACACACGAAGCTTCAACGAAACGATTCCGAACCTCATCAGCCCCACCGTTCAGGTTTTGGGATCGTTCAACGGCGGCGGCGCGCAAACGGGGCATGCTTTCAATATGCAGAACAACTACGAGCTTCAGAATTACACCACCGTGGTTCACGGCGGCCACATCGTCAAATTCGGAATTCGGACGCGGATCCAGAGCATCGATACGATTTCGCCGCAAAACTACAACGGGGTTTTTACCTTCGCGGGCGGGCTGGCTCCGCAACTCGACGCCAATTTCCGTCCCGTAGAGGACGCCGCGGGCCAGCCGGCGCTGATCCAGATCGAGTCGATTGAGCGATATCAGCGAACCCTGCGGTTTCAACAACTGGGATACCCGGCGGCCCAGATACGCGCGTTCGGCGGGGGCGCCAGCCAGTTCCGTATTACCGCAGGAATTCCAGGAATCGCCGGCAGCCAGAGCGACGCGGGCCTGTTCGTTGGCGATGACTGGAAAGCGCGGCCGAATCTCACATTCAGCTTCGGGCTGCGGTATGAAGCGCAAACCAATATTCACGATCGCGGCGATTGGGCTCCGCGCATCGCCCTGGCGTGGGCGCCCGGCGGCAGCGGCAAGAAGCAGCCCGCAACCGTGTTCCGCGCCGGATTCGGGATGTTTTACGATCGTTTTGCGCTGAACAATACGCTGAATGCAAGACTGTCCGACGGGATCCTCCAGCAGCAATACGTCATCACCAATCCGGATTTTTTCCCGGCGATTCCGCCGGTTTCCAGCCTGGCTGCGTTCCAGACAACACAGGTGATTCGCGCAGTGGACTCGAGCCTGCGCGCGCCCTACGTGATGCAGTCGTCGTTCACCGCCGAGCGCCAGTTATCCGCCGGGACGACGGTGGCTCTCACCTATACGAATTCGCACGGGCTGCATGCGCTGCGTTCGCTCGACATCAACGCACCGTTCCCCGGCACGGGCCTCTTCCCGTTCGGAAACCCGAACCCGCTGTTCCTGATGACTTCTTCGGGCATCTACAACCAGAACCAGGTTGCGGTGAACGTCAATGCGCGAGTGAACCGCGAGATCTCCCTGACCGGCTCTTACACCTGGAATCGCGCCCGGAGCAACACAGACGGACTCGGCACGTTCCCCGCGAACCCCTACGACGATACCGGAGAGTACGGGCCTGCCTCGAACGACATTCGCCACACGGTGAACTTGAATGGGACGATCGATACGAAGTGGGGCTTGCGGCTGAGCCCCCTATTGAGTCTGCAATCGGGCGCGCCGTTCGATATCACCACGGGGAGCGATCTGTACGGGACCACGCTCTTCAATGCCCGGCCGGGGATTGCGCGCGATCCAAACAAGCCGGGACTGATCGCAACCAGCTACGGTCTCCTGGACCCGAATCCGGCGCCGGGCGAGCCGGTCTTGCCGCGCAACTTTGGGCGGGGTCCCGGACAAATCATGGTGAATCTCCGGCTGAGCAAGACCATCGGATTTGGACCGGAGAGGGGCGGAAACGGCGAAAACCAGGGCGGCGGACCTGCCAGTAACGCTCCGCCCACATCCCGCCGCTACAATCTGTCGATTTCGATGTCAGCCAGAAACGTGCTGAACCACACCAACGCCGGCCCGATCATCGGAAACATCGCCTCGCCGCTGTTCGGACGCGCCAACCAGATGGCTGGCGGCCTCGGCGGCGGCGGATTCAATGAAAACGCCGACAATCGCCGGCTGGAAATGCAGTTGCGCCTTGCTTTCTAATCCTGCTTTGCGACCCTCCGTTGACACGCTGAAACAGGGCATCTAGAATCAGCCTGGATAGGGATCCGCAGCGAGCATCCGCGAGGAGGCAGGCATGAAACAGCTCGGTATTTTGCTGGCAATCTCGATTTCCGGGATCGCGGCCGACCAAGGCAGCGACCGGCCGGTGACGTTCACCAAAGACGTCGCGCCCATCTTGCAGCAGAAGTGCCAGGAGTGCCACCGCGCTGGATCCATGGCGCCGATGTCGCTGGTGACCTATGAAGAGGCGCGCCCCTGGGCGAAATCCATCCGCCAGCGTGTGATCACCCGGCAGATGCCGCCGTGGCACATCGACATGACGGTCGGCGTGCACAAGTTCAAGAACGACATGTCGCTTTCCGAGGACCAGATCAACACGATTGTGCGCTGGGTGGATTCGGGCGCGCCGCAGGGCGATCCCAAGGACATGCCTCCGCCGCGGGTGTGGCCCAAAGCGAACGAGTGGCAGGCCGCGAAAGAGCTGGGCGCTGAGCCCGATGTGGTGATCGCATCCACTCCGTACACCATGCCCGCCAAACATCAGGACGTCTGGTGGCGGCCGGAGGCCACGATTCCGATTACCGAACCTCGCTGGGTCCGTGCCGTCGAGGTTCGCCCGGCCACTGCCGAGGCGCGTAAGACGGTCCATCATGCGGTGGCGTATCTTGTGCAGGAAGACGCCGACGCTCCCGACGCCGGATCGACGAACGATGCCGATCGCCAGGGCGTGCTGATGGAATGGGCCATCGGGAAAGCCTACGATCTGTACCATCCCAACACCGGCAAGCTGCTTGTGCCGGGGTCGAAAATTTCCTGGGACGTGCACATTCATGCAGTGGGCGAAGAGATTCCAACGGGCGTCCAACTGGGCCTGTGGTTCTACCCGAAGGGTCAGGAGCCGAAGTATCGCACGCACCTGACCGCCTTCCCCGGCAAGACCGGGCCGAATCTCGACATTCCGCCGAACAGCGTGGTGGAAAGCCAGGGCTTCACCGTCTTGAAGCATGCGGCGATACTGGAAAACATCCAGCCGCACATGCACCTGCGCGGGAAGGCCATGGCGCTGGAAGCGATCCTGCCGGACGGCACGAACCAGTTGATCAGCTATGTGGGCAATTTCAACTTCAACTGGATGACGAACTACATCTACGACGAAGATGCCGCGCCGGTGTTGCCCAAGGGCACGGTGATCAAGGTGACTACCTGGCACGACAACACCAGCAACAATCCCCACAATCCGGATCCGGAACAGTGGGTCGGCTACGGGCATCGCACCGTGGATGAGATGGCGCACGCCTGGGTGAACGTCACTTATATTAGCGACGAAGACTATAGCGCCTGGGCGGCGAAGCACAAGCCGCCGAAGGAAACCGCGAGCCGCTAACCTTTTAGAATGAAGCTCGCGTTTCTAGTATTGCTGGTGTCGCCGGTAGTGCTGCGCGCGCAGGCGCTGCCGCTCGAACCCCCGCACGAGTCGGGCGCGAATATCACCGGAGCGTTCGAAGGGTGGTTCAAGAATCCGGACGGAAGCTTCAATCTGCTGCTGGGTTATTTCAATCGGAACACGAAGCAGGAAATCGATATTCCGATCGGCCCGAATAACCGCATCGAACCGGGCGGTCCGGATCGCGGCCAGCCCACGCACTTCCTTGCGGGGCGGCAGTGGGGGCTATTTGTAGTAAGGGTACCCGCCGATTTCGGCGGGAACAAAATCACCTGGACCATCACCGCCAACGGCAAAACCAGCACGATCCCTGCGAGCCTGCATCCGGATTACGAGATTTCTCCGCTGCGGGAGGAGGCTGTGGGCAATACTCCGCCGGTGCTCCGTTTCGAACAGAACGGACCGTCGGTCCAGGGGCCGCAGGGCATGACGGTGGAGCGCGCGGCGCGTGTCAGCAATCCCCTGACGTTGATGGTGTGGGTCACGGATGACGCCAAGTTCACCAGTTCCTCCAGCAATCGCCCCAAGAATCTCGGTGATCCGGTGAAGCTGCGCTGGACGAAGTATCGCGGGCCGGGCGCCGTCACTTTCGCTCCGGATCGTCCCAAGGTCGAAAACGGAAGCGCGACCACGACGGCGCGTTTCAGCCAGGCCGGCGAGTACGTTCTGCACCTGGTGGTGAACGACTATTCGGGCGAAGGCGGCGGCGGGTTCCAGTGCTGCTGGACCAACGGCCAGGTCAAGGTCAGCGTGAAACCCTAGCCTGGGCTGCTTGCATGCCCTTGGCCTTGAGCGCCGGCACGACCGCGGGACCCGAGAAAAACCTGGTCAGCGCCTTCGCGGCATCCGCGTTCTGGCTGTTTTTGCTGAGGCCGGCTGCAAAATTGATGTAGTGCTGCTCGCTTTCCGGCAGCGGCCCGACCAGTTGCACGCCCGGCGCCGGCAGGATTTCGCTCACCAGCGTCAGGATCATTTCCGCCGATCCGTCGGCCACGCGGGCGTTGGAGCGCTCCGAGCCCTGCTCCAGGACTGTCTTCGGTTTCATGGCATCGGCGATGCCGAACTTATCGAACATCTGAAGGATGTACTTCCGGCTCGCGCCGTTCTCCGCGAACGCCACGGATTTTGACGCAAGCAGCGTTTTCTTGAGCGCATCGGGCGTCCTGATGTCGGGTTTGGGTGCGCCCGCGCGAACTCCGACGCCGATGCCGCAGCGGGCGATTTCCATGCGCGAACCCGGATCGATGTTTCCGGCCTTGGCCAGATCATCGATTACGTCGGATGTGAGAATCGCGACATCAAACGGCGCTCCGCTTTCGATCTTGTTTTTTATGACCGAGGACGTATCGTACTCGATCATCAACGGGCGTTTCACGGCGCCCTGGGCCTGTTTCTTCAGGTCTTCGATCACGGCTTGAACGCCGTTGGAAGCCAGAACGTGTAAAGGAGCATTCTGCGCCTGGGCGAAGCAGGCCAGCCAGAACGCCGTGATTCCCGGCAGAATTCGTTTCCGCATGACGCATATTCTACTTTAGTTTCCGCGCCCAGGCGATCATGGCATCGGCCACTGCCTGCGGCTGCTCGACGATGATGGCGTGCGCGGCATGCGGGATGCGCACCACGGTCACTCGCGCTGCGCCGAACTCCTCGACCAACTCGTTTTTCGCGGACGGCGGCTTGTAGGGATCGTTGTCGCCCTGAATATCGAGCAACGGGACGTTTCCGGCCGCGTAGTATTCCTTCTGGGGCGTGGCGTCGCGCGCGATAATTTCCGCCGCGCGGACGTTCGCATGGAACCCAGCCAGCCATTGCCGCGCATCGTTTCCGGGCGCGAAAAACACGCGCTGCAAGTGCTGGAGGCGCTCGGCTTCAGGCTGACCTGGATCCGTCGCGATGGCGACCGACTTCTGGACGTCCGGGTCGGGCGTCCTTTGCGCTGCGCCGATCAGGATCACGCCGCGCACCAGCTTCGGAGAATCCACGGCCGTCATCTTGGCGACAAAGTGCCCGAATGCGTGCCCGGCGAGAATCGCCGGACCGGAGTTTTCGTGGTCGATGACCGCGGCTACATCGCGCGCGAAATCGTGCAGCGTGAGATTCTGCATCGGCCCGGAACTGCGCCCGTATCCGCGCGGCTGCGGACGCAAGACCCGGAATCCGGCTGCGGCCACGCGCGCGGCAGCCGGATCGAATTCTTCGGAATCGCGTCCCAGCGACGGGAGCATCACGATCAGCGGACCGCGCCCCTCGGCGATCACCTCGATGGCGACGTTGCCGCGGCGGATCACCGCGCGCGTTCGAGCCTGCGGAAAGACGGGAAGCACCAGAGCGAGCCCCAGCAGCAATTTCACGGCTATGAGTCTATCATTGCTGAGATGAAGCAATTCCTGCCGGCGCTGATTTTCGCAGCGATCCTGACGGCCTGTACTTCCGCACCCAGCGCGCCCAGCCAGGTGGCCCTCAAAGAAATCGGCTCCTTTCACATCGGCGGCCGCGACGTCGTGATCCGCGGCAAGCCCGTACCCAGAGTCGAATTGACGCCGGGCGTGCCCGGCAATGTCGATCCCAACGGGACCTATCCGGTCGAGCAAATGTACGTGCAATACTTCATCCCGGCGGATCCGCGCGGGCACTATCCGCTGCTGCTGTGGCACGGAGCCTGGCTGACGGGCGCGACTTGGGAAACGACTCCCGACGGCCGCGAAGGCTGGCTCCATTATTTTCTGAAGCGCGGTTGGGCGATGTATAACTCGGATGCGGTCGAGCGGGGCCGAGCAGGCTGGGCAATGTTCCCGGAGGTGTTCTCCAGCGATCCCCTGTGGCTGACGAAGGAAAACGCTTTCGAGCGATTCCGGATCGGGCAAGGCCCGGGATCCTACAACGCCGATCCGGCCAAGCGCAAAATTCTTCCGGGAAATCAGTTCCCTGTAGACGCCTACGATCAGTTCGTGAAACAGGCCGTGCCGCGCTGGACCACCAACAACGCCGCGACCATCGCCGCCTACGTCGCCGAGGTCGATAAAGTCTGTCCGTGCGTGGTAATGGTCCACTCGCAGTCAGGACGTTTCGGCGCGACGGTTGCGGAAATGCGCCCGGACAAGGTGAAAGCGCTGATCCTGATCGAGCCTTCCAACGGCGGCGATCTCCAGAAGGCAGCGAACCTGAAAAACACGCCGGTTCTAGCCGTTTTCGGGGACTATATCGAGCAGGACCCGCGCTGGTCCCGGATCCGGGAAATCGATCAGCGCTACTTTGACGCCATCCGCGCGGCGGGAGGAACCGTCGACGTCATCGATCTTCCGAAAATCGGAATTCATGGCAATTCGCACATGATCATGATGGACCGGAACTCCGACCAGGTCGCGGGGGTAATCGAGAAATGGCTGACCGATCAGGGGCTGTCGCGATAAACGAAAGCGTCACCGGGTTACTTTCTTGCCTTCCTGCGCCCGCGCGCCGGTGAGAATGCCCTCCATGCCGTAGTTGCCCTCATGGCAGGCATATTCGTACATTTCCGCTTCCACGCGCGTGGTCGGGAGCTTTGCGGTCCAGGGTTTGCCGAAGCTGGCCGGGTCGTCCACGGTGAATTCGTACAGCAGCGTGTCAGGTCCGGTGCGCGTAAACCGCTCGACCAGGCGCATCTTCTCGCTCGATCCGCGGAACGCAGTTTTATCGCTGAAGTTGGTTGTTTCCACGACCAGCGTGTTGTCTTCCCAGCGCCCGCGCGCGTCGCCCATCCATTGGCGAATGATGGGATCGATGTGCGGGCGCCCGTCGAGCGGAATAGGGCGCGCATCGTGAATCATCTCGTTCACCAGCACCACCCATCCGGGCCCCTGCACGATCTGGTAATTGGCGCTATAGTTCGCAGGCGTCATGGGAGGACCGGCGTTCGTCGCGAGCAGGCAGCGCTCCTGCAAGCTGCGGTTCTCCGGGCCGTCGAACTCGTGCCCGCGCGCCGCGGCGGCCCGATCCGCCCGCCGTTTCTGCGCTTCCGGCGTCAGCGGGGGAATTTTGCCGTCCGCCGGATCGGTGATCAGCGAAGTGCGCAGATCGGGAACCACGGAGCCGCGCTCGCGCCAGAACTCGTTATAGGCGCGGCCCACGTCGGCCGCCCCGCCGCCATCGCGGCGGTCGCCATCCACCTCGTAAATTGCTTTCTTTTGGAACGCGGCCGCTTCGGCGGGCGTCAGCGTCGCCTTGCCTGCAAACTCGGCGGGCCGCTCCAGCGGCGTGGTGGTGGCGGTGGACCAGACTCCCTGGATATCCGGCTGGCCGTCGGGCGTACGCGGCGCGCTCCAGGGTTTGCCCGATTGCGCCGAAGCGATTGCGGCGGCGATCAGAAATGGGGGTAGGGTTCTCATCGCGATGCCTCCATGCCCTTATAATTCCACCGGAGCGCGCGCTTGCCAAACGACTCCCCCAGATAAACATTGCCCTTCGAATCGGTCGCAATGCTGTGGATGTGGAAGAACTGCGCGGCGCCGTGCCCGCCATGACCGCCGAAGTAACCGAGCACCTCGAGCGTCTGCCGGTTCAGGATCTGCACTTTTTTGTTCGTTCCGTCCGGAATATAGAGGAACTGCTGCTGCGGATCGGGCGAGAACGCGAAATCGAACGTGGTACCCTCCTCGCCCGCGGTCTTGCGCTCGACGTAGGCTTCCTTCAGGTAGGTTCCGTCAGGGCGGAACACCTGGATCCGGTTGTTGCGTCGGTCCCCCACATAGACCAGGTCGTCATTGGAAATCCGCAGCGAATGCACGGTGTTGAACTGTTTCGGCCCGTCGCCTTCGAGCGTCCGGGCGTGCGATTCCTGATCGTCGGGCCGCTTGCCGTAGGCGCCCCAGTGGCGCTTGTACGCGCCCGTATCGGCGTCGAAAACGATGACGCGGCGGTTGCCGTATCCGTCCGCCACGAACACTTCGTTGGTCTTGGGATAAACCACGATGCCCGCGGGCCGGTTCAGATTTTCGGTATCGTTGCTGCCCGCGGATTTGCCGTGATGTCCGATCTGCAACAGAAATTTTCCGTCCTTGGTGAACTTGAGAATGTTGGTGTCCTGCATGCCGTTGCCGCCGATCCAGACGTTCTCTTTGTAGTCGACGAAGATGCCGTGCTCGTTATCGGGCCACTCGTATCCCTGGCCGGGCCCGCCCCAGCCCTGAAGGAAATTTCCGCTAGCATCGAACTCCAGCACGGCCGGTGCGGGCTTGCAGCAATCGGCCTGCGGAGGATCGAATGCCGCGTACTTATCATGATTCTCCAGGCTGCGCGGCCGGTTGATCACCCACACGTGATCGTGCGTATCGACGAAAATACCCGAGACCTGTCCGAGCATCCACTGGTTCGGCAGATCCTTCGGCCAGTACGGATCGACTTCGAACTTCGGCACGCCGCCCTGCGCCGCGCCGTTCCGTTGAAGCAGAAACCCTCCCACGACGACGAGAAAGAGCAAGAGCAACCCGCCCACGACTTTCGAGTTCATAAATCACCTCTCATCCGGCAGCCGGAATGCCAGCAACTCCGCGGGATAATTCACCGAGCCGATCGCAGGCGGGCCACGCGCCTTTTTCGCCCCGATTGGGCCTTAAGGGCGATCGCAAGGGCGAGAAACCTGAGCAGGAGCCGCATCAATCCTGGCGGGGATTATATCACCGTGGTTGGTTTCGTTATCTGCAAGAATATGGAGATGCAGAAGTTTGCGCTGTTTCCCCTGGCTGTTGCTCTGGCGGCGCTGCCATCCGTTCAGGCGCACCATTCGTTCGCCGCCGAATTCGATACCGCCAAACCGGTCAAAATGACCGGAGTCGTCACCAAGGTCGAGTGGCAGAATCCGCACATCTGGTTCTATCTCGACGTGAAGGGCGACGACGGGGCGGTCACCAACTGGGGGTTTTCCGGCGGCGCGCCGGGACAATTGATGCGCCGCGGGATCACCAGGAAAGTGATCCAGGAAGGCATGACGATCACCGTCGAGGGCTTTCGCTCCAAGGACGGATCGAACAACGCCAACGGCGCCAAAGTGACCTTCCCCGACGGGCGCAGCGTGTTCACCGCGGGCGCGGAAGATCGCATTCCGGGCGACGGAAAGGGCAAGTAAGATGAAGAAAGCTCTGCTCTGCGTTCTTGGGATCGCGATCGCAGCCAGCGGTCAGACGCCTTCGATTCCTCGCACGCCGCAAGGGAAGCCGGATTTCAGCGGCACCTATGAATGGCCCAAGTCGATCGGCGGCGAGCAGTGCCGCTGCTCGGCGACCATCTTCGACCGCAAGAACTTCGCCCCGCTCAAGCCTGGGGGCGAGCCGTTCTACGAACCTCGCACGGGCGATCCGCGCCACGATGAGCCTCGGGATTTCTGCATGCCCGCCGGATTCCCGTCAGGAATGCTTTCGGCGAACGCCATGCAGTTCTTCCAGACCAAGGACTACCTTGTGATGGTGCACGAGTTCCAGCGCATGACGCGCGTGATTCCGCTGGACGGACGCAAGCATCGCGAAGACCTCGAGCCTTCGTTCTACGGCGATCCGGTGGGCCACTGGGAAGGCGACACGCTGGTGATTGAAACCACGAATTTCAAGCGCTGGAGCCTGGACGACAATTTCTACGGACATCCGGACGAATATCGCATGCACAGCGACGCGCTCAAGACCACCGAGCGGATCGCCTGGAAGACTCCGAAGGCGCTTTCCTATAACCTGACCATCGATGATCCCAAGATCTTCACGCGTCCGTGGTCGCAGGAGTTCCAGATCACGGCCAAGCCCGAGTGGGAAGCGGCCGGGCTCTACGAGTATGTCTGCGAAGAGAACAACCGCTGTCCCGGCGGCAAATGCCAGGGCAATTAGATCACCTGATTTCGATGTAATCCAGCGCGGCGGTCTCTCCGCCGTCGGGCGTACCTTCGATGCGGATCTCATCGCCCGGGCTGAGGCGCACATTCGGAATCACGCGTAGCGAAGACGAAGTACTATCGATGCGGCGCGCCGGCAGCCGGTCGGAAGCGGTCCATTCGGCGATCACGCGGTCACCGAGCAGCGCGCGGAAGCGCGAAACACCGTTGTTCTGGTCGAAATAGCGCACGCGCAATTGGTACGCTCCCGGCGAGCCGTTATAGTGAAACGCCGCAGCGCATGTACCAGAGGAACACTCGACGGCCTTGCCGCCGGAGGCGTCTTCCGCCGGCGTGACATCCACTACCTGGTAGCCCGCGAGCCCCGCGCGTTCCGCTTCCAGCCGCCCGGGATGATTCCCGACGCGCCCCTTCTCATCGGGGATGCCGGAAGCGCGACGGAACCAATCATTCACCGCGTCGCGCCACACTTCGGCCTGTCCGGCTTGATACTCGAGCTGCGCGAGCACTTGCGTGTAGCGCTGGTTGTCGACGAGCCCGCGCAGCGATTTCCAATCCCGCACGTACCGCTCGACGGCCGCGGCGCCGGCGTAGTGCGAATCGTAGAGCGACTGGATCACGGTCTTGCCCGAGTGCAGTTTGTAGGTGTACGGCACGTGATGCAGGAAGAGCAGCAAATCGTCCGGGCAGGTCGACAGCGATTCATACATGCGCGCGACGGCGGGCCAATACTGGCCGATGAAGCCGGTTCCCGTCGCGATGGTGCGGTCCATGCCGACGCCGCGTTCATCGGCGCGATGCCACTGTCCCCACCCGTTGCGCTCCGACGCTTCGACGTTCACGCCGTAGTGATTGCCGGTGATGTCGGTCAGCGTTTGCAGCCCGAGCGGACCGGTGTAGCTCTCGTAGGTGCGCCAGGAAGTGAGTTGGATGCGGTTGCTCACGTCACGAACCCTCCGGTCCGCGCCGAAAGTAAGGCGCGTCCACTCATCCGAGATCTGCTGGGCAGTCAGGTCCGGATTCCAGGCCAGACGGCCGAACCCGTAGAGATTCGCTTGAGAAAGATGATTTCCGAACCAGGTTTCGTCCAGTCCAACGTTGGAAACACCGACAATCGCGTTCACCCGCGATTTCACGGGCGATGCGCGATCGTGCACGCGGAGGTCGAAATCCAAAACCTCTTTCCACATCGGCACTAGAAACACGGTGTGGCGGGCCTGGCCCATGTACTCCTGGGTGATCTGGAGTTCGATCGCCTGCTTCGTTTTCTCGAGCGTGCCGAACAGCGGCGAGGCCGGCTCGCGCACTTGGAAATCGATCGGGCCGTTCTTGATCTGGATCACGACGTTGTCGTCGAACTTGCCGTCGAGCGGGCGGAAGTTGTCGCCGGCGGCGCGGGCGCGGTCGTTCTTGAGATTGCGCCAGTCCATCGTGTTGTCGTAGACGAAGCCGCGATAAAAGAGCAGGCCGCCGTGCGGTTTGAGCGCGCGCGCGACCACGTTGGCGGCGTCGGCGTGCGTGCGTCCGTAGATGGACGGACCGACGCGGCCCTCGGAATCGGCCTTGATGATGAAACCGCCCAGATCGGGGACAGCGCGATAAATCTCGCCGGTTTTCTGCTTCCACCAGGCGGCCACGCGCGGGTCCAGAGGATCGAACGTATCGAGGCCACCGAGCTTCTGCGGGCTGCCGAAATCGACGGAAAGCACCACCCGCACTCCCCAGGGCCGCAGCGTATCGGCGATCTTCACGATCTCGGGCAGAAAATCCGGCGCGAGAATCCGCGGATTCACGTTCACGTTATTGATCGAGCAGCCGTTGATTCCCAAGGAAGCCAGCATGCGTCCGTAATCGCGGACGCGAGACAGATCGGCCCGGGCCGCGCCATTATCCCAGAAGATCGACCGGCCGCCGTAGCCGCGTTCGATCGAGCCGTCGAGGTTGTCCCAGTGATTCACCCAGCGAATCGGAACGCGCGGCTCGTGGCGCTCCTTGAGATTCGCGAGGGATTCGCCCAGGGCAACTTTGCGCAGCAGCGCGAAGGCTCCATACAGCACGCCGCGGTCGTTCGATCCTGCGATCGTGATCCTCCCGTTCGCAGCCTTGAGTTCATAGCCGTCCGGCGTAAGGCTCGCGTCGGTGGACAGAACGATTTCCGTTTTGGCGGCTGGATGGAACCCGCGCATCAACTCCTGTTTTGCGCTGTCGATAATGGGCGACGTCGCGCTCTCCGTAATGACCACAGAGAAAGGGTTTCCGGCCGGATATCGCAGCCAGGCGTCGTATCCCGACTCTGCATAAGCGGCCGCGGTCAGAACGCAGCTAAGAACCCACGCCCAACGCAAGATATCCTCCATCGACTGCGATGCACTGGCCGGTGATGAAACTCGCGCCGTCGGACGCGAGCAAAACCGCCGCGCCCACCAGTTCCTGCGGCTCGCCGAAGCGGCCCATGGGCGTGCGCATCAACATCTCCCGCCCACGCGCAGTCCCCATAATCACGTCGCGATTCAGATCGGTGGGAAAGACGCCGGGAGCGATGGCGTTCACGCGGATTCCGTCCTGGGCCCACTCGCACGCAAGACTTCGCGTCAGCGAAAGGATCGCCGTTTTCGCGGCGGAGTACGCGGCCACCTGATGAAACGCCGCGAAGGAACTGAGCGACGCGATATTGATGATCCGCCCGCGGCCGCTCTCTTTGAGCGGCTCATAAAAGCTCTGGCAGGCGCGGAACGCTCCATTCAGGTGCGTATCGATCACCGAGGACCACTGGTCTTCGGTGAGCGTGGCCGTCGGATGGCGAATCACGTTGCCTGCGGCGTTCACCAGAATGTCCACGCGTCCGAATTCGCCGAGCACTGCATCGCGCAGTTTGTCGATCGAGCCGCGGTCCTGGGCATCGGCTGTTTTCGCGAGCGTTCGGCTTCCGACCGCTTCGATTTCCTTACACGCGCTCTCGACGAGTTCCTTGCGGCGGCCGCTGGGGACCACATCGGCGCCGTGCTGCGCAAGACCCATCGCGATCGCGCGCCCCAATCCGGACGTCGCGCCCATCACGACAGCCACGCGGCCCCTCAGATCGAACAGATTTGCCATGTCAGTACGGAATCTTCACGGGCCGGTCGTCCTTCGGATCGGCCCAGCGGTCATTGGGGATGACCGGAGTCCACCCAGGTCTCGCGGGATCCTGATCGTAAGGATAATTCCCCAAGCGCTTATAGAGCTCGTGGTACTTTCCGAGCTTCTCGCGGTCCAGCTTCACGCCCAGGCCGGGCGCCTGCGGCACGCAGATCGCGCCGTTTTCGTAGCGCATGAGGCCGCCCTGAATCACGTCATCCGACAAATGATGATAGTGCGCGTCGGCGGCGAACGAGAGATTCGGGAGCACCGCGCCCAGGTGCAGCATGGTCGCGAGCTGGATGCCGAGTTCGCCCGAAGAATGCACGGCCACGCCGAGCTGGAACGTTTCGCAAACCGCGGCGGCCTTCGCGCACGCCTGGATGCCGCCCCAGAACGCGGTATCGAGCAGAATCACATCCACGGCGGTGTCACGCACATTCGCCGCAAGCTGCTCGAAGTTGACCACGACCGTATTGGTGGCCAGCGGAACGCGCACTTTCTCGCGAGTGCGGCGCATGCCGTTCAACCCGAATACGGGATCTTCGAGATAGTCGTTGTGCAAGGTCTCGATCGCCTGGCCGAAGCGGATCGCCTGTTCCGTGGACCAGACGCCGTTCGGATCGAAACGAAGGGAATCCTCGGGAAAGGCGTCCGCCAGCGCCCGATACGCCTCGAGTTCGTAATCCGGATGGAACACGCCGCCTTTCAGTTTGTGCGTGGTGAATCCGAAGCGGCGCTTGAGCTCGCGGGCGTGTTCCACCAGTTGATCGACCGTGCGAACTTCGCCCGACCCCGTGCGCGGATCGGGATATCGAAAAAAACAATACGAAGCGAAGGGAACCCGCTCGCGCAAACGTCCGCCCAGAATCTCGCAAACCGGCACGCCCCAGGCCTGTCCGAGCAGATCCAAACAAGCGAACTCGAGCGCCGCGAGCACTTGCGTGCGGTTGTTGTACAGAGACGCCGTCGGATTCGCGATCAGAAATCGCATCTGCGAAAGGCGCGCCGGATCGTGCCCTTTCAGGTACGGCTTCATCGCGCGGAATACGGCTTCGGCGGATTCGCCGCCCCCGCCCATCTCGCCCAGACCGATCAGGCCGTTCTCCGTCTCCACTTCGACGATGGTGCGCACGAACCGGCCCCAATGGCAGCCGTTGGCGTGGCGCAGCGGCGCTTCGAGCGGCACGGTAACCGTCGTCGCGCGGACGTCGCAGATGCGCATGGAGTCGCGCATGAAGTCAGTGTGCCATAGACGCGCTGGTCTTCAGGTCGCGGTCTGGGTGTGCTCGGACTCGCGTTCCAGCGTGTGGCGCCTTTGAAGCGACCGGGCCACCAGCCAGCACCACAGAGCCCAGACAGCGCCTGCCGTCCAGCCGGCCAGAACATCGGTGGGCCAGTGCACGCCCAGATAGACGCGGGTCACGCCGACCAAGAAACTCAGTGCCGCCGCCACTAACAGGAAATACGCCTTCATCCGTTTGCGTTCCTGCGACCGAGCGAGCAAAGCCCCCAGCGTCAGGTAGGTAACCGCCGACATCATCGAGTGCCCGCTAGGGAAGCTGGCGCCGGAGGCGTAGGTGGAATAGGGAACAAGATCCGGCCGGGCGCGCTGAAACAAGTCCTTGAGGGTCGTGCTGGCAACCAGACCGCTCAGAACCGACGCGCACACGAACAGGGCCATATGTTTTTTGCCGTCGAGAGCCAGAAAGCCGGCGGCGATCGCGGTGACCAGCGTCAGCACGGCGACGCCGCCGAGCGAAGTGAGGTCGCGCGCGGCTTCCTGAATCGCGGGCGGACCCAAGAGGGTGTGATCCGGCGCGCGCCGGAACGCCAGCAGCACTCTCTCGTCGAACGCCTGTGTGCCGCCTTCGAGAACTTCGCCGGCCAGCAAGGCGAAGCCCCACACGCCGGCCGCGACGCCCGCCAGCGCCAGTAAAACCGTCATCTCGTGCCCTCCGAGCCAGGCCAGAAGCCGGAATCCGACGTGTTTCGTCACTGGACCCATTGTAGGCGCCTGCGTGTGCGATCATGAGCGAAAAATGCGAGTTCTGATCCTCTCAGCCTCGGTCGGCGCCGGACACGTGCGCGCGGCCGAAGCCGTGGAAGCGGCGTTGCGCCAGACTGGCGTTGCCATGACGATCGCGAATTACGACGTGCTCAGCCTCATGCCTGCGGCGTTTCGCAAGGTCTACCGGGACGGCTATTTCAAAATGGTGGCGCGCGCGCCCAAACTGGTCGGGTGGCTGTATGAAGCCACGGACAAACCGTTTCGCAAAGCCCGAGTGCGGCTCAACGTGGAACGCGCCGGAGCCGGGCGTCTGTTGCGGAGGATCCGGGCCTTCGACGCGGATATCGCCGTATGCACGCATTTCCTCCCCACAGCCCTGCTCGACCGTGAGCGGCGCAGAGGACGTTGCCGCGCGGGCATCGTTACGGTTGTGACCGACTTCGCGGTTCATGGCCTGTGGCTCAGTGCGCCCTCGGATCACTATTTCGTAGCTACGGAGGAGGCCAAGGCGCATCTCGAATCCCTGGGAATCGAGTCCTCGAAAATCACGGCCAGCGGAATTCCCACGCACCCGGTATTTGCGGAACGAAAGGATCGGATCGCCATGCGGCGCAAGCACGGCTGGCGCGAAGATCTGCCCGCGATCCTGGTTTCGGCGGGAGGATTCGGAGTGGAGAATGCGAGCCGGATGCTGGAAGCGCTGGTGGCTTCGAGGCTTGCGGTGCAGATCCTCGCTGTTTGCGGCAAGAATGCACGGCTGCGGTCGACTTTGGAGAAGATCGGCGCCCGGCGGAAGCCTGGCGCGCTGCCGGAGGTGAAGATTGTCGGCTTCACAACGGACATCGACGAATACATGGCCGCGGCGGACCTCATGATCGGCAAGCCCGGCGGGCTGACCACGTCGGAATCCCTGATCAAAGGCCTGGGATGGGTGATCGTGAACCCGATCCCTGGTCAGGAAGAGAGAAACGCGATTTATCTGCTCGAGCATGGCGCGGGTGTGTGGTGCGACAATCTGCATACCCTGGCATTCAAGGTTCGCTCCGTGCTCGAAGAACCCGGCCGGCTGGAATCCATGCGCGCCAACGCCGCGCGCCTGGCACGGCCCGATGCGAGCGCGATCATCGCCCGATTCATCACCTCCCAGCAGCCCTCCCGAGAAGCTGTGAGATGATTCGAGTGGGAGATGGAATCAGCATGCGTCCTGCAATCTCGCTCTTGATTTTGTCTTGTTTCCTGGGTTCCTGCGCGAAGCAGGAAAGTCCGGGTCCGCACGCCACCGTAACCATGCGCGACGGATCCACATTTGCCGGCTCGGTGACGGCCAGCTCGCCCGCGAGCGTCACCATAGCGGGCGACGACAAAACCTCACGCACCATCCCGATGAACCAGGTGAAATCGATCGAATATGACGAGGCTCCGCAAGCCGCCGCCGCGCCTGCCGGTCAGACCCAACCTCCGGCAGCCTCGACGCCGGCTCCGGCGGCCAAGAGAACTCAGGCCGCCCGGGAAGCAGAGCGCTCGCAAGCAGCGCATCAGGAACACTATCATCCGCCGCAAGCCGCCGTCAGCACCCGCACCTATCAATTGCCTTCGGGAACAGATATCTCCGTCCGGACCGAGGAGACCATCGATTCAGCGAAGGGATCCGAAGGCCAGACGTATGCGGCGGAAGTCACCAAAGACGTTCTGGACGCGGATGGCGCTGTCGTGATTCCGGAAGGTTCGAATGCAAAGCTCGTGATCCGGTCGCTTTCCAAAGGAGGACGATTCACGGGAGCAACGGACCTGGTGCTGGACCTGCGCGCCGTCTCCGTTGAGGGCCAGGAATACCTGATCTCTGCCGCCGGCGTTCAGAAGCGCGGCAATGAGGGAGTCGGCGCCAACAAGCGTACGGCCATTTTCACCGGAGCGGGTGCGGCGATCGGAGCCGTGATTGGAGCGATCGCAGGCGGCGGAAAAGGAGCGGCCATCGGCGCGGCATCGGGAGCTGGAGCGGGCGCCGCGGCGCAGGTTCTTACCAAAGGCGATTCGATTAAGGTGCCTGCGGAAACGATACTTACGTTCAAGCTTGACCGTCCGCTGCGTGTGAATGCAGTGCGGTAAATCGGGCCCGCTTGCGCGCACACACGCGCGTTGTCATTCGAACGTCGGAAACCGAGCGCGCGCCGTCCCCCAAAATTGCCGGCGCGCGCACCTCCGATGGAACTCCTGCCTGCTCCGAACAGGCAAGCGCTCCGGGCCTGCGTGACGGGTCGTTCCCACGCGCGATTCACGGTATCTGACGCGTGTTCCCTCCGTCGCCTTAGGCCATTTGCACACGGGGGGCCACTGCGGACACCGACGGGTGAGCGCTTACCAATACAAAATCATTGTCTTGCGAGACAGCGGCCAGAACAAACGTGGGTGAACTCACTCAAGGGAGTCTTCTAGGGTTAACCCTGGAGTTATTTGGCGCAGGATCTACGCCCCGCTCTCGAACAACAGCTTCGACGGCCGACGCCGGACGTAGCGCAAACCAAAAGACTCGGCTGATCTTTGAATGTGGGCGATCGCCTGGTCCGGAGAATCGGTCACCAGGATCGAATCCAGGTCGCGTGGCAGAATCGCGGCATTCTTCAGCAGCGATTCCCGCAGAAATATCAGCATCGGCGCCCAATATTCGGTTCCCAGCAGGACCACGGGGAAGTTCTTGATTTTTCCCGTCTGGATGAGGGTAGCAACCTCGAAGAACTCATCCAGGGTTCCGAATCCGCCGGGCGCGGCGACAAAACCGTAGGAGTACTTCACCAGCATCATCTTCCGGACGAAGAAATACCGGAACTCCACCCACTTGTCGAGGTAGGGGTTCGGTTTCTGTTCCTGGGGCAAAATGATGTTGCAGCCGACCGAGACGCCGTGCGCTTCCTTTGCCCCGCGATTGGCGGCTTCCATGAGTCCCGGACCGCCGCCGGTTATCACCGTGAATTGCGCCTGCGCGATTTTCGCGCCGAGTTGGCGCGTGAGTTCGTAATAGCGATGTCCCGGCGGAAAGCGCGCCGAGCCGAAGACTGTGATACACGGTCCGACAAAGTGCAGGGAACGGAATCCGTAAATCAACTCCCGAAAGATGCGGAAGGCTTTCCCCAGTTCATAGCCCCGGCTGCGAGGACCCTCCAGGAAGAATTCTTCTTCCGGACTGGCGGTGGCTTTTCCCCAACGCGGATCGGTGTGCGGCGCTCCGTGCTTCAGCAGGTCAACAGGCATATGGGTTCTTCCCGATCACTATAACCCCTTGCCTTCGGCCCAGCCCCGGTAGCTGTCCCGGAAGTATTCTTCTATTACGACGGTACTAAGTAGCACCATGTATTTTGCCTGACACTTTAGGTCCTAGACCTCATTCAAAACTCATGCATACGGCGATACGCTGGGTCTGGGACTGAACTTTGCATGCATCGGTCATGCTCCGCGCAACCCGTCTGTAGTCCGCAACCGCTGAAATGGCGGCCGGATGGGCTGTGGGTCGCCGCGCTCATGTACGCTTCCCTGGCTGGGACGGGCCTGTACGGGCAGCCCTCTGCTCCCGAGCCCGTCAGAGTATCGGTCCGCGAGGCGATTGAAGCGGAGAAGCACGTTGTCCCCAAGGAGTCGCCGGGCGCTTCGACGGTTCTGGTCGGTATTCTGACCAGCAGCTTCGTCCCGTTTGGCGCCGACAGTAGCGGGCCGATCCTGGCGGCCTTCCTCCAGGACTCCAGCGCCGCAATTTCTCTCGCCATCCCGGAAAAGAATCTGGCGGAACGCGAGTTTCCGGTCGGGGCAGTGGTCGAGATCGGCGGACGTATCGAGCGAAACCCCTATGGCAAAGCGTTTGCAGTGAAAACGATTCGCCAGTTGGGAACAGCGCAGCTCCCGGCCGCCCGGACCGCGGATGCCGCGGGCGTCTGTTCCGGAAGCTTCACGAACGAACTGGTTACGCTCAACGGCAACATTGAGCCGATGCGGACGCCCACCGACGTTGTCTTCACCGACGACACTGGGAAACTTCACGTGTTTATACCGCCGGTGAATCTCCCGGAAGCTTTGATCAAACGATTATCCGAAGGCGGAAGGGCTTCCGTCAGCGGATTCGCGCTGCCTGCCGAAAGCAAGGCTGTCTACTGCATGGTGGCGATCCGCACGGATCAGGATATTCACTTTACTCCTGTGCCGCCGTACCGCACCATCGGGATCGTGGCGGGCTTCGCCGTTACGGGGTTTTTGCTTCTGTATCTGTGGATGCGACGCAGGAGTGCGGACCGACGCGCCACGGAACTGACGGTCCTCTCGGCCAAGCTGGAAAAAGCGCGGGATGAAGCTATGCAGGCGTCGCGCGCGAAGTCGGAATTTCTCGCCAACATGAGCCACGAGATCCGTACGCCCATGAACGGCGTCGTGGGCATGGCGACGGTGCTGCTTGACACGGACCTGACCCCGGAGCAGCGCGAATGCGCGCAGATCATCCGATCGAGCAGCATGGCTCTGCTGACGATTCTGAACGATATTCTGGATTTCTCGAAAATCGAGGCCGACAAACTGGAGTTTGAGAGCGTGCCCGTGGACATCCACGACCTGGCGAAGACGTCGATCCAGGTGCTGGCCGAAGGGGCGCGTAGCAAGGGCCTGCGCCTGGTTTGTGAAGTTGGGCCGGAGGTACCCTTGGACGTGCTCGGGGATCCGGGACGCTTGCGCCAGGTCATTGTGAACCTGCTTGGCAATGCCGTCAAATTCTCGGAAAGAGGAACGGTGCGGCTGGAGGTTCTGAAGATTTCCGAGAACGAAGAGTCGGCGCAATTGCGGTTTTCCGTCACCGATCAAGGCATCGGGATGACTCCCGAGGTGCAGGCTTCGCTTTTCACTCCCTTCACGCAGGCGGATAGTTCGACGACCCGCAAGTACGGCGGGACGGGCCTGGGCCTGGCGATTTCCAAACGCCTGGTGGAAGGGATGGGCGGCAAAATCGGCGTCCAGAGCACGCTGGGACAAGGGACCACATTCTGGTTCACCTGCCGTCTGGAGAAGGTGAAAAAACGCGCGGCTCAGGAAAACCCTTTGCCGCGATCAGGGACCAGCGAGCTCGTGCCGGTGGCGTAGTGCTCCTTCTACGGCGCGACCATGATCGGCGCCTGCCAAAAAGCCGCCTTCTCTCCGGACGGATCGATCACCGTGACCTGGCAGGTGTACTCGCCGGGCGGGAGTTTCTCCAGGGAGAAACTGAATTTCAGCGGCATCGTTTTCAGACGATTGTTCAGGCTCTCGGTCACCTGCATAGGCGGGGTCTCGAATGCTTTCGCCTGTCCGCGATAAAACGAAACAAACGCAATCAGCGGATGAGCGGTCTCGACCGTCTGCTGGTACGCCTGAAGGTAGACGAACATTTCCTGCTTCTGGGTGAACACGCGAGTTACGCTCGGAATCAGCTCCAACCCTTCCTGTACCAGCGGATTGACGGACTGCACGAGCTGCGCCTTGTCTTTATCCTTGGTCGCGTTAAACAAGGCCTCCCGAAGATCGACGCGCTGGCTGCTCAAAACCACCGAACTGATCGGGATGCGTTTTTCTTCCTTATTCAGGTTCGGAATCGTGAAGCCGGTCTGGTACGTTCCGATCCGGCCTGTTTCGGCGTCGCGGACCAGCAGCTTGATCACGTATTTGCCGGGTAGCAAGGTAAAGCCTGTGTGGTACGCATAGGGCCGCCTGGCCAGTTCGGCCGCCGTGGAATCGCTGAGCTTCACGTCGACTTTGTCGCGCACGTTGGAGACGGTGCTGCCGAATTCGTCCTTGACTTCGCCGATAAAGTCCAACAGCGTGTGCTCCGCCCCTCCCCGCTTGGCCAAAGCCAGCTCGCTTCCCGGAATCTTGACCACCACGGGCGTGAAATATTCCGCTCGATTGAGCTGAAAATAGTCGACCTCCATCGCGAGCGTCAATTCCGTGATCGGATCGGCCAGCATCAGCGCATCTTCGAGCTGCCGCTCCTTGTCGGCGCTGGTGAACTTCTTGAATTCCTTGCCTGCATAGTAACCCTGCCGGTAATCCAGCGCGCCGGAAACGCCCTCGCGGAGCGAAATCTTGATGCGGCGGAACTTGCCGTCCAGGTTGGCATTGCTGGTGTAGTAACCCAGGATGTAATAGCTCGAAAACGCGCGCTGCGCCTGCACGATGCCCGTGGAGAGATCGTTCACGTCCAGCAGCGCCTTGCCGCCGGTATCGGCGGCAAGCGTCCAGAGCGTATCCTGGCTGCGTTGCAGGTTCGACATCACGGCCAGGGATGAGGCGCCCGTGTACATGGCCTGGCCGCCGGGCGAGCCCTTGCTCGCGTCGCCCATGGGAGGCTGGGCGAGGAGACCCCGCGCGTCCACCGGCCAGAGCGTCACGCCGGCCCGGATGGCGGCGTTGGTGGTTGCGTGCAGTTGCGCCTGATTGTTCGCGCCGTTCAGCCGCAGGCCGCTCGCGAAGTAAATCAGCGATTTCTTCTCGCTCAGCCGGCCGAGCATGGTTGCCGCCGTCTGGAGCGCGGCGAGCTGGCGGTCGGTGAAGAAGATGTTGAACTCCGCATCGTTCTGCCCGAAGGCAGCGCCCGTATCGGCGCTGCTCGCATCGTTTACCGCCGCGTCTTCGTCTTCGCCAACCACAAGCGTTCCGATGATGCTCAGCAGGCGTTCGCGATCGTCGGTGAAGTCTTGCAGCACCTGGACCGATCCGCTGGAATACGCCATGAGCGCCACCAGATCCGCGGGCGTCATCTGCGTCCGGATGAATTTCTGGGCTGCGTCCAGCGCCCGGAGCTGATCCGGGATCGGCATGTTGGTCAGGTCAAAATAGATCGCCAGCAGTCTTTTGTCGCGGTAACGAACGTCACCGGGGGTTTCCGGAGCGATCTGGCTTCGAGGAAGCTTCGGCAGGGGCGCCACAGCCGCGTTGTTTGCCGCGAGGGGACCCGCAGGAGCCTCCGGCAGCCTTTGATATTCCAGGAACGCGATCGCCTGCGGCGCGCCGTCCTCGGTGACGATGAAATCGCTGGCCTTCAGCCCTTCGACCGGAGTCCCGCTCCGGTCCTTTACCGACACTGTTTCGATCACGAGTTGAGTCGAAGTTCTGAAAATGGGCGTGCCGTCCGGACCAACCGCTGGATTTTGCGGCGGCGGCGGGGGTTGTTGTGCTCCGGCCACCAGCGTCAGAACGAGACAGCAGGTCAGCAATCGGCGAATCATCTCTAGAACCTCACTCGTACGGTGGTTTGTATGTTTCGCATCGCATTCGCGGGATTCGGTAGCCCGAACTGCGCGCTCGAGATCATGGTGACCCAACTGGGGAAGGTCGGATGATTGAGGACGTTGGCCGCATCGACCCGAAGATCCGCATTGTACTTGTCGGTGAGCCGGAACGTGCGCTGCAAGGAAGCGCCCATGACGAACTGGTCGGGACCGATGATGGTGTTCCTGCCCGCGTTCCCCCAGTGCCCGGGCGCCGGAGGAGCGTACGCCGCGGGGTTCAAGAATAGTCCGTGAGGCGCGTCGTAGACTGGCGCGCCGGTGTAATCCGCACGAACGCTTCCCGTCACGCCCGTCACCGGAACCACGTAGATGGGAGTCAGCGGGAAGCCGCTGCCGGCCGTAATCTGGGTGGATACGGTCCATTCCTTGAGCGCCGCACCGCGCCATCCTCCCAGAAGCGTTCCGCCGCGCAATCCCATGCCGGTGGTGTACTGCATCAGGACCGAAAGCTGATGGGTTTGATTGAAGTTCGAGAGTCCCCGCTCGGCGCTGAGGTTCAGCCAGTCTTGTGCGATGAGCGATCCTCCCGTTCCCCGTCCGCCCAGCGCGGCGTTATCGATCGATTTCGAGAACGTGTAGCGCACCTCCGAGGTGAATCCGCTGCGCAACCGCCGCCGCAACTGAAGCGTGCCCGCGTGGCTGATCGAATTGCCGTTCGACGCCAGGTACGTGTATCCCGCCGCGCACCACGGACACGGATTGATGGCGCCCGGAGGGAAGGTATTCGGCAAGAACTGCTGTTGCGAGCGCGTGCCTTTGATGCCCTGGTAGGTCAGCACCACCTGGAGCGCGAAGGGCATGTCGCGCTGGATGGAAGTCTGCCAGTTCTGCGCATATCCGACGCGGAAATTCGGATCGACGGCGAACGTATTCGCGGTGATATTGGGCGAGCCGATGAAGCCGTTCGCGAGCGTGAGCGGCGTTGCGGGACCGTTCTGGACGCGCAGACTCTTTGAGAGCGGCGATTGCTGCGCCATCTGGGTCGCAATGGCCTGATACACCGAAGTGTCGTAGTAAATGCCGTAGCTGGCGCGGACGATCATGGACGAGGCAGAAAACGGGCGCCAGGAAATCGCGACTCGCGGCGCAATGTTGTTCCAGTCCGGGCGCAGAAGCGAACCCGGATAGCTCTGCTGCGTCAGCGATCCGGTGGGAGCGTATCCGAGCACGGGCGCGACGGATGCATAGCCCGGAGTGATGTCCAGATTCACCAGCCGGCCGTAAAGCTCGGAAATCGGGGAGCTGTATTCCCAGCGCACGCCGACATTCAAAGTGAACGAGGAGCGCATGCGCCAGTCGTCCTGAACGAAAGCGTCATAGGTGTTTGAACGGAAATATTTGTCCGCGTTCCCGAAAGCGATGGAGGCGGTATCCGGGACGCCGAGCAGGAATCCCGCGAAATCCGATCCGGCGGCCTGCCCGGTGAAGGTGAACGATCCGCGCGGATCCTGCTGCCCCAGAGAATTGAACTGCTGCCGGCGGAAATCGGTTCCGTAGGTGATGTTGTGGCGTCCGCGGTTCCAGTACCCGTCGAAGGAAAGGCCGCTGGTCTGGTTGTGGATGGCGGAGTATTGCGAATCGTTCAGCGATGCGATGCCTCCCGCGAAAGACAGCGCGGGCGGCCCCCAGTTGATGGGCTCCTGATTGTTGCCGGTGATTCCCGCCAGACCCGCGATGTTCTCGCGATTCGCAAAGAACGGGATGCCTTCGGAGGAGAACCGGCTGAACTGAACTCCGAAGTTCACGAAGACGCGCTGGCTAAAGCCGTGACGCCAGTTGAGCTGGGCGTTGGCGCCCAGCGTGCGCGCCGTATCCAGAAAACCGAACAGATTCGTATTGTCGCTGCGAGTGCTTTGCATCCCGAACGTGCCGGAGAGCTGGTCGCGCTTCACCTGTTTGTTCATACGCGCCTGAAGGTTGTCCTGATGGACGTTGCCCACAAGCGGGATCTGATAGTTGTACCGTGCGGCGCTGTTGAAGTTAGGCAGAGGATAGAAACGCAACAGCGCCAGGGCCTGCCGGCTGAACAGGGATGCCGGGATCACATTGCCGACAAACGGAGTTCCGGATCTCGGATCGATGATCGGGACGGGAGAAGCGCTGAAATCGCCGGCCCGCTGCGCGGCAGTCGGAACCAGACCGGTTCCGCCCTGAGTGGACGGATTGCGATTGTAGACCCACTGGTAATTCACAGTGAACTGCGGTCCGTTCCGATGGATCAGGCCGGGAATTTTTAAGGGGCCGCCGAATGCCGCCATGCCTTGCATCTGGTTATAGCCGGGCTTGGGCGTATCCTGGCCCGTCAAGGAATACGTTCGCGCATCTAGCGCCGAATTGCGCAGACTGAATCCGAGGCTTCCGTTGTAGAGCGATCGCAGGCCTCGCCGGTTGTTGCCGAACGCCTGCAACTGGGCGAAGGGCGAGCTGGCGCCGTTGTTAACGCTGCCGTTGATCAGGAATCCGTCGGCGGCGCGCTGGCTCAGCGCCGACGCATCCTGAGGCGTCGCGCCGGCGGCTGAGGTCGCGGGGTTGTCATTGTTATCGTTGTTCGATGGCGCGGCGTTCAGGTCCGTGCGCTGGAACGCAGTGGCGGTGTTGGTGGGCGCGGGCGCGGCCTTGGCGTTGCGCGAAGGCTTGGGCGCAGCCGCGGCAGGCGCGGCGGTCTCGGCGACCTGAAGCCGCCGAGGCGCGGGCATCACAAGCGCGTTGATCTGCTCGGGGGGGAGCAACTTCAGATCCCATTCCGCCGGAGCGGCTCCCGCGGCGACGGTCACTTCCTGCTGCACCGGGGCGAACAGCGGCATTTCGACCTGCATGGTCCAGGCGCCGTCCGGCAGGCCGGCGAAGGAATAGCGGCCGTCCGCATCGGCGACCGCAGTGAGGATTTTTTCGCCCTGCTTCGCGGTGATCACCGCGCCGGGCAGCGGCAGGCCGCCGAATCTCACGATGCCGTGATGCTCGGAGCCAAGAAGCGGCAGCACGGCCGCGCCGAGCGCTGCCAATATAAGGAAGAACGCCAAGCGTCGAGAAAAGTCTCGAAGCGGCGCGCAGGAATGCGTGCGCCGCGCAAGGCGGCGGCCTTTAATTTTCCGAAGGTTTTTCGACACGGTCGATCACAATGGTTTCCACGGGAGCCTTGGTCGATTCCAGCCGCAGCCCGAGCTGTTCCTGGATCGCAGTAAAAATTGTTGGGCCGCCAGGATTCGGCGCCGGAGTGTTCAGGCCATCCCCGAAGCCCTGCGCGCGAGGATCGCTGCCTACATCGGGGATGTACTCAAGAACGAAGTCGTATTTCGCCGTCAGGCCAGTCCTGTCCACGACCGGCCGGCCCAGATTGTTGGAAAGTACTGTCGCCAGCATTTCCATAGGCGCGGCCATTCCTTCCAGCCGGCCGCGGTTCATGCTCATCCCCTGGCGCGGGCCGGGGTTCTGGTTCTCCTTGAGTTTGGACCCGTTCTTGGCGACCACTAAAGCATAGACGGACTGTTCCTTGGCTTCTTTATGCACCGCGAGCTGAAAGCGGTCGGCCAGCAGCGCACGCAGCCGTTCGGAGGTCTGCTCGCGGCGCGTCTTGCGCTGAGAGTCGGTCATTTTGGCGAAATCGTCAGGAACGTCTGATGCGGCGGTTCGCTCCGCGCGCGCGGTGAGGTCGAACCGGTCGGTTCGGATCCATCCCGGTCCTCCTGAGACCTGGAAGGGGCGAACGTTGTAGGCCTCCGTGATCATCGCCATGACGGGAGCGTTGGTCATGTTCAGGCCGCCTCCGGGCATCAGGCGGATGGAGACGCCTTGGGCGTCCGGGCTCGCCGGTTTGATGGAGGCGACCTCAAACGTAAGTCCCTGAGCCGTCAGGCTGCCTAGCGAAATGATTGCGAACAGAGCGCGAGAAAGCATGTGAAATGGACGGCGCCCAAGCCTCAATGTTACTTGTATTACGCCGAAATCGCGACGAGAGTTCCCGAGCATTCCTCGATCCGTGCGGATTTTGCGCAGCGACTCGAGACTTGTCGGGCTGTCCGGAAATGGGACGAGTAGTGCGCTGGCCGCACGAGCCGGCTGACTGCCAAGACCGACACCAACTGGATCGCGAACGGGTTTCAGATCTATCGGCACTCGTTCGCGGTTGCCGGCAGCGGCGAGGGGGGCCGTCGTGCAGCAAGGAATGAACGATGCACCGGGGCGGGAGTTTGGTCGATCCGCCGCATACCGGAATCGTCGGCGAGCCGCAGGGCCGGATCATGAATCGGGTGGATACGCAAGCGGCTCGGCGCGGATGCGCCCGGCTCAGATGACGCGGTTCTCGTGTGGGCAGGTTGAAGACCTGCCCCACCGTGGCATTCGGGTTGCTCTGCGCACGATATGCGGAACTTCTGGGGGATTTCCCTGCTTACGCCGGCCTTCCTTGCCGCACAGCCCGCCGTGCTGACGTGGCATAACGATAACGCCCGCACTGGCCAGAACTTGCAGGAGACGGCCCTAACGCCAGCTACCGTAAACGCTTCCGCGTTTGGAAAACTGTTTGTCCTGCCCACCGATGGAAACGTGGACGCCCAGCCCCTGTATGTGCCTGCCCTCGCGATTCCACAAAAGGGCACACGCAACGTCCTCTTTGTCGCCACGGAACACGATAGCGCCTACGCTTTCGACGCCGATACAGGCGAGCAGCTTTGGCGCGTTTCGCTGCTGGCCGCGAACGAGACGCCTTCCGACGACCGCGGATGCTTTCAGGTGACGCCGGAGATCGGCATCACCGCCACGCCTGTGATCGATCCGCAGCGCGGTCCGCACGGAACGATGTACCTGATCGCCATGTCGAAGGACAGCGGCGGCGCGTATCATCACCGGCTTCATGCGCTCGATCTGACAACCGGGGCGGAGCAATTCGGCGGACCTATCGAGGTCCAGGCGACGTATCCTGGCTCCGGGGTCGAGGGCTCGGGATCCAGTTTGACCTTCGACCCGAAGGTTCACAAGCACCGGGCGGCCTTGCTGCTCGCTAATGGCGCGCTTTATACCAGTTGGGGATCGCATTGCGATGACGGCCGGTATACTGGCTGGATCATCACTTATGATCCCTCCACGCTTCGGCAAACGGGTGTGTTGAACCTTGCGCCCCATGGTTTCGAAGCCGGCATTTGGGGATCCGGGGCAGGTCCGGCGGCCGACGACGCGGGAAATGTTTTCCTAGCGGCGGGGAACGGTACCTTCGACACGGCGCTGAACGAGGCCGGCTTTCCCTGGAAAAGCGATTTCGGGAACGCCTTTCTCAGGCTCACGGGTTCGCTGGCCGTGAGCGACTACTTCACCATGTCGAACACCGTGGCCGCGTCGAACGCGGACCTGGATCTCGGATCCGGGGGGATGGTTTTACTGCCGCCGTTGGTGGACGTTCACGGCAACTCGCGTTCGCTTGCGGTGGGAGGCGGTAAGGACGCCACGATCTACGTCGTGGATCGGGACGACCTCGGAAAGTTCAGCCCTACTATGAACGCCGATTACCAGCAGTTACCGGCAACAGCCGTGTTTTCCACGCCTGCATGGTGCAACGGCACGCTCTATTACGGGACCGTAAACAGCACGCTGAAAGCCTTCAAATTTGCGGACGGCATGTTCGGACCGTCTCCCTGGTCGCAATCGTCAACCGTCTTCTCATATCCGGGGACGACTCCTTCGATCTCCGCCAGCGGCTCCACAAACGGAATCGTGTGGGCTGCGGAAAACGGCGCTACGGCGGTTCTGCACGCCTACGATGCAACCGATCTCACGCGGGAACTGTACAACAGCAACCAGGCTGCTAATGGCCGCGATCATTTCGGCGCGGGAAACAAATTCATCGTGCCCACCGTGGTGAACGGGAAAGTTTACGTCGGCACCACGGCGGGGGTTGGCGTCTTCGGTTTGTTGCATTCATCAGCCGCCCAACTGTCGATGAAGAGCGCGGCCAGTTTCGCCCCCGGCGTCGCTCTTGCGCCGGATATGATCGCATTCGGCCAGGGTGCCGGCATCGCGGCTTCAGCCACGGTCGCCTCCGAGAATCCCTGGCCCGTGAGCCTGGCGGGCGTGCGCCTGGAGATCACCGACAGCCAGGGGCAGACGCGCCCGGCTCCGATCTATTTCGTTATGACGGATGCGATCGCGTTTCAGATTCCCGCGGGCTCCGCGCCCGGACCGGCTACCGCAACTTTAACCACGCCGGCGGGCGGAACGCTCACGGGCACGATGAATCTGGAGCGCGTCTCCCCCGGATTGTTCACGGCCAATGCCAGTGGATCGGGCGTGGCAGCCGGCTTCTGGATCAAGGCCGCCGCCAGCGGCGAACAGGCGCAAGGATACCTGTTCGATCCAAGCCAGCCTTTGGGAAGCCGCCTGCCGGTTTCGTTCGATCTTGGCTCGCCCGGCGATCAGGTTTTCGTGTCGCTCTACGGAACGGGTTTCCGCAACGCGAGCAGCGCGACCGCGAACGTTGGCGGCGTCGACGTTCCGGTCTACGGTTTCGCCGCGGTCGCAGGCGATCAAGGCGAGGATATTGTGAACGTCGGTCCGCTACCGCGCTCGCTCGCAGAACGCGGCGAGGCAAGCGTCTCGCTCACCTTTGATGGCAAGTCCGCCAACAACGTCACGATCCGTATCCGGTGATCTGGCACGCTAGGGATTACGAGTTTTTTCGCCAATCAGGATAAGGCTCTGGCCCAGGGGAAAGTCGATCCCGCGCGCTAACAGATTCGCCTCGACCGCGAGCGGCTTCGAAAGCGCCCGATTCAGCCAGGGAGCGATGGGGCGGGTCCCGCTGGCGGGAGCTTGCCGCGTCAGCGGCTCCCAGATCCGGAAACGCGCCAACGCCACTGGCAGAAGCAGCGCATTCGCGTAGGTGCAGCGCAGAATCTGAAAGCCGGCATCGCGGATCCCTTGAATGAGCCTGCGCCGGGTGAAGCGCTGGCGTTCGCAAGTAAATTGCGAGTGGCGGCTCCGGAGGATATCGAGCGCGGAAACCCGCAGCACGATCAAACCGCCCGGGCGAAGCACGCGGGCAAACTCGCGGAGAGCGTGCACTTCGTCTCCTGCGTGCAGATGCACCAGCACGTCCAGGGACACCACCGCGTCGAATGCAGCGCGGCTGAAGGGACAGGCCAGGATATCCGCCTGCGCGGGGAACATCCGCGTGCCCGGTTCCGTTCGTGAAACGCCCTCCCAGGCAAGATCGATCGGATACATCTTCCAGCCATAACGTTTCGTGAGGACCGCCGACATGTGCCCGGTCCCCGATCCGGCTTCGAGCACGCGTTCGATTTTGCGCGCTGGAAGAAGGGGGTCGAGCACGCCGAACAGGATGCGGCGCATTCCTTGAAACCACCACAGATCCCGTTCCGCGTGTTCCAGCGTACGGAATTCGGCGGGATTCATGCGGTCGCGTTGCGGACACCCAGGTATTGCTCGCGGTAGCGGCGGTAAAACTGAAACGTGGTCTGGATGCCTTCGTGGAACCAGACGCGCGGGATCCAGGACAACTCGCGTTCCGCGCACGCGATATCAGAGCAGTAACTTCCAATGTCGATGTTGCGGAGGTTCTCCGGAAAGGGGGCGTGCTCGACGGTGCTGCCGCCAAGCCGCGCGACGGTCGCTGCAATGTCGCCGATGCAAAGGGCCTGGGGACCGCCGATATTGAACACGCGCGAATTCAGGTGCGCAGCGGCACCGGCCAACAAAAAGGCCTCGATCACGTCATCTACGTGAACCGGATCGCGCAACTGGCTGCCGTCGCCGAACACGACGATGGGGCGTCGCTCCAACGCCCTCCTGACGAAAACGCTCAGGAAACCCTGCTGCGGGAGGTGGAGGGCCATGCGGGGACCGTACACATTGCTCAAGCGAAGAACCACGCAATCCAGATCCCCCAAATTTGTGAGCAGGAGATGATACTGGGTGGCGGCGAACTTGTGGACGCCGTTGAAATCGACCGGCTGAATGGGATGACGCTCGTCTACCGGCAGGTAGATGGGCTTGCCGTAGAGCTGGCGCGTGCCGGCGTATACGATCCGCGCTTTCGGACAATATTCACGGCAGGCCAACAGAAACTGGAGTTGCGCCAGAACGTTAATATCGAGATCCCGCTCCGGTTGCTCCATGCTGGAAGAATGGCTGACTTCCCCCGCGAGGTTGAAGACGATCTCGCTCTGGGCGAGCGCCGCGGGGAACTCTTCTACCTGTCCGATGTCGGCGGAAATCCTGCGAATCTCCGACGCGACGGGCGCAACGTTGAAGAGATTCGCGCCGCAGCCGGAAACCATCGAATCGATCACGGTCACCTTCGCCCCGGATTCCACCAGCCGGATCGCCAGATTGCTGCCAATGAAGCCGAGGCCGCCGGTGATGAGGACACGCCGGTTGTGATACGCGTCGAGCGCCGGGTGCAACGCCGCCGCAGATTGATGGGCGATCGCCTGATTATGGATGGACGGCTTCATTGCAGAAATTAAACGCATCCGGACGCTGTTCCGCTTCCGGCCCGACGACCAGGGCGGGTACGGGCGCGCCATCCAGCCGTTCCTGAAGCGCGAACTCGCCAATCACGCGGGAATAGGGGAAGCATTTGGCGTAGATGCGGTTCGTCGCCTGGCGTCCGGCGCGAACCAGAGCCTCGGTCGGTTCGGCGCGCAGGGCATATTGGCGATACTTGAAAAACCACAAGTAGCCGGTCTGATGGGCGATGAGAAGCAGCCCAAGAACCGGGACGAGCCAGCGCTTCCTTCGAAGCGAAGCCCAGTCGCGAACGGTCAGTGCAGCCGCCGCGATGATGAGCGATATCCCGACGCTGGCGAAATATCCATGCCGGCTGGGCACGCGGGGCATATACGTCAGAAAACTGTAGGGCAGCAGGGTGAGCAAGGCCCACGCGCCTGCGAGGAGCGCCAGGTTCAGCCACTTCCGGGCTTTCAGCATCAGCAGAACGGCGATCGCGGCAAAACCCCATACTCGCGACAGGTCGGCGGCGCTACGCAGCATCACCCGGAGAAAAGGCGCTTCGAACGAAAATGTTCCGTCATTGAAGTGCAGATGGGTCTTGCGCGCGGCAAATGCCAGCGCGAAATACGCAACCGAGGCAGCGGCGAAAGGCGCAATTCCCCACAACGCGCGAAGGGTCCCTTTCCGTTGGGAAATCACGGCCAGCGCCATCAACGGAACAACCGCAACGGCGGATTCCTTGGACAGCAATCCCAGCCAGAAGAATAGAACGGCACCTGCGTAAGCGGCCGGCCTATGCTTGGTTCCTTGAAGCCAGCCCAGCCAGCAGAGAAAGGTCGCAAGCGAGAAAACGAAGACCAGCAGCTCCGGCAGCGCGGAGTACCAAACTACCGCCTCGCTGTGCCGTTGACTGACGGCGAAAAAACAAGCGGCTAATGCCGCGATTTTCCAGCCGACCGGGCGCCAGTAGCCAAGCGCGAACACCAGAAACGATGCGAGGATGTGAAGCACAAGTGCGGAAAGCCTGAAGGCCAGCGGATTCAGGCCGAATGCCTGTTCGGTCCAGTAGGTCAGGATCAGGGACGTGGCACGGCAGCGATATAGCGGGTCCTGCGCCAGCGCGGTCCAGCCAGAGACCGGTGCATAGTTCCGGGCGAACTGGACTTGAAGATAATCGTCGGCCATGAACGGCAGTTGCAGCGCGCGGCCGTAAGCCAGGAGGCTCAACGCGGCCACGCAAACCAACATGATGGCTGCACTGCGGCCGGAGAAACGAAAGCCTTCCTTCCGATTGGGAACGAGCGCCGGACGCAACACCAGCCGGACGAACAAGGCGCTGAGTTGCGCGCATGTGCTCGCCAGCGACCGCGTCCGGAAGAATTGCGACCGGCCATGCTGCCGGGGATAGTGATGGACCGGCAACTCGACTACGCCGGTTCCGCTGAGTTCCAGGCCTCGGACGAGCTCCACGCAGATCGCTCCGCCGGTGCAGCGAAGCATGTCCAGTTTCAGGACGCTCCTTCGGATCAAGCGGAAATCGCAGTCGATATCGCGAAGGCGGATGCGAAAGATCCAGCGCGCAAAGCGATTGTAAAGCCAGCCGATGGCGACCCGATGCCAGGGATCGCTTCGCTCGATTTTGAATCCATTCACCAGTCCCGTTTCCGGCGTGACGGCGCGTAACAGACGTTCGATCTCGGCCGGGTCGTACTGTCCGTCGCCATCAGTGTAAAATACGAATTCCTTGGTGGCCGCCGCGAAGCCGCTGCGCAGAGCCGCGCCGTATCCACGATTGCTCTCATGGGTAACAACGCGAACCCGCGGTTCATACTCGCGCTGCAACTGTTCGAGTACGTCAGCCGTATCGTCCGTGCTGCCGTCGTTGACAACGATGATCTCGAAATCTTCCGCGACGCGCCGCAACGTGGCGATCATCCGGCTCAAGAGCGGCGGCAACGCGCGCGCGTCGTTGTAGGCCGGGAAGAAGACACTCAGCCCGTAGGGGAAGCGGAACTCCGCGCCCGCTGACGGGACTGGAGGCCAGGTCGAGCGTACATGGCTCACAGCATTTGCCCGTTACATCGCACAACGGCGAAAGTAGTGTAAGGTATTTGCGGAAGTATGCCACGCAGTCAAATCTGCGTCAAGAAAAAAATTGACGAGACTTAATCCAGATGCGTCAACTACAGCCTAGGCTGTAGTTTCGGACGGTTTTCCCATGATCCGCACCAACGATTTTGAACGCCAGTGGCAAGAGATCGGCCAAGCTGCGTTAGACGCGTTTCGGAGAGTAGGAATGAGCGGATGGTACGTACTGGGCCAGGAGGTGCGCGCACTGGAGGAAATTCTGGCTGCGCGCTGGGGCCTGAAGCATGCCGTCGGAGTGGCCAGCGGGCTCGACGCCATTGAGGTCTCGCTGCGCGCTCTGGGATGCGGCCCAGGCGATCGGGTGCTCACCACGCCTGTCTCGGCCTTCGCCACGACATTGGCGATCGTAAAGCTCGGCGCGGTACCGGTGTTTGCGGATACGGACGAGTGCGGCCTCATCGATCTCGATCGCTGCCGCGATATATTGCGGCTGCGCGGCGATATTCGCTTCTTCGTGCCGGTGCATCTGTACGGCCACGCACTCGACTCGGGCAAGCTTCGCGGGCTCCGCCAGGAATTCGGGCTCCAAATCGTGGAAGACTGTGCGCAATCGGTGGAAGCCCGTTTTCGGGGCGAGCCCACCGGAACCGCGGGCCAGGCAGCAGCCACCAGTTTCTATCCGACAAAAAACCTGGGGGCGATGGGCGACGGCGGGGCGATCCTCACCAATGACGCCGAGCTGGCGGGGCGAGTTCGGGCATTGCGTGATTACGGCCAGAGCGCCAAATACGTACACGACTACGTCGGCTACAACAGCCGGCTGGATGAGCTGCATGCAGCCTTTCTGTGCGATGCCTGCCTGCCGCGATTAGATCCATGGACGCGCCGCCGCCGCGAAATCGCAGAGGCGTACATCGAGCGAATCCGGCATACAGGCGTGCAAATTGTCGGCGGGCCGGAGGGCTCCGAGTCGTGCTGGCATCTGTTCCCCGTGCGCGTAGGCACGGAGGCGCGCGCCGCTTTTCTCGAGCACTTGAACCGATCGGGCATTGCAGCCGGGATTCATTACCCGACAGCTATCCCAGATCAGCCTGCTATGAAGACCGCGCGCTTCGAAATGGCCGATGACTGCACAAGGGCGAGGTGTTTGTGCGCGAGCGAAGTGAGCCTGCCGATCCATCCCTACCTCACCGGCGACGAAGTGGAGCAGGTGATCGAGTCGGTCAACACCTGGGCCTGATCGCGTGCTACATTAGGGCGGCGACGCAGGCTGCGTTCGGGGAGCTTCCATGAAACGGACCGTTTTGATTGCATTGTTCGCCGTCGTTCCTGCGCTGGCTCAGTGGCTGCACGTAAAGGTTCCAGGAACGCCGCGCACCAAAGATGGCCAGCCGGACCTCGCTGCTCAAGTTCCGCGCACGCGCCAGGGGAAGCCGGACCTGAGCGGGGTCTGGGTTGCGGCAACCGGGAAGTACCTTGCGAATATCGCTTCCGATGGCGTCGAAGCGCCGCTTCAGCCCTGGGCCGCTGCGGTGTACAAGCAGCATCAGGAACAGAACGGGAAAGGCCACCCTTCGGAGCGCTGCATCTCGCACGGCTTGCCGGACTACGATGCTCTGGCGATCCCCTTCAAGCTCATCCAGACGCCTTATGAAATCGCCGTTCTCTACGAAGCGTTCAATCACTACCGGCAGATTTTCACCGACGGGCGATCGTTCCCGGAACAGCGCGAGCCCACCTGGCTCGGTTATTCGGTTGGCCAGTGGGATCGAGAAACGCTGGTCGTGGATACGATCGGCTTCAACGATGAAACCTGGCTGGACGATGGCGGATATCCGCACACCGACGCCCTGCATGTCACCGAGCGATTCCGGCGCAAGGATTTCGGGCACATGGAGATCGCGATCACCATCGACGATCCGAAAGCGTACACCAAGCCCTGGGGCGTCACCATCCCGTACAATCTGCTTCCGGACACCGAACTGATCGAGGCGATTTGCGCGCACGAAAAGGACATGCCGCACATGGTCGGAAAATAGCGCTTGGGATAATGGGAACATGCTGTCCGAATGCGATCCGCTGCTGGCCTTCGATCCGCTGGTGCGCGAGTGGTTCCGGCAGAAATTCGATGCGCTAACGGAGCCGCAGAAGCTCGGATGGCCCGAAATCCAAGCGGGACGCGACGTGCTGCTCTCGGCTCCCACCGGATCGGGGAAAACGCTTGCTGCGTTTCTGACGGCGATCGATTCTCTGGTTCGTCAGGCTCGCGCGGGCGCGCTGCCCAATCGCACAGAAATTCTCTACGTCTCGCCGCTGAAGGCGCTGAGCAACGATATCCACAAGAATCTGGACATCCCGCTGCTGGGCGTCGCGGAGGTCGCTGCATCGCAAGGCATCGCGCTTGCACCCGTCCGGACTGCGGTGCGCACCGGCGATACGCCGCAGTGGGAACGCCAGCGGATGGGCAAAGAAGCTCCGCACATCCTGGTCACGACGCCCGAATCGCTCTACATTCTGCTCACCGCCGAGGGTCCGCGGAAGATGCTCTCCTCGGTGCGCACGCTGATCGTCGATGAGATCCACGCGGTGGCGGACGACAAGCGCGGATCGCACCTGGCGTTGTCGCTTGCGCGGCTGGAAGCGCTCACCGGCGCGCCCTTACAGAAGATCGGGTTATCCGCGACGGTGAGCCCAATCGAAGACGTCGCGCGGTTCTTAAGCGATGATGCGCACATCGTGCAGGTGGGACATCGGCGAGCGATGGATCTGGCCGTGGAGGTTCCGCGCGATGAATTAGGCGCGGTGGCGAGCAATGAGATGTGGGAGGAGATCTACGACCGCGTCGCCGCGCTCGCGCGAGAAAACCGGACGACGCTGGTGTTCGTCAATACGCGCCGCTTATCCGAGCGCGTCGCGCACAAATTGGCCGCGCGGTTGGGAGAGAACGCCGTTCTTCCGCATCACGGAAGCCTTTCGCGCGCGCTCCGCCTGCAAGCCGAGCAGCGTTTGAAAAACGGTGAGCTGCGGGCCGTGGTGGCTACGGCGTCACTCGAGCTGGGGATCGATATCGGCACGGTGGATCTGGTCTGCCAGATCGGCTCGCCGCGCTCGATCGCCGTGGCGCTGCAACGAATCGGGCGGGCCGGACACTGGGTGGGCGCGCTGCCCAAAGGACGCCTGTTTGCGACCACACGCGATGAATTGATCGAGTGCGCGGCTCTGGTCCGTGCGATCCGGCGCGGCGAGCTCGATAAGCTGGAGATTCCGAACGCGCCGCTCGATATCCTCGCCCAGCAGATCGTGGCGGCCGCTGCGTGCGAGGAATTCGCCGAGGACGATTTGTTTGCGCTGGTGCGCCGCGCGATGCCGTACCGCGAACTCAGCCGGGCGGACTTCGATGCCGTTCTGACCATGCTCAGCGAAGGCATCGCCCACTCGCGCGGGCGCAGCGGGGCGTATCTGCATCGCGATCAGGTGAATCATCGCGTGCGGGGACGCCGCGGGGCGCGCCTGGCGGCGATCACCAGCGGCGGCGCGATCCCGGATAACGCGCAGTATCAGGTGATCGCCGAGCCGGAAGGGACCGTGATCGGATCGCTCGATGAAGATTTTGCGGTCGAGAGCCTGGTGGGCGACGTTTTCCTGCTGGGGACGAATTCCTGGAAGATCCGCCGCGTGGAGCCGGGCCGCGTGCGCGTGGAAGATGCGCATGGAGCAGCGCCCTCGATTCCGTTCTGGCTGGGCGAAGCGCCCGGCCGGACGCGGGAGTTATCGCGCGAAATTTCCAGCCTTCGCAGGGAGGTAGCACAGGCATCCAGCCTCTCCTGGGCCGCCGAGTGCGGTCTCGACCAACGCGGCTCCGAACAGGCGGCTGAGTACATCCGGACCGGTTTTCACGCTCTCGGCGCGATGCCCACGCACGATACCGTCGTAGCCGAGCGCTTCTTCGATGAGGCCGGCGGAATGCAGTTGGTGATCCACGCGCCCTTCGGAGCCCGCATCAACAAGGCCTGGGGCCTGGCTCTGCGAAAGCGCTTCTGCCGGACATTTAACTTCGAGTTGCAAGCCGCCGCCACGGACAACGGGATCGTGCTCTCGCTGAGCGATCAGCATTCGTTCCCGCTCGAGCTGGTGTTCAGCTTCCTGAAGCCTGCCACCGTGGAGCACGTGCTCACGCAGGCCCTGTTCGCGGCCCCCATGTTCGGCGCGCGCTGGAAATGGAACGCGGCGCGGGCTCTGGCTGTTCCGCGGTTCGCCGGCGGGCGCAAGGTGCCGCCGCCGATCCAGCGCATGCGATCCGACGACTTGCTCGCCAGCGTATTCCCGGATCAGGTCGCGTGCGCGGAAAATCTGACCGGCGAAATCCGGATTCCGGATCATCCTCTGGTGAAGGAAACCATCCACAACTGCCTGCACGAGGCGATGGATCTGGAAGGACTGAAGGAAATTTTGGACCGCATGGGCGAAGGCACGCTGCGCAGCGTGGCCGTCGATACCCGCGAGCCTTCGCCGTTCTGCCAGGAACTGCTGAACGCAAATCCCTATGCGTTTCTGGATGACGCGCCGCTCGAGGAGCGCCGCACGCGCGCCGTCCAGATGCGCCGCAGCTTATCTGCGGAGGACGCGAAGAATCTCGGCACGCTCGATCCGGCGGCGATTGCGCAGGTGGCCGAAGAATCCTGGCCGGTGGTGCGCGACGAGCACGAGCTTCATGACGCCTTGCTGACGCTGATGGTTCTTCCGCCGGTCCCGGAATGGCGGGAGTGGTTCGAAGCGCTGGAACGCGCCGGCCGCGCGACAACACGAAACGGCCAGTGGGTCGCGACCGAACGGCTGGAAATCGCCCGCGCGCTGCCGGGGGAAGCGGCCACCGCCGCCGTTTTGCGTGGATGGATGGATTCCATCGGCCCAGTCACGCCCGCCGCGCTTGCGAATCGTCTGGCTCTGCCGCAGGAAGCGATCGGCATCGCGCTCGCCAAGCTCGAATCCGAGGGCCTGATCCTGCGCGGGCGATTCGCTTCGGAAGACGACGAATTCTGTCATCGGCGGGTGCTGGCGCGCATTCACCGCATGACGCTCGGGCGGCTGCGCAAAGAGATCGAGCCGGTCAGTGCAGCCGAGTTTATGCGATTTCTCGGCCGCTGGCAGCACATGGCGCCTGGCACGCAACTTCATGGCGCCGACGGTTTGTTCCAGATCCTGCGCCAGCTTCAGGGCTACGAGATCTCCGCCGCCGCGTGGGAATCGCATGTCCTGCCGCGCCGTATCGCTGATTACGATCCTGAACTGCTCGACCGCCTGTGTCTCTCGGGCGAGATCCTGTGGGGACGGCTCTCGCCGCATCCGGCGCTGGAAACTGAAAGCGGCCGCCGCGTTCGCCCGACGCGCGTGGCGCCCCTGGCCCTGTTCCTGCGCGAAGACGCGAACCGGCTGCTCCCGCCGCCGGCGAACCAGATTCCGCTGCTCTCGCACCCCGCCCGCGACGTTCTCATGGCGCTCCAATCACACGGCGCTTCGTTCTTCAACGAACTGGTCCGTGCCACGGGCCGCCTGGCGAGTGAAGTCGAGGACGGCTTGTGGGAACTGGTCGCCGCGGGCCTCGTCACGGGTGATGGATTCGAAAATTTGCGCGCCCTGATCGATCCCAAGCGCCGCCGGGGGGAAGGGCGGGGCAGAAGCGCGCGACCGCGGCATGCTGCGGGACGCTGGGCTCTGCTCAACCGGCAGGCCGCCGCTGCTGACATCGCATTCTTCGCCAGCCAGCTCCTGGATCGCTGGGGCGTGGTGTTCCGGGACGTTCTGGCGCGCGAAACCTTGGCTCCTGCCTGGCGCGACCTCCTTCAGGTGTATCGAAGGATGGAAGCGCGCGGGGAAATTCGCGGAGGCCGCTTTGTCAGCGGGTTCGTCGGCGAGCAGTTCGCGCGTCCCGAAGCGCTGGATCTGCTGCGGCATCTGCGGCGATCCGGAAAGTCCGGCGAGCAACTCGAAATCGCGCCCGCCGATCCGCTGAATCTCACCGGCATTCTGCTGCCCGGCCCTCGCACTGGCGCACTGACGCAGGTCCCACTGAGGTTGTTAGACGGCGTTCCGCAGGCGGTCGGATTTTGAACTCCGTTAGACTGATAGTCGTGCGTTCGTGGGTTCTTCTGGTTGTCGCTGCATCCGTGCTCGTCGCGGCGAATCCCCTTGCCGACAGCGCCCAGAAAAAGCTCGATTCCATCGCCGACCGCAAGCTCAAGCCCGGAGCATCCGTCACGCTCACGCCAGCCGAAATCAACGCCTGGATTCACGAAAAAGCCGTCAAAGCATTTCCCGAGGGCGTCCGCAACGAGCGCATCCATCTGGGCCCAGGCGCCGCCGACGGAACGGCGCTGATCGATCTGTTGAAGATCGGCAAAAACAAGGGCCAGGAAGTCAACGCCCTGATCGCGCGGCTCATTGAAGGGGAGCGTCCGCTGCGGATCCTGATCCGGGTCGCTTCCGCGAACGGACGCTGCACGGTCTATCTCACGCGAGTGGAGTTGTCCGGCGTGGCGTTGGACGGATCGCTTCTCGATTTTCTGATCAAGCATTTCGTTCAGCCGCGCTATCCCGATATCAAGATCAACGAACCGTTCGATCTGGATTACAATATCGACCGCATCGACATCCAGCCGGCGGGCGTTCGTGTGCTGATCAAGAAATAGCGTCTGCGAGAAATAGAATATCCTGAACCGAGCGCAATACTGGCGTTCCTGATACGGCTGTTGCTCAGGTGCCTCGAGGCGAATCTAATTCCGGGGCGGCTTGGGATTGTCGAACCGTATCGGATTCGCATCCACGAGCCGGAGTAACGTGCGTTCCTGTTATTCGGCGACAATCTTCTTCGCCGCCTGGCGCCCCATGCGGATGCAGTCCGGGATGCCGATGCCGGTGTAGGCGTTCCCCGCCAGGTACAGTCCCGGGATGGCAGCGGCGCGCGATTCGATCTCCTGCAAACGCGCTCCGTGGCCGACGATATATTGCGCCATCGATTTCGGCCAGCGGGAAACTCCCGTGTAAACCGGCGCGGCTGTCAGCCCGAGAATGCCGCGCAGTTCCTCCCGCGCCATCGCGATCAGCGATTCGTCGGACTCTTGCAGTACGGCATCGTTGCCCGCGCCCCCGAAGAAACACCGCAGCGTGATTTTGTCCGGCGGAACCCGATGCGGGAACTTGGCGCCCACGAACGTGCACGCCAGCAGCCGCTTCCGTTCGACGCGAGGAATCAGGAAGCCCGTACCGGCCCGCTGGCCGTCGAATTCCGCTGCCTGAAACACCATCTGCGCAATGGCCGACGACGTGTAAGGAATTTTTCCCAGCAATTCCGCCAGGCGCTCCTCGATCGCGCCCAGAAGATCCGCCGCCGCCCATGCGGGGCAGGCCAGCACCACGTGCCTGGCCTCGATCCACTCTCCGTTCACCCGTACGCGAAATCCATCTGCCTGCCGCTCGATCGCTTCCGCTGTGCCGCGAACCACGCTCGCTTTCGCGGCCAGCCGCTCCACCAGGCACCCCAGGCCGCTTTTGAGCGTGCGGAACAGCGGTTCTGCGGATTTCGCGCGGCGGCTGCGCATCAGCGCGCGCGCCAGGCTGCCGTTCTTGCGTTCTATCTCGACGAACCGCGGCAGCACGCTCGCCGCGCTGAGCTGATCCGGATCTCCGCCGTAGACGCCCGAAAGCAGCGGCTCGGCCAAGTAATCCAAAGTCTCGCGCCCGAAGTGGTCCGTCACAAATTCCGAAACACTTCGGTCCGGATGCGTTTCGGGCCCGCGCAGCAGCTCCAGGCCCATCCGGATCTTCGTGCGCCAGCCCACCAGCGGCGAGGCCAGCATCGAGCTTGGCCGCGTCGGCACGAACATCGTGGTTCCCTCGGGTAAGCGGACCAATCTCCCGCGCCGCTGAATATACGTGACCCGCTCGGCGTCGTTCGAGCTGATCACGTCCTCCGCCATGCCCAGCTCGCGGATCAGCGCCATCGCTTCGGGCTTTTGAGAGATGAAGCTGTCCGGGCCCCATTCGAGAACGCAGTTTTCCCACTGGCGCGTTTCGATAACGCCGCCCAATCGCGGCTGTTTTTCGATCAGGGTGTGCGGAATTCCAGTCTTGGCGAGTTCGTAGGCAGCGGATAACCCGGAGATTCCGCCGCCGACGATAATGACCTGGCCTCTGGCCACTGAGGTTCCTACAGCTTGAATTCGCGCACGATCTCCACGCAGGCTTTCACGTTCTCCACCGGCGTTTCCGGCAAGATCCCGTGCCCGAGATTGAAGATGTGACCGGGGCGAGATCCCGTGCGTTTGAGCAACTCGTGCACCCGCATGCGCAGCTCCGGGAGCGGAGCGAACAGCACGGCCGGATCCAGGTTGCCCTGCACGGCCGAGCGGTAGCTGATGTCCATCCAGGCCTGATCGATGTTGATCCGCCAGTCCACGCCCATCACGTCGCCGCCGGCGGCGTGCAGTTCGCGGAAGAAGCCGGCCGCCCCGGTGCCGAAGTGGATCGCCGGAACGCTGGCCGCGCGGATGCGTTCGAGCAGCGCTCGCGAGTACGGAGCCACGAAGCGAACGTAATCGTCCGGGCCCAGAGCGCCCACCCAGCTATCGAAAACCTGTACGATGCGCGCGCCCGCGGCAACCTGGAGCACGGCGAACGCGCCCAGCACGTCCACCAGCTTCCCCATCAATCGCCGCCACAGCGTCTCATCGTGATACATCATCGACTTGGTACGGATGTAGTTGCGCGACGGCCCGCCTTCGATCATGTAGCTGGCCATGGTGAACGGCGCGCCCACGAAACCGATTACGGGAACGCGTCCCGCCAGCGCCGCGACCACACGCTGGATTGCCTCGCCCACGTAGCCCAGATCGTCCGTGTTGGAGATTGAAAGGCTGTCGACATCGCTCGAGGTTCGCACAGGGTTATCGATTACCGGCCCCTCGCCTGCCGCGAAGCGCAGCTTCAGTCCCATCGGTTCGACCGGGAGCAGCAGGTCGGCAAAGATGATCGCGGCGTCCACATCCAGGATTTCGACGGGTTGCAAGGTCACTTGCGCCGCCAAGTCCGGGCGCTTGCAGATTTCCAGAAGCCCGTGGTGCTGGCGGATTTCCCGATACTGCTTCAAATAGCGTCCAGCCTGACGCATAAACCACACGGGCCGAACATCGGTTGGCCGGCGGCGGCAGGCATCGAGAAAGCGGCTTGTCATTGGAGCCACGCGCATCGATCTTTTGTTTACTCCTTGTTCCTGTTGCAGCGAAACCGTTTGGGCTTCGTCGTGAATGAGACGCGCCCGGGAAGAAAAGCTGGCTAGCCCGCAAAGGGCGCGCGGGCACCCTCATCCCACTCAAGTAAGGAGCCCGCGATCCGGTTTGCGGGCTGTTCCTCAGGAGACCCGTTGGCCCGTTCCTTTGACCAACTTAGCACAGCAGGCCCGCCGGAAACTTCAAGAAATGATGTTTTTTTCGGGCTTGGGCCGGCCGCGCTTGATTCTCTTGAGAATCTGCGGCGCTTTGGCCGCCAGGTTCGACGGAAGGTCCGGCTCAAAGTGCAATTCGGGCATCCGGAAAATCTGGAGCCGTTCCATTAACTGATGCTTCAGGAATGACTTAGCGTGATGGAGCGCTTCCAGGGTTTGCTCCTGTTCGTGAGGAGTTCCCTGGAGCGAAACGCGAATGTGAGCATGGCGAAGATCCGGAGAAAGCAGCGCCTCTGTAACCGAAACCGTGCCCAATCGCGGGTCCGCCAGCTCGTAGCCGATCAGTTCCTCGAGTTCTTCCCGGATGCTTTCGGCAAGGCGTTCATGCCGATGAGGGTCCACGACTTTCAGGATACAATACGTTCGTGAAAACAGCCGTGTTCTTGCTGCTGCTTCCGGCCGCGTGGGCCCAGCCGCTGCGGGTTTATTCGGAATTCGCCCGGATTGACGCTAGCGGCCACGTGACGGTACCGGCCGAGCCGCGCGAGATCCTCTCGCCTGCGGTTGTACGGAACGGGTTCACGTCGTTCCAGGTCGTTGTGGACGTGCCGCAGGGCACTCCCTACCAGCTCTACATCGCGCAGAACCCGGAGAACGCAGTCGAGGTAACCTTGTATCGCGAAAGCGGCGACCGGCTCGAAAAAGTCTCGCAACCGGTGAGCGGCAATGCGACGCAGGTTTTCTGGATGGATCTGTGGACGGCTCGCGATGCCGCGGTCCAGCGGATCAAGGTCGAGCCGCAGTTGCACGTGAACAACGACTGGGTGATTTATCCGATGGAGGCTCGGGTGATGGAGGCGACAGCACCCGATGTCAAGTGGCAGCCCGGGGTGGGCGGCGCCGCCCCAATTGAGGTGATGCGACAGACCATCTGTTCAGGAGCGGCGGCGACAACGCTTGCGAACAGCCCGGGTTATGCGATTCCGGGGATGCGCTACCGAAACGCCCAACAGGATCTTGGCCTGGCGGCTCGGGTTCCCAAACCAGAGCTTCAAAAACTGTTCGGTTCGTGTGATGCTCCGCTCTCTTCGAATCCGGAGTGGTACCTCCGCATTCGCGATTATCTCTTCCGCATTCCTTAGGAAAGGCCGAGCCCGGCCTCCTATTTTTCCGAGAGTGCTTCGAAACCCACCTTGTTCCCTCCAAAAGCCAGCCGGGCAGCGGGAATTCAGGAAGATGAAAGAGCGCTCCATCAGGCTACATCGGCTGATTTCTCGGTTGTGCAGCCGGTTGGGGAGGACTGTACGCGAAATTCCTCGGGGACCGGGATCTGATTTTTCTCGAGCAGGGCGACCGCGCTTGCGAGGCATTTTTCGAGATGTGTCACGTGAGCCCGCAGTTTGCGAAACTGGCCGTCATCTGCGACCAACTCGGCCACGGTCTTCCCTTGATGCCCGTGAACTCTCAGCAGATCCTGAAGGGAATTGAAGATGGCGGTGCTGGCTACGCCGATAGCGTTCTGCGACGCCAGCCATCGCACCGCAACGGTTCCATCGTCGAATTCGGCCGCTTCGGCGACGTGTCCTGTTCCGCTCGTGTTCGAAACATCTTCCCTACGGCACAGATAATAGAATCTCATCGGGGTTGCTCCGTCTTGGTCCTTGCCTCCTCGGCCGTGAAAATCGCTACGTCCTGTACGCTGTCCTGATGGACCGGCCCGCGCAAGTGGAGCCGGTACCGGTTTAGCAGCCACAATTCAGGCAGGATTTCAGCTTGCAGATGACCTTCGTAGAAGACTCGCACCACGGCGCTCTCTGACACGACGATCGCGATTGCGTTGGTCTCGCGGGAGATGGAGGCGCCCGCCAAATGCCGGCTCCCCAAACCGAAGGTCATGTCAATGTCCTTGCTGGACGTGTCGAGGTACCGGCACGCCGCCACTACCACGCCGCTCTTGTCCAGAACGAAGGCTCCATCGAGTTGAGCAAGTTCTTTGACGGTTCCGCGCAGGTTTGGATCGGTGATATGCCTGGCCTCGCGAGGATGCTCGGCGAGAGGATCGAGGATCAATGCGCGCGAGTTGCGCAGCACGAGATCGTCAAAACCTAAAGTAAAGAGGGTCCCAATCCGGCGGCCCTCCCGCCCCTCACGAGCAATTTCGATGGCCAGGTCGAGAACCGATTCCAGTACCTTTCTGGGGCACCACGTTGCTTTCGGGCAGATCTTCTTGAACAATCAATCTCTCCTTCGCACTCGGCGCCGGATCCAAGTTGTCAATCCCAGTTTTAAGTGGATTTCGGCTGCTCTGCAAGTCATCCGTGGAAAGCCGCGGTCCCCCCTGGTTTCCGGGTGATCGCATCTCGATTCCCTATATTCCGGCCAAAAACAGGATGACGCCCGTAACACGCGGCGGAACGAGGACATCCCAAATCTTGAGAAAATTTCAACGTGCGCTAAGCCCGGTGAGATTGGCCACAACAGGGACACGCTGGGCCACGTCCGACGCGGCAAAGCAAGGACGGCGGTCGCTCGAAGCCACGGAATCGGCTGGCCTGACGTCGCCGCAGGGCCGCGCCAGCCGGTATCCGCTCCGCCTGCGTTAGACTAGAGAAACCGCTCGCGGAGAGATGGCCGAGTGGCTGAAGGCGCACGCTTGGAAAGCGTGTTTAGGGGAAACTCTAACGAGGGTTCGAATCCCTCTCTCTCCGCCAGTTTCAGCTAACCGAATCTCACAGCCAACGGGATGATGGTTCCGTTCGGCCGCCGGCATGTGGTCCGTGCTCAAGCCCTCGCGCCTGGCCAGATACACAAGAGTCGCATCGGCGAAATCCGTGGGCCGATCCCAGCGCGACGTAAGCGTGTGAATTTCCGGCAGCTCCGCATCCCGGATTTCTGCGAGCCTGAACGCGCCGGAGCGTCGGAACTTCCACGCCGTCTCCACCTCACGACGGTTGTCTCCCGCCCGATGGAAGACTTCGGTCAGCACTGCTTGGGATGTAAGCAGAGGCAATCTGAGTCTGCCGAACGCATCTACGCAGGAGTCTTCGGGTCAGGACGCTTTCCGGATCAACGTCCGATCCACGGCGGCGCCGGACTCAGCGCGCTCGTGGATTTCGCGAACCCGCGAGGTCCGCACGATGCCTTTCTCCGGGTGCGAAAATTCCATGCTCATCTCGCGTCCGATGAAGCGGAGCTTGAGCATCGGCGTGCCCCACGTAGATCCGTGAAGATTCACCACCACGGGCTTCGGGCAGATCTCCGGATGCCCGGAAATCAGAACCTCGCCGCCCCCAAGATTTTCAATCGTGTACAGCGTATTCGCCGTCTGAACGTCCAATACTGCGCCAACGGGAAGCTCGTCGAGCGCGACACCGCCTTCCATCTCAGACTTGCAAATCGCGCGATTGATCGCGTCGTCCAGATTTGCATGTGGCCGGTAGGGTTCGCTCAGGGGCAGCATGTTCATATTTAGCGTCTCTCTAGGCTTCTGGGATGCACCTCGGTTGCCAAAGGTCGCAAGTATGATTCGGCAGGACTTACGGCTCGCAATCCCGGGTCATCCGAGGATTGCGCGCCAATCCGCCCAGATATACCGGGAGATTCTCTCGTGCCTGCCAGGGTCTGCACCAGCATCACGGACGGCTTGCAGGGCTCACGCCTGCCGCCAGCGCCGCCCGCTTGTGGGCGTTCCATTCGAACTGCGCGGTCCAGGAGCGCGCCGTGATGATGATCGCGAGCTCGTTCAGTCTGCCCGGCGCCGCCTTCTGTGCGGCGGCCACGGCGGCAACGCTCAGAGTCAGAGCAGCAATTCTGCGAAAACGCACGCTCTAGACATTATCACGGCGCCTGCCCATCCACCACCCGCCCGCCAGCGCAATCGCCGAGACCGCCAGCGAGAATCCGCACACACCCCACCAACCGGACCGGTGCCACCAGTAGGCGCTCAAGTATGACCCCAGCGATCCGCAAGTGAACGTCGAAGTCATATAGATCATGTTCAGCCGGCTGCGGGCTTCCGGAACCAGTGCGTAGATCCGCGTCTGGTTCGTCACGTGGCACACCTGCATCGCCAAATCGAGCAGAATCACTCCTGCGATGAAGCCCCACAACTTCGCGCCGAGCAGGCCCAGCACGACGAAGGACACGGCCATCGTTGCCATGCCGGCCCGCACGCTGGTGCGTCCTCCGCGCCGGTCGGCGACGCGGCCCGCCCAAGGTGCGATCAGCGCTCCGCAAGCTCCGATCAGGCTGAACAAGCCCGCCCCGCGGCTGGTGAAGTAGTAAGGGGGGCCTTCGACAAAGAACACCATCGCGGTCCAGAATCCGCTGAAGACGGCGAACATCAGCGCGCTGGTGAACACGGCTTCCCGGAGCACGGGCAATCCTCGCCAGAGCGGTAGGGCCGAGGCGATCAACTGCGGCCAGCTCAGTTTCACGGACGGCCGGCTTGGCGGCAGCGAAGTGCGCAGAAGGATCGCCAGCAGCAGCATGAGCACGCTGGCCACCGCGAACACGGCCCGCCAGCCCAATAGCGCGCCCAGGTATCCGCTGAAGGTACGCGCCCCCAGCACGCCGATGAGCAGCCCGCTGATGACCGTCCCGACGGCGCGGCCGCGCTGCTCGGGCGGAGCCAGTTGCGCCGCAAACGGGATGATTACGTGGTTGATGGACGCAGTCATGCCGACCAAAAGCGCTGAAATCATCAACCAGGGGGCGTTTTGCGCGGTCGCCGTGAGCGCCAAGGCAATGGCTCCGCCGGAAACCATGAGCGTGATCATCCGGCGGCGCTCGCGAATGTCGCCGAGCGGAACGAACAGGAGCTGCCCCAATCCGGCCCCGGCCGGATTGAGCATCGCGAAGACTCCGATCCCCGCCGCGCTCAGGCCGAATGCGCGGGCAATCTCGGGCAGCAGAGGCTGCGCGTAATAGATGTTGGCTACGATGGCTCCGACGCTCGCGGCCATCAGCCCTAATAATCGGCCGCTCAGGCGGACCGGGTGGCCGGTCTGAGCAGTTTGCAGTTTAGCCCTCTACCATGCGGCGGCCCCGCTCGAACAGATCTGCCGCGTCATCCGCCATTTTGCGGCCCTTGTCGTACAGCTCACGTCCCTTTTCGAGCGCATCGCGGCCTGCCTCCATTACCGCATCGCGTCCGTGTTTCGCCTTCTTACCGATATAACGGCGGGTATCTTTTCCCGATTGCGGCGCGTATAGCAGCGCAACCGTCGCTCCGAGAGCCGCCCCCGCAAAAAACCACAGCAGTCTGTCCGGCTTGTTCATACCCCCATTCTAAGCCGTCAAGACGCGCTATGCTCAGGGCATGACAGCCGACCAAGACTCTTCGCATGCGCTCGACCTGGTCACCGTGTTCGAAACCACCGGCACGACCGCGGAAATGGAGGCCCTGGAAGTCGAGACGCTGCTGAAAGCCGCCGGAATCCGCGCGGTTCTGATGAACGAAGGCCCTTTCCCGAACTTGCCGTGGACCATTCGGGTTCCAAAGGCCGATGTGAGCGCGGCCCTGAACGTCATCGAGGAGGCGCGGAAAGCCGGTCCGGAGGCAGCCGAGGAAGCGGAAGCCGAACACGAGGGAACGCAGGAAGAATGACCGCCCCGCCTGGAAGCGCCCGGCCGGTCGGGATTCTGCATCCCGGCGAGATGGGCAGCGCGGTGGCCGCCACCATCCGGAACAGCGGTTATCCGATCCTTTGGACCTCGGAAGGCCGCAGCCATCTGACCCGGGCGCGCGCCGAAAGCGCCGGATTCACCGACGCCGGATCGCTGGTCCATCTTTGCGAAAGCTGCGCGCTGATTGTCAGCGTCTGCCCTCCGGAATTCGCGGCCGGTCTTGCGGATCGAGTGGCCGCGAACGGATTTCGTGGAACGTACCTCGACGCGAACGCGATTTCTCCCACACACAAGCAGGAGATCGCCGCGCGTATGCGGTCGAGCGGGATCCGTTTTGTGGACGGCGGGATCATCGGGCTCCCGCCCAAACGCCGCGGCGAGACCTGGCTGTATTTGAGCGGCGAGCATGCACAGTCGGTGGTCTGCTGTTTTCAGGCTGGGCCGATGGAAGTCGAAGTTCTCGGACCGGAGATCGGCAAAGCCTCGGCTTTGAAGATGTGTTATGCCGCACAGAACAAGGGATCGATCGCGCTGCTGCTGGCGGTGCTGGGCGCGGCGGACCGCATGGGCGTGCTGGAGGACCTGAAGCGCGATTGGACCCGGCACGTTTCTCCGCTCGAGAAGGGCGAGGCCCGGATACTTCGCGCCGCGCCGAAAGCCTGGCGGTGGAGCCCGGAGATGCACGAGATCTCCGCGACCTTGGGCGGGGCAGGAATGCCGCCGGGTTTTCATCAGGCGGCCGGGGAGATTTACGAGATGCTCCGCGAATTCAAGGACGCCGCGCCTGCCTCGTTAGAGGAAGTGCTCCAAAAGCTTCGCAGTGCATGAAGCCGGCACGCGTTCGGGATCGCGTGGTCGCCGCCTGTGTCGGGTTGGCCGGCGTCACCTATCTCGACCGTGTGTGCATCGGCGTCCTTGCGCCGCCTATCATGTCCGATCTGCGCATTACGCCTGTGCAGATGAGCTTTGTGTTTAGCGCCTTCGCGGCGGCGTATGCTCTGTTCGAAATGCCGACGGCCTGGTGGGCGGACCGCATCGGCAGCCGGCGCGTGCTGACCCGCATCGTGCTGTGGTGGTCGGCATTCACCATGCTCACCGCCGCTGCCACCAGTTACGCGGCGATGTTCTTGGTGCGTTTCCTGTTCGGCATGGGAGAAGCGGGAGCCTGGCCCAATGCCGCCCGCGTGTTTTCCCGCTGGATTCCGCTGCGCGAGCGCGGGCGCGTGCAGGGCATTTTCTTCGCGGGCGCGCATCTGGCCGGCGGGCTCACGCCGGGGCTTGTTGCGATCCTCGCACTATACCTGCCTTGGCGAATGGTCTTCATCGCGCTGGGATTCGTGGGGATCGCCTGGGCGGCGTTCTGGTACACGTGGTTTCGCGACGAGCCTCGCGAGCATCCGTCGGTCAGCGCGGCCGAAGCGGAATGGATCGAGAAAACGCGCGGGTTGCCTGCGGCGCGCGAGCAGCGCGGAGCGCTTCGCGAGGTTTTCTCGATTCCCAGCCTGGTCCCGCTGTGCCTTCAATACGTATCGAACAGCTACGGATACTACTTCTTCATCACCTGGCTGCCCACGTATCTGGCGCAGGCGCGCGGCATGTCTTCGGCCGAGCTGGCGATCTTCTCGGGGCTGCCGCTCACGCTGAGCGCGATTGCGGACGTGACGGGAGGATTCACTACGGACGCGTTGTGCCGCCGGTTCGGCGTGGTGCTTGGCACGCGTGCAGTCGGAGTAGTCGCTTATGTGCTGGCGGCTGTTGCCATGCTGGCGGGAACGCTCGCGGCGAATCAGCGCATCGGCGGCACTCTGATCGCTGTGGGCGGAGCCTTTTCGATGTTCACGCTCGCCCCGAGCTGGTCCACCGCGATCGGCCTGGGCGGGCGCAACACCGCGCTGCTGAGCTCGGTGATGAACACGTCGGGCCAGATCGGCGCGTTCTTCAGTCCGATCGTCGCGGCATTGCTGGTGGATCGGTTCGGGTGGTGGACCCTGCCGCTGTATGTGCTGTCGGCGCTGTACCTGATCGCGGCGGTTTGCTGGCTGTCGATCCAGCCGGATAGGAGGGAAGCCTGAAAATCGCATCCTCGGCGGTGAAGCGTGCTGAAGCTCCATCTCCGGCGCAGCTTCGCCCGATCACGGACCTGGTGAACTCCTGGCGCGAACTTAGGTAGTATCCTGTCCTTTGCCCTTGGACGCCGACCGAAAACGCATGCTCCGCGGCTTCGCGATTCTGGCGGCCGTGTATCTGGTCGTTGTCTACGCCATCCCCAAGCCCGCGGCGGTGAAACCGGAAGGCTGGAGGCTCACCGGAATCTTTGCCGCCACCATTGTCGGCTCGATCATCGAACCGATCCCTGCGGGCGCGCTGGTGCTGTTGGCCGTGACGCTGGCCGCGCTGATGGGCGGCCTGACGGTCACGCAGGCGCTGGAGGGCTACTCGAACTCCTCGGTCTGGCTGGTGCTGGTGGCGTTCTTCATTTCGCGCGCGCTGATCCAGACGGGGCTCGCGCGCCGGATCGCGCTGTTTTTCGTGCGGTCCTTCGGGCGCAATTCGCTAGGCGTGGCGTACTCGCTGGCGGCTTCCGACATGGTGCTGGCCGGGATGATCCCATCGAACGGCGCCCGCAGCGCCGGAGTGGTGCTGCCGATCGTACGGTCCATCTCCGAGCTCTACGGCTCGCATCCGGGGGAAACCGCCAGTTTGCTGGGATCGTACCTGATGAGCGCTGTCTACCAGGCAGTGTGCGTGACTTCGGCCATGTTCATCACCGGACAGGTGAGCAACTTTCTGGCGCGCGACATGGCGGCGCAGGCGGGCTATGAAATCACTCCGGCGGGCTGGATCCGCGCAACCATCGTGCCCGGACTGCTGTCGATCGCGGTTGTCCCCTGGCTGACCATGCGGATCCTTCGCCCCAAGATCCAGAAGACTCCCGAGGCCCGCAAATTCGCGGCGTCCGAGCTCGTGAAAATGGGTCCGCTGAAGCCCGCCGAATGGATTCTCACGGTGGTTTTCGCGACGGTGTGCTTCTTCTGGGTGACCTCGCGGACTTCCTGGGGCGTCGACATCACCGTGACCGCGCTGCTCGGCTGCATGGTGCTGCTGCTTACCGGAGTCCTGACCTGGGAAGATATTCGCGCCGAAAAAGCCGGCTGGGGAATTTTCATCTGGTACGGGGGACTCTACCGGCTGGCGCAAGGATTGAACGACGCGGGCGTGACCAAGGCATTCGCCAACTCGGTAGGCATGCATCTGGAGGGGTACGGCTGGCAGGCGCTGTTCGCCATCACGATCCTGATCTACTTCTACGCGCACTACGCGTTCGCGAGCATCACGGCGCACATGCTCTCGATGTTCCCCGCGTTTCTGGCGGTGCTGCTGATGAAAGGCGCGCCGCCGGGGCTGGCCGTGTGGACTTTCGCCTGCCTCGCGAATCTTTCCGCATGCCTGACGCATTACGGGACCACTCCCGCGCCCGTCTATTTCGCGCAGGAGTACGTATCGCTCCAGAAGTGGTGGCAGGCGGGACTGCTGGCCAGCGTCGCGCACCTGGCGATCTGGACGACTGCCGGGTTTGCGTGGTGGAAGCTGATCGGAATCTGGTAGGGCCGCCCTCAGGGCGGCGCTACCGGGACGGTCGTTACTGGGCGCTCGATACTTCGGCCGTTATGAAATCGACTTCAGCACCGCTTCCACGTGCCCTGGGACCTTCACCTTCGGAAAAATCGTCGCGATCTTGCCCTCCGGGTTTACCACGAACGTAGTCCGCTCGATGCCCATGTACTTGCGTCCGTACATACTCTTCTCTTTCCATACTCCGTAGGCTTCGGCGATCTTGTGGTCGGGATCGGGCACGAAGGTGTAGGGCAAGCCGTACTTCTGGGCGAACCTGGCCTGGGCTTCGGGCTTATCGGGCGAGATGCCCACGATCTCGGCGTTCTTCTTGGCGAACTCTTTGGAGGCGTCGCGGAAATCGCAGGATTCCCTGGTGCATCCCGGCGTATCGGCTTTGGGAAAGAAGAACAGCACCACAGACTTGCCTTTGAGCTTGGAAAGCTGGAAGGAATCGCTCTTAATCTCGGGGGCGCGATCGCCGGTTTGGAGACTCATATGCCGAGATTGTAAACTAGAAGGCATGAAAACGTCACTGATCGCGGTGGGCGCCCTGGCGCTTCTGATGGCAGGACGGACGTTCGCGGCCGATGCCGCCAAGGGCAAGGAAACCTTTGAAGCGAACTGTTCGGTATGCCACAACTCGGATAGCGAGGAGCGGAAGATGGGCCCCGGGCTGAAGGGCCTGTTCAAGCACGACAAGCTCGCAAACGGCAAGGCCGTGAACGAAGCTAATGTGACGACGATGATCAATGAGGGGGGGAACGGAATGCCTCCGTTCGCCGATGTGCTCACGAAGGCGGAGAAAGAGGATGTGGTCGCCTTCCTGAAGACCCTTTAGGTCCGCAAGAGTCCGCGTAGTTGCTGCTGCAAGCTGTCCCCATCGTCTAGCCCGGCCTAGGACATCGCCCTTTCACGGCGGTAACGGGGGTTCGAATCCCCCTGGGGACGCCATTCCACAAATTGTCCGTACTGGCCTCGGATTTTCCGAACTGGAGAAACGGGCGTCCGTCGCTCGCTTTTCAGACTTGAAATCGGACACAAAGCTGGCGCTCTTGTAGCTGATAACACTGCCCGCTTCTGGGGATCATTCCGACGCGCGTCTCGCACCGCGTGAGCCGCCTTCCCCGTTATTTCTGACCGAGCGTGCTTGCGCGTGTTGGAGAAAGCCGGCTGGCGGAAGTGGGTTGGGCGCTGGAACCGATCAATCAGCTCTCCGCTCGTTCGTCGGCCGGAGGCCGAAAACGCTGTTTCTGAAGCCAGGCCTGCGCGCGCAAAATCGACGTCTGCATAATCCTCACGCCAGGGCGGCTCTTGACGAACCGTTTGCCCCGCGAAAACCAGAGATGGGACGGAGTCCAGGAATGGAGCGCCGCGTTCAGGCTGACGACTTCCACGGATTCATTGGCCCAGAGGGTCTTGTAACTCTCCTTGCCGAGCAGGAAGTCGATCCCCTGCCAGCGCTGCCGGCAGGCCTCTTCCACCAGCAGCGCCAAGTGGAGCTTTCCGGGGGAAAAGGCGCCGAATTCGCTTCGGAATGAAGGGCGGTACCAGTGCAGCCAGCCGCCCGCCACAAATCCGAAGTTGTAGCTGACGTCGGTCTCTCCGCATCGCAGCGTCGAGAAGTGCAGACCGCGATTCCAGAAGCTGCCCAGCAGCGCTTGGAACTGGCGCTGCCGGCAGGGCAGATGGAACATTCCCGGAAACCCTTGCGCGAGCCATTTTTGGTCGTGCACGCGAAAGAATTCGGCAAGCACGCTTTCGGCCTGCGCCATCGTCTCCGGTTGCCACAGGGTCACGGGTCCACGCTGCGAAAGGCGTTTTCGCTGGCGCCGGATGTCGTTTCGGTGGCTGGCCGTCCAGGTCCGTTCGATGGCCTCGAAATCGCGGCCGCCGAGACAGAGGCGGGGAGACACATCGCGCTCTTCGGTGCAGGGCATCCGGCGCGCATGGAAGAAATCGCGCAAAATGGCAAGCGAAGCGTCACCGGCCGGAATGTTCGGCCAGCAAAACGCGCCGCGACCGAAAAACTGCAACGCGGCATCGAGCATCCGGGGCAGCGCCGGCGCCGCCCGTTCCGGCGTCACGATGGGCGGCTGGTAATCGCCCCGGGCGAACGGCGTGATCTGGCGAAAGTAAAGGCCGGCGACGCCGGCTCTCCTACGCGCCAAGGGCAGTACGCCCAGCAACCGGTTATGCTCCCGAGCTATGACGATCGTTACTCTCCCCATCGGGAACCCGTGCAGGTACGCCTGGTACCAGCGGGGATGGCAAAATATCGACGCGAAAGAATTGCCGATGAGCTTTTCCCACTCGGGGGCCAGCGCAGCCAGCGCGTCTCCACCTTCCGCGACCTCTACAGCGATCATGAGTCCCCCTCGGGTCGTACGAGTTCGAGGATGGACTGCACGAATGAGGCCATCCGGCAAAGCGTACACAGGCTGAAGCCTGTGACACTGGGAGTTACGTGGCACAGGCCTTTAGCCTTGCATCGGCTCAGGTTCCGCCCCACTGCGAGGGCTGCCGGATTCCTAAGGGTGGAAGTCGCCTACCGTCCAGACTGGATTATTTGCCCGGACCGGGATCGACCGGCGCTCCGGTTCCGGAGGAACCCAGGAACAACTTCTTGCCATCGGGATAAGTGATGTTAGATCCGTTCGCGCGATTGGACCCGTCCTTGGCTTGAAAGCCGTCCACGGTGATGTGCTGGCCCTTCTCGAGCGAGTTCTTTGTGAATCCCCGGCGCAGAAGGATGTTGGGACTGCCCCCCTCCACCATCCAACTGGTCACTTTGCCGTCGGGGCCGGTTACATCCAGGTGAATCCAGGCATGCGGGTTGATCCATTCCATCTGGGTCACGACTCCCTCGAGATGAACCTGCTTCTTGGCATCGTACTCGGCCGCAAACGCGTGATGCGCTCGAGCGGGCGACCCGGCCGCCAGCAATCCCATCAGAGCGATCGAGAACGAAAGCAGTTTTCGCATGACCTTGTCTCCTGTTTATTTCTTTCCGGCCCTGGCCGCTTCCGCGGCGGCCTCCTCGGCGCGCGCGCCCTTGAGCATGTTGAACATGGCGTAATTGCCTTCGTGACAGGCGTATTCGTAAATGGGGAACTCGGGATTCAGCCGCAAGGGCATCCGGATGGTCCACGGCTGTACCCAGGTTTTCGGATCGTCGATGGTGGCGGTGTACTCCATCATGTCCGGCGCCACACGGGTCCAGCGCTCGGTCAGAACCATGTCGGCGCTGTGCGGCGTGCCGCCGCCGTTCAAGCCGATGCCGTTCTTGTCGCCGAGAAAATTCGTCGTCTGGATCACTAGGGTGTTGCCTTCCCAGTGGCCGCGCGCATCGCCCATGTAAGACTTGATGCGCGTGCCGGCATGTGGACGGCCGTCGAGCGGAATAATCCTGGTCTCGTGGATCATTTCATAGCGGATGGCCACATATCCGGGGCCCTGCACGATCTGCGTGCCGTTGTTGTAGATCACTGGCAGGATAGATCCCATCACGCCGCGCGAGATGCAGCGATCGTAAAGGCTCTGGTCCTCCCAGGATTCGTTGGGTCCGTGTCCCAGCTTCGCTTGCTTGGCCTGCGCGGCTTTCTGTTTCGCGTATTCCGTCAGCTCGGGGATGCGACCGTTGGGAGGATCGATCACCAGCGACGTAATTTTCTGCGGCCTGCCGTGCTCCAGCCAGTAGCCCGGCGGATTGATGCCGACCTTCGCCTGCTTGTCCACGTATTCCACCGCGTCTCTCGCCCGGGTCTGTTCGGCTTTGGCCTGGCGCTGCGCGAACTCCTCCTCGGTGACCTCGGTCCGTTTCCCGGCCTTGAGATCGCGCTGGAGCGGAACTTCGATCAGATCCGTCCCCGGCCACAGGCCCTGTAAGTCCGGATCGCCCCAGGGAAGCTTCGGAGGAGTATACGGCGACGTCCTGGCCTTGGTGGCCGGAGCCTGCCCTACCATCGGCGACGTCACCAGCAACGCGGAAACCAGCCCCGCAGCCACCAGCATCAGAGAATTCAGGACGCGCTGCCTCATTCCGGTTCCTCCTCACTTGGAAGGCGTGGGCTGTTTCTTGTACTTCCCGTACAGCAGCTCTTCGGCAAACTCCACGCACTTGAACTCCAGGATCTGAGCATCCTTCTCGGCCCGCCGGTACAGCGGCAAGCTGATCTTCCAAGGTCTTGTAAACACGCTCGGATCTTCGAGCGTGGCCTCATAATCCATGACGTCGTTATTGCGGAGCTTGTAACGCTCCACCACGTGAAGTTTGTCGCTGGCCCAGTTCCCGGCGCGGTCGAGCCAGCTAAGTCCGTTCAGCCCGGTTACATCCACTACCAGCGTGTCGCCTTCCCAGTGTCCGTTGGAGGTTCCCATCCAGGTGTCCGATCCGGCTTCGAGCGGTTTGCCCATATTGATCAACCGGTTGGAGCTCGCATATTCGTACGCAATCAGGATGTCGCGGTTAGACTGAATGATCTGGAACGGAAATGGCATGTAGGTCGAGCGCGGGACGCCAGCCATGTAACACTTGGCTTCCGGATCCTCGGCGGGCCAGTTGGCCTTGTTCTGATTTTTCTTCTCGAGCGCGGCGGGTTTGTAGGGGATCTCGTTACCCTCGACGATGCCCTCGCCGGCGGGGATCGCCCCAATCGCGCCAAGTTGCCACAACGGGCCGGGAGCGGCCGAATGATCCTGGATGTCCCAGTTCGCCGTGCCGATGGATTGCCATACGCCGTTCAGGTTCGGCTTGCCATCGGGCATGCGTGGGCCTTTAGGGGCCGCTTTGGGGGCGGCTTTCGTGGCCGGAGCTTTCGCGGGAGTTGGGGCCTGCGCCTTGCCGGGAATGATCATGAGCGCAAGAGAGACAGCCGCGGCGCCGGCGGCCGAGAGCAGGGTGAGGGAATTACGCATAGAGAAACGTTTTCAATGCTACTGTTCCAGCGCGCGACTGTCAAACTGAAACCGCAGTAGGGCAGGGGATCTGGCCGTCTCCGCGGCGCCCCCGGAGCTAACGGGAACCGGCGGCTTTCTTCTCGTCCGCGCGGGCGCCGGCGAGCATGCCGGCCATCGCGTAGTTGCCTTCGTTGCAGGCGTACTCGAGGATGGGTCCCTGGGTCCGCTTCATCGGGATCTGCGCGGTCCACGGACGCGCGAACGTCGCCGGATCGTCCACGGTGAATTCGTACATGATCGTGTCGGGAGCGGTGCGGGTGAAGCGCTCCACCAGTTTCATGTTCTCGCTGGCGCGCTGGAAGCGGGTTCTGTCGTTGAAATTGGTGGTCTCGACAACCAGCGTCTCGCCCTCCCAGTGGCCGCGCGAGTTGCCCAGCCATTGGCGGATTCCCGAGTCGATATGCGGGCGGTTGTCGATCGGGATCACGCGGGCGTCGTGGATCATCTCCACCAGGATCGTGACGTATCCCGGCGCCTGCACGATCTGATAGTTGTTGTTGTAGAAGCTCGGCATCATCGGCGGACCCGCGGTCGGCCACAGGATGCAGCGTTCGGCGAGCGAACGGTCTTCGGGACCTTCGGGCGGCTTGCCGAATCCGGGCGGCGGGCCGGCGGGCGCCCCGGGCTTGCGCGGGATGCGGCCATCCGGTGGGTCGATGATCAGCGAAGTTCGCAGGGTCTCGACGACTTTGGTGCCGCGATCGTACCAGGCGTCGTTATAGGCGCGATTGAGATCGGCCTGCGCGCCGCCGTCGCGCCGGTCGGCGTTGTTCCGCTCCACGGTTTCCTTCTCGTACTGGCGCGCCTCGGCGGGAGTGAAAAACTCCTTGTCTGAGAGATTCGCGGGGCGCTCCAGGGGAGTGATGGTGACGTTGGTCCACACGCCCTGGAGATCGGGCTGGCCGTCCGGGGTGCGAGGCGCCGTGTACTTCCCGGTCTGCGCCGCCGCCACGCCCGCGACGATCCCGACTGCGATAAGGACGAACTTACCGCTCATTTTGCGTTGGGCTGTTCGTCCGGGTTCGATCCGCCGACGAACAATTTCCTTCCATCCGCGAACGTAATGTCCCGGCCGTTTGCCCGATTGGATCCGTCCTTGGCCTGATAGCCGTCCACCAGGATTTCGGTTCCCTGCGGCAGCGCGTCTTTATTCACGCCGCGCCGGAACAGGGCGTTCGGGCTGCCGCCTTCCACCATCCAGCGGGTCACTTTGCCATCGGCGTCCTTCACGTCGATATGAATCCAGGAGTGCGGATTGATGAACTCCACTTTGGCGACGGTCCCCTTGAGCTTCACCGGTTTCTGCGCGTCGAATTCCGCCGCGAAAGCATGATGTGCCCGCGCCGGCGCGGCCGCGATAGCAAGCCCGACGATCCCCAACACCGCCAGAAGTTTTATACGCATGAACGGACCTCCTTCACCCTCTGAACAATCCTACTACTTAAACGAGCGCACAGCGGGTTGTGCGCCGTCCAGAAGCAAAAGGGCGGCTGCGTGTGCAGCCGCCCCGAACTTCCATTCCAACTCGGATCACTGCTTGCCGTCGCCGTTTGCTCCGGGAGCGGAACCGCCCATGAACAAGCGCTTGCCGTCCTTGGCGAAGGTAAGGTTGGCGCCGACGGCACGGTTGGCGCCATCCTTGGCCTGATAGCCCTCGACGATGATTTCGGTTCCCTCGGGCAGAGAGTCTTTGGTGAATCCGTTGCGGTACAGCGAATTCGGGCTGCCGCCCTCTACCATCCACTTAGTGATCTTTCCGTCCGGACCTTTAACATCCAGATGAATCCAGGAGTGGGGGTTCACCGTTTCCCATTTAGTGACAATGCCCTGGAGCTTGACCGGCTTCTTCTCATCGAATTCCGCTGCGAACGCGTGATGCGCCCAAACCGGGGCGGCGGCGAGCAGCAGGCCCGCGCCCGCAAGAACAATGGCCATCTTTTTTTGCATTTGAAGTACTCCTTCTGCTCCCGACCTGCTTCTTATCTCGACTTCTTTTCCATGGCGCGCGCGCCGCTCAGATTGTTGGCCATGCCGTAGTTGCCCTCCTGGCAGGCGTACTCGTACACGGTTCCGTCGATCTTGACCATATTGTACTCGCCGGAAAACGGCTTCACCCAGGTTTTCGGATCGTCCACGGTGAACTGATACAGCACAGTTTCCGGATCGATGCGGGTGAACCGCTCGACGACTTTCGCGGCGTCGCTGACCTGTGCGCCCTGGATCGCCATGCGCGGCTCGAAATTGACGGTCTCGACCACCAGCGTGTCGCCTTCCCAATGCCCTACGGAATCGCCCATCCAGCGGCGGATTTCGGCGGGACCGTGCGCGCGGCCGTCGGTCGGGATCACCCTCGTATCGTGAATCATTTCCTGAACGATTGCGACGTAGTTCTTGCCCTGCACGATCTGAAGCGTGGAGTTATAGCCGACCGGCATCATCGGAGGACCTTCGAAGCCCCAGGTGATACAGCGCTCAGCGAGCGGACGGTTCTCGGGGCCGTCCCACTGGTGCGCCTGCTGATAGGCGCGGCGTTCCTGGGCGGCCTGCGCGGCTTCCGGCGTCAACGGCGGCACACGGCCTTCCGGGCCCGTGATGATCGAGGTCCGCAGGCTGGCGGCGCGTTTCGCGGTCGCGCCGCTCAAGCCGAACTGGTTGTTATCGTAGTGAACCGCGAGCGGACCGCCCTCGGGATTGTTCGCGGCTGGCGCGGCTCCTCGGCCTCCCCGGCCTCCTCTTCCCGCTGCGGCGGAGGCGGCCTTGTCGGCCTCATCGGTGTAGAATTCCTTCGCTCCAAGATTCGCGGGACGCGCCACCGGAATGCTCTGGGCGTTGGAGTAGGTTCCTTGCAGATCCGGCTTCCCATCCGGAGTTCGCGGAACCGTCCAGCCCTTCGCGGCCGGAGCGGGCTTGCTGGCGACTTGCGACTGAGCCGCCAGTCCCGATACAAGCGATACGACGGCAACTGGAGCGAGAAGAATGGTGAGGAGGTGTCGTCTCATTTACTGTCTCCTTTTTCTTGGAGCGGCTGCTTGCGAAGGTGGCCGTACAGAACCTCCTCCGCGAATTCCACGCACTTGTATTCCAAAAGCTGCGCGTTCTTTTCGAGCCTGCGGTACAGCGGCATGCTCATTTTCCACTGCCGGGTGAAAACTTTAGGATCGTCGATGGTGGCCTCATACTGGAGCGCGTCGGCGCTGAGGGGGGTGTAACGCTCGATCACATGCAGCGCATCGCTGTGCCAGTTGCCGGCGCGGTCGAACCAGGTCTGATCGTTGAGGCTGGTGACGTCCACCACCAGCGATTCGCCTTCCCAGCGCCCGTTCGACCAGCCCATCCAGCTATCGGCCGGGGCCTTGGTGGGTGCTTTCATGTTCACCACGCGAACTGCGCCCGCGTACTCGTACACGAACATAATATTGTCGGTGCCCTGCACGATCTGGAACGGATACGGCATGTAGGTCGACCGGGGCACGCCGCCCATGTAGCATTTGATCTCGGGGTCGAGCTTCAGACGGTCCGCGTAATTCTGTTTCTGCTTGGCGGCAGCTTCCGGTTTATAAGGAAGCTCGCCACCTTCGACTACGCCCAAGCCTGCGGGAGTGGAGTAGGCTGCGCCCAGCGCATAGACAGGACCCTGAGCGGCGGCATGCGGGCGAATATCCCAATTCGCCTCGTTCATGGCCTGCCAAATCCCGTTGAGGTTGGGTTTTCCATCCTTGGTTCGGGGCGCCTTATAGGCGGGCGCCTGCGCGGAAGTGGGGACGACGGCAAGCGAAAAAAGGGCTGCTCCCGCAGCCCCGACAAGCAGCCAGGCACCCAGCCGGCCCCGCGTCCTTCCCGATTGAACTTGCACCGTGGCAGTCTCCTCTCACACCCGCTGCGCAGCAGGTACAGAAATACCGAGCTTGATCGTACATTCAAACAAATATGAAGTCAAGGCTCTTGCTATCCGGAACTTACGAGCTCGTGCGACCATCAAAAAGGGGCGTTCACCATGAGTCCCGGCAACCCGTTTCCGATCCACCCGGCATCCGCCGCACCGAAACCGTCGGGCCACAAAGTTAAGGACCCGGTTTGCGGGATGGAGGTTACTCCCGAGGCTGCGGCGGGCAGTTTTGCGTTCCAGGGGCGCACGTACTACTTTTGCGCGAAGAGCTGCCTGGCAAAATTCGAGGCCGATCCGCTGAAGTATCTGGAAGCGAAGCCCGCCGAGCCCGCTGCTGGGGAAACAGGGATCGAATATACCTGCCCGATGCATCCGGAAATCGTCCAGATCGGTCCGGGATCGTGCCCGATCTGCGGGATGGCCCTGGAGCCGAAGCACGTTCAGGCCGGTGAGGAAGAGAATCCCGAATTGATCGATATGCGGCGGCGGTTCTGGGCCGGCGTTGGCTTGAGCTTGCCTCTATTGGTGATTGAGAACGGTCATCTGTTCTCGCACGAGCTCCGGAACGGGATTGAACTGGCTTTGGCTACGCCGGTAGTTCTATGGGGAGGATGGCCGTTCTTCGTACGGGCCTGGCGATCGGTTCTGACCCGCAACCTCAATATGTTCACGCTGATTGGGCTGGGCGTGGCTGCGGCGTTCCTATACAGCCTGGTTGTCGTTATCGTGCAGCCTGGAGCGGACGTGTACTTTGAACCCGCCGCCGTGATCGTCACACTGGTGCTGCTGGGGCAAGTTCTCGAATTGCAGGCGCGCGGCAGGACCGGAGCCGCGATCAAGGCGCTGCTCGGTTTGGCGCCGAAAACCGCGCGGCTGATCCATCCCGACGGCAGCGAGGCGGACGTGCCGCTCCATGCGATCCGTTTGGGGAACCTGTTGCGTGTCCGGCCGGGCGAAAAAATTCCCGTGGACGGCGTTGTTGTGGAGGGATCGAGCGCCGTGGATGAATCGATGCTCACCGGCGAACCGATTCCGGTGGAGAAAACCGCGGGCGCGAAAGTCACTGGCGCGACTGTCAACGGCACCGGGTCGCTGGTGATCCGCGCCGAGCGGGTCGGATCGGAAACGCTGCTGGCGCAGATCGTGCGCATGGTTTCGGAGGCCCAGCGCAGCCGCGCGCCCATCCAGAACCTGGCCGATCGGGTGGCTGCGTATTTCGTGCCGGCGGTAGTCGCCATCGCAATCGCGACTTTCATCGCCTGGATCGTATGGGGGCCGCAGCCGCGCCTGGCGCACGCGCTCGTCAACGCCGTGGCAGTCCTGATCATCGCCTGCCCGTGCGCGCTGGGACTCGCGACGCCGATGTCGATCATGGTCGCCATGGGGAGAGGCGCGACCATGGGCGTGCTGTTCAAGAACGCCGAGGCGATCGAGCTTCTGCACAAGGCTGACACTTTGGTGGTGGATAAGACCGGCACGCTCACCGAAGGCAAGCCGAAACTGGTTGGCGTGACGCCGGCGGAGGGATTCGACGAGCAGCGTCTGCTGTATTTGGCCGCGAGCCTGGAGCGCGCAAGCGAGCATCCGCTGGCGCACGCAATTGTGACCGGCGCCCAGGACCGCGGCATCTCGCCCGGCCCGGCGGTTTCCTTTCAGGCGGTCGCGGGAAAGGGAGCGCGTGCTCGTGTGGACGATGCGGACGTCGCGATTGGGAATTTCGCGATGATGCGAGATCTGGGCGTAGCGGTTGCCACTGCCCAGGACTCCCTGGCGCGAACGGCGCTCTTTGTCGCCATCGGAGGGAAGTTCGCCGGCACGCTGTACGTCGCCGATCCGATCAAGAAGACCAGCGCGGAGGCGATCCGGCAGTTGCACGCCGAAGGCATGCGGGTGGTGATGCTCACCGGCGACAACCGCGCCACGGCCGAGGCGGTGGCGCAGGCGCTTGGCATTGACGAGGTCGTGGCGGAAGTGCTGCCGCAGGACAAACGGCTGCACGTCCAGCGGCTCCAGGAATCGGGACGGTTCGTCGCGATGGCCGGGGACGGGATCAACGACGCCCCGGCGCTGGCGCAGGCTCAGGTGGGAATCGCCATGGGTACCGGGACCGATGTCGCCATGCAGAGCGCGGACGTGACTCTGGTCCAGGGGGACCTGCGCGGGATCGCGCGGGCGCGCAGCCTGAGCCGGGCCACAGTGCGCAATATCAAGCAGAATCTTTTCTTTGCCTTTGTCTATAACTCCGTGGGCGTCCCGGTGGCCGCCGGGGTGCTGTATCCCCTGTTCGGACTGCTACTTAGCCCGATGATCGCGGCCGCGGCGATGAGCTTCAGTTCGGTTTCCGTGATCGGCAACGCCCTGCGCCTCCGGACCTCCCGCCTGTAATCGGCAGCCTACGTGCAAAAGCTCCCAGAGGAAAGGGAGCCGCCCCATGAAGATACTTGTGGCTATTGATCATTCGGCAGCGAGCCAGGCGGTGCTGAAAGAAGTCGCTGCCCGGCCCTGGCCCCCCAACACCTGCGTGGAGACTCTGAATGTGGTCGAGCCAGTGCACTTGTGGACCACTTCCCAGACGGTGGAAGAGGCCGCCCGGCAATCCGCGGCTCTGGTCCAGGGGGCTGCTCAGGAACTCGCCGCCAAGGGCCTGAAGGCGAGCAGCGTGTCGCTCCCGGGGGACCCGAAACGGGTGATTCTGGACCGTGCCCAGGAAACCAAGGCCGATTTCATCTTCGTCGGCTCGCAAGCGGTTTCTGCGCTGACGCGGTTTCTGCTGGGGAATGTTTCCTCGGCCGTCGTGCGTCATGCGCCGTGTTCGGTCGAGATTGTGCGTGCGCGCGCTGGGAAGCCGCCGGGGATTCGCAAAATCCTGCTGGCCACCGACGGTTCTGAATTTTCCGAGCGCGCGGCGCGATCGATCGCCGAGCGGCCCTGGGCCGCCGGAACCGAAATCGTCGCGCTGAGCGTGGTGGAATTGATGCTCGGCACAGCGCAAGCGTGGCTGGAGCCGCCTTATGTCGATAGCGCCGCACTGGAGCCGCTGCGGGAACAAGCGATGCAGCGGGCCCAAAACGCTGTCGCAGCGGCAGCCGAGATTCTTTCGAAGGCCTTTCCGAAGGTCCAGGAATCGATTTCGGTTTTGCTGGACGGGCCGAAGAACGTGATCCTGGACGAGGCCGACAAGATCGGCGCGGATCTGATCGTAGTCGGCTCGCACGGCCACCGCGGAATCGAGCGCTTCATGCTCGGCAGCGTTTCCGAAGCCGTGGCGCTGCACGCGCATTGTTCGGTTGAAGTGATTCGTTAACCCGCAACGGGGCGCGCGGCGCTCTTAAGCAGGGAAACTGCCCGCGCGTTCCGTTTTGCGGTTACCTAGGAGCGTTATGCCGGAGCTGAGCCGGGAAAGCGTCGAGCGATACCTGGAACGGCTGTTCTGCAAGCCCGTGAAGGTGCTGCACCTGACCGTGCTCGGCGAAGCGCGCGATCGCGATCCGAAAGCGTTCGGCTACGGAACGCCAGTGCGGATCGATTACCAACCGGCGGGCGAGCCGCGCGCCAGCGCCGTATTCCACACTATGAGCGCAAACGCCTTCGGACATGAGCACATGCCCGATCGCGCGCAGATCCTGCTCTGGCAGCATCGCGCGTTCAACCGGCTGCCGAGGCATGTGCGGTCTCTCGATGTAGGTGCGATCCAATTTGACGGAAGCTTGATATCGGCGGGCCAGGCCGAGGAGTTCTATCTGTTGACGGAGTACGCGCCGGGAACGCCCTACGCGTCCGATCTTCAGCACATTTCCGAAAGGCGTTCGCTCGCCGAGCTGGACCAGGCTCGCGCGGACGCGCTGTGTGATTACCTGGTGGAAATCCACATGAAGCGCGGATCGGATCCCGGCCTCTACACGCGGCGGATCCGGGAACTGGTGGGGCACGGCGAATGCATCATGGGACTGATCGATTCCTATCCTCCGCACCATCTGTTTCCCGCATCGGTGCTGGAGCAAATTGAGCAGGAATGCGTCCGCTGGCGCTGGAAGCTGAAGCCGCTCACGCACCGGCTGCGGCAGGTGCATGGCGATTTTCATCCTTGGAACATCCTGTTCCGCGAGAACACCGACTTCGGCGTGCTGGACCGCTCCCGCGGCGAGTGGGGCGATCCGGCCGACGACGTGACCTGCCTCACGGTGAACTATCTCTTCTTCTCGCTCCAGGCCAGCGGCCGATTCGAGGATCCCTGGAAGGCTCTCTTCGAGCGCTTTTGGATGCGCTATCTGGAGCAGAGCCGCGACGGCGAAATGCGGAAGGCCGCCGCGCCATTCTTTGCATTTCGGGGCTTGGTGCTGGCGAGCCCGGTCTGGTATCCGGCGCTTTCCGATGAGATCCGCGGCCAACTGCTGCGCTTCGTACGAAACGTGCTGGCGAAGGACGAATTCGATCCGGCTCGGGCGGGCGTTTACTGTGCCGGGTGAGCCCGGATTTGCGGTATGGATCACCGGGCTGCCCGCCTCGGGGAAATCCACCGTAGCCGCGGCATTGGCCGCGGAGCTGCGCGCGCGCGGCGTTAACGTGGAGGTGCTCGAATCCGATGTGCTGCGCCAGGTTCTCACGCCCCGGCCGCGCTACGACGAGCAAGAGCGCGAGAGGTTCTACGCACAGATGGCCTTCATCGGGGCCTTGCTAGTCCGGCATGGCGTCGCGGTGATTTTCGATGCGACGGCCAACCGCCGCGCGTATCGCGATGTGGCGCGCCACCAGATTCCGCGATTTATCGAGGTCTACGTAGACACGCCGCTCGAAGTTTGCATGCGCCGCGACCCGAAGGGAATCTACCGCGCGTCCACGAACGTGCCAGGGTTGCAGGCGGTTTACGAGCCGCCGCTGGATCCCGAGGTGGTGATTCACGGAGAGCGTGAAGATCCGAGAGCGGCGGCCAGCCAGGTAGTCGCGCACTTGGCCGAGCTCGGTCTGCTCGGCGGAGAAGAGCGGGCTTAGAACGAAAAGCGCATTTCCAGGGTGCCCTGGCGGGACGGCTGGAACGTGCTGCCACCCTGATAATTGATAAACCCGAATCCGCCGGTGAGCAAGCCCGCCTGGCTCCTCACGGTCGGAGCCGTGGGAGATGTGGCAGCCGGATTCGACATCTGAAGCCGGTTCAGCGCGTTGGTGAAGTTCATGCGGAAGGTCAGCTTCATGCGATGCGCTTCGGGCCCGAAGTCGATCACCCGGCCTACGCTCAGCGTCTCGGAAGGCCGCCGCTGGTAGCGATAGTCATTGTAATATGCGGCGGCCGTGCCAAACTGCCCGTCCGCCGGATTCACCCAGGCATCCTTGTTGAGCACCAGATCCTTGGTCGGGTCCACGCAGTGACAATTGAGATCTTTCAAAAACAGAGGCTTGCTCGGATCCCGGTTGAAATAGGTGCTTTGGAACAGGAGCGTGTTCAGGTTGTTGGTCGAAGTGGGAGCCAGAATCGGCAACCCGCTCGCGTAATTCAGCGTTGCTCCCACAATCCAGTCGCGCAGGACCTGGGAAGCGATCTGGTTCCCGGAGGCCGCCGGGACCCGATAGTTGATGGAGATCACGCTGACCAGGGGCCGCGAAAATCCCGAGATGGTCTTGTTCTGTGCGCGGTTGAATACGTCATTGACCGTGCCCCCCTCGACTCCGTTCTGGAGCTCCTTGGCCCAGGTGAACGCATACTGGGCTTCCAGTCCGTGCCAGATCCGCTGGGTAACCTTCATCTGGAGCGAGTCGTACCAGGTCCGCCCTTGCGGAGCCCAAAGCGGTCCCAAGCCGCTGGAGAACTGCGGATACGGCCGCAGGGATTGCGCCACTGAGGATGTCAGCGGGAATCCGGCGTACGGCAATTTGTTCTGGAACCGTCCTGCCGCCGCGGACCCGATGGGCGCGCGAAGGATCGCGCGGTCGGCCGCGCTGTTGATGTCCAGACCCATCGCGGCCAGCCCCTGCGGCGTCAGGGCGTTATAGTTGTTCGAAATCGTGCTCAACCACCATGCACCCCGATTCGCCACGTAGGACACTTCGACAAACGTGTTGCGCGTGACCTCACGCTGCAGGCTGATGCTCCACTGGATCTGCCGCGCCGGGCGTCCCGCGTTCTGATCGACCACGGAAGTCGGGCCATTCAGGTTTCTGGGGAAATTGGGATTGGGGTACGCGCCTGCGGAGCGGTTCGGCCAGGCGAGCACATAGACCGATGGCACTCCGGTATCGAGTTTCATCGCAGCTTCGCCGAATCCGGGTCCCTGGAATGTATTGTTGGCGCTGGCGCTGGCCGTGCCGGTTGCAGCGGTGGCCGTGCCGTCAAAGGCGATTCCGAACCCCGCGCGGAACACCGTCTTGGGAGTGATCTGGTAGGCCGCGCCGATGCGTGGACCGAATGCGTACGGATAGTTCTTCGCGAAACTACAGTTGCAAGTCGATTCGTAGATGATTCCACCCGGGTGTCCGCCCGCAGTGGGATTCGCCACGGCCGGCGAAACCGTCGGCATGCGGCCATACTGTTCGCGCGGATACGTGTCGTAGTCATAGCGCAGTCCGTAGTCCAGCGTGAGCTTGCGCGTAACTTTCCACGTGTCCTGAGCGTAGAACGCTAAGAAACGCTTGCCCGTTTTCAAGTCCGCCGGGGGATTGACGGCTCCGTTATCCACTAGCCCCAGCAGGAAACTTGCGTATCCGAATCCCATGGTTCCGCCGCTGAGAATGGAGGACTGGACCGCGCTGCACGAAGCCGTCGAGCAGCTAGAGAGTTGGGCCGTTTCGTTGGTCGAGAAGACGAACCTGCCGTTGGTCGCAGTCAGGCTGTGGAGCGGATACCCGAACGTGCGCAGCTCTCCGCCGAATTTGAAAGTGTGGTTCCCCTTCACCCAGGTCAGCGAAGTCTGATAGGTGGGCGTAAATTGATCGGTGATGGACTGCGCCGCGAGGCCGGCCGGGCCGGGGCCCATGTTCGCCATGCCACCCGTGGAGACGCTCGAAATACCGCTGATCGAAGGGAAACGGCCCCCGGGATTCGGCGTTCCCACCAGCCCCAGGCTCTTCACCTGATCGAAATTGGTGGTCGGGGAGTGGTCGTTTAGTTGATACTGCGTGGAGCCGAGGCCGATGTGCCACAACATGGTCGGCGAGACCGTATAGTCGAAGTTGAGACGCCACTGCATCGACCTGCTAAACGTTCCGCGGGTTTGCGTGATCGTGTCGGGCAACCCTTCGGATTGGTTCAGGCTCTGCGAGAACTGCGAGCCGCTGGCGTTCGTCAGCCATGTCCCGGACACTTTGAATTTCGACGTGAACTGGTGATCGATCTTGACCGATTCGTTGGTGGTGATTCGATCGTTCGGAAACGACGGGTTGTAATTCTGCGTAAGCCTGGTGGGATCGGTGGGATTCGGGATCAACGCCTGGATCGCGGCCGAAACCCTGTCGAACCGCGTCACGGGAATCAGATTGCCCGTGAAAGGATCCCGGACCGGAACGCCCCTCGCCGTCTGCACATTTAAAGGATCGTAAATCATGCCCTCGGCGATCGTGCGGCCAAGAGCGTCCGTTCCCAGGTTGCGGCCAGTCAGCGCCTGCGTGAAATTGCCTGCGCGGTAGTTCTCCGTGGGAACCGTAATGGAGGTATCGTTTACCACGAAGAATTCGCGATACTGCTCGCGGTTGTAGAAGAAGAAGGTCTTGTCGTGGCCGTTGTAGACCTTGGGAATCCATACGGGCCCGCCGAGGTTGAAGCCCCAATCGTTGCGCCGGATGCGCGGCAGCGTGTTGACGTAGGGAGTGGAGGCGTTAAACGCCTCGTTCATCAGGTAATCGAAGCCGCCGCCGTGATACTGGTTGGTGCCCGACCGCAGCGTCAGATTGAAGAGTCCGCCGCCCACCTGGCCAAACTCCGCGGCGTAGTTGCTGGTCTGGATCGCGGACTCCTGGATGGCGTCCACGCTGGCTGTCGTGCCCGCCTGCACGGAGTTGATCTGGTTGGTCCCGTCCATGCCGTCGATCTGCGTCCGTTGCGTCCCGTTGGGCGCGCCGTTCACGCGGGCTCCAAAAACGAATCCGGAGCCCGGCGAGGATGCACCCGGCACGAGCTGAATCTCGGTCATGTAAAACCGCAGGCCCTGGCTTGAGGAGAACGTGCCGCCGATGCCGAGCAGACCCAGGTCGATCAGGCGCTGCGCCGGAATCGTGTGGCTAAGTTCCCCGCTTTCCGTCTTCAGGAGCGATGTCTGCTCGGTTACGGTCACGGATTCGGTCGCGGCGCCGACTTCCAGCACGATATCCACACGCACTGTCTGCGCGACTCCGACGATCACGTTCTGCCGGACGTACTTCTTGAACCCTGCCACGGCTACCGACAACTCGTAGTTGCCGACCGGCAATTGCGGCAGTGTGTAGTTGCCGGTTTCCGAGCTGGCTGCCTGGAACACCGCGCCGGTCTCGGAATTCCGGGCTTCAATCGGCGCGTTTGGCACGATCGCCCCCGCAGGATCAGCCACCGTGCCTGTGATGGTCCCTCTATCCGACTGGCCGAAAACAGCTCCGGCAAGCAGTAGCATGCAAATCGAGACAAATCGCACTCGCATGTTGGTTCGCCCCCCAATGTGCTGTGAATGCACCCCTGCTGCATTGGTCTGACCTGGACCTGCATGCAACTCAGGCGATTCTATTCCAGGCGGGTGCGGGAGTCAAGGAAAAAATGACCGATCGACCGGTTTTTTATTCCTGTGAAGTTCCTGGACTACAGTGTGTTGCAAACGTTTAAGTTATTGATTATTTTGGTATGCAACGCGGCCGCCTACCAGCGTCATCACGGGCTTAATGGCGCTGATCTGATCTGCCGGAACCGTCAAATAATCGCGGTCGAGCACTACCATGTCGGCCAGTTTGCCCGGTTGGATCGAGCCCAGGTTATTTTCCTGAAAGACGAAATAGGCGTTCTTGCGGGTATGCGCAATGAGCGCATCCTCGCGGCTGATGGTCTGGCGCAGCACCTTTTTCCCGCCTGCCATATTGCCCGTAACCGCGAAATACAAGGTCGTGAAGGGCAACGTCTGATTCGCAGCCGTGCCGTCGGTACCGAGTCCCCAGGTGATTCCGCTGTTCTGAATCGTCGCCAGCGGAGGCATATCGTAGGCTCCGTCTGCGAACTCCTCGTGCATGATTCCGCCGTTTATGACCGCCCAGGGATGAACGGCTGCATACAGGCCCAGTTTCTTCATGCGTTCAAGCTCTAAACTGCTGATCTGGTTGATATGAGCCAGGGTCCAGCGCAGATTCTTGACCGGGTGTTCCCGGTTGATCGCTTCGATCTGATCGAGGAACGCTTCGATGGTGGTAGACAGCTCTGCATGCACGTGCAAGGGCAGGCCGGCCTGGGCGATCGCCATCGCCAGTTTTTTCCACTGCTCCAGTTGCTCCGGCTGGGGATTCGATTTCAGGGCGAACATCGGATCGTGCAGCGGAGAATACACGCTCTCGCCGAACGATACGTTGTCGATGAAGCTATCACCCTGGAAGAGTTTCATCCCGGCGAGCTGCTGGATCGCGCGATTCACGCCTTCGGGATTGGCCCCTGCCGCGCCGTTGATGCAGAACACGCGAAGGTTCAGGCGCTCCTGCGTTTTCCACTTCTGGAGGATCGCGAGCACATCCGCATCGCAGCCGGGAACGCCGATGGACGTGAGCCCGCCTCGGTTCATATCGCGAATCAGGGCCGCGGTGCTGGCTTCGAGATCCTCGGCGGGCACTCGGGGCATTTTGCTGGCCACCACGCGCGTGCCCGCGATATCGCCGCGCACAATACCCGTGGGCTTGCCGCTCGAATCGCGCTCGATCGAGCCTTTGAGGAATTCGGGAGGATCGGGCGCGTTCGCTTCGATCTTCAGAACCTTCAGCGCGGCGCTGTTCAGGAACACCTGGTAATAGGATTCCTGCAACGCGACGGGATGATCCGGCGCGATCTGATCCAGTTCTTCGCGGGTGAACGGCTTGGGATTGTCGGCGAATTGCTGATGCGCCCAGCCGCCGATGTTGTAGATCCATTCCCCGGGCTTGGCGGCTTTCACGCGCGCCCGGAGCATTTCGACCGCCTGTTTCCGCGAGTCCACCCCGTCAAAACGAACTTCCTTCACCCACGTGGAAGCCGCGCGCAGCAGATGCATGTGGTTGTCGATCAGCCCGGGGATCACGGTTTTGCCCCTGAGATCGATGCGGCGCGTAGCGGGGCCGGCAAGCTGGTTGATCTCCTGGTTTGTGCCCGTGGCCACGATGCGATCGCCCCGGATCGCGACGGCTTGCACGATCGAAAAGCGCTCATCCACCGTCACGATCTTTCCGTTGGTCAGGATCAGGTTCGGCTGCGCGCACAGCGTGGCCGTCACCAGCAGAGCGAATGCGAATTTCGCCATTATCGGATCACCATGTGCGGCATGTCTTTTTCATTCTCATTGCAGATGAACTCGAGAATATCGGTGTCAAGCTGGAGCAGCATTTTCTGCGGCGTCGTTGTCCAGGGTTTGGCGTAGGTCTTGGGATCGTCGATCGTGGCCACAACCTCCAGGGTGCCGAAATTCGGCCGCCGGAACCGCTCCGTCACGTGCAGCGCGTCGGTGGCGGGACGGCTTTTTTGCGTGTCCAGCCATGCTTTGCCGTTCAATCCCGACGTTTCCACCACCAGCGTGTCGCCGTCCCAGCGTCCGGTGGAGTATCCCAGCCAGGTGGGATTCACGTCTTGGGCGAGCGTCCTCCCATCCAGGAAAACCTGCCGGAACAGGTTCAGTTGTTCGTACAGGATCACCACCAGCCCAGGCGTCTGGACGATTTTGAACGGGAACAAACCGTTGGTGTTGATCCGCGGAACGCCGTGCGGGAGGCAGCGTGAAAGCGGATCCTCGCCGTGTTCGTTTTCAATGCGCTTTTTCTGAAGCTCCTGCGCCCATGGCAGCATCGGCACGTCTTCGGGCTTCAGGCCCGCGGCCAGATCGAAGAAATAGGTCTGCCCGTCCGCCTGCCAGACGCCGGAGAGATCGGGTTTGCCGCCGGTGGTCCGCGGCGCCGGCGCGGTCAGGTTCGGCTTGCCGTCTTTCCCGCGCGGGATCCCCGCCGTGGGATAGTTCAGCCATTGGGCGAAGAGCGGCGCGGCCACGGCGCTCGCAAGGACGACGGCTCGCCACATGTTCATGGTTCACATTGTATAGAATTGACAGCGTAGTTGATTGATCGTGAGGAGACGTTCTCTATGACCAAAAGCTCCCTGTTCGTGCTTTTGACCGCGGCGGTCCTTTTGCAGGGCCAGTCCAAACAAGGGAAAGGCCGGCCATTGCCGGACGGTCCCGCCAAGGCGGTGGTGGAAACCGCCTGCACCACTTGTCACGCGCTCAATTTGATCACGGGTGGCGGGCACACTCCTCCGGACTGGAAGCTGGTGGTCGAGCGCATGGTGGCGGCCGGGGCCGAGGTTCCGAAAAACCAGGTTGCTGAGGTTACGGATTATCTTGCTAAAAATTTCCCCGAGGGCAACGTCCCCAAAGCGGTGATCGTCCCCGGACCGGTGAAAGTCAGCTTCAAGGAATGGACGGTGCCGACGATCGGCTCGCGGCCGCACGACCCGCTGGCCACGCGCGACGGCTACATCTGGTACACCGGCCAATATGCCAACGTGCTCGGCCGGATCGATCCGAAGACCGGCAAGATTCAGGAGTTCCGGCCGCCGACGCCCGGTTCCGGTCCGCACGGCCTGGTGGAAGATAAGGACGGCAACATCTGGTTCACGGCGAATTCGAAGGGCTACATCGGCAAACTGGATCCCAAGACCGAAAAGTTCACCGAATACAAACTGCCGGCCGATGCGCGCGATCCGCACACGCCGCTGTTCGACCAGAAGGGAATTTTATGGTTCACGGTGCAGAACTCGCAGAAGGTCGGCCGACTGAACCCCGCAACGGGCGAAATCAAGGTGGTGGATTCGCCCACCAAGCCTTCGAATCCGTATGGGATGGTGGTCGATTCTAAGGGCACTCCCTACTATTGCGAGTTTACGGCGCCGAAAATCGCGGCGATCAATCCGTCCACGATGGCGATCAAGGAGTGGACTCTGACCAATCCGGACGCGCGCCCGCGCCGCATCGCCATCACCGCGGACGATATTATCTACTACGCCGACTACGCGCGCGGCTACCTGGGCAGGCTCGATCCGAAGACAGGCGCGGTGAAGGAATGGCCGTCGCCGAGCGGCCGCGAATCGCAGCCCTATGGAATCACGGTTGTGAACGGAGATATCTGGTACAGCGAATCGAATGTGAAGCCCAACACTCTGGTGCGCTTCGATCCGAAGACGGAAAAATTCCAGAGCTGGGCGATCCCGGCCGGCGGCGGCGTGGTACGGAACATGATGACCACGCGCGACGGCAACATCGTGATTGCCGAAAGTGCGCTGAATATCGTCGGGCTGGTGACGATATCGAAATAGAGGGTGCTTACAGCGCGATCAGGGCACGAGGGCCAGCAGTTTGGAAGGCAAACGCTCGATCCATTGAAGCAGCTTGTCGCTAGGATTCATGGCGTTCAGAGCGATCGGGGACCGAATGTCCGAAGTCTCTCGGAACATTTTTCACTTAGCACTTCCGGCGGTTCCGGCTCCCCATGCTCTACACTGTCCAGAGCAGGCCTGGAAAGGAGTATTCGCATGCTCGTTCCCCGAATTATCAAGAGTCTGTGCGTGTTCACGGCCGGAATCGTAGTGGGGGCGTTTCTGATGCAACCCGGCACGGCGCAGCAGAATCCGGAACCCGGACTGAGACTGAATCACGTCGGCATCTACGCTAACAATTACGACGAGTCGCTCCGTTTCTACACGCAAACCCTCGGACTCAAGGAAGCGTTCACGATCAAGGATCAAGCGGGAAAGCCGACGCTGACCTACCTGCAAATCAACAAGGACACGTTTCTCGAACTAGCGCCTGCTACGGCGGAGCGTCCCGCGGGACTCAGCCACGTCGGAATCTGGCCCGAGAACCTGGCCGCGACCGTCGCCTCTCTCCGGCAGCGCGGAGTGAAAATAGATGATCCGCGAACCGGCGCGACGCTCACCAGCATCACGAATGTCACCGATCCGAACGGGATTCGTCTCGAGCTGCTCGATTTCCTGCCAGGCTCACTGCCCAGGAAAGCGATCGACGAATGGAAGTAGGCGTGAACGGCCGGCTCATTCTCGTCCTGCTGGCTGGAGCGGCCATGGCGCAATCACCCGAGGCGCTCTTTCAATCGCGTTGCGCGACCTGCCACAACGCTGGCAACGCGATGGGCGCACCCGAGCCCGCCACGCTACGCCAGATGTCCGCCAAGACGATTCTCACCGCGCTCGAAACCGGCAGAATGAAGAGCATCGGGTCGCTGCTAAGCGCTGCCGAGCGGGAGGCGATTGCGAAACACCTCGGAACCGCGGATGCACAGCCGATTGCACCATCGTCTCGTTGCAGCCCGGTTTCCGGCGCTTCGAACGCCGCATCCTGGAATGGCTGGGCTGACCCGGCGAACACCCGTTTCCAGTCCGCGCAAGCGGCCGGCCTGACGCGCCGGACCACGCCGCGGCTCCGGCTGAAATGGGCGTTCGGATTCCCGGGCGTGACTACTGCGTTTGGAACGCCGAGCGTAGTGTCCGGCAGAGTTTTCATCGGGGCCGCAGATGGATCGGTGTATTCCCTCAATGCGCGTACGGGTTGCACCTTCTGGACCTACACCGCTGCCGCGGGAGTGCGCGTCGCTCCGGTTGCCGGCGGAAATTCCGTATTTTTCGGAGACCTGCGCGGCAACGTGTACGCGCTGAATGCCGATACAGGAGTGCTTCTCTGGAAAGTGCGCGCCGATGAGCACTCCCTCGCCGTGATCACCGGTTCGCCCAAGCTTCACGGCGGCAGATTGTATGTCCCTGTATCGGGCCGGGATGAATCCATCGCGGCGACGAATCCGGATTACGAGTGTTGCACGTTTCGCGGAAGCGTGCTGGCTCTGGACGCCGCCTCCGGCAAACGGATCTGGCAAACGTACACTGTCCGCGAGCAGCCCAAAATTACCGGACAGAATGCGAAGGGCGTGAAGACCTGGGGACCATCGGGCGCGGTCCCGTGGTCGTCGCCGACGCTCGATGTGCAGAAGCGCGCGCTCTACATCGGAACGGGCGTGAATTACTCCAACCCGCCAACTGCTACGAGCGACGCGATCCTGGCGATCGATATGGAAACGGGACGCTTGCTCTGGTCGCGCCAGTTTACCGAAGCCGACAGTTACAACTTTGCCTGCGGCGCGGAAGACAAGACCAACTGCCCCAAGCTGCCATTCGTGGATTTCGATTTCGGTCATTCCCCGGTTTTGCGCAACCGGATTCTGTTCGCGGGCGATAAAGGCGGAACGGTTTACGCTATCGATTCTGACCGGCAGGGCAAGCTTCTCTGGAAGAAGAAGATCGCCTCGGGCGGCGTGAATGGCGGATTCATGTGGGGACCTGCCGCCGACGATCGCGGCGTCGCCTATATCGGTATTTCGGATTTCACTCCGGGCAAGCCTGCCGCCGGCGGCGGCCTGGTGGCCCTGCAACTTTCGACTGGAAAAGAGCTATGGACAGCCCCGGCTCCGGCGCCTGCTTGCCTGGACATACCTGGTTGCAGCGCCGCTCAGCCCGCTCCGGTAACCGTGATTCCGGATGTGGCGTTTCTCGGATCCTGGGATGGCCACATCCGGGCCTACGAGACGGGCAAGGGAGCGGTGATCTGGGACTTCAACACGGGGGACGGCTTTCAGACCGTCAACGGAGTGAAAGCTCGGGGCGGCTCGATCGTCAGTATGGCCCCGGCTGTGGCGGGCGGCATGGTTTACGTTAGCTCCGGCTACTCCGGCAACGGGATGCCCGGCAATGTGCTGCTGGCTTTCTCAGTGGACGGCCGGTAGTGCGAGGGCAGAAAATTGGCCGGCAGGGGCCCTCCTCCGAGGGGATGAATCCCCTCAGGCCCCTGCCGATCCTCCGATACGCCCAAGCGATACGCCCAAGCCGGGCGAGCTTTTGTTCGTGAGCTCGTCGTAGAACGAGTATGCCGCTTTTTCTGTTTTAAGGCGTGAAGGTTCCGTGTATTTTCCGTTGAGTTCGCGTGACGTAGAATAGATTGGTTTGGGGCCCACGTTTACCAACCGGGTGTTTCCGCCCTTCCGGCTTGATCCCGCCAACCAATGCCTGTGGCGGGAGAATGTCCGGATCCCCTTGGCGCCAAAGACATTTGCCGTTCTTCGCTACCTTGTGGAAAATCCTGCCCGGCTGATCACGCAGGAAGAACTGCTGGAAGCCGTCTGGCCCGGAACTTTCGTACAGCCCGAGATTTTGCGCAAGTACATCCTCGATATTCGGAAAGCCCTTGGCGATCCTCCGAAAAATCCGCTTTTTATCGAGACGCTTCCGCGGAGAGGCTACCGGTTTATCGCCAGAGTTGCGCCCGAGGTAAGCCGTGCCGCGCCCGAGGCTCCGGAATATCCGCTGGTAGGACGCGAGCACATCCTGAACGCTCTTAACGCACACCTCAAGTCGGCTCTGGGCGGCCAGCGGCAATTTGTGTTCGTGACGGGTGAAGCGGGTATCGGGAAAACCACAGTTCTGGATGCCTTCGAAGCGCGCATCGCCGAGGCCGAGAGGGTTCTCCTTGCCAGGGGCCAGTGCGTGGAGGGCTTTGCCGGCAAGGAAGCTTACTATCCATTGCTCGAAGCGGTGGGGCAATTGCTGCGCGGATCCGGGGCGGAACAGGCGCTTCAGGTTTTGTCCACGTATGCGCCGACTGCCTTGATACAGTTCCCGTTCGCGATCCAATCGGAGCGGCGGGAGGCGTTGCAGCGCGAAATCATCGGCGCCACGCGCGAGCGCATGGTGCGCGAGCTTTGCGAAGCGCTCGAACGGCTCGCGGCGAATCAACTGCTGGTTCTGACCTTAGAGGATTTGCACTGGGTGGATGATTCGACGCTGGATGTTATCTCGGCGCTGGCCCGCAGACGGGGGGCGGCCAAGCTGCTGTTTCTGGGCACATATCGCCCGGCGGATGCGGCTCTTTCGCGCAGTCCTCTTAAGGCGTTGAAGCAGGATTTGCTGGTGCGCCGGCTGTGCCATGAACTGGCTCTTGAGCCGCTGAGCGAATCGGAAGTGGGGCAGTTTCTGGAGGAGCGCTATCCGGAGAACCCGATGGCTGCGAAAGAACTCCGCGCCCTCATTCACCGGCGTTCGGATGGAAATCCCATGTTCGTGGTTGCCATTGCGGAACAGGTCCGGGAGGACGGCAAAGTCGATGCTGTGCCGCCGACGCTGCAACAGATGATCGAGATCCAACTGGAGCAGCTCAGCGAAGGCGAGTCGGAGCTGATGCGGGCTGCCAGCGTTGTGGGCCAGCGATTTTCGGCCTGGGCGGTTGGGTGTCTGCTGGAAGGCGACGCCACTCGGAATGAAACGGCGTGCGAGCAGCTCGCTGCGCGTCAGCAGTTCGTGAAACGAGCCGGGGTGCAGGCACTGCCGAACGGTTCCGAGTCGCTCCAGTATGAATTCAAGCACGGGCTGTATCGGGAAGTGCTCTACCGCCAGATTCCGGCGACGCATCTCCGGCTCCTGCACGCCCGGTTGGCGGAGCGCATGGAAGCCTTGTCGCCGTCCGGTCCGTCGGCGCTTTCGGAGCTCGCGATGCATTTTGAAGCCAGCCGCAACTATGACCGGGCGGTCGAGTACCTGACGCGGGCGGCCGCCGAGGCGGCGCGGCGCTCCAGCCATGCCGATTCGCTCCGGCTGTTGCAGCACGCTCTGGAACTGCTGCCTCAGGCTGGCGGAAGCGCCGCGATCGAAGTGCAAATCCTCGAAAAAATCAGCGACGCGCTCTATGCGCAAGGCGCTATGGAGCAATCCGCCGCTATGGATCGAAGGACCATCGAGCTGGCGGCGGCCCACGGGTTCGGAGTGGCGCAGGTAAACGGGCTGACGCGGCTGGCGCGCGCGCTGGCGTTCCTGGAGCCGGAGCGCTGCATCGCCGTGTGCCAACAGGCCGTGGAAATCGGACGCTCGCTCGAAGATCCGCTGCTTCTGGCCCGAGCGGAAATGCTGGCGGCCTGCTGGCGGATCATCACGCACGGTCTGCGCCAGGAGGATGTGGCGGTCTGCGCGGCCGCCCGGAAGACCATCCGCGGATTGAGCGACGAAGTTCCGGCCTACTACGAAATCCTTTACGCTCACGTGCAGGGCATCCAGGGCGATTATCAGGATGCCTACGAGACGGCCCGGGCGGGAATCCCGAAGGCCTTGGAAGAGGACAACCTGGTGGTCTACCTTTCAGCGCACTCGTCTCTCGCGCAGGCGCTGCTGCCGCTGGGGAGAATCGGGGAACTCCAACAGGTTCTGGACACGGCCCTGGAAGTAGCGGCGAAAAATGGAAATTCCCCATGGCTCGGCATTTTCAAGGCGGCGCAAGGCTGGATGCGGCTCCAATTGCGGGACCTGGAGGGAGCCCGTCAGATTGCTGAAGAGCTTCTCGAAACCCACCAGGAAGAACCGCCCGGGCAGGTGCGCACCACGGCCCTGGTCACGGCGGCTTTCGCGGATTTGGAATCCGGCCGCCATGAGGCAGCTCTCCAGACCTTCGAACGAGTGTGTGCGCGCCCGCCGCTGCCGCGATTTTTCCTGGATTGGCACTGGCGCCTGATCGCTCAGCTCGGCCTGGCCTCCGCGCGGCTTGCCAAAGGCGAACTGGAGTCGGCGGCCGAGTCGGCCGGGCAGCTTGCGCATACCGCCGAATCAATTGCCGATCCTGCCACCAGGACGTTGGCCTGGGATCTGAGTGCGCGCATCGCAATGGCCGGCGGGCAATGGGATCGCGCCAAGGAAGCCGTGGAGCGCGGGCTCGCCGCGCTCGGTGCGTTCAAAATCCCGGTCGCTGCCCGAAGAATTCACGCCACGGCCGCGGAATATCACCGGCGTCGGGGCGACGCTCAGGGCGCCAAGCGCCACAGCCGGAGCGCGGCGGACGCCGTGAGTGCGCTGGTTCAGTCACTCGCCTCTGACGATTCGCTTCGCGATTCGCTGCTTTCCGCAGACCGGGTCCACCCCAACTCCTGATTCGTCGCGCACCGCGAGCGTTTTCTGTCTGCAAGTCGTGTGGACTGAGTGACTTGCCTTCCAATGTGAAAATGTATTAATCTAGTGGCAGCTTCGTGAATTGCCAGCAGTTCTCGTTGGACAGACACACGCTTCGGAAGTGAAACACCCATACGTTTCTCATGAATTTGAAGAGCATACGCCCTCTCTTTTGGTCTTTTCTCGCCCTTTTTCCTGTGGCGAGCCTGGACGGCGCACAAACCCTGACTCTCGCACAAGCGTTGGAACTTGCCGATCAGTCCCACCCGCTGTTGCAGGCGGGATTGGCGCAGATTGACATTGCCCGGGCGGGGATCGTAACGGCTAAAGCGTATCCAAATCCCCAGGCGGTCGCCGGCGTGGGACGCCAGTCCGTGCGGGTTGCCGGAAACGTGAGCGGCAATGTCTCTATTTACGGTGTCGCGCAGCCGCTGGAACTGGGTCCGTTGCGTCCGACCCGGATCCAGCTTGCCGAGCGGTTCCAGGACAGCAGCACGGCTGCCGTCGCGCTCACCCGTCTTTCGGTATTAGCCGCAGTGCGTCGAACCTTTTACCAGGTCCTGCGGCGCCGGGGCGAACTGGATATCGCTAACGAGAACCTTCGACTGGTGGAGGACCTGCGCAACCGTACGCAGGTTCGCGTGGACGTGGGGGAAGCCGGCCGTCTGGAACTCACTCGCGCCGAGGCGGAAGTTGCAACGGCGCGGACTCTGGCCAATAGCACGCGGCTTCGCCTGGTCAGTGAGTTGAGTCAGTTTCGCGCGGCTGTCGCGGCCCCGCTGGACGAGGATCTGATGCTGCAAGGAGACCTGGATCCGGCCGTAACCCTGCCTCCTTTGGAAGAGTTGCGAAAGGAGACGCTGAGCCGGCATCCCGCTTTGGCGCTGGCGCGATCGGAAGTTCAGCGGGCTGACGCCCGTGTCGATTATGAACAAGCCCTGGTACGGCCCCAGCCGGTGTTGCGGACGGATGTGGAGCGTTATCCCGACGTTCCGAATTTTCGTGTCGGTATCGAAATCCCTCTGCCGTTCTGGAATCGCCGCGAAGGGCCCATTGCCGAAGCTGTGGCGGGCCTTCGCCAGACGAACTCGATTCTCCAGGCGCGGCAGATCGAGATTCTGGCGGCGCTGGAAGGCGCCTATGGACGCTACCAAGTGGCGACGCAGCAACTTGCGGCCTTCGAACAGGGGTTATTACAGGAGGCGGAAGAAGCGCTGCGGGCCGCTGAGCTCGCATTTCAGTTGGGGGAGCGCGGGATCCTCGAAGTGCTGGACGCCCAGCGTGTGCTGCGGATCGTGCGTCTGGATTTTTTGAACGCCCAGTTTGATCGCGAGGCGGCGCTGATCGATCTGGATGAACTGCGAGGAGTGGATCTGCGGCCATGATGTGTCAGAACAGAAACGATTTAGCGAAAACCGTTGCGACGACCGCAGCCCTGCTGGCTGCCATCGTTCTCGGCGGATGCGGGCAGGCGAAACCTGAGGCCAGCGAGACGACGCACGGGGGCTCTCCGCCGAGTCCCCTGGAGATCACGGCGGATGCGAATCTACTCGCGAGAATCAAGATCGGCCAGGCTTCGATGGCAAGCGTGGGCGCCAGTCTGACGGTCGCTGGCCGCGTGGAAGTGGACGAAAACCGGGTGACACGCATCGGCTCGCCAGTGATGGGCCGGATCAACTCTCTCACGGTCCGGGAGGGGGAGGACGTCCAGCAAGGACAATTGCTGGGGCTGCTGAACAGCACCGGGCTCTCTGACGGGCAATTGGATTTGCTGAAGGCTCTGTCGCAGAAGCAGGTGGCGCAGCGGGCCGTGGAACGCGCCCGGATCCTGGTGGATGCCGCCGTGATCGGATCGGCAGAGTTGCAGCGCCGGGAGGCCGAGCTGGCGCAGGCCAGCGCCGAACTCGAGGCGGCGCACGATCAACTGGCGCTGCTGGGGATGCCGGAAGATGCCATCGCGGAACTGGAACGCACCAGAACTCTGAATTCGGTATCGCGCGTGGTCGCCACGATGAACGGGACCGTGCTGGCGCGAAAGACGACCGTCGGACAGATGGTCCAGCCGGCCGACACGATTTATGAAATCGCCGACTTGTCCAATGTCTGGCTGGTGGCGGACGTTCCAGAACAACTCGCCGGCAATCTTTCGCGAGGCTACCGCGTGGAAGCCGAAGTTGCCGCTCTGCCCGGACGGGTGTTTGAGGGAGTTCTCTCCTTCGTGAGCGCCACGGTGAATCCGGAGACCCGAACCGTCCGCGTGCGGATGGATGTGCCCAACCCGGGCCGCAAATTGAAACCCGCGATGCTCGCCACCATGGTTCTGCGGGACCAGATGGAGAAAAAGATGGTGGTTCCTTCCACGGCGGTGGTCCGGGAAGACGACCAGGAACATCTTTTCGTTCAAGTGGACGAGGATACCTTCCTGCTGCGCAAGGTCACGCTCGGCGAGGAACAAAACGGCAAACGCGTACTGCTGGATGGCGTCCGCCCGGATGAGCGGATCGTGGTGGATGGCGCTTTTCACCTGAACAACGAACGGCGGCGGCAAGCGCTGCGCGGCAGCGAAGGCGCTTAGCGGAGTTCCGGAGACGATCGCATGCTGGCTTCCTTGGTTGCGAGTGCTCTCAAACAGCGGCTGGTCATGGTGGTGCTGGCCGCGATCGCTCTGGTCTTCGGTTTGGACGCGACGCGGAAACTTTCGGTGGATGCCTTCCCGGATGTCACCAGCATCCAGGTCCAGGTGGCCACCGAAGTGCCGGGGCGCTCCCCCGACGAGGTCGAGCGCATCGTCACCATCCCGGTTGAGATCGGCATGACGGGGTTGCCCGGGCTGACGGAGATGCGCTCCCAGAACGAGCCGGGGCTCTCGATTGTGACTCTGGTTTTCACGGATGACACGCCCCTCTACTTCGCCCGGCAACTGGTGGCTGAGCGGCTCGGTGACGTCCGCAGCCGCGTGCCTGAGGGGATCACGCCGGTACTCGGGCCGGTGTCGACCGCGCTCAGCGAAGTCTACCAGTACACGCTCGAAAGCCCGCACGACGGCGAACAGCCCTTGAGCAAGGAAGAACTGGTGGAGCGCCGGACGATTCAGGATTGGGTCGCGCGTCCGCTTTTGCGGTCGATCCCTGGCGTGGCGGAGATTAATTCGACGGGAGGCTATGTCAAACAGTATCAGGTCCTGGTGGATCCGATCCGGATGCGCTATTACGGCGTCACGATCAACGATGTGATCGAGGCGCTTTCGCGGAACAACGCCAATTCCAGCGGCGGGATTTTGCCGCAAGGCCCGGAGATCCTGCTGGTGCGAGGCCTGGGGCTGATCAAGAACCTCGATGATATCCGTTCGATCCTCTTGAAGGAAGTCGGCGCGACGCCGGTCTACATCCGGGACGTTGCTGAAGTAAAGATCGGCGAAGAGGTGCGCTATGGCGCCATGCTCAAGGGCGGGTACACCGAAGCGGTGGGCGGCATCGTCATGATGATCGCGGGCGGAAACGCGAAAGAGATCGTCAGCAACATCAAAGCGCGGGTGGACGAAATCAACACGAAGGGAATGCTGCCCAACGATCTTCGCATCGTTCCCTACTACGACCGGTCAGAGCTGGTGGACGCCGCTCTGGAGACGGTCAGCAAGGTGCTGGAAGAAGGCATCGTTTTCGTGATCGTGGTCTTGTTCCTGTATCTGGGGGATTTTCGGTCCAGCTTGATCGTCATCGCGACGCTGGTACTGACGCCGGCGCTGACGTTCCTGGTGATGAACCGTCTCGGAATGTCGGCGAACCTCATGTCGCTCGGCGGTCTGGCGATCGCCATCGGGTTGATGGTCGACGGGTCCGTAGTCGTCGTCGAGAACGTGTTTTCCAGGCTCGGACACAATCGCACGGCGGACCGGCTGAAAGTGGTGTACGAGGCTGTGCTCGAAGTCGGAACTCCCGTTATTTTCGGGATCTGCATCATCATTCTGGTGTTCCTTCCCCTGATGACGCTGGAGGGAATGGAAGGGAAACTGTTCTCACCGCTGGCGTACACGATTGCGATCGCTCTCGGGATCTCGTTGATTCTCTCGCTGACGCTGTCGCCCGTGCTGTCGGCGTACTTTTTGAAGGGCGGCAACGAACACGACACGATCCTGGTCCGCCTGCTAAAGAAACCCTACCTGTTCGTGCTGGACCTCGCCACGCATCACGCGAAGACGACGGTAGCGATCGCTCTGGCGCTGTTCGCCGCGTCGATGTCGCTGTTCCCCTTCCTGGGCACGTCCTTCATTCCGGAGCTGCGGGAAGGAACAATTTCGCCCAATATGGATCGCGTTCCCAACATCGCGCTGGACGAATCGATCAAGATGGAAGCCGAGGCGATGAAGCTGATCAGCAAGCTTCCCGGAGTGGCACACGTCGTCTCGCGGCTGGGCCGCGGCGAGTCGCCGGTCGATCCGGCGGGATACAACGAAAGCGACATGATGATCCAGCTTTTGCCGGCGGACGAACGCGGGGACTTGACTCAGGATGAGATCGCCGATCGCGTTCGCGCGATTGTCACGTCGTTTCCCGGCGTGAATCCAGTGATGGCGCAACCGATCTCGGACCGCGTGGACGAGATGGTAACTGGCGTTCGCGCCGATATTGCCGTGAAAATTTTCGGCGACGATCTGAATAACCTGATCAAGAAAGCCGCCGAAGTGGCCCGGACGGCCACGACGGTGCGCGGCACCGGTGACATCAAAATCGACCGCGTCATGGGGCAGCAGAATCTCAATGTGAGCATCGATCGCCAGGCGATCGCCCGCCAGGGATTGAATGCCTCCGATGTCCACGACGTGATTGAAGCCGCCGTGGGCGGCAAGGCGGCGACCGAGATTTACGAGGGCGAACGCCGCTTCCAAGCCGTGGTCCGTTACCCGGAAAACCTGCGCAGTAACCGGGCCGCCATCGAAGGCATTCTGCTCCGGGGGCAAGACGGAGCGCAGATCCCCTTGGGCAAGCTCGCGAAAATCGAATTGCTCGAAGGGACCTCCCAAATCAAGCGGGAGATGGGCAAGCGGCGCATCGTGGTGGGGATCAATGTGCGCGATCGCGATCTGGGCGGGTTTGTGGCGGAGTTACAGGAAAGGGTCCGCCGCGACGTCGCACTGCCGGCCGGCTACTACTTCGAATGGGGCGGCCAGTTCGAGAACATGGAGCGGGCGCGGCGTCACCTGACGATCATCGTGCCGATCACCATCGGCGCCATTTTCTTTTTGCTGTTTCTTCTTTTCCGCTCTCTGCGTTTTGCGGCCCTCATTATCCTGGTGCTGCCCTTTGCCTCGATCGGCGGAGTAGCGGCATTGTTCGTAAGCGGCGAGTATCTGTCGGTGCCCGCCTCGGTCGGATTCATCGCGTTGTGGGGCATCGCCGTGTTGAACGGAGTCGTGCTGGTTTCCTATATCCGGAACTTGCGGGAAGCCGGGGTTGAGCAGCGGCGGGCGATCATCGAAGGCGCCAAAGCGCGCTTCCGGCCGGTGATGATGACGGCGACGGTTGCGGCGCTAGGCTTGGTCCCGTTTCTGTTCGCTACCGGCCCGGGCTCAGAGGTGCAGCGCCCGCTGGCGATCGTGGTGATCGGGGGACTGGTCACATCGACGATGCTGACGCTCGTGGTGGTTCCTGCGCTGTACCGGATGTTCGAAGGCCGGCCGTCGCGCGCCGGTCTCGGCGGCGAGGAAATGGCGGCGGCGGAGATCGCGGGAATCTGACGAGCGCTATCTCCAGGCGGAATAGACCGGCTTGCTGACCAGGTGCGCGGGGTCCGCCCCTGGTTTCGGACGAAACTTCTGCACACGCCCGCTATCCACTTCGGCGACGTAGAAATTGCCATCCTGATCTACGCTGAAGCCGTGGACGCCCCAGAATCCGCCTGGAAAATCGCCCCAGGTGCCCCAGGAGTACAGGAAGCGGCCGTCCAGATCGTAATGCAGCATTTTCGAGGTTCCACGATCGGCGGCCCACAAGGTGCGATCGGCGCCGATGTACAGCAGGTGAATGTCGGACGGGTCCTCGCCCATGCTGAATTCGTACAAGTACTTTCCGTTCTCATCGAACACCTGGATGCGCCTGTTGCCGCGATCGTTCACAAACACGCGCCGCGTCTGCGGATCGACCGCGATGCCGTGCACGTTGTTCATGTAGCCCGGCCGTTTCTCGTTCGGCGGGGTGCCTGCCTTGCCCCAATCCAGCAGGAATTTCCCGTTCTTGTCGAACTTCGCGACACGCGTCCCGTTGTAGCCGTCCGCGACGAATAACGTGCTGTCGGGCAGCCATGTGAGGAATGTCGGGCGATTGAAATGCGTGCCGTCGGCGCCGGTGACCTTCGGAGTTCCGATGGTCTGGACCAATTGTTTTCCGTCGTGCGAAAACTTGTAGATCGCGCCCATGTGGTCGTCCACCACCCACACGTGCTTTTCCGGATCGTAGGGGTTGATCGCCACGAAATGGGGGCGCTGGAGGATCTTGTCCCACTGCGTCCAGCGCTCCACAATGTTGCCGCTCGCGTCGGCGATCACGATGCAGTTTTCCCATTTCGCATCGACGCCGACGGTGCCGGACCATCCGTCGGTGGGCGCGCCGGGGATGGATCCGCTGGCTCCGCCGCCGGGGAGCGATGCCGTGGTCGCATCGCGCCAGGGCAAACGGCCGATGGGGAACTGGATGCTCGGGCCGAATTCGGTCAGCATCTTGGCGCGCGGGCGCGGGATCTTCGGCAGTTCGCCGCGGAACAGCATAAAGACGCGGTTCGGGCTTTCCGCGTAGACGCTCTGCCCCGCGCCGTAGGTCCATTTGTCGTTGCCGGGCAGCGTGCTGATGTCCTCGGGCCAGCCCTTGACGATATCGTAGCCGCCGAACATATCTTGCCCGCCTTTAGGCGCGCTCTTCGTCTGGGCGCGCAGCGCCACCAGCGCCAACGCAGCGAGTGTGACCAGCAGTTTCTTATTCATCGAGTGGTTCCACCTTCAGGATCGATGCTCCATGGTTGTTCCCGATCCAGACAACGGGCTTCGGGCCGGAATTATCCACGAACATTCTACGGATGTTGGTGAAGCGCGGCATCAGGTATTCGGTAAACCGGCCCGTCTTCGGATCCAGACGCAGCACGCGATCCGAGCTCATCGAGCCGGTCCAGGCGTAGCCGCGCGTGTCGATCGCGACATCGTAGGGCGCGCTAAAGGGCGTCGGCGCTTCCCACTCCTGGAATGTTTCGGTTTTGGTATCGAAGCTCGCGATGCGGTTGCCGCGGTATTCGCCGATCCACAAGCGATCCTCGGCGTCCATCTGCGCGCGCCGAGGTGCGGAGGCGCGCGTGGGCGTCGGCCAGAGCTTGATCGCGCCTGTCTTGGCGTCGATCCGGCCGATGTGCTCGGCGTAGAAATCGGTGAAGTAGGCGTTGTTGTGCGAATCCGGGATCACGTCGTAGATATTGTGATTCTCGCCTTCTTTCGAGTTCTTGAACGGTGCGAAATCCTCGAATCTTCCGGTGGCCGGATCCAGCCGGTGGATCATCGCAAAGCCGTTGTTCTGGAGCCAGACCTTCCCATCCACATGGCTGCTTTGCGGAGACGCCATGTTGAGTTGGGTCATGTCTTGGTTGAACTCGCCCGTCAGCGGGAACACCTGGAATCGTTCGGTCTTCGGGTCGAACTTCGCCACAGCAGCCTGGAAGCTGACGCCGAACCACAGGTTGCCCTGGCGATCGGTTCGGAGGCCGAGTTCGCCGAGCGGCCAGCCCGGCTTGGTGACCGGAATCGAATATTCCTTGAGCGTGCCCGTCTTGGGATCGAACTTCCCGATCTCCTGCTCGCCGAAATTCGAGTACCAGACGATGCCCGCGGAATCGACGATCACGTCGTGCGGCTGGATGGTTTTGCGGGGCAGATCATACTCAGTGATGATCACCTGCGCACCTTTGGGGCGGGGCAGCGTCTTGAGATCGTATTTCCAGGCGGAACCACTGCTCAGGTTCACGGTTGCCAGGTAGGCGGCCTGGCGCTCGCGGGCCAGCCGGCGGCTCTCGCCACGGTCTTCGAACAGGCGTTCGGCCTTGCGGCGCTGGGGCTTCAGCGGAGTCGCCGAGTTGGCATAGCCGCTCATGCGCTCCATCACCTGGAGGAACTCGGCCGGCGTGTGGCGCGAGCGCGTAATAAAATCCAGGCGATGGCAGTTCACGCAGTTCAGCAAAAAACTCTTCTGCTCGTCCGGGCCGGGCATACTCCACAGCCATTCGGCGTTGGAAAGCTGTGCCGGGAGGTTCTTCGTCTTGACGAGCTTCAAATCGGCTGAAGTTGTTTTTTCGCTGGCGATTTCCACCGGTCCGGGATCTTCGAGATCGTAGCCGGCGGCGCGGATGCGCAGCGTGTAACGTCCGGGCGCGAGCCGCCCGCGGGGGAACCCGTATTTCCCGGCGCCGTCGGTGACCACGCTGACGGTGACCGGCGTATTCGCCTGCTGGGCGCTGACTACGACGCCCTGCATGGGACCTTCTTCGGCGGAGCGGACCACGCCCGTCAGCGTCTGCGCGTACGTGAACCCACAAGCGAACAGCGTCAGACAGGGAATCCCCATTGCGAGCCGCATCATGCGCAGTCTACTCCAAAGCCGGGGGCGCTACAACCTGCCGCCGCTTGTATTCAAATAGTAGTCATGATGCAGCTCACCAGACGGCAATTCGGAAGCGCGCTGGGTGGAACGCTCCTGCTTGCAACCGAGCGTCGATTATTCGGAGCCTCCGGATCGGCCAACGCGATCGACCGCACGCTGCGCGAAGGCATCGAGCGCCGGAAAATTCCGTGCGTCACCGCGATGGTCGCTTCCGCCGACCGGATCCTCTACAGCGGCGCGTTCGGCAAGCGCGATCAGGCTTCGGGCATTGCCGTGCAGCCCGATTCCATCTTCGCCATCGCCTCCATGACCAAGGCGATCACCTCGGCGGCCGCCATGCAACTGGTCGAGCGCGGCAAGCTGAAACTGGACGAGCCCGCCGCCCGGCATCTTCCGCAGCTTGCGAAAATGCAGGTGCTCCAGGGCTTCGACGCGGCCGGTACGCCGGTGCTGCGCCCCGCGACCAGGATGATCACGCTGCGGCACCTGCTCACGCACACCTCCGGATTCGCCTATCCGACCTGGCATGAGGGCATGTTCAAGTACACGCAGGCGACGGCGCCTCTGCCACCGGGAGTTGTTGCGCCGCTGGTCCCGCTGATGTTCGAACCGGGCTCGGCTTGGCAGTACGGTTACAGCGCGGATTGGACTGGGCGGCTGATCGAGCAAGTGAGCGGCATGCACCTGGAGCAATATTTCCAGCGCAATATTCTCCAGCCGCTTGGCATGAACGACACATCGTTCATTTTTCCGCCGGAAAAATTCGAGCGCCTGGTGAGCCGTTCTGCGCGCCAGAATGGCGGGCCGCTCCAGGAGGTTCCGCGCGCGATTCCGCCGAAGCCGGCCGCGTTCAACGGCGGCGGGGGCCTCAACTCCACGGCTCCGGACTACATCCGCTTCATGCAGATGATCCTGCGCTACGGTCGTGCGGGCGTGCGCGACGAAATTCTTACCGCCAAATCGGTGGAGGCGATGTCGGTGAATCAGATCGGCAATCTCAGCGCGGGGAAGCTGAAGAGCTTCATGCCGAACACCTCGAGTGACGTGGACATGCACCCCGGGGCGACCGACAAGTGGGGTCTGGGCTTCCTGATCAACACCGTGCCTTACGAGGGCGGGCGCTCGGCGGGGAGCCTGGCGTGGGCGGGCGTGTACAACACCTTCTACTGGATCGATCCGATGCGCGGCATCTGCGCGACCATCATGATGCAGTTCCTGCCATTCGTGGACAAGGAAGCCGTCGGACTGTTGGGCGAGTTTGAGCGGGCGGTGTACGCGAATCTCTAGAGGGGTCCCCCTGGCATTCCGCGTGCATCAACTAAGATGCTCGGGTCGGAAAGGCTCTTCTTTTGCTCAGGTTCAGGAACTCTACGGGGCGCGGCTCCGTTTCCATCTTCCACGCTCTGTGTATCGTAGCGACGCAAGTGGGACTCTTCGCACAGACGCCCGATGCCGCGGCGTTTCTTGAGCTGCCCACCACGCACATCGGCGCTTCGGCGATCGATGTCTCGGGAAGCGTTTACATTACGGGAGTTGCCTACGGTCCGGTGCCCGTCACCGCTGGTGCGTATCAGACTCAGGCGCCCGCTTGCGCCAGCCGGTGTGGCCGCGGTTTCGTGGTGAAAGTCAGCGCGGACGGGAAACAACTCCTTTACGCAACGTACTTGGCCGGCAGCGGGATCGAGCAACCGAACACGATCGCCGTCGATTCTTCGGGAATCGCTTACATCGCCGGATTCACAACATCCAAAGATTTTCCAGTGACAGCCGGAGCGTATCGAAGCGTTCCCGGCAACGGATTCGTGAGCGGCCTGAATCCCGCTGGCGCCAGTCTCATCGCGTCTACATACGTTGCCGCGCAGCCCTGGCGGCTGACGCTCGATGGGGCCGGAAACGTATACGTGGTGGGCCGTACCTTCGACCCTTCGTTTGCGGCCACTCCGGGAGCTTACCAATCCGCGATTGCCGGACAAGGCGACGCTTTCATCTTGAAGATCGATCCGATGCTTCACGCGGCTTTGTACGCAACATTGCTGGGAGGCGGCGGCGACGATACGGCATACGCCGTGACCGTGGATGCCGCGGGCAGCGCCTATGTGGCTGGAGAAGCGAAACCGCTTAGCTCGGCCGATGCCACGCAGCCGTTCCCTGTAACCCCTGGAGCTTATGGCGAGTCATTTCACACGCTGCGGAGCGCGTTCGTAGCGCGGCTGAGTTCCGACGGGTCCACCCTCCTGTTTTCGAGTCTCCTGGCCGGCGGCACGGCGCGGGATGTTGCCATCGATGAGTCAGGAAACGTTTATTTCACTGGCGATAATGTCGGCGCTTTGTATTCGCTTCCGGTCACGACCGGAGCCTTTCGCGGGACGGGCGCCGGATTCGCGGCCAAACTGAATGCAGACGCTAGCCGCCTGCTATATTCGACGCGCCTGCCGGGGAGCCCGCATCAATTATTTCTGATCGGCAATCATCATGTGCTGCTGGCGGGAACCAGCTACGAGCAGGTCCCCACGACGCCCGACGCGCCGCGCCCTTGTAGCGACGGCAAACAGACGGAGCAATTTCTGCTCGAACTGAATGCCACCGCATCGGATCGGGTGTTTGGAACCTATCTCAAGAACTTCATCGCTACGGACGGCGGGACCGTTTGGTCCGCGGGTGCGCCTGGAGCGGGCACGATTCTGGACCCAGTGCCGCTTCGCGGCACTGGAGAAATCGGCATCACTTGCGTGGCTAACTCCGCGACCTTCTGGAGCGGCCCTTTAGTCCCCGGCGAGATTGTCTCGATCTTCGGCATCGGAATCGGACCGGATCAGCCCGCATATCTTCGGCTGGACAGCGAGGGCAACGTGGACCGGTCCTTCGGCGGTGTAACGGTGTTCTTCAACGGAGTTGCCGCGCCTTTAACCTATGCTTCCCGCAACCAGATCAACGCCGTGATCCCGTTCGAGTTGGATGGATGGCCTGGAACCTTCGTAACCATCCTCAAAGATGGCGTCGTTCTTCCGGAAGTCAACATTCCGGTGACGTCGGCCTCGCCGGGTGTTTTCGCCCTGGTGAATCAGGACGGCACGATCAACGGCAGCTCCCATCCTGCTGCAACAGGATCGTACATGACGCTCTATCTCACCGGCGTCGGTCTCATGAGTCCGGCCGCGAAGACGGGCTCCGTGGGCCAGGGGACGACGGCCATCGCCCAGCGCGTCCGGGTAACTTACCATGCCAGCTCCGGATTTCACTACACGGACACAACGCTGACGCCTTTGTACGCGGGGGACGCCCCCACTCTCGTTCAGGGGGTTGCCGTGATCGTGTTTCAGGTGGCCGGCGTTCCTTCGTCCCAGGTCGAGTCCACCTCGCTCAACATTGGCGTCGGAGGCGCGGGTATAACGATCCCGATTACAGTTCGCTAGGCCGCCAAGTGCAGCACCACGCTTCTCCGCTGAGGCTCCGAGCGATGCTCGAACACATAGATTCCCTGCCAGGTCCCGAGCGCCATGCTCCCGCCAATCACCGGAATCGAAAGGCTGGTCTGCGTGAGCGCCGAGCGGATGTGCGCCGGCATGTCGTCCGGGCCCTCCGTATCGTGCCGGTACCGCGGCGCGTTCCCGGACGTGTCTTCCGGAACCAGGCGCTCGTAGAAATCGGCCATGTCCCGCAGCACATCGGGATCCGCGTTCTCCTGAATCACCAGCGACGCCGAAGTGTGCTGGATGAACAGCGTCAGCAGGCCGGTTTCCACACGGAGTGATCTCACCCAGGCCGCCACTTCGCGCGTGAACGGGTACAATCCTTTGCCGCGGGTGCGGATTTCCAGGCGGTGGGTGTACTGGTTCACTTAAGACAGCGCTTGTGGCCGGAGGCGCCTTGGCGAGCGGCTACTCTACGGTGACGCTCTTGGCCAGATTGCGCGGCTGATCGACGTCACATCCACGCCTTACAGCAATGTGATACGCCAGGAGCTGGAGCGGCACTACTTCGAGAATCGGCAGGAGCAGGTCGTGCGTGGTCGGGATCGGAAGCACGTGGTCGGCGACCTTGGCGACCTCTTCGTCGCCCTCGCACGCCACCGCGATCACCTTACCTTCGCGCGCTTTCACTTCCTGGATATTCGAGAGCGTTTTCTCATACAGCAGCTTGCTGGATTCGTCGGAGAAATCGCGCGTGGCCAGAACCACGGCCGGAAGATTCTCGTCGATCAACGCGTTCGGCCCGTGTTTCATTTCGCCGGCCGGATAGCCTTCGGCGTGGATGTAGGAAATCTCTTTCAGCTTGAGCGCGCCTTCCAGAGCGATGGGGAAGTGAATCCCCCGGCCCAGGTAGAGAAAATCGCTCGAGCGGAACAGTTCCTTGGCCAGGTCGTCGTAGATGTGGTCGCGCCGCAGAATCTCTTCCATCTGTCCGGGAAGATGCACCAGCCGCTCCACCAGATGCCGAGACGTTTCTTCCCTGAGAATTTCGCGGCGCTGGCCTAGGTACATCGCCAGCAGGAACAGGGCGGTCAACTGGCAGGTGAAGGCCTTGGTGGACGCGACGCCGATTTCCGGACCCGCGTGCGTGATCAGCGTTCCGGAAGCCTCGCGCGTGATCATCGAACCGACCACATTGCAGATGGCCAGCGTCTTCGATCCCTTGTGCTTGGCTTCGCGCTGGGCGGCCAGCGTGTCCGCGGTTTCGCCCGACTGGGAAATCACCACGGTCAGCGTGTCGCGCCCGACCAGCGGGTCGCGATAGCGGAATTCGCTGCCGTAATCGACTTCCACTGGGACGCGCGCAAGGCGTTCCATCATGAACTTCCCGGCGAGCGCGGCGTGCCAGCTTGTTCCGCACGCGACGATCCGGATCTGGCGGAACTCCTGGAACTCGCGCGCGGAGATGTCCATTTCGTCCAGAAAAATCCGCCCGGATTCCTGGCCCACGCGCCCCAGCGTCGTGTCGCGCACGGCTCGCGGCTGCTCAAAGATTTCCTTGAGCATGAAATGCTTGTAGCCGCCCTTTTCGGCCATGATGGGATCCCACAGGATGTGGGAAATCTGGCGCTTCACCGGACGTCCGTTGAAATCGGTAAGATGCACGCCATCGCGCGTCAGCACGGCCATGTCGCCGTCGGCCAGGAAGAACATGTCGCGCGTGTATCCCAGGATCGCGGGCACGTCCGAGGCCACGAAATACTCGTGCTCCCCCAGACCGACCACCACGGGCGGGCCCGAGCGCGCGGCCACGATTTTGTTGGGGTCTTTTCGCGAGATGACGCTCAGCGCGAAGACTCCGGTCAATTTCCGGACTGCGTCCCGAACCGCGTTCTCCAGATTGCCGTCAAAGTGTTTTTCGACCAGGTGCGCGATCACTTCCGTGTCGGTCTCGGTGACGAACTTGTGCCCTTCTTCGAGAAGCTGCTGCTTGAGCGCCAAGTAATTCTCGACAATGCCGTTGTGCACCACCACGATGTCGCCGTGGCAATCGCGATGCGGATGGGCGTTTTCCTCGGTCGGCCGGCCGTGTGTGGCCCAGCGCGTGTGCCCGATTCCGTAGGATCCCTCGACGGGATTGAGCTGGAGCGCGTCCTCCAGGTTGCGCAGCTTGCCGGAAGCCCGCCGCACTCCCAGGCAGTTGCCGTTTTCGAGCACCGCGATTCCAGCCGAATCGTAGCCGCGGTATTCCAGCCGCTTCAGCCCATCCAAAATGATCGGGACTGCTTTCTGCTCACCGATGTAGCCGACGATGCCGCACATAAATTATTCGAGGATCTCCACCCGGTAGTCTTCCATAACCGGGTTCGCGAGCACGTCGCGTGCCACCTGATCCATTTCCTTCTGCGCTTGGTCCCGGGCGGTTCCCGGCTGGATTTCGATTTCGAAAAACTTGCCCTGCCGCACCCCCGTAATGCTCTTGTGCCCCAATCCATTCAGCGCGCTCTGAATGGTCTGCCCCTGCGGGTCAAGCACGGTGGATTTATATGAGACGTAAACGCGAGCTTTCATAACTATCAACCATTGTAGTGGGTTATCATTCAGTCTTAGGGAGCGCACAGCGCAGGTTTGTGCGCGATGTCAATAAGGGAGCTTGCGTCTATCGTCAAAGGCTGGGTACTCGCGTCCTCCAGTACTGGGAACGCCACATTGCTGGCGACCGAGAGAACTCGTCTCCTGATCGATGCGGGGCTGAGTCGAAAAGACACGTTCGAGCGCATGGAACGGATTGGCATTTCGCCCGATTCCCTTACCGCCATCCTGATCACGCACGAGCACAGTGACCACGTGGCCGGACTCCCCGTCCTGGCCAAGCCGCGGAATGGGGTCCAGATTCCGGTCTACGTGTCGCGGCTGACGGCGCCTGCGATCCCCTGGGGCGACTGCGTTCCGAAGCTCGAATTGTTTCAGGCGGGATCCAGCTTCACGATAGGCGATTTCGACGTCACCAGCTTCACGATTCCGCACGACGCCGTGGACCCGGTCGCATTCTCGTTTCGTGCCGAAGGAATCAAGATCTCGATCGCCACCGACCTCGGCTATCTGCCGGATTCTGTCCGGGTCCAGTTGCGCGGCTCCGATGCGCTGCTGCTCGAATCCAATCACGATCTGAACATGTTGAAGGTGGGTCCCTACCCCTGGTCGGTGAAGCAGCGCGTGATGGGGCGCATGGGGCATCTCTCAAACGACGCCGCCTGCAGCTTCGTGCGCGACGATCTCGATCCCCGCACTTCGACGCTGATTCTCGGGCATCTCAGCGAGCACAACAACCATCCCGAGTTGGTGCGCCAAGCCGCCATGCACGCGCTGGACAGCCGCCGCTTGCTTGTGAAGTTGCGGATCGCCGAACCGGGGCGGTTGCTGGAGGCATTTTGCTATTAGGCGTGGGCCGGGCCCAGCACGGCCGCTACCATGGCATGTCCCCTCATCATCCATGATTCCTCGATACACGCGGCCCGAAATGGGCCGGATTTTCAGCGAGCAAAACAAGTTTGACCAATGGCTGGCCGTGGAATTGGCCGCCATCGAGGCTCTGGCGGAATCCGGAGAAGTCCCGGCCGAGGCGGCTGGCGCGCTCCGGGCACACGCCGCATTCGATATCGCCCGCATCGATGAGATCGAGCGCGAGACGCGCCACGACGTGATCGCCTTCACCACGGCGGTCGCGGAAAAGATGGCCGCCGCGGGCCAAGCCGACGCCTCGCGCTGGCTGCACTATGGCCTGACGTCCAATGACGTAGTGGACACGGCGCAGGCGCTGATGTTGAAACAGGCGTCGAAGCTCTTGCTCGAAGGCGCGCAGGCGCTGGCGGACGTCCTGAAACGCCGCGCCTACGAATTCAAGAACACGGTCCAGATCGGACGCACCCACGGCATCCACGCCGAGCCGATTACCTTCGGCCTGAAGCTGGCGCTGTGGTACGACGAAGTGGTCCGCGGCACGCGGCGCCTGGAAGCCGCCGCTGAAGACCTGCGCGTCGGCAAGATTTCGGGCGCCGTCGGAACGTTCGGGCACATCGGGCCGGACGCGGAAGCGAAGATTTGCGAGCGCCTGGGGCTCAAACCAGCGGCGATCTCTTCGCAAGTGATCGCGCGCGACCGCCACGCCGCTTGGGTCTCTTCGCTGGCGCTGATCACCGCCACGCTCGAAAAAATCGCCCTGGAAATCCGGCATCTTCAGCGCACCGAGGTTCGCGAAGCAGAGGAGCCCTTCGGGGCGGGGCAGAAGGGATCGTCCGCCATGCCGCACAAACGGAATCCGGTGGTCAGCGAACAGATCTGCGGGCTGGCGCGAGTAGTGAGGGCGAACGCCCAGGCGGCTTTCGAAAACATCGCACTGTGGCACGAGCGCGATATCTCCCACTCATCCGTGGAGCGTGTCATTCTGGCTGATTCGGCGATTCTCACGGACTATTTGCTGGGCCGGACGCGCTGGCTGGTGGACGGGATGCAAGTTCATCCGGAACGCATGCTTCAGAACCTGGAATCGACGCAGGGCCTGATTTTCTCCGGCCAGCTGCTTCTTGACTTGGCAGCGGCCGGCATGTTGCGGGAACAGGCCTATAAAGTAGTGCAAACACACGCGATGCGCGCCTGGGAGCAGGGAACGAGCTTTCGTTCCGCCGTGGAGTCCGACAAAGAAATCCTTTCGTTTCTGTCGATTGAAAAGGTTCGGCAGGCGTTTTCCGTGGATCGCCACTTGGCCCACGTCGACCGGATCTTCCGTCAGGTATTCGATCAAGGTCCTAAAAATTAACAACTTACATAGATCCAGGCGAGTACTAAGAAAATCTACGGATTCGAAATAGAGCTTCTGGGGTAAACTGTAGATGGCAACGGATGAATCCCGCTTTCCAGATTTCGGAATACGAGCTGGCCAGGGTGCTGCTGGTGGACGACGACCCGGCCACGCGGCTTACCCTGAAAACGGTTCTGGAAGCGAGCGGCTACAAGGTGAACGTGGCTGCCAGCGCCGCTGAGGCCGTGGGCAAGCTGGATGAGGGTGAGTATGAACTGGTCCTGAGCGATCTCCAGATGGAATCGCCCGAGGCTGGGCTGAAAGTTCTCGCGCACGCCCGGATGATGGAGTACAAACCGGCCACAGCGCTCATCACCGCCTACCAGGATTCGCATCCGGACCTGGCGCGGCATCAGAGATCGCTGCTGATCAAGCCGGAAGACGTTCCCGGGCTGCTCGGCAAGATCGCCGATCTGATCGCCGAACGCGCTACGCGCCGCCTGCGCCGCGAATTGCGCCTCGCAGGCGTCTCCTGATAAGCGCCCGCGAAATCGAAACTCGCGCGCTGTTTCCGACCCTATTAAGGGCGTCCCGAGTACGGGCCAGTAAGTACTAGCAGGCATATTTTGCGTCTCCAGTACTGACGAAGTCCGAATTTGTTTTTATACTAGCCCTCAGCTACCAGGACCTTGTTGCCGAGGCCAGGAGCTCATTCATCAACTGCGGAGGGACCCGATTGTGAAACTTCACAAGCTTGCAGGATTCGTGTGCGCGCTTGCGGCCGTTGCCGCGGCGTCGCCGATTACGTTCGACTTCACCAGCAGTGGGGGAACCACAGGAGGCGGTTCGCCGTTTGGCAATACCCGCACGTACACCAATGGACCCTACTCGGTAACCGTGAGCGCCTTCTCACTGCCGGGAAATCTGACCGGAAACTTCAGCACCGGCCAGTTGGGGCAGTTCAGCGGCCTGGGCCTGGGAGTCTGCAATCAGAACGAAGGATCGAATTGCAGCTCTCCCGAGCATCAGGTGGACAACCATGTCAGCCAGGATTTCGTGCTGTTCTCTTTCAACACCGTGGTGGATCCCGCCAGCATCGTGATCAATCCATACGGAACCTGGGACCGCGATGTGAGCTACTGGATCGGTAACACGAGCACGAATCTTTCGACGATCGGACTGGCCGGTTTGAGCGGCGCAGGTTTTGGAAGCCGCATCGACGACGACTCGACGGTGAGCAGCAATGCGCGCACGGTGACGCTGGGCGGCGGAAACGGCAACGCTCTGTTGTTCGCAGCCCGGCTGAACAACCCCGACGACTACCTCGATTACTTCAAGATCGAGAGCCTTGCGGTCAACAGCGCCGTTCCCGAGCCGGCGACGTTCGGGCTGGCGGGTCTCGCTCTGGTCGGGCTGGGGCTGCTACCCAAGGGCGTCCGGAAGAGCTAATCCAGCGAAGCGACGGCCTGCTCCAGTGGGTCCAGCGCGCCGGCGAAAAAATGATCGCCAGCGTCGACGATCACGACTTTTTTGGGCTCAGGCAGCGCCGCGATCATCGGCTCCCATTCCGCAAGAGGGCCGAATGGGTCGCGGCTGCTCTGAATAAAAGCGCGGGGGACGGTGCAGTTTTCAAGATACGACCGGTCCTTGTACGTGGTGGGGAAGCCGACGGCGATCACCCGGCGCGCGCCGATTCCCGAGCAGCCCAGGCGCAACGCGATCCGCGATCCAAAGGAAAATCCGGCGAGCGTGAAGGGCAGGTCCGGATAACGCGTGCGAAGATACGCGAGCGCCGTGCGGGCGTCTTCCAACTCGCCTTCGCCGTGGGCGTAGGCGCCCTCGCTCAGGTTGACGCCCCGATAATTGAACCGCAAAACGACGGCTCCCGCCCTCCGAAGCCCGCGCGCGATGCGGTAGACGACTTTGTTGTGCATCGTGCCGCCATGCTGCGGATGAGGGTGGCACACCAAGGCGGCCTCGCGCGGAGTCTGATCCTCGGGCTCCTCCAGCAGCGCTTCCAATCTTCCGGCGGGGCCCTCCAGGAACAGCGATTCGATCCGGCGCGGCACTAATTCGTTCTGTAGTTCGTAAACTGCATGTCGATGCCGAAATCCATGGAGCGCAGCAGTTGAATGACCTCCTGCAACGTGTCCCGATCCTTGCCGGCGATGCGCACGAAATCGCCCTGAATCGAGGCCTGGACCTTCTTCTTGCTGTCCTTGATCGCCTTCACGATCTCGCGCGCCTTCTCAATCGGGATCCCTTGTTGCAGGCTGATCTCTTGACGCACCGTGGATCCCGCGGCGGGCGTGATGGCCCCGTAGGACAGCCCCTTCAGCGGAACTTTGCGCTTGACCAGCTTCTGCTGAAGGACTTCGTTCACGGCCTTGAGGCTGAACTCGTCCTGGCTCTGAAGAAGGATCTTGTTGTCCTTCTCGTTCAGCTCGATATTCGAGTGCGAATTCTTCAGGTCATACCGCTGCTGGACTTCCTTGAGCGCCTGCTGCACGGCGTTGCTCACTTCCGGCAGCTCGATTTTCGATACCACGTCAAAACTGTTGTCAGGCATGTTTTCTTGTAATGCGCGTCGAGCGGAGGCTCGAAGCGGCACGCAAATGCGTGCGGCACTTAGTGACCTAAGGCTACCAAAACTTTCTCCGTGATTTCACGCACCAGATTGGGAAGAGCCGCGTCCAGCGCGAGCGTGATCGCCGCCTGGATGCGTTCCGGGTCCGGAGGAGCCGGCTGGGCCGAGGCGGCGGGCGCGTCGGAAACCGGCGCGGGCGTGCTGGCCGCCAGAGCCTCTCCGAATAGTCCGCGCGCGAGCTTGGCTTCCTGAACCAGAGGCCGGATGGTTCCGATCGCCACGGACGCTTCAAACGGCTTGCGCAGGATCGCGTCGCAGCCGGCGGCGCGAGCCTCTTGCTCATCCAGGGGCTCGAGAAGTCCCGCGGTAAGGATCACGCGCACGTGCGGATGATTTTTCTTGATGTGGCGGCATAGTTCCAGGCCGCCGCCTCCGGGAAGAAACACGTCCGCGATCACCAGATCGGGATTCGCCACGCCCATGCGGGCCAGCGCCGAAGCTTCATCGGCGGCGCTCCAGACCTCAAAGCCTTCCTCGCGCAGAATGCGCTCGCCCATCCGCTGGGCGTGAGCGCTGTCGTCCGCCAGCAGAATCGTGCTCATTCTCTAAGGCTTAGGATTTGCAGGCTGCGGCTGTTGCGGCGGCTGCTGGCGAGCATCGGGGTTGGTTTCGAGCGCCGTCGGATCGGTGACGGGAGCCACGGTGACTTCGCCCTGGAATCCGGCCTGCGAGCCGGGAATGGGAACTGTGACCGGAATGTTCTGCTTGGGTGGGTTCATCTGCGGCGCACCCGATTTTGCCGCGGTATAAGTCTCCGGGCTCTGACGCATAAAGCCGGTAAGCCGGTGGAACAGGCCTGGACGCACTCGATTTTCCTGTTCAAACCGCATGCGCGCCTCTGCCGCAGGATCGGCATTCGGAATCGGCAGCTCCATTGTCTTGAGCCGGGTCTTGGCTTGTTCGGCGTACGCGCTCAACGGATAATCCCGCACCAGCTTGGTGTAGGCGTCGCCGGCCTGCTGGCGGAAACGCGGTCCCAGGCGCGAGTAGGAATCGCCTTCCAGCCACAGCGCTTCGTCGGCGCGGCTGTACAAAGGATACTGGTCCACCACGCCGCTCAGCCGGTTCGCAGCCGACGCGAAGCTGCCGCGCCGGTGATAGAAATCGCCCACGCCCATTTCGCTCTCCGCCAGGACTTCCTGGACATTGCGGAGGAGTTGCTCGACTTCCGGAGCGAATTTGGAATTCGGAAACTGGACCAGGACCTGCTTGCATTCCTGCTCGGCGCGCAGCACTTCGTTCTGGTCGCGATCGGGCTTATCCATCTGCTTGTAGTGGATCATGCAGAGCTTTTCCTGCGATTCGGCCGCTTCCGGCATGGTCGGGTAGAACAGGATGAAGTCCTTGTAGGCCTGTTCGGCCTGCGCCCGTCCGCGCGCGCCGCCTTCCCGGTACCAGGCATCGGCAATCGCGAGTTGCGCCTTGGCCAGATACTCGCTGGACTCATACGTGTTGATCAAGGTGTTCAGCGTGATGCGTGCGATCTCGTAACGGCCCTTCTCCAGATCCTTGATGGCTTTGTCAAACAGGATCTTATCGGGCTGCTGGGTCTGCGCGGTGATCGGGTTTTCGTACTTCTTGTGCTTGAAGGCGCAGGAACTTATAACCAGGGCCATAGCCACGATGGGTATCAGTTTCAGACTGAAAAAACGCATGGAATACCTCTATGCACTAGACTCGAATGGCTGTGGCGTCCTGCGCGATCCGCCGCATTTCCTGGAATGCGGCCGCGGGATTCACACTGTGAAACACAGACGACCCCGCCACGATCCATTCGGCCCCTGCATCTATAATTTTCCCAAGGTTGTCCTTAGTCACGCCACCGTCGATCTCGACACGGAACGGCAATCCCCGTTCCTTGCGCCGGGCCCCGAGCTGCCGCACCTTCCCCAGCGAGTTGGAAATAAACTTCTGTCCCCCGAACCCGGGATTCACACTCATTACCAGCACATAATCCACGATGTCCAGCACCTCGTCAAGCATCGATACCGGCGTGGCCGGATTGATCACGACGCCCGCCTTCGCTCCTTCGCTCCGGACCATGTGAAGCGTCCGGTCCAAGTGCCGGCACGCTTCCTGATGAACCGAAACCTGATCCGCTCCGGCCTGGATGAAGACTGGCGCATATTTGTCGGGATCTTCGATCATCAGATGTACATCCAGCGTGGCGCGAGTGGCTTTGCGGAGCGACGCAACCACCGGCGGTCCGATGGTAATGTTGGGGACGAAGTGGCCGTCCATCACGTCGACGTGAAGCATGCGGCATCCTGCCGCCTCCAGGGCAGCAATTTGCTCGCCCAAGTGGGCAAAATCGGCCGATAGAATCGACGGCAGGATCTCAACCATGAACAACCTCCATCAATGTTAGCAAAGGCTTGTTCTTACGGCTTTACAGCCGCCGCGAAGAATCCATCCCCCGGGTCACGGCCGGGCAGGCGGTGATGCGTCTGGCGCACCGGCAGGCCCGCGACGATCTCTTCGTTTTCCTCGGGCTCCAGCGAACAGGTGGCGTAGACCAGCAGGCCTCCGGGCTGTAACTGCGCAAGCGCGTTGTGAAGAATCTGCCGCTGCAAGGCGGCGAATCGGGGAAGGTCTTCGGGGCGCAGGCGCCACTTGATCTCCGGATTCCGGGCCAGCGTGCCGGTTCCCGAGCAGGGAGCGTCCACCAGAATCCGCTCGAACGTTTCCGCGAAGGGGAGGGGCTCGGCCGCGTTCAGCACCACGCGCTGGGCCTGTGGCGGAACGTCGGCCAGCCGCTTCGGATAGCGGTCGCAGGCGACCACCTTTGCTCCCAGCGCGAGGATCTGGGCGGTTTTGTTTCCGGGCGCGGCGCATAGGTCGAGCACGGTCATCCCGGATTCGATTTGGAGCAGCGGGACGATCGATTGCGCGCCAGGATCCTGCTGCCGGCCGGTTTGCGGATGGATCACGATAGCCGGCTCTGCGAGGGCCGCCCGCGCGATCGCCGTTGCGGCCTGTTCGCCATAGTTCCGGTCCCAGCGTTCGAGCATCCAGGCAGGAACGCTGAGCTCGGTGGCGCGATCCGGCCAGGCGACGGGCTGGCGATTTACCTTGCGCAGCACGGCGTTGACGAATCCGGCTGCCGAGCGCTTGTGGGCTTCTTTTACCAGTTCCACGCTTTCGGTGACGGCCGCGTGCGCGGGAATCCGGTCCAGATAGCGAAGCTGAAAAATGCCCATGCGAAGCGCGATGCGAACTTCCTCGTCGAGCTTGAGCTGTTTGCGTCCCGAGAAATGCTCGATCAGGTAGTCCAGTTGCGACTGATGCCGGAGGCATCCAAGCGTGATGCTTTCGGCCAGCGCGAGATCGCGAGGATCGCCCTGCTCGCGGCGCAGCAGATCGGTGGCATAGCCGCCGCCATGGACGCGCTTGAGGACTCGGAAGGCGATTTCGCGGGCGGGGGACACTCGTTTCAGTATGAATGCGAATGTATTCCTTGTGTTCCTTTGCGTTGATTCGCGGCTAATGGAAATCGTGCGAAGGCACTTCCGCGACTTCGAAATTCAGCGGCTCGGCGCGGTTCAGCTTGACGGAAATCGCTCCCTGCTGGTTTTGCAGGATGCCTTCCACCAGCAGATACGGCGCCCTGACCAGAGTCTCGCGATACGCATCGAACAGATCGGGCTCGACGATCGCGTTCGAGATGCCAGTCTCGTCCTCCAGGCTCAGGAACATGAACCCGTGCGCCGTGCCGGGGCGCTGGCGGCAGATCACGCATCCGGCTACGCGCACCAGGCGGCCGTGCTTTTCATATTGCAGATCCTCGGCCGCCAGCACGCCGCGCGCGCGCAGGCCTTCGCGATACAGACGCATGGGGTGCGGACCGATGGTGACGCCAGTGCCGTAGAAATCGGCGCGGATGCGCTCGCGCACGTCCATAGGAGCCAGGGGCCGGGAGCCAGTTTCCTCGATCATTTCAAATAACGGACCGGCAGGGCGGATCGCGCGTTCCGCCTCCCATAATGCCGAGCGCCGGTCGAGTCCGAGCGAGTGGAATGCGCCGATTTCTGCCAGCATCCGCAGCTCGTCTTTACGCAGCCCTCGGACCCGCCGCACCAGATCCTCGATCGAGGAAAAGGGCCGCGCCGCCACGATCGCTTCGGCAGTCTCCTTGCGCAATCCGCGAACATAATTCAATCCCAGCCGGACAATGCCGTTCTCGACCGTGCATTTCCAATCCGACTGCTGCACGTCCACCGGCCGGAAATGCAGCCCGTGCCGCTGGGCGTCTTTGACCAGCGTCGCCGGATGATAGAATCCCATGGGCTGGTTGTTGAGCATCGCCGCGGTGAACGCCGCCAGATAATGGCACTTCAAATATGCGCTGGCGTAGGCGATCAGCGCGAAACTGGCCGCGTGCGATTCCGGAAATCCATACAGCGCAAACGAAGTGATCGACTGCACGATGCGGTCCTGCGTATCGCCGACGATTCCGTTGGCCGCCATGCCGCGGCGCAGCTTGGCCTCGATCTCCCGCATGCGCGCTTCGCTGCGCTTGAAACCCATGGCGCGGCGCAGCTCCTCGGCTTCGCCTCCCGTGAAGTTGGCCGCGATCATCGCGATCCGGAGCAACTGTTCCTGGAATAGAGGCACGCCCAGTGTGCGCTTCAATACTTGTTCGAGCGACGGATGCAGGCACGCGGCTTCCTCAAACCCCTGCCGCCGGTTCAAATACGGATGCAGCATCTTGCCGACGATCGGTCCGGGCCGGATGATGGCTACCTGCACCACGATGTCATAAAACTTTTTCGGCTTCATGCGCGGCAGGCAGGACATCTGCGCGCGGCTCTCCACCTGGAACATCCCGATGGTGTCGGCTTTCTGCAAAGCTGCGTACACCGCCGGATCGTCCTGCGGAAGATGCGCCAGATCCACCGGTTCCGGATAATGCTTGCGGATCAGCTCGAGCGATTCCTCCAGCACCGCCATCATCCCCAGCCCCAGCAGATCCACTTTGATCAGCCCCAGATCGGCGCAGTCCTCTTTGTCCCATTCGATGACCACGCGGCCGGGCATCGTGGCGGGTTCGAGCGGCACCACCGCATCGAGAGAGCCCTGGCAGATCACCATGCCTCCCGAATGCTGGCCCAGATGCCGCGGCAGGTTCTGCGCGGCCACATAGAGCTCGAGAAATTTCCGGATGCGGGGATCGTTCAAATCGAAACCGGCCAGCGCGAACTGCTTCTGGGCCGTGTCGTTGGGATCCTGCCAGCCCCAGTGTGCAACCAAAGAGGAGAGCTTCTCGAGCGACTCCTGAGGGAATCCGAGCGCCTTGCCCACATCGCGCGCGGCGGAGCGGCCGCGGTAGGTGATGACGTTGGCGGTCATGGCCGCGCCGCGCTGGCCGTAGCGCTGGTAGACGTACTGGATCACACGTTCGCGCTGGTCGCCCGAAGGCAGATCCAGATCGATATCCGGCATCTCGCCGCGCTCTTCGGAAAGAAACCGCTCGAACAGCAACTCCATCGCCACCGGATCCACCGCGGTGATCCCCAGCGCGTAACACACAGCGCTGTTGGCGGCCGAGCCGCGGCCCTGCACCAGGATTTTCTCGCGGCGGCAGAAATCCACCAGGTCCCAGACGATCAGGAAATATCCAGCCAGGTCGAGCTTTTCGATCAATGCCAGCTCGCGCTCGATCTGGCGGCGGGCCTTTTCGTGATACGGGCGGAAGCGCTGGCGCGCTCCTTCGTCGGTGCGCTGCCGCAGGAACGAGTTCATCGTTTCCCCCGGACCCACCGGATACTTGGGGAACTCGTAGCCCAGATCTTTCAGCGTGAAATCCAGGCGCGCCGACAGTTCGGCCGTTTCGGCGATCGCCTCGGGAACATCGGAGAAAAGTTTTTGCATCACGCGCGGCGATTTGAGATAGCGCTCGGAATTGCGCGCCAGCAGTTGCCCCGCGGCCATCACCGTGGTTTTGTGGCGGACCGCGGTGAGCACGTCGGCTAGCTCGCGCTCGGCGGGCGTGGCGTGGCGCACGCCGTTGGTCGCCAGCAGCGGCAGCTTCATGGATCGCGCCAGCTCGATTACGGCCTGATTGCGCGCTTCCTGGTCGCGATGGAAGTGGCGCTGCAACTCGGCATAGACGTTGCCGCGCCCGAACAGGCTGACCAGTTTTTCGAAACGCTCCCTGGTAGGAGGTCCTTCGCCGGTCAGGCACACCAGGCCGCTCGCGAACCGGTAGAGCTCTTCCAGCGAGGCTTTGGCTTCTCCTTTAGCCGCGCGCAGTTTCATGGAGGTGATCAGGCGGCACAGGTTCTGATAGCCGGTGCGATTCTCTACCAGCAGCGGATAGAAATCGCCGTCCTCGCCGGCGATTTCGACGCCGATGTGCGCCTTGGCGCCGAGTTTTTTCGCGGCCATATAGAAACGCGGCGCGCCGCAGAGATTATCGCGGTCCATCAGCGCCATGGCGGAGTGTTCGAGATCGGCCGCGCGCTGGACCAGATCCTCGGGCAGGGAAGCGCCATCGAGGAAACTGAACGCCGAGCGGGTATGGAAGTCGACAAAGCTAGTCATACACGCCTTCCACCGCCCACTTGTCCGTCCTCCGATCCAGATACAGGCGGTACAGCGCGCCGTCGCTCAGCGCGAGATCGTATTCATCGCGATTCCAGCTATCCGGCCGCCACCACTCGCCGCTCGATCGCCACGGCCCGGCGATCCGCACGATTTTTCCCTGAAACCTCCGCGTCCACAGGCGATCCCCGTTCACCCGGGCTTCCAGCGGCGGCCGGAAATAGCGGAACGGCAACGTAGGCCCCATGGGCCGTGCCGTGCCCGGACGGTAGGTATCGAACAGTTCCGGATAGCCGACATTTTTCTCGCCTACCAGCCCGCGGATCTTGCCTAACGTCAATTCGAGTTTTTCGGGCTCAGGCGCGGCCGGCGTGAACAATCCGTGCTGAATGCGGCGCGGCTCGGCCGGGATCAGCTCCAGGCGCAGCCTCGTCACGGGGGCTTCGGGAGGCTGGCGTTCGAGCGAGTGCTCGATCAGTTTCAGCAGCAGTTTCCCATCCCCGGTCGGAAACGGGACGCTATGCGTCCTTGGGTTGCCGTTGAGCGTGAGGACAAAAGCCGACGTCGCTAAAGACTGCGCTTTGAGCCGCGCGGTCAGATCGTTCAGAAACCGCGCGATCAGGAACAGCAGCGGCTCGCGCAGCTTCAGCGCGTAATCAAGCTCGATCGATTCGGCATAAACCGTCGCCGGAAGCTGCGGTCGCAGAGGACGCGCAACGGCTCCCCGGGCGAGCCGTTGCAGATGCAGCCCGCGGACGCCTAAACGCGACGCTAAAGCGTCGTCCGGAAGGCGCGCCAGATCGGCCAGCGAGCGAATCCCCCAGGAGTCGAATGTTTCGAAAAGCTCCGGATCGGGCGGGAGCGCGTCAATCGAAAGCGCGCCCAGCACGCGCGCTTCGTCACCCGGAGCGATGAATGTATAGCCCGGAAGATTCCGCGCCGCCAGGATCGCGGTTTCCGCGGTCGAAGCTACTGCGGCTTGTGCTTCTTTTAACCGCCCGATTTGGCGCGCGGTGATGGAAAACACCGCAGTCTTCTCGTCCACCATCTCGACGAAGGGGGAAAAGGAATCGGCCAGCCGGTTTGCATCCGGCGCATGAATACACGCAAACATGACTACACCGCATCACGTAATAAGAGGAACGGCGCGCGCCCAGTGAACACCGCGCGCCGCGGTGGCAGCTTGACCGTCATCGACGAGCACGATTTCGCCAGAGGATGATCCGCCAGCACCGCCAGAATCACCGGCGTCGCTTCCACCGCGCGCCGGAAACGGAACCAGGCGGTCGCTGGGATCCGGCGGAGCGCGCGCGTTGCGACCTCGGCTAAATCCAGAGCCACCACGCCGAATCCGCCCGCTTGGATCAGCAGATCGGCCGCGCGCAAAGCGTGCTCGGCATTGCCGTCGCAGCGCACCCAAATGAGCTTCGATAAGTCGGCCCCAGCGGCTGCGGCCGAGCAGGGATCGAAGGCGTCGTTTGTATCCACCAATGCCGCATACTCGCCTCGCCCTGTGGAAGCCGCCAGCAGCGCATGCAGCACCGAGGTTCGTCCGCTTGAGCGAATCCCGACGATTTCCGAAATCCTGCCGCGCGGGAAATCGCGCCCGGCCGCGGAGAGAAAATCGAGCGGCTCGGTGTGTCGCCAGCCAAGCGGGAGAGGAAGTGCAGCCGCCATAAATTCGCCTTTTGTTCGCCTATGTTCAGGTTAGACCTGCGCAAGAATGATGTCAATCTGCATCTTGTCATCCCCGGTCTCCCCCGGCATCCCGTCGAACACACCCAGGAGAACACGAGCGTTTCCACCATCGCCAGGGCGAGGACAATCGCCAGCGGCCAGAGGAATGAGTTGGTCTTCACAAGTACGCAATCGTCGGCCGGAAAGGGCGTCTTTCACTCGTTCGCTGTTAAAATGAGAGCTTGACCGAATTCGAACAGCGGCGCCGGAGCGTCCAGACGGCGCTGGCCGGCGACCTCCCCAAAGCCTCCGGCCGAAAGGCCGACGCGCTGCTGGTCAGTTCCCCCGCCAACGTACGCTATTTGACAGGCTACGCCGGTACGAACGGCATGGTCCTGGTCACGCCATCGGAAACGCACTTCTTTACCGATCCGCGTTACGCGCTGGAAGCCGCCACCAGCATCACCTGCACGGTACACATTGCCAAGCGGCCTCTGATCGAGGACATCGGAGGCATGGTAAAGCGCAGAAAGCTCAAGAAAATCGGATTCGAGCCAGCCTGGCTGAACCTGGAACAGCATCAAAAGTTGAAAGAGGCGCTTCCGCTGGGCGCCTCACTTCAGCCGCTCGCGGGAGTTGTGGAAAATCTCCGCATGACTAAATCGCCGGCCGAAGTTGAGCTGATTCGCAAGAGCGTGCGGGCCAATTCGGAAGCCTACGCGCGAACGATGCGCAGGGTCCGGCTGGGCATACGCGAGCGCGATGTTGCCGCCGAACTCGATTACCAGATGCGGATTCAGGGCGCCGAAAAGCCGGCATTCGATACGATTGTCGCTTCGGGGGAACGCTCCGCGCTTCCTCATGCGCAGCCCACCAGCCGGCGGCTGGAAGAAAATGAACTGCTGCTGATCGACATGGGAGCTTGTCTGGACGGTTATATGAGCGATATGACCAGAGTGGCGTTCCTCGGGACACCCAACAAGCGCGTGCGGACGCTCTACAACGCGGTTCTCGAGGCGCAAATGGCGGGAATCGATGCCGTCCGGCCCGGGGCTGCGGCGGCCCGGGTGGACGCCGCCGCGCGCCAAGTGTTACAACGGCATGGACTGGACCGGCAGTTCGTCCATTCGACCGGTCACGGCCTGGGACTCGAGATCCATGAGCGACCTCGAATCGGCAAGAAGGACCAAACCAAGCTGACGGCGGGGATGGTGATTACGGTGGAGCCAGGAGCGTATGTAGACGGCTTCGGGGGCGTCCGGATCGAGGACACGGTGCTGGTCACCGCCAACGGCTGCGAAGTCCTGACGCCCACGACCAAGGAGTTCATTCACCTCTGATGACGATCGAAGAAATTCGCGAGCTGCTGGAGTTGTTCAACGCGAGCGGCGTGGGCGAACTGGAGCTGGAGCGCGACGGCGCCCGGATTCGTATTCGTAAGTCCGGGCATGCGCCGGAGTACGCAGTTTCGCCGCTCTCGCCGGGTCTCGCCCAGACGCACCCGGCGCCGGCAGCGCAGGCCGTACCGAGCCCTGTGGCAAGCGTCCCGGAGCATCCCGCGTCCGATGTCGGCGAGAACATTCTGGTGAAATCACCGATTGTGGGGACCTATTATGACGCTCCGTCGCCTGGCGCGGCTCCTTTCGTCAACGTTGGCGATATGGTCGAACCGGGCCAAGTGCTGTGCATTATCGAATCGATGAAACTGATGAACGAAATCGAGGCGGAAACCGCGGGAGTGATTGCGGCCAAGCTGGTCGAAAACGGCCGGCCGGTGGAGTATGGAGAAGCGCTGTTCTCCATCCGGCCGCGGTAGTTTGGCATGTTCGAAAAAATCCTGATCGCGAACCGGGGTGAAATCGCAGTCCGCATCATCTGCGCCTGTAAGGATCTGGGCATCCGCACGGTCGCGATCTATTCGGAAGCCGACCGCCACAGCCTGCACACGCGTTTTGCCGACGAAGCCATCTGCGTGGGGCCGGCCAAGAGCGCGCGCAGCTATCTGGACATTCCGGCTGTGATCAGCGCGGCCGAGATCACCAACTGCGACGCGGTTCATCCCGGGTACGGGTTCCTGTCCGAGAACGCCGATTTCGCCGAGGTGTGCGAAACCAGCGGGTTGCAGTTCATCGGTCCGCCGGCGGACGTGATCCGCCGGATGGGCTTGAAGCAAATTGCGCGCGCGGCGATGGAGGAAAACGGCGTGCCGATTCTGCCGGGCTCGTCCGGTATCTTGAAGAACCTGGAAGAAGGCGCCGAGATCGCGGAGCGCATTGGATATCCGGTGATGCTCAAGGCTTCGGCCGGGGGCGGCGGGCGGGGCATGCGCATCGTCCGGCATCAGGAGGAACTCGGGTCCCTGATGGCGCAGGCGCACGCCGAAGCGGCCGCCGCATTCTCCTGCGGCGATCTCTACATGGAGAAACTCGTCGAGAATCCGCGGCACATCGAATTCCAGGTTCTGGCCGACCGGCACGGAGACGTCGAGATTCTGGGCGAGCGCGAGTGCTCCATCCAGCGGCGGCATCAAAAGCTGATCGAGGAATCGCCCTCCACCGCGATGACGCCCGAGCTGCGGCAGTGCACTGCCGAGCGGCTGCGCGCCGCGCTCAAAGCAGTGGGCTACGTGAACGCGGGCACGGTCGAATTTCTCATGGATGCGGCCGGCAAGCTCTATTTCATCGAGGTCAATGCCCGGATTCAGGTGGAACATCCGGTCACCGAAATGGTTACCGGAATCGACCTGGTGAAG